>ENA-OXEK01000005-OXEK01000005.1-human-gut-metagenome-genome-assembly--contig:-NODE-5-length-221246-cov-48.608754_pt1 | contig 221246 bp, 154 predicted proteins | sample MGYA00249825_ERZ652244 | MGnify/ENA primary metagenome ERZ652244 (study PRJEB26925, sample SAMN05826968) | human gut metagenome | biome: ENVO:2100002; feature: ENVO:00000062; material: ENVO:00002003...
GAGGCCTGCCCATAGTACGAGAGGACCTGGGTGGACGAACCTCTGGTATGCCGGTTGTCACGCCAGTGGCACGGCCGGTTGGCTACGTTCGGAAGGGATAACCGCTGAAAGCATCTAAGCGGGAAGCCTGCTCCAAGATAAGCATTCCGTGGAACCTTCGAGTTCCTGTAGTCCCCATGCAGAACACGTGGTCGATAGGCCGGACGTGGAAGCCCCGCGAGGGGTGGAGCCGACCGGTACTAACGGACGAAAGGCAACACTAACATTCCAACCCCTGGCGGTTGGACCGCATCTTCCTCCTGCAAACGGCACCAGACGGCAATGAGCATTGTCTGGCCACAAGACGAAACATCGACATATCCGCGTCCGCTGTCCGGTTCCCAGGCCGCCACAGGCCGGCAGACCCCAGCGTCTGACCGTACAAGAGAAGATTTGCGGCGGCCATGGCCCAGGTGAGACGCCCGGTCCCATTCCGAACCCGGAAGCTAAGGCCTGGCACGGCGATGGTACTGCACCCGACAGGGTGTGGGAGAGTAGCACGCCGCCGCACCACACGTACAGGAAGCCCCTCGGAGCACACGCCCCAAGGGGCTTTCCCCATATCCGAAACCGGCCCCGGCCCGAACCCGCACGGGCACCGGGACCTCCCCGCATACCCATGAGACCCACGCCCGGGACCATTCCCGGCCAGCCCCGACGGCGAGGCCGAACGACGCGGCGCGTCCGCGACCGTGGGAGCCCGACGCCCGGGCCCCCGGTCCGCCGCGCAGACAGCTCCCCTCCAGAGGGGAGCCAGAAACTGGCTTGGTTATGGGGTCGCTCTACACTGGCTTCTGCTATGCATTACTTCACCCCTAAACGTTGCGCCACGTCGAATAAAATCATGTACCACGATAAGGCGCAGGCTCAGCGTGCCGCTGATCAAAGCCTGATCGAGCGTGGAGCCGAGCTATGGGTGTACCGTTGCGAATATTGCGGATGCTGGCACCTCACACATCGCGATCCACAATCCAGTTACCGGCATGTACCGCTGAACCAGCAACTCAAGCCACACAGTCGTAAAAAGGGCTACAAGCCACGTAGACGTTAGCGTCAGAAGCTCCACAGGCCTCGCCAACGCCGTATCTGAGGCAGGTTACGGTCCAAACACGCCAGGTCGTAGGCTGCTAAGCGTTCAGGGCGCTCGGACACACTCCGTCCAACACTCACATCACCTTGGTGCTTTCAAGGTTGCGGATAACCCAATCGTTGAAGCGAATTACCGGCTTGCGCAACATAAGTCCCAACAGCAATGAGGGAACAAGGAACAGTGCCAGTTTGCCCATGGAAACCCAGTATTCCATGCCGAATGAGCCCGCCATGGCCGAATGCATCGCATCCACCGCATAGGGGAACAGTAGCCATTTAGAAACGACCTGGAAGAACGTCGGCAGTGTTTCAATGGGGAATGTGCCGCCGGAACCGGCTACCTGCATAACCAGCAGTACTACGGCAATGGCTTTGCCGATATCACCGAACGATAGGGCCAGCGTATACACAATATTCGAGAACACCAGTGCAGACAACCACCCGACCATCAAAAACTGAATCGGATGCTCACACTGCACGCCGAGATAGAACATATCGCCCAGGCACACCAGCGTACCTTGCAGCAAAGCAAGGAAACCGAAAATCATGTATCGGCCGAAATATTCGTGGTGCAAGCGTAAACCGAACTGCCGCGCATTGCCGGAAGACTCGGCACGCGGCTTCTTCAGCACATCCAACGCGGCGGCCGGTCCGGCAATCCGCCCGGCAATCATGGCCTCGCGAAGACCCACTCCCGAACCGAGCGGCAGATCATTGCCCAACCCTAAGATACGGGCCTTCTCATGGTCGGAAATCGATACTTTCAACATGGCGACCAGAATGATCGCACCGACCCAGATAGACAGAATCGTGTAGAACGGAGCCATCGCGGAACCATAGTTGGCAACGGGATAGAGCGCGATGCGGTCGACCGCTACGGGTGCCGCCAGCATGGAAGCAATGGCATCGGGCTTCGCAGAGGAAATCACAGACAGGTCGTTGGTGCCGCCACTGGTGATAGAGGCGAGTTGGGAAGACAAGTTGTCGAGTTTCTTCGCCGAACGGGTCAAAGCGCTAGCTGCGTCAGTCAAGGCCGACTGGATATCCGTCAGGCTGTCTGAAACGCCGCCAGAAAGACCTGACACGCTGCTGACGGTCGACGCAAGCCCGTCGATTACGGAACTTGCCTGCGTGGCCACTTCGTCCATGGACGAGGTCAGATTGTTCAGTTGCGGTTTCAGCGTGCTCTTGTACGTGTCTGAAGCCTGAGTAATCGATTGTTTGGCGGCAGCGATTTGTGATTTCAGATCTCGACGCGCTGTATCGGCATCGGCAGTACCGTTTGCTATGTGCGTGGCCGCATCGCCCAACGCGGTGGCGGCTTGCTGCATGCTCTGCTGCGCCTTTGTGGCTTGGTCTGCAGCCGCGTTCAGTTGAGCGGCAACGGTATCTCCGCCCACGGGCAGTGAAGCCGCTTGTTTGGCGAGATCTCGTAAAGCGGCGGCATACTTTCCAAAGCTGTCGGCCTGAGCCTCCACTTTGGATTGCATATCGGTTAGCTTGTTTGATATCTGTGAGGATTGTGAGCCCACATCGGCAAAAGCGGCATCGATTTGCTTGGCAATGGTGTCGTAGGATGAACCGGCCTGCTGCAATGCCGTACCGACGCCATCGGTGGCTCCGGACAATGCCTTGTCGAGGCTGGAGACGCCGTTGCGGGTCTGTTTCAACGCCTTTTTGGTTGTGGCCGCAGCTGAGCCTGTTGATCCCAGCAGCTTATCGGTGGAATCAATGATGCTGTTGGCGGCCCCGAGCAGATTGGCATAGGAATCCATCTGCGACGCAGTGCCGGTCAAACGAGACGACATGGTGGCAATATGACTGGTGGCGTTGTTGACGTACTGCTCCATTTGCGGGCTTTGCGCGTAATCGGCCACGTTGGAAACCAAATCCAGCGCCACGCTCGCCAAGGTCTTCACGAATGTCTGGTCGATGGTCGTGGCCACGGTGGTAGCACCCTGGTCGGTGATATGCGGAGCGATCGGATTGATTTTCTCATTGAGATAGTATTCGAGCTTGGCGTGCTTGATCTTCGGTGAAAACAGCGTCATCATATCGGAGCTGAAGCTCTTTGGAATAATCAGCGCGGCATAGTATTCGCCTGAGTTCACGCCATCGATGGCCTTAGCACGATCCACAAACTGCCAGTCAAGGTCATGATTGGCCCTGAGCGTATTGGTCACGGTTTCGCCGACGTTGATGGTGATCGGCATCAGATCGGACTTATAGCCCTTATCCACGTTCGCCACAGCGACCTTCAAGGCCTTGGTGTTGCCGTACGGGTCCCAGCTGGCGGCGATGTTGTACCAGGCGTACAGTGCCGGCACAATCGCCAATCCCATAGCCACGATTACGGCGATCACATTGCGGGTGGCTTGGCGCACGTCACGTACGAATATTTTCCAGATAAGCTTCATCGTGCGCCTCCCTGCCCAGGCTGCCCGGACTGACCGGACTGTGCGGTGTGCGCAGTCGGCTCGGTGGCCTGATCACTGAACGGTGTGAGTCGTTCAGTGGTTTCGCCGATATTCGGATTGCTGTCCATCGCCGCTTCGTGACGTCCGTGGCCGTGGAAACGCCGCCACACATATCCGTTGAGCATCACATTGCGGAACTCGTCGGCACTCATGGCGCTGACGCCAAGCTGCATGGCGTAGGCTTCGCGTGCGTATTCAACCACAATGAGATAGGCGTCGATAAGAATAATCGACAGAATCCAAGAGGTCAGCATGGCGATTTTCTCTTGGGTGACGAACAGCAGCACCAGGAATACGAACGGGAGTACGGTCAGCAATGCCAGACCGGCAACGATCATCTTTGGATACCGTGCGAAGAACCGGTGCGCGCGATGGGCGATGATATCGCGCAGTTCCTTGCTGTCGGACACCGTGCGGAATACGGAGTTCAAGCTCACCTGTTCGTTCACCATGCTGTTGTGCTCGGTGATCATCAGGTCGGTATCTCCCAAACGACGGTCGAACAGCGCGTTCAGGTTCATCGCATACCGGCGTATGACAAGTCCCACGAAGAGTGCCGCCGGCAGATACCAGAACAGGTGCAGCATGTCGAGCCAGTAATGGTTCGCGTACAGGCCGGCAATCGGGCCGCGCATCGCGTTGATGCCGTAGGTAAAGGGCAGCCACGGGTGCAGTTCGCGGAAGAAGTTCGGCATCATTTCAATCGGATACAGGCCGGAGGCGCCGGGTATCTGCACAATGACCAGAATTACGGCGATGGCTTTGCCGATATGGCGGAACGCCACGGCCAGTGCGTAAATAATGTTGATGTATACGAACGAACAGAAGATCCCGGCCAAGATGAACAGCAGCGGATGCTCGCATTGGATGCCAAGCACCAGATCGCCGATGGTGGCGATGACGGCTTGCAGGAATCCGATGGTGACCAGCAGCAGCCAGCGGCCAAGATATGCTTGCGTAGCGGTGATACGGCGAATGCCCTCGCGGTCGACCTCAAGCTTGTAGATGGCGATTAGCACGAAACCGCCTACCCACAGTGCCAGATTCGTGTAGAACGGGGTGACTGCGGACCCGTAATTGTCGGTGGCATACACGACTTTCGTGGTCAGGGTGACGGGATTGCCCATGAAGTCGCCGAATCCCTTGTCATCCAGATGCAGCGTATCCCGGATTTTCTGGTAAGCGGCGGAACTATCGAGCGTGGCGATATCGGTGCGTACGGTGGCGACATCGCTGGCCACCTGGCGCAGCGAATCCTGCGTGCTGCTGATGGTGGTTTTTGTTTGGTTCAGGGTATCGACAAGCTGGTCGAACAGCCCGTCGGCCTGATCCAAGGTGCCGGACAACGAAGTCAACGTGCCATCCAGCGTGCCGTTCAGGGCGGCGAAACTGTTCAATGATGAGGTGAGCGACGGCATCACGGTGCCGGTCAGCGAGCCGCGCGCGGTATTCAGCGCCGCGATGCCGCCGGTGGTGGTGTTGGTCATGGCTCCGGAAAGGTTCGTGGTGGCGTCTTTGCCGGAGTTGATGAACTGTGTGGTGTCGGTATGGAAGGTGTTGAGCTGTGTCTGCTGTTTGCTGATCAATGAGTCGAGCGCATCGATTTGTTTCCAGATGTTCTGGCCGACCGGGTCGGTGGTGTCTTTGCCGATGCCGGCTTTGGTCAGCGCGTCTTTCAGATCGCTGATTGACGTTTGGGTGGCGTTCAGTGGGGCCGAAAGTGTGTTGGTGATGGTGTCGACGGAGTTCTGCGCGCTGTTGAAGGAACCGGTGATGCTGCCGGCGGCGTTGTTGACGTGGACGGCCAGTCCGGAGAGTTGTGCTGAACTGCTGTCGAGCGCGCCGACCAGTGTGGTGGAGAAGGCTTGTGACCCGGCCTGTGTTTCCGCCAACAGTGTGCCGGACTGGCGGGAGGCATTCTGCGCGGCCGCGACGGTCTGCTTGAGTGAGGCGGTGGTCTGTTTGGCGTCGGCGAGAATCGTGTCTGATTGGGCCAGCGTGTCCTGTAAGTCGGTGAGTGAATCCTGAACGGTGTTCAGCGTGGACATCACCGTATTGAGATCATCGATCGTATCGTGCTGGACTTTGCCGGTGACTTGGTCGAGATCGTCTCCCGCTTCGGAAACGGCCGAGGCAACGGTGGTGGCTACCGTGGTGACGAAGGCGGAGTTGATCTGCTCATCGATGGTGGTGGCGCCGGTGTCGGTGATTTTCGGCGCGATCGCGTTCTTCTTCTCGTTGACGTAATACTTGATTTTCGGCTGTTTGGAGGTTCCGGTCACCGATTCGACCAAGCTGGCGCTGAAATCCTTGGGCAGCACGATGGCTGCATAGTATCCGCCGGTCTCCACGCCGTGGACGGCCTGTTCCTCATTGTCTACGAAGCGCCAGCCGAGTTCGTCGTTCTGCTTGAGTTTCTTGACGACCTGCCGGCCCGCATCGAGATGGCCGACCAGATCGTTGGTGGTGCCTTGGTCTTCATTGGCTACGGCCACTTGCAGATTGCCGGTGGCTGAATAGGGATCCCAGTTGGCGAGAATGTTGAACCATGCGTACAGCGAGGGCAGCATTGCTACGCCGAGCGTCACCACAACGGCAACGGGATTGCGTAAGATACGTCTGCAATCGCGTAGAAAGACTTGCCAAACTGTCCGCATCCAGTCCCTCTTTTCCGGTTCGTAGTCATTGCGGCCACATGCAGTCTATTCCCACCACTGGTGCGAATACTGCTGGTTTGGCGGGTTTTCTTGCAAAACTGGCCGTTGGTTGTCCGCATAATGGGACTGATATGTGAACGTTTGTTGATGGTGCGACACCGGCGGGATGGTTGTGCAATTTTGCCGGTATCCGGTGATGAAATGTTGAGGTGTTGGAACTGAGTCGTCGCAGTGCTGAGACCGAGACGACTCAGTGACGAGCCTATCCGAGGCTATCTCGTTGGTTCTGGTCTCACTGATCCAGACGGAAGCCCTGAGCGGCGGCCTTGTCGAGCAGTGTCTGATGGCTGACATCCTGCCGACTGATCGTGGCGACCTGATCGCTGAAGGCGTCCACCGGACGGTCGGCTTGGCGCAGATCGTAGTACCGGTGAACTTCCTCGTCGAAGGCGGGCAGCTGGTCGAGTACGCCATCGGCGTCAGCCGGGTAGGTGTTCTCGAAGAACTGCATCGTGCGCGGCATGCGCGGCTTGACGGTCGGGTTCTGATCGGGCTTGCCGATGGCCAGACCCAGCACCGGATACGTGTATTCCGGCAGATTCAGCACGTCGATAAGGCCGGGGATGTTGTTGAGCAGAGAGCCGAGAATCACGCAGCCCAGTCCCAGCGAATAGGCGGTGGTCTCCATGGCGTGCAGGGCCAGCACTGCGTCGTTCTGAGCTTGGGTGAAGCGATAGCTGTACTTGAGATGGAATTCGTCGGAAGCGGGATCGATACCCTTGCGTTCGGCGATGCGTGCGTTGCGGTGCTCGTCGATGACGAACACGTACAGCAACGGCGCGGTGGCGATATACGGCTGATGGCCGAATTCGGCGAGCTTGGCTTTGGTGGCCGGGTCGGTGATACGGATGGCGGACCAGTCGTTAAGGAACTGGCTGGACGCGGCATGTTGGGCGACGGTTTCGAGCGTGGCGCGGGTATCGTCGTCGATGGCCTCGTCCTTGAACTTACGGATGGAGCGGCGGCCCAGAAGAGCCTCGATTGTTGCGTTGGTAACCATGGCTTTATTGTCGCACGGCAGACGCCGGACGCCACGGTGGATTACCTCACAGTGAAATGCCGATATTGTGTGGCGGAACTGTGCTGGACTGATGGTTCCTGTCGATTGACTGATGGTTCCTTGACGAAATTCCAGCGATGAGTCATCAGTCAGCCAACAGAAACCATCATCCAACCGGGGGATTAGCGGCTGGGCTTGCGATGGCGGTGGTCGACGAACGCCTTGGAGCCCCGATCCGACAGCTGCGAAACCACTGCGCCGAGTGCGGCCGAAACGGCGGCGAATGTCAGACTCATTGCCAGACTTTGCGGCGCGTCTGCCGCCAGTCCCTTGCGCAGATTGCGTTTGCTTGTGCCCTTGTCCCATATCATCTGGAATGCTTTGCCGGCAACCAAGCCTGCCAGCGCTGGGACTGCCGACTTGATGAGCTTGTCGCCCAGAGAATCAGGGTCGTTGAGCCGGTCCTCGCGCAGCCTGTTGACCTTCTCGTCGATGCGGTGCAGGCTGTCGACCGCACGGTCGGCGCTGGAGGGGAAGTCGGTGTTCGTTTCGTCGCTCATGACTCTCAGTCTAATAGCATCTCAATCATCTCAGCGCAAAAGATGGGCGTTAATGGTGGAGTCATGAACGAGCGCAGACTAGAGTGGAGGCATGAGCGAACAGAACGTGAACGGCACCGTTGCCGTCGAGAACTCTCGTGGCGGCAACGGATTTTTGGTGTTGCTGCGCCACGGCCAGACCGTGTGGAGCGAATCCGGGCAGCATACCGGGCGCACGAACATCCCGTTGACCGCGGTCGGCGAGCAGCAGGCAGCGGATGCCGGAAGGCGCCTGCGCGAAGCTTTCCCCGAAGGATTCAGCCAGGGCTGTGTGTTTTCCAGTCCGCTGAAGCGGGCGTGCCAAACCGCTGAACTGGCCGGTTTTGCGGACCACGGTGTGTTGGACGGCATCGCTGAATGGGATTACGGCCGAGCCGAGGGGCGTACGCGCCAGCAGGTGAGTGAGGCCAGCGGTTTTGAATGGGATGTGTGGCGTGACGGGCCGCGCTCGCTGACGCCCACGCTGGAGGGCGATTGGGTCGAGACCTTACCTTCGGGCGAGCAGGTGCCGGTCCATGCCGGGCCTGGCGAGACGCTGGAAGAAGCAGCGGTACGCGCCAAGAGCGCCATCGATGAGATTACGCCGCTGCTGAAAGACGGCCATAATGTGCTGTTGGTGGCTCATGCGCACATCCTGCGCATCCTCACCTCGCAATGGCTGGGCGTGGACCCGCATTTCGCGCGGTTGCTGCGTTTGGATACGGCGCACTACTCGGTGCTCAGCGTCTATAAGGGAGATAACGTCATCGAACGGTGGAACGCCTAGCCCCGGTTGCGCTGTGATTACGCTGGCCTGCCTGCTGCTGCGGGCGGGCCTTTATTGTTTGTGGTGGGAATTGCGGTATGTCGATAAATGATTTGCAAACGATAGCGTCGCCGTGTTGTTTTTTTGATGGGTATAAGTGGCAATCGATTGCCATGAAAGATATGTTAGCGCTCTCATAATTGCGAACGCTTGCATTGCGATAATGAGGCAAAAATGACCGAATTAATGGGATATTTGTTGACAATGGCCTGAAAATGATGATTTATGACGCGCCGATATTGCTATCGTTTGCAAAAAGAAGCAAACCGTTGCACAATAGTGCATGTCGATAGTCATAAAGGTGCGTGTTAGCGTACCTGTCCTGACCGGGGATGGCCGGGTCGACGATGAAAGAGAAAGGTTCGATGATGAATCGTACAGTGAAGTCAGCGGTCGCAGTGGCGGCCATCGCTGCAATGTCCCTCGGAACCCTTGCCGCTTGTGGAAGCTCCACTTCCGGCGACGACTCCAAGGGCAAGGTCTACTACCTGAACTTCAAGCCGGAAGCGGCTGATCAGTGGGCCGCTCTGGCCAAGGAGTACACCAAGGAGAAGGGCGTTGATGTCAAGGTCCAGACCGCGGCCTCCGGCACCTACGAGCAGACCCTGAAGTCCGAGATTGCCAAGACCGAGGCCCCGACCCTGTTCCAGGTGAACGGCCCGGTCGGCTACCAGAACTGGAAGAAGTACACCGCCGACATGTCCAACACGGATGTGTATAAGGAACTCACCAACCAGGACGTGGCCCTGAAAGACGGCGACAAGGTGGTCGGTGTGCCGTACGTGATGGAAACCTACGGCCTGATCTACAACAAGGACATCCTTAACAAATACTTCGCGCTGGATGGTGCCAAAGCCACGTCCATGGACGAAATCGACAACTTCGACACCCTGAAGGCCGTGGCTGACGACATGCAGTCCCGCAAGGACGAGCTTGGCATCAAGGGCGCGTTCACCTCCGCCGGCTTCGACTCCAGCTCCGACTGGCGATTCAAGACCCATCTGGCCAACCTGCCGCTCTACTATGAGTTCAAGGATGACAACGTCACCGAGCAGCCGGCCACCATCAAGGGCACTTATCTGCCGAACTACAAGAAGATCTTCGACCTGTACATCACCGACTCCACCACCGACCCCACCCAGCTGAGCGCCAAGACCGGCGATGATGCGAACTCCGAGTTCGCGCTCGGCGAGGCTGCCTTCTATCAGAACGGCACCTGGGCTTGGACCGACCTGCAGAAGGCCGGCATGAAGGCCGAATCCGTGGGCATGATGCCAATCTACACCGGTGTCAAGGGTGAAGAGAAGCAGGGCTTGGCCACTGGTTCCGAGAACTACTGGTGCATCAACGACAAGGCCTCCGACGCCGACAAGAAGGCCACCGAGGACTTCCTCTCCTGGGTGATCACCTCCGACACCGGCAAGAAGGCCATCTCTCAGGACATGGGCTTCACCACCCCGTTCAAGACCTTCGATGATGTCAAGTTTGACAACCCGCTGACTGAAGCCGCTGTTGAGGATCAGAAGTCCGGCAAGACCCAGGTTTCTTGGAACTTCACCATGATGCCGTCCGAAGAGTGGAAGAACAAGGTCGGCCAGGCACTGCTTGAGTACGCGCAGGGCACCGGCAAGTGGGATGCCGTCAAGACCGCCTTCGTGGACGGTTGGGCTTCCGAATACGAGGCTTCGCACTGAGTCTCATAGAGTCCCATAGCCGATAAGTAACAATCCGCGGCGCCCCTGCCATTTCCTTCTCCGGGGGCGCCGCTTTGTATTGCTGAGTCTCGCACAAAATCGTCCGCCGCAAAAAAGTGTGAGGCACGCACCCGCTCAATCACACACTGTGTGTCCATAGATTGGCGATTTTTCGCCATTTCCCACAATGTGCGATTGAGCGTTACTGTGCGGTTGCCTCACACTTTTTCCATGGTGGGCTTTGTTGTGTGAGCCTACTTAACGCGGGAGGTGGAGGAGCGGACCTTCAGCTGGGCCGGGAACACGATGTAGGGTTGCTCAATCGGCTTTTCGTCAATGAGATCGAGCGTCATGCGGGCTGCCACGCGGGCCATTTCCACCGGATCCTGGCGGATGGTGGTCAGGCCGATATCGCCGGTGTAGAAACTATCGTCGTAGCCGATCAACGAGACGTCGCCGGGCACGGAGAATCCATTGCGCTCCAGCTGGAACATAAGCGGCAAAGCAATGCCATCCTCTTGGCATGCGATGGCGGTGGGCATCTCGTCTTGGCTTATGAGTTGGTTGACCACGTCGCTGATTTCATAACGTCCATCGTCATCGACCTTGCAGACGATAACCTGCGGCTCGATGCCTTCCCTGCGGCAGCAGGCGGTGAATGAGTCGAATCGGCTTTGCACGGAGAAGCTCAGCGACACCTCGCGATTGGTGCTGATGTAGGTGATGCGGCGATGTCCGAGATTGATAAGATGGCGGGCGGCCAGCGTGGAGCCCTGCACATCGTCGATATTGACGGCGGCGGTAAAGCCGCGGGCTTCGGGTTCGACTGAATTGATGCCGACGATCGGCACGCCGACCGAAGCCAGTTGCGCGATTTCGTTGTTGTCGATATCGAAAGACGCCACAATCACGGCATCGGCGTTACGGCGTACCGGCAACATCTCGAAGAATTCCTTGCGCTCCTCGATGCTGGAAATCTGGAATACCGAAATATCGTAGCCCTGCGTGTGCAGCACCTCGTTGAGCCCCTCGATGACCGAGGCGGTGAACCACAGGCGGATATGGCCGCTCATCAGTACTGCGATGCGCAGGGAGCGGCCGGATTTCAGGGCCGCAGCCGAGCGGGAGAGTGAGAAATTGAGTTTGTCGGCGATGGCGAGCACGCGCTCGCGGGTCTTGGCCGACACCAGATCCGGCCTGGTGAAGGAACGTGAGACGGTGGAGATGGAGACGCCGGCCTCGCGGGCGACATCCTGAATGCTCGTAGCCATTGCAGCCCCCTTGCGTTGAATGGAAAATCGCAATACACATGCACAACTGACTCCAGTGTACATGCTGATTGATTGATCTGCGGCGATGACAACGATTGTATTACAAACGTTTGCAAAGTGTCTATGACGGCGTTAGATTGGCTTTATATAGCCATTATCTTAGGTGAAAGAAGATTGCTGGAGCCGGAGTGTGCTCGAACTTGAAACGCCTAAAATGACAACGTTTGACATATAATGATTCGACGTTTACTATGAACATAGGCTTGAACGAGAACAGGCCGTGCATGCGGTTCTCGATCGGCAAGCTCGCATTGAGTTGAACTCCGCAGCCGGCGCACGATGCAGTGTCACAACGCAGCGGACTCAAGGAGGAGGAAAAGTCATGATCAGCATGGCTGGCAAGGCGATACGCAGATGGTGGGCGCTGTTCGCGCTCCCCACATTCGCCGCATTCATCATCGGGTTCCTGGTGCCCTTCATCATGGGCGTCTACTTAAGCTTCTGCGAATTCACCACCGTTACCGACGGTGAATGGGTGGGGCTTAAGAACTATGGCAAAGCGTTGAAAGACAAGGAATTCCTGCACGCGCTCGGCTTCTCCACCGCGTTCACCATCGTGACCACCATCGTGATCAACGTGATCGCCTTCGCCATCGCCTACATGCTGACCAAGGCGATCAAGGGCTCCACGCTGTTCCGCTCGGTATTCTTCATGCCGAACCTTATCGGCGGCATCATCCTGGGCTACATCTGGCTGCTGCTCCTGAACGGCGTACTAGCCCACTGGGGCCGCGCCCTGACCTATAAGGCGTCCTACGGGTTCTGGGGCTTGGTCATCCTGGTGTGCTGGCAGCAGATCGGCTACATGATGATCATCTACATCGCCGGCCTGCAAGCCCTGCCCACCGATGTGCTGGAGGCCGCGGCCGTGGACGGCGCCAACGGACGGCAGACCATGTTCCGCATCATCATCCCGCTGATGATGCCGTCCATCACCGTGTGCTCCTTCCTGACCGTGACCAACGGTTTCAAGCTCTACGATCAGAACCTCGCATTGACCAACGGTGCGCCGAGCAACATGTCTGAAGGTCTGGCGCTGAACATCACCCGCACCTTCTACGGCCGTATGGGCTGGGAAGGCGTCGGCCAGGCGAAGGCCGTGCTGTTCTTCATCCTGGTCGCGGTCATCGCCCTGATTCAGAACAAGCTCACCACGAGCAAGGAGGTGGCAGCCTGATGAACGAGAACAAGCCTGTGAAGCATGGCGCATTATGGACCGTGCTGTTTGCCGTTGTCTCCCTGTTCTGGATTTTCCCGATCGTCCTGGTGCTGATCAACTCCTTCAAGCAGAAGGCGTACATCTCCAAGAACGCGTTCTCCCTGCCTGCCGGCAAGGCGTTCGTGGGACTTGAGAACTATGTGCGCGGCATCGAGACCACGCAGTTCTTCGCCTCCTTCGGCTGGACGTTGCTTATCACCGTCGGCTCGGTGGTGCTGATTCTGGTGTGCACCTCGATGTGCGCATGGTGGATCGTGCGCGTGAACAACTGGGCCGCGAAGCTGCTCTACACCCTGTTCCTGTTCAATATGATCGTGCCGTTCCAGATGGTGATGTTCACCCTCTCCAAGATCGCCGACATGCTGAAGCTCAATACCCCGTGGGGCCTGTGCATCGTGTACCTCGGTTTCGGTGCCGGTCTGGCCGTGTTCATCTTCACTGGCGTGATCAAGGGCATCCCGCAGGAGCTTGAGGAGTCCGCCATGATCGACGGCGCGTCAGTGCCGCGCATCTTCTTCCAGATCGTGGTGCCGATTATGAAGCCGTCGATCGTCTCGGTGGCCATCCTCGAAGCCATGTGGATCTGGAACGACTACTTGCTGCCGTACCTGACGCTCGACCTCGGCAAGTACAAGACCGTCTCGGTCGCCGTGCAATACCTCAAGGGCGGCTACGGTTCCGTGGATATGGGCGCCATGATGGCCTGCCTGGTGCTGGCCATCATCCCCATCATCGTCTTCTACTTGGTATGCCAGAAGTATATAGTCTCTGGTGTCATGGCGGGAGCCGTCAAGGGCTGACGACGCGAGTCGTCAGCCCATGGCTGGAAGCCCAGTGGGCTTCCAGCAGGCTCCAGGCTGAGCCGCGACAGCGGCGAAGCTAATGATGAGCCTCGTCGTAGGCGAGTCCGTAATTGCAGGGCCGAAGGCGGAGCGGTCAAGGGCTGAGCTCCACCAATCCGGCTCCCCTCTTTGAGGGGAGCCGTCGGCGGAAGCCGACTGAGGGGAGTATCCTGAGCTCCATCAAGTCTCCCCTCAGTCATCTGCGATGACAGCTCCCCTCAGAGAGGGGAGTCACAGGCGACACAAGGAGTAGTTGATGAACTGGCTGGCACCGGACTCGAAATTCATGCGCGCGTGGAGCAATCTTGTTGACGGCGTGTGGATCAACATTCTGATGCTGGTCACCTCTATTCCGCTCATCACCATCGGTGCGGCCCTGACCGCCGGTCATGATGCTTGTCGCCGCTCCATCGAGGGCGAGGGCAAAGGCGTAACCGCCAACTACTTCAAGTCATTCAAAGCCAACTTCATCAAAGCCACACTGCTGTGGCTGCCGTTCTTGGTGGCGCTGATTGCACTGGTCTGGTCATGGATCGTCCTGCAGATCACGCCGCTGCTCATCATCAAATTCGCGCTGACCATCCTCTGGCTTATCGGTTTCGAATGGGTGTTCGCGCTTCAGGCACGCTTCGAGAACACCGTGGCCGGCACCTTGAAGAACGCCTTCATCTTCGGCATCTCCCACATCGCGATGACCGTGGCCCTAGTCCTCGTGGATGCCGTGTTCGTGGCGCTGCTGGTGGCCAGCTGGTTCTACATGCCCGGTGGACTGTTCCTCCTGGTGATCCTTGGTTACGGCACCATGCTGATGCTCCATATCCCCGTTACCGAGCGTGTTTTCAATCCATATCTCATTGACTAGGCGGGTTCTCTCGCGAATATGCGGCGATCTTCGAGGTCTGAGCGCTCTCTGTCCACGCAAGCGCGGTAAAGATAACAAATTGATAACAGTTTGGGGCGGCTGGCGGAGCGGGGTGCCGATTGAGGGGGTATTAGTGATTGGCTTGGAAGGGGGCTTTTGACATACGGGGGGTGTTCGGACTGGGCGGTTGCCCCCGTAAGTGCTTATATACATAAGGAATCTGGCACACTGAGTCTCAGTGCCGTAATGGTATCATCGCAAATAATGTTTGCGTTCACGTAGAGGCGAACGAGACACCCGACAAGTGGGTCGAGGCAAAGGACAAGGAGAGATGCGGTGAAGCATTGGAAGAAGATGGCAGCATCGTTGATTGCAATATCAACGATGGTGGCAGTAGTTCCGACGACGTATGCCATGGAATCGGAAGATTCCCAACCACAGACAACCGATACCGCGACAGTGCAGACTACTAAGGCTGCTGAACCGACGCTGCTCGCCAGCTGGGACTTCACGGGCAAAAACGGCACCACGAACAGCGCGATTGCCGATTCGACCGGCAAGTACAACCTGACGCTGAAGGACGGCGCCAAGATCGAACAGTACGGTGACCGCAGCAACAACGAGGCGCTCTCACTGCGCGGCGATGGCCAGTACGCCCAGATCGATGACCAGCTGTTCAAGGATGCGGGCGACTCCTTCACTCTGGAGTTCGCGTCCAAGACTCGTCACGACGACAGCGGCAAGTTCTTCTCGTTCATCGTCGGCAAGGACGGCTCGAACGACGCCAACACCACCGATCAGGCCAACGCCAACAAGTACCTGATGTTCTACAACAGCAAGACCGCCATCAAGGGCGTTATCTCCAACAACAACTGGGGTAACGAACAGGGATCCAAGGTCACCGTTTCCGGCAACGACAACAGCTGGGCCGATTACAAGATTGTCGTGGACGGCACCAACCTTGCCGTGTTCCGCAACAATGCCCTGATCATTTTCAAGGCCAACACCGGCATCAAGATGAGCGATCTCGGTGCGACCACCGCCTACATCGGCAAGTCGTTCTACTCCGTCGATGAGTACTGGAATGGTGCAATGGATGATATCAAGGTCTACAGGGGCGCTGACCTGACCATGCCGACCGCCGTTGCGATTTCCGGTACCGGTGTGGTGAACAACAAGCTCACCCTGATTGAGAAGGACTCCACCAAGCTCACCGCCACCGTCACTCCGGACGACGCCGTGAGCAAGAACGTCACCTGGTCCTCCTCCGATGAGTCCGTGGCCAAGGTCGCCGCAGACGGTACTGTAACCGGCGTCAAGGCTGGTACTGCCACCATCACCGCCACCACTGAGCTGGGTGGTGTGAAGGCCGAACTGCCCGTCACCGTTGAGCCGATGAACGCCCAGAACGCCGCCGCAGCCGACCTCGATGCCGCGATTGCTGCGCTGAAAGTTCCGGCGGCCGAGAATCTGCCGCTAGTCGCCAAGGGCACCAAGAACGGCTCGGCGATTACGTGGAAGTCCTCGGACGAGAAGCTCATTACGTCCACTAACGAGAAGTACGAAAACAGGACCACTGGTGCCGATGACCCGTATCGTGGTGCTGGCATCATCAATCGTCCGGCCTACGGCGACGGTGATTCCAAGCCGGTTACGCTGACCGCCACCGCTTCCTACAACGGCGGTGAGAAGGTCACCAAGACCATCGAGGTCACTGTCAAGGAGAAGACCCGCATCGCGCCTGACACCGGCTATGCGGCCGTCACTTTTGAGAGCGACAGCAACGGTGGAGAAAAGGCCTGGGTGGCTTCCACTGAGAAGAACGATTTCTTCACGTTTAAGACTCGCAACAATGGCCAGGCGGTACTTACCAATGATGCAGACACGGGTGGCTTGCGTGACATGTTCGTGCTGCGTTCCCACGAAGGCGACAAGTACTACCTGATTGCCACTGATCTCAAGGTCTCGTCAATGGGCTGGAGCCAGAACCAGGTTAACGGTTCTCGGAAAGTTGAGGTCTACGAGTCCACCGATATGATGAACTGGACCCGTACCAACGGCGACGGCAACGGCGGCATCACCATCAACACGCCGAACGCCGGTATGACCTGGGCGCCGGAAGCTTACTGGGATGATGACCTGAACGCTTACGTGGTGTTCTTCTCTTCCCGCATGTTCACTGATGACACCCGTACCACTCCGGTCAAGAACGACAAAACCGGCAATAGCTCCTATGCTCAGGTGCGTTACGCCATCACCCGCGACTTCGTGAACTTCACCGAGCCGCAGATGTGGCAGGACACCGGCTACTCGCGCATTGATTCCACCGTGCGTAAGATCGGTGGCTACTACTACCGATTCACCAAGAATGAGCAGGGCGGTGCCGCTGGCGATTACATCACCACTGGTAAGAGCATCTTCCTTGAGCGTTCCAAGGTGCTGACTGCACCGACCACCGAGGCATCTCCGGGTCAGGACCCGAACACCGGTTGGCAGCTGCTCGAGCAGGCGTTGCTGCCGTTCGAAGGACCAGAGACCATCAAGCTCAACAAGGATGACGAACTCAACACGAAGGACGACGACGGCTACATTCTGCTGTCCGACAACTTCGCCTACCGTGCATTTATGACCACGGGTGCCGAGCTTTCCAAGACCACGTGGGACAACCCGATGACCAAGCGTTACCCGGACTTCAACAACGAAAAGAAGCCGGTCAAAGCCGAGCCGGGCGCTCAGGGCTACATCACTCAGGGTGCTAACGGCGGTCTGCCGGACAAGGTGCGTCACGGTGCGTTCGTGAACGTGCCTGAGTCTGTGCTCAAGGTGACGAAGTCTTGGACCGCTGCCAACCCGACGCACATCGAGGCTGTTGACTCCACCACCAAGGCCGTGTACAACGCCGGCACCCGCGAGCTCACCGCCACGGTGACCGCCGCCGATAAGGGCACGCTCGCCGGTTCGGTGAAGTTCTCTGCTGGCGACTGGTCCAAGACCGTGAAGCTCGACGCCGAAGGCAAGGCCACTGTGACCCTCCCGGCCAGCGTCTCTGGCACTGTTGCGGTTGCTTACGACGGCTACACCGATGGTTTGGTCAATCCATCCGATACTACGGTTGACGGCATTGAACAGGGCAAGGTCGATTTGGCTGAGCTCAACAAGCAGATCGCCGCCGCCGAAGCGCTCAAGGAATCCGACTACACGGCCGATTCCTGGGCCAAGCTTGCCGCCGCGCTGAAGACTGCCAAGGCCGCGCTCGCCGCTGAGAATCAGGGCGAGGTCGATACCGCCGCAGCCGACCTTAAGACCGCAATCGAAGCCCTGCAGAAGGCTCCGACCAATCCGGGCGAAGGTGACGGAGATAAGGGCGACGGCAATAAGCCGACTACCCCGACCACCGGCGACAAGACCAACGTCAACAAGCCCGGCAGCGCGCTGAGCAATACCGGTACGGCCGTGCTCGGCCTGGGTGGTGCCGTGGTAGCACTCGCCATCGCCGGCATCTCCCTAACCCTCTGGCGCAAGCGTCGCGCCTGAGCTGTTACGGCAACCAAGCCCCCCTCTGACGAGGGGGGGGGCTGTCAGCCGAAGGCTGACTGGGGGAGAGACCGCGGCGAAGCCACCGAAAGAACGGCATGGCCTTCGGCCGATTCTGTATCCCGCGGCTGCCGCCGCAGGTCTCTCCCCCGACTGCCTAACGGCGGCCACCTCGAACGCAATTAAGGACCAGCTTTCAGCTGGCTTCATATTTGCTCACTGTCGTTCGCCTTCGCCTAAAAACGACTCTGGCGTTTTCTTCACGGCTCAGCTCATCAGAGGGCGGCCACAAAACTTCGCTCCATAACTGAAGGCGCAACCACAATCAACCCTATCAATGAGGAGAAACATGGGAAAGCTGATGCGAAAGGCAACCGGACTCACGGTCGGCGTGGCAACACTGCTCGCTGGTCTGGTGCTGCCGATGACGGCCAGTGCCGAGAGCGCATCGCCAATCGATGCCAGTCCGATCATCCACTATTCATTCGATAACGCACTGACGTCCAAGACCATCGCCAACGAGGGCAGCGCGGCCAACAGCGATGCCACCCTATCTGGCGACGCCACGGTGGCCAATGGCCAGATCAGCCTGACCGGCTCGCAAACCATTAGCGTGCCGACCACGGCCATCGCCGGTAAGAAGGACGTTACCGTCTCCATCTGGCTCAAGAACAATTACGGCAACGGCAATACCGCCGCCGCGTACATCGGCGCGGCCAAGACCGGCAATTATCCGGCCAACGGCTACTGGCTGCTCAACCCGGCCAACCCGAGTGGCTACGCGAAATCCGTAATGACCAATGCCACTGCGGCCGACCCGAATAACAGCCCGTGGGGCACCGAAGTCGGCCCTGGATCGACGAACGCCGCCACCACCGGCACCAAGGCCACCAGCGATTTGGCTCTGTACACCACCGTCATCAGCGGCACCAACAGCACCATGAGCTTCTACCTCAACGGCAAGCAGGTTGGAGACGTCACCTACACCATTCCGGCCGGTGGCCTGACCAATTACGGCGACCTCGTCGCCTACATTGGCAAGTCCTCCTACGCTGACCCGAACTCCAAGCTCGACGTGGACGATTACGCCGTATACGACACTGCCATCAGCGCCGCAGACGTGACCAAGCTGTATGACGCTCAGGTGCTCGACAAGGCCGAGGCCGCTGTCAAGGCCGCTGTGCCCGCATCCGCTACCGAGGACTTCGCGCTGCCGACCAGCGCCGCTGGCGTGAGCATCGCGTGGAAGTCGGACAACGCAGCTATCGCCGTTGACAACGCTACCGGCAAGGCCACAGTCACTCGTCCGGCCGCAACCGCAGCTGATGCCGAGGTGACCCTCACCGCCACGTTTGGCAACAACGCCAAAACCGCCGCCTACACGGTCCTCGTGCCGAAGCAGCTCTCCGATGCCGAGCAAGCCAAGGCCGACCTTGACGCCGTCACCATCGAGGACTCCGACGACATCCGTAGCAACTTCTCCGTGCCCACCAAGGGCAACAATGGTTCGACCATCTCGTGGGAAGTGACCGGTGGCAAGGATATCGCCACACTAGGCGAAGGCGTGAACGACAAATCTCGAACGGTCACTGTTAAGCGCCCTGCCGCCGGTAGCGATGCCGCCACTGTGACGCTCAAAGCCACTGCCAAGTACGATACCGCCACCGAAACGAAGACCTTCACCGTCACCATTCAGCCGATACCTGCCGCCGAAGAGAAGGACGAGGCCTACGTGTGGGCGTTCTTCACCGGTGAGGGCGTGGGCGGCGAGAAAATCAGCCTCGCGGCTTCCAAGGGCAACGATGCGCTCGACTGGAACACGCTGAACAATGGCACTCCGCTGCTCACTTCCGAGTTTGGCGAGAAGGGTTTGCGCGATCCGTTCATCATGAAGTCCAAGGATGGTGACAAGTTCTACATGCTTGCTACCGATCTGAAGATTGACGGTCGTGCTCCCCTCAACGGGCTGAATGGCTTTGCTGGTGCACAGGCTAACGGTTCCAAGTACATTGAGATTTGGAAGTCCGACGATCTGGTCAACTGGTCCAAGCAAAGCCACGTCAAGGTGAGCTCTGATTACGCAGGCAACACTTGGGCGCCTGAGGCCTACTACGACGAGGAAATCGGCAAGTACGTGGTCTATTGGGCCTCGAACCTGTACGACAACACCGACGAGAACAGCCGCAAGCAGCTGACCTACAACCGCATGGTGTACGTCACCACCGATGACTTCGTCAACTTCTCCGACCCGACAGTGTGGATTGACGTTGATCGCCGAGGTGGTGCAGGCAGTGGATCCATCGATGTGACCGTGCAAAAGGTAGGGGATACCTACTACCGCATCTACAAAGATGAAAACACGATGTCTTTGCGTCAGGAGAAGTCCACAGATTTGACTGCCGCAATTGGTGGTGCCGGCGTGAAGAACTACGCCGATGCGCTTAAGGGTAGTGCATGGAGCGAAGTTGCCACGAACATCGGTAAAGGCCAGGCTAACGGTTACGGTAAAACCTTCACTTCCGGCGAAGGTCCATCGCTATTCAAGGCCAACGATGGCGATGTGAACGGCTACCAGTACTACCTGTTCGCCGATCAGCCGAGCTATCATCAAGGTCCAAACCACTATGTGCCGATGGCGACTGAGGATATCGCCAGCGGTCAGTGGACCGTTATCGGCAATAAGATGCCTGAGGCGAACTTCCCGACCAATTCCGATGGCGGCAAGCCGCGCCACGGCACTGTGCTGCCCGTGACCCGCGCCCAGTATCAGAAGGTGCTGGAGGCGTACGCTCCGGCTGTGGCTGTGAAGTCCGTTGACGCGCTGTCTGCCGAGACGACGGTTGGTGTGGCGCCGACGCTGCCGGAAACCGCGCATCTGACTCATGCGGACGGTTCCGTTTCTGACGTTGCAGTTGAGTGGGATGCCATTGACGCAGCTTCCTATGCCAAGACCGGCACTTTCACCGTCAAGGGCGTCGCCCAGGACGATTCCCGTATGCCGGTCGAGGCGACCGTCACCGTGACTGGCACTGACATCTCCGGGGCGGTCGTCACGGCCGAACCCAACGAGTTCACCGCAGACGGTGCTGCCAAGGAACCGGCCGTGACCGTTACGCTCGATGGCGCGACGCTCAAGGAAGGCGCCGACTACACGGTGGCCTACACGAACAACATCGAACCCGGCACCGCCACAGTGACCGTAACCGGCGCTGGCAAGTACTCCGGTACTGCTTCGGCAACGTTCACCATCAAGGCCGGCGAGCCCGGCTCCACGCTGGACAAGTCCAAGTTGCAGGCGCTTGTCGATAAGGTGAAGGGCTATAACAAGGCTGATTACCAGTCTGGTTGGGATGCTTTCGCCGCCGCGCTCGCCGACGCGAAGCAGGTGTTGCAGAACTCCACCGACCAGCAGGAAGTGGACAAGGCGCTGTCTCGGCTCCAGTCCGCCGCCGACAAGCTGGTCAAGAAGTCCGGCGACTCCGGCAAGACCGACGGCAAGGACGACGGTGCCCAAAAGCCCGCCTCCAAGCCGAGCGACAAGATCAGTGACACCGGTTCCGCCGTCCTCGGCGTAAGCCTCACCGCCGCGGCGCTGCTTGTCGCCGCTGCCGGAGCCTACGCCCTGCGCAAGCGCCAGTCCTGATTGGCGTCGCACTCGGCTCCCCTGGGGGAGGGGAGCCGAGTGCCGAAGACGGATGATTGGGGCCCTCGCTCCACAAAGAGTGAACGCTCATATTAAACTTGCAAGTACTTATAACCAAAAATGCGGCTTCGCGTTGCCCCGGTCCCTCAAAACGGTGTCGTTTGAGGGGGCGGGGCGTTGCGCGGATGCATGAGAACACAGTTCGCGCTGGCAAACGAAGCAGCTTCGTCGGTGCGAAAAAGGCGCGAAACTAGGCCGATAAAGGAGCGGCCGACCGTCGCACGATAACAATTTGATAACAAAATCGATGTTTGTTTCCTGTTCAGGAAGCTGAACACCGTTGATCAATAACTTCGATCCATAACTCAACGCAAAAACCAAAACCCACAATCAGAGGAGACACATGGGTAAGTGGAAGAAAGCGGTGGCAGCTCTTGCAGCTGTCCCGATGCTGATGGCGTTGGCGCCAGCAGCAAATGCGGTTGAATCGGATCCCATCGATTCATCGGCCGCGCAGCGGGCGCTGGCAGCAGCCCTGAAATCAAATGCCAAGGCAGCGGCAGACAGCGATCTGCTCGCCAGTCTTGATTTCGACAACGTCGCTGCAGGCGCTACTGGCACTATTGTCGATGACACCACCGGCACCAAGGCGACCATCAACGGTGCTGCCGCAGTGGCTACCAGCAAGGACGGCACTGCTGCAGTTCGGCTCGGTTCTGGATTCTGGCTGAATGTGACTAAGTCGGACGATTCTGCCGTGCTCAAGGGCCTGGATGCGGTCACGATTTCGTACGATTCCAAGTCCGCCAGCACCAATCAGGGCTGGTCGGTATTTGCGGCACCGAATACGAATGCGCAGACCTATCAGCAAGAGCGTTACCTCGGCGTGATGGATCGCACCACTTCGGTGAACGTTGAGCGTTACAACAACGCTGGTAAGCGCGACACCACCGGCAATGTGAGCAAGGATGGTCTCGCCAGCCAGTGGCGTCACGTCGATTTGGTCATCGACAAGGCCGCTTCCACGCTGTACATTGACGGTGAGCAGGCCGCAACCGTAGCCCCGGCTGATGGCGCGAGCTTCGCTCAGCTCACCGATATTCTCGGCGCAGACGGCGGCGTGCTGCAGATCGGCAAGGCCAACTGGGTGAACGGCGAGTACTACACCGGCGCACTCGACAACCTGAATATTTACGGCTCCGCGCACACTGCGGAGCAAATCAAGGAAGCCTACGATTCCACGAAGTCCGATGCCGCCAAGGCCGACGCTAACGCGCTGACCATCAACAACGGCAGCACCGATGCGTATTCCGACATCACACTTCCAGCCAAGGGTTCGGTTAATGGTTCCGCGATTACATGGAAGTCCAGCGACGCCAAGGTCATTACTGATGCTGCAGATGGCGACATCGCAGCCGGCGTCGTCACTCGCCAGAAGGCCGACGCCAAGGTGACGCTCACTGCCACCATTACCGATGCTGACGGCAACACGGAAACCAAGGAATTCGAGCTGACCGTCAAGGCCGCCGTCGAACAGCCGAAGACCACGGACTATCTGTTTGCGCACTTCACCGGCACCGAAGGTAGCGCTACCGACGAGCAGATGTACTTCGCCACCAGCAAGGATGGCCTGAGCTGGCATGACACCCGCGAGTCCGGCGATCCGGTACTCAGCTGGAACAACAGCCAGACCGGCAACTCTCGTGGTAAGGACAACGGCGTGCGCGACCCGTATCTGGTCCGCTCTCCGGAAGGCGACACCGTCTACCTCATCGCTACCGAGCTGAGCATCCATAACCGTGGCGGTTGGGGCGCGGCCACCGCTACCACCAATGGCAGCACCAACCTAATCGTGTGGGAGTCGCATGACTTCGTCAACTGGAGCGAACCGCGCGCCGTTGACGTTGCCTCTCAGATTCCGGGAGCCGGCATGGCTTGGGCTCCGGAAGCCTACTGGGATGATGTGAACAAGCAGTACATGGTGTACTGGGCCACTGCTTCCGACGCGGACAACAAGTCCGGCGATCGCACCAATATGTACTACTCCACCACGCGTGATTTCGTGAACTTCACGACGCCTGTCAAGTGGATCGACCGAGTCAAGTCCGTTATCGATACCACGATGATTAAGGCCGATGACGGCTATTACTATCGTGTGTCCGGTGACACGTACCTCGGTGTTGAGCGTAGCAAGGATCCGTATGCCACAACGCTCACCACTGGTGACACAATTGCGAATGGTTACTACAACACTGACAGTGATCCGAACCAGTGGACGCTTGTCGGTACATTCGGTGACCTGACTGGTACCGGTCTGACCGGTGCGCAGCTGGAAGGCCCGGAGCTGTTCTTCTACAATGAAGATGACGTGCAGACCAGTGATGCGGGCAAGAAGATGCTCTACGGTCTGATGTGGGACCAGTACTCAGCCGGTAAGGGTTACACCCCATACCGTTCTGCCGATTTAGGCAGCACTGATAAGGCTGATTGGGGCTTTGCCTCTGATGTGAACTTCGGTTCGCTCAAGAAGCGTCACGGCACCATCCTGCCTGTCACTGAAACCGAGTACAACGCAATCCTGAAGGCATTCGATAAGAACAAGGACACCGAGCCAGTCACACCCGATGAAGACGGCTCCGGTCCGATTGCCGAGTATGACTTCGAAGACAGCAAGGGTACCGACACCACTGAGAACAGCAACGACTTGACCTTCAACGGCAACGCCAAGGTCTCCGAGGATGCCGAAAAGGGCAAGGTGCTTAAGCTCGACGGCTCTGACGGCACCTACGCCGAGTTCCCGAAGGGCCTGTTCGATGGCCGTAACAAGCTGACTGTGCAGATGGATGTCAAGTCGGAGATCAATAAAAACCAGTTCACGTTCGCTTTCGGCCAGAACTCCACCAAGTACTACTTCCTGAAGTACAACAACTCCGGCGAGCTCGCCAGCCGCATCACCACCAACTCGTATGGTGCGGAGGACGCGGCTAACGCTACGTTGTCTGGCAACGGCGCATGGCATCGTGTCACGGTCACGTTGGACGACAACGTGATGACCGTGTACTCTGACGGTGCGCAGGTGGCTCAGAACAAGGCGACCAAGAACAAGGTCACCGATTTGGGTAACGATCTGCTGGCCTACTTGGGCAAGTCCTTCTACAACGACCCATACTTCAAGGGTTCGTTCGACAATGTGAACGTGTGGAACCGCGCGCTCACTGCTCAGGAAGTCGAGAAGACCAGCCCGATTGCTCTGCAGGGTATTTCTGTGGGCACTGTGCCGTCCGACCCGAACTCGCTGCGTGGCACTGACGACCACTCTCAGGTCCGTTCCACCCTCGACTGGTCCACGAAGACCGTCACCACCGTGCTCAACCGCCGTGGCGGCGCGACCAAGGTGCCCGTCAAGGTGTCTGTCAACCGTAGCGACGACTCCATCAAGCTCACCCTTGATGGTCAGGCGTTCACCAATGGTGGTACGGCCGACCTGGCTAAGGACCGTACTTTGGTCGTTGATTTGGGCGACGGTGCGCCGCAGACCTGGACGCTGAAGAAGGTCACCGTGGGCAACAACCCGGTACTGCCCGGCCAGTACGCCGACCCGGACATCGACTACTTCGACGGCAAGTTCTGGATCTACCCGACCACCGACGGCTTCTCCGGCTGGAGCGGCAACTACTTCCATGCGTTCAGCTCCACCGACTTGGTGAACTGGACCGACGAGGGCGTGATCCTCGATGTCAATAAGGACCACCAGCCGACCACCGATGGCGATGAGAACACCGCCATCTCCCCGTGGTCCGTGGGCTCCGCGTGGGCGCCGACCATCGAGAAGAAGAACGGCAAGTACTACTTCTACTACTGCGCGAAGTTGCCGAACGGTACATCCGCCATCGGCGTCGCCGTGGCCGACAACCCGGCCGGCCCGTACAAGGCCGCCGACCAACCGCTGGTCACTCGCACGATGGAAGGCGTCACCGTTGGACAGGCCATCGACCCGTCCATCTTCACCGACCCGAACACCGGCAAGTCGTACATCCTGTACGGCAACGGTTCGCCCGCCATCGCCGAACTCAACGACGACATGGTGAGCATCAAGGCCGGTACGGTGAAGAAGCTCAACGGTCTGAACGGCTTCCGCGAGTCCGTGGTCGTCGCCTACCGCGACGGCAAGTACCACTGGACCTGGTCGTGCGACGACGCCAACTCCCCGAACTACCATGTGAGGTACGGCGTCTCCGATTCCATCGACGGCACCATCACCTACAAGGGTGTGCTGCTGCAGAAGGATTCCTCCAAGAACCTGCAAGGTACCGCGCACCAGTCCGACGTGCATGTGACCGACGCGGACGGCAACGACCGTTGGCTCATGGCCTACCATCGCCACTACACGCCGCTCGGCGTGTTCACCTCCGGCCTCGGCTACCACCGTGAAACCGCCATCGACGAGATCACCTTCGACGCGGACGGCCTGATGCAGACCATTCACCCGACCGACGAAGGCGTGTCCATTGAGATGGCCGATACGACGGCGCTTGATGGCGCGATTGAAGCGGCCGACAAGCTCGGCACCGATGGCTCTGCTTACACCGAGGCCAGCTGGAAGGCATTCGAGGATGCGCTCGCCGCAGCCAAGACGGCCAAGCAGACCTTCCTTGACTCCGGCCTGTCTCAGGCTGATGTCGATGCCGCCGCCAAGGCCCTGACCGACGCGCAGAATGCGTTGGAGGAGAGCCAGCCCGAGCCGGAGCACCCGGCCGCAGGCACGATCCTCTCCATCGCCGTGACCGCGCAGCCCGCCAAGGCCGAGTACAAGGTTGGTGAAGCGCTCGACGTTGCCGGTCTGGTCGTCACCGCGACCGTGGCCGATGGCAACGGCGGCTCCACCACCCGTGAGCTCGCCGCCGATGAGTACGAGCTGCTCGGCTTCGACTCCTCGAAGGCCTCCGACAAGGTGACCGTGACCGTGCAGTCTGTGGCCGATTCGACCAAGACCGCCACGTTCACCGTGAAGGTCGTTGCCGACGAGACGCCGACTCCGGATCCCGATCTGGCCACTGAGGAAGAGCTCAAGCAGCTCGAAGACGCCATTGCCAAGGCCGAAGCCGAGAAGCTGAACCAGGACGATTACACCGCCGATTCGTGGAAGGCCTACGCCAATGCGCTGGCCCAAGCGAAGAAGGTGCTCGCCAAGGAGAACGCCACCTCCACCGAGGTCCAGGATGCGATTCGTCACCTGACCGAGGCCCGCAAGGCCCTCGTGAAGGTCTCCGCTGATGGCAAGAAGCCGGGTGCCGTCATCTCCGACACTGGTGTCGCCGTCTTCGGCGTGGCTGGTACCGTGGTGGTCCTCGCCGCCGCCGGTATCGCCCTGACCATCTGGCGCAAGCGCCGTATCTGACCCCTCATTTGCAAAAAACTCTCACTGACGTTGAGTCAGTGAGAGTTTTTTGCAATAGGGGGGGCTTATCTCTTCGCCTGAGTGATCTGGTAGGCGGCGAAGAGGATGGCGAGCCAAATCACGCCGGCGATGACGGCGACGCGGTAGCTGGCGGAGAAGCACATCAGCACCACGACCAGTGCCAGGAACGCCAATACCACCCACGGGGTTACTTTGGCGAACGGCAGCTTGAAGTGAATCGCGTCGAGCGCTTCCTTGCCAGACTTGCCGGCCAGCTCGGAATCCTCGGGAGCGCCGCCCGCGGCGACCACCTTACGGAACTTCATTTCGGTGAACATGATCATCGTCCAGTTGATGATGCCGGCGATGGTGGCAATCGACATCAGATAGTTGAACGCGAACTCAGGCCACACGAACACCACGACCACGGCGATGGCGGTGATCACGGCGGACGTCAGCACGCCGGCCATCGGCACGCCCTTAGCGTTGAGCTTGCCCAGATACGCGGGTGCATTGCCTTGTTTGGCCAGCGAATACAGCATGCGGGAGTTGGCGTACAGGCCGGAGTTGTAGACGCTCATCACAGCGGTCAGGCACACGAAGTTGAGGATGCCGGCGGCCGCGTGGATGCCCACGGAATCGAAGATTTGCACGAACGGGCTGGGAACATCGTCTCCGCCGATGGTGTTCCACGGTATTACGGCCATGATTACGCCGAGCGCGCCAATGTAGAACACGAGAATTCGCCAGATAATGTCATTGGTGGCGCGGGGAATCGTACGACGAGGGTCCTCGGTTTCGCCGGCGGTGATGCCGATGAGCTCGGTGCCGCCGAAGCTGAACATCACCACGACAAGCGCCATCAACAGGCCGGTCCAGGTGCCGTCCTTAGTCTGCTCCATGAGACCGTTCGGGAAGAAGCCCCCTTCCAAGGTGAACCAGTTGGCAAAGCTCGCTTTGATGCCGGATGCGGTGGGCAGAGCGAAGATGATGACGGCCAGGCCGCCGACGATCATGGCGATCACGGCCACAATCTTGATAATGGCGAACCAGAACTCGAACTCACCGAACTTGGAGACGCCCAGCAGGTTGGCGGCGCAGATAATCACCAAGAACACGGCCGCCGACACCCATGTCGGAATCGCCGGGAACCAGTAGTTTACGAATTTGCCCACCACGGACAGCTCAACCATCGAGACGAGGATGTAATTGAACCAGTAGTTCCAACCGGAGATGAAGCCGGCGCGCTTGGACCAGTAGCGAGTGGCGTAGTAGCTGAACGCGCCCGCCTTCGGATCCTCAACGGACATTTCGCTCAGCGCGCGCACGATCATGAAGATTGCGAAGCCGCCAACCAAGTAGGCGAGCAGAATCGAGGGGCCGGCCAGCGCGATGGATTCGCTGGAACCATAGAACAGGCCGGTTCCGATGGCGCCGCCCAGTGCAATCAGCTGGATATGACGGTTCTTCAGTGACTTGCGCAGCGTGGCCGGCACCGGCACGTCGTCGGTTTCGCGCGGCTTCTTAGACGCATCAGCAGTACTCATTGTGCCCTTCTCTCACATTTCTTGGGTTTTGGCGCACGCGGGGCTTGCCGCGATGCGCAACGTTCGTTATTCTATGCCGCCGTATCGTCTCAGAAATGGTCAATCGTCTATTTGTGCGCTATCGCAAGCGCGGGCGTGGGCGCGGCCGGTGAGCAGGCGAAGCTATAGCGAGCGATGCTTATGAAACCGCACGCTTCACTGAGTTCACTGAATTCACCGTGTTCACTGCGTGGCAGGCATACACATGGTGAAGATGGTGTGGGACACCGATTCGGGAGAGGCCGCGAGATCGGTGGCGAGCCAATATTGCAAAAGCCCAATGCTGCCGGACACGGCGAATCGCATACGCATCTGCGCCTCGGCTGGGTAACCCGCCGAAGATTGCAACTGTTCGCCTACGCCGCGCTGGCTGTAAATCAATCCCAGCAGCTGCTGCTGGAAGCCGATATCCGCTTTCGGGCTCATCAATACCTGCAGATGCTTGCGATTGTCGGCAATGTACTGGCAGATGCGCTCAATAACATGCTCGATGCCGGCAGAATCTGGCTGGGCGAGTAGCTGTTCGAGTGCGGTGGTGACCCAGGCCATGGTTTCGTCTTCAATGTCGTGCAGCAGTTCCTCGATGCTCGCATAATGCGCGTAAAACGTGGAACGATTCACATCGGCCCGCTCGCACAACGCTTTAACGGTGATGGAGCCGAGCGGCTGATTGCGCAGCAACTCGATAAGCGCGTCCTGCATGGCACGTCTCGTGTAGCGGGTGCGGCGGCTTTCCGTCAATTCTTTGGCCATGGCCTTCTCCCCAAATTCCGACAACCCACAATCCAACTGTTGGTTGCAGAACCGACACAGTGTTGTTTTACTTGAGTATAGCAGGAAGTTTTGGCGGGGCCTATGGGGCTAGGTGGCTGCCACGAGCGCGTTGGAGGTGTGCGATGGCGTATATCGAATTCGACCATGTGGTCAAGGAATATCCTTCTGGTAGCAGTGTGATTCGCGCGCTCGACGAGGCCAGCTTTACCGCCGAACAAGGCGAATTAAGCGTGATTCTGGGACAGTCCGGTGCCGGCAAAACCACGGCATTGAACATTCTGGGCGGCATGGATACCGCCACAACCGGCCGCGTAGTGGTCGGCGGGCGCGATATTACGGGCCTGCGGAAAAAGGGACTGGTGACCTACCGGCGCAACGACATCGGCTTTGTCTTCCAGTTCTACAATCTTGTGCCGAACCTGACCGCGCTGGAGAACGTGGAACTTGCCTCACAGATTTGCCCCGATCATTTCGACCCGGCGGAAACCCTGTACAAGGTCGGACTGGGGGAGCGCATGGGGAATTTCCCGGCACAACTGTCCGGCGGCGAACAACAGCGTGTATCCATCGCCCGCGCGATTGCCAAAAAGCCGAAGCTGCTGTTGTGCGACGAACCGACCGGTGCGCTCGATTACGAGACCGGCAAGGAAGTGCTGCAGTTGCTGCAGGATATTTGCCAAACACAAGGCATGACCGTAATGATCATCACGCATAATTCCGCGCTTGCGCCGATGGCTCATAAAGTGATTCGCTTCCGCTCCGGCAAGGTGACCAGCGAGGAGGTCAACGCAACGCCGCAGCCCATCGCCGATATCGAATGGTAGGTGATTGGCGATGCTCGCTGCAAGACACTCTGTGAAACGTCCCGTGAAACAAGCGAGGCGATCCGTGAAACAGTCTGTGAAACGGCCGAACCTCGACGATAACGGCGGTCGAGGAGCGGGCGTTTCTGCGGTATTTGCCAAAGACACGTTGCGGTGCTGGCTGCGCAGCTGGAAGCGGTTCGTCTCGATCGCCGTCATTACGCTGCTTGGCGTGGCCGTGCTGACCGGTATCTACGCCGGATGCCGCGATGCTTTTCTGGCGGCTGGTCGTTTTTACGATCAGCAGGGACTGCATGACCTGCAGGTGCTATCCACATACGGCCTGACCGATGATGATGCGGCGGCACTGCGCCGAATCGACGGTGTGCAAACCGTGCAGCCCGAACGTTCTCAGACGGTGACCACGTTGGTGGACGGCACCAAGAAAACCGTGACCATGCAGGAAATCGGTACCGAAGGGCTTGATCAGCCGTACCTGCAACAAGGCAAACTGCCGAACAAGGCCGGCGAAGTGGCGGTGACTCAGCAGTTCCTGAACGATAGCGGACTCAAGATTGGCGGCACCATTACTGTGACGCCACAAGACACCTCTTCATCCGTCATATCGGTAGCGGCCACGGAGACTGACGATTCCAATAATGATTCCAATGACGATTCCAATAATGCCGATACGGTAGGTGTCGCCGCCAATGCCTCGGCATCCGATGCGAAGTCCGACGCCAATACGGACGCCGACGCCGAGCAATCCCCGCAGTTCCCCACGAAACTCACCATCACCGGCGTCGTACTCGACCCGCGCGACCTCAACAATCCAGACGGCTATTCGGGCATGACCTCCTTCCGGTCCACCTCATCCGAGGACTATACGTTCTTTGCACCCAGCGACGGCGTGACCGGCAATATATACACTGCGATATCGGTTGCCGTCACTGGTGCGTCCGATTTTGACACGTTTTCCGATGCCTACGATGAAGCCGTCAAAACCGTGGCCGACCGTATCGAACATCAGATACAGACCACACGCCAGAAAGCCCGTCGTCAACAGATCGTCTCCAGCGCGCAGCGCAAACTGGACGATGCCCAAGACGAGGCCAACGAGCAGCTGGACGAAGCCCAGAAGCAGATCGACGACAACTGGGCCGAGCTGGAAGCCAACGAAACGACATTGCAAGATAGCCGTACCGAATTGGAGAACAACAGGACAACCATTACCGATGGCGAACGGCAGCTCGCCGATGGACGTGCGCAGATTGCAACGGCCCGTCAACAGATCGCGCAAGGTCGCCAGCAGATAGCCGAAGCGCGCACCCAGCTCGAATCAGGCAAAACGCAGCTCACCTCGGCTCGCAAACAGCTCGATGCGGCGCAAACGGAACTGACCGCCAATCGCACGAAAATCGAACAGGGCATTACCCAAATCGACCAAGGCATGGCGCAAATTGATCAGATGCTGCCCATGATTCAACAGGCCAACAATCTACTGGTGCAACTTGACCCGAATATCGACCTCAACTCACCCACATGGCAGGCCATCAAGCAACTGCTCGCGCGCCTTGGCATTACCGTGCCTGAAGTGCCGTCAATCAGCGATCTGCGGCAACAGCTGACCGCCAAGCAAACGGAACTGCAAACGCAGCGAGACAGTCTGGCCCAGCAGAAAGCCGATTTGCAGCGCACATTAAACGAAACCATTGCCCCCGCACAATCCACCTTGGACCAGCAGAACGCGCAACTGACCGCCAAGGAACAGGAAGCGGCTGCAGGAGAGGCACAGCTCAATACCAAATCCGCGGAACTCGAAGCGAATGCCGCAACCCTCGAAACCCAGTCGGCGCAACTTGAAGCGCAGGCCGCCCAACTGGCCAGCGGCAAGCGGCAGCTTGAAGAAGGCGAGCGGCAGCTGAAAGAAGGCGAACAACAGCTCGCGGACGGCAAGGCGAAACTGGATGATGCGCAGTCTGCACTCGATGCGATGCGAAGCGAAGCGGAAAGCGAATTCGCCAAGCAGCAACGGCGCATCGACGATGTGGCCAACGCACGTTGGTATGTGCAGACGCGCGCTTCGATCGACGGATTCAGCTCGCTCAAATCAGATGTCAGTTCCATCGAATCCATCGGCCGCGCATTCCCGATTGTGTTCCTGCTGGTCGCCGTGCTCATGAGCCTGACCACCATGACCCGCATGGTCGAGGAAGATCGCGGACTTATCGGCACCTACCTTGGACTCGGCTATGGCGGACTCGCCGTGTCCAGCCGGTATCTGCTGTTCGCGTTGCTCGCCTGCTTGGTCGGCGGCGGCATCGGTCTGCTGGTCGGATTCCTCGGCATCCCGGCATTCCTGCTGGTGGTGATTGAGGGACTGTATATATTGCCCGGTGTGCGACTTGAATACGACTGGCTGTACGGCTCGGCCGGCATCGTGCTGTTCGTGGTCGGTGTGGGCGTGGTCACCGCGCTCGCCTGCCGCGAGGAGATACGGCACACGCCCGCCGCGCTGATGCGCCCGAAGGCGCCGAAGGCGGGCGCTCGCATATTGTTGGAGCGGATTCGCCCGGTATGGAGCCGGCTGAACTTCCTCGGCAAAGTCACTGCGCGCAATATCTTCCGATTCAAGTCGCGTTTGATTATGACCGTGGGCGGCGTGGCTGGTTGCACAGCGCTGATTATCTGCGGATTTGCGATTAACGACACCGTCGACACGACTGGCGTCAAGCAATATGAGCAGATCTACCAGTATGACTTGATGGTGGTGGCCAATGACGATGACGCCGCCGCGATGCGCAAGCAGGTGGCACAAGATGGCCGGGCCACCGAAACGCTGAATCTGCGCGTGGATAGCGGCGAGATGAGCAATGCGGCGCAGGAAAGCGAAACCGTGCAGCTGATGACGGTGCCCAACAATTCGTTGAACAAACTGAACGACATGGTCACGCTGGAAGAGGCCGGTGACGATGGGTGGTTCGAGCTGCCCAATATCTTCGGCAAAGCGGGTGGCGGCACTGTAGCGCTGGACGATAGTGGCGTGATTGTATCGCAGTCCGCCGCCAACTCGCTGAATATTCATGCCGGCGACACCGTCACGCTGGGCAATGGCGGTAGCAGCCGGGCCAAGGTGCAGGTCACGGCCGTGACGCGCAATCTTATTGGCTCTGATGTGTACATCAGTGAGCGACTGTACGACCAGAAGTTTGCGGCCGGCGGTGTGACGTCTTCGGCTTCGGGAGATGGCACTGCCTCGACCTTGACGTGGAACGCGATGCTCGCCAAGCTGAAAGGTTCCGAGACCGAACAGGCCGAATATGCGGATCGGTTGGGCGAGGAATCGTCGGTGCTCAAGGCCGTGAGCTGTGCGCATCTGGCCGCCACGTTTAAGTTCGATTTGATGGGTGCCGTGGTGGCGCTGATTGTGGGGCTCGCCGGCGGCCTGGCGCTGGTGGTGCTGTTTACGTTGGCCAATACGAACGTGTCCGAACGCATCCGCGAGATGGCCACACTGAAGGTGCTGGGCTTCTATGACCGCGAGGTGCACAACTACGTGAACCGCGAGATGATGATATTGACCGGTATGGGTGTGGTGGTTGGTCTGCCGCTTGGCAGGTGGATAGGCGGATTACTGACTGCTGCGTTGAATATGCCGTCGCTGTATTTCGAAGTGGAAGTGCACTGGTACAGCTATGCGATTGCCGTGGTGGCGACGCTGGCGTTCGCGCTGCTGGTGCAGCTGTTCACCAACCCAGTGCTCGATCGCGTAGACCCGGTCAGCTCGCTCAAGTCCGTGGAATAGAGGTAGAAGTTCAATTTGGTGTTGATGAATTGAACTTTTTGGCGGAATATTTACAGTATCATCGCATGTATTCTTGAGCTGAGCGGTTTTCGTGACATATTTCGGTGATACAGTTTGAACTTGTTTTGAACGAGTATCGCGTCTGGTGCGTAACAATCGGGCGGCAGAGAAGAGAAATGAAATCAGTATGGCCGATACGAATGTGAATGGTGGTACACAGCAGGCTACGGGCAAACTCAAGTCTGTCGAAAGCCTGGACCAGACCAACGAGATGGAGCGTGGCCTGAGCAATCGCCACGTACAGTTCATCGCCATTGGCGGCACCATCGGCACCGGCCTGTTCCTGGGCTCGGGCAAGTCAATCTCGCTAACCGGCCCCTCGATCATCTTCGTGTACATTCTGGTCGGCGTCATCATGTTCTTCCTGATGCGCGCCATCGGCGAGATGATGTACCGCGACCCCAGCCAGCACACCTTCATCAATTTCATCACCCGCTACCTGGGCAACGGATGGGGGCATTTCGCCGGCTGGACGTATTGGGCCGCGCTCGTGCTGCTGGGCATGACCGAGATCACGGCCGTCTCCACGTACTTCATCACCTTCTTCGACACGTTCGGCATCGACCTGACCCATTGGAAATGGCTGATTGAACTGTGCTTCCTGGTGTCGCTGGTGTCCGTCAACCTGATCGCCGTCAAGGTGTTCGGCGAGGTGGAATTCTGGTTCTCGATGATCAAGATCACGCTGATTTGCGCGATGATCGTCACCGCCGTGGTCATGATCGTGATCGGCTACCATTACCCGGCCGCGCGGATTCATGGCGTGGATCATGTGAGTCCGGCGGGCCACGCCGGACTCGACAACCTGTTCGCCGGCTTCTCGTTCGCCCCGAACGGCTGGATGGCCTTCCTCATGAGCTTCCAGATGGTGTTCTTCGCCTATGAGCTGCTCGAGTTCGTGGGCGTCACCGTCTCCGAGACCAAGAATCCTCGTGAGGTGCTGCCCAAAGCCGTCAACGAGATCATCGTGCGTGTGCTCATCTTCTACGTGGGCGCGCTCGTGGCCATCATGTGCATCGTGCCGTGGACCTCGTTCAAGCCGAACGAGGACGGCTCCTTCGCCTCCCCGTTCATTATGGTGTTCCAGTACGCCGGGCTGAATTGGGCGTCCGCGCTGGTGTTCTTCGTGGTGATCACCGCCGCATCTTCCGCGCTGAACTCGCTGCTGTACTCGGCTGGCCGCCACCTGTACCAGCTGTCCGAGGTGTCGCCGAACCCGATGCTGAACAAGCTCGGCAAGGTGTCCGATCGCAAGGTGCCGGCCCGCGCCATCCTGGTGTCCGCGGCGCTGATACTGCTGTCGCCGATCGTCAACGCCATCCCCGGTGTGTCCGGAGCGTTCGTGCTGTTCTCGTCCGCCAGCTCCGCGGTGTTCCTGTTCATCTACATCCTGACGCTGATGGCACACCGCAAGTACCGTCGCTCCGCTGATTTCATTCCGGACGGGTTCGTCATGCCCGCTTGGAAGGTGCTCAATACGGTGGCAATCGTGTTCTTCGTGTTCATCTACCTGACGTTGTTCCTTGCGGACGATACGCGCAATTCCGCGATTGCCGGCCTGGTGTGGCTTGTGGGCTTCGGTGGATTCTCTATGCTGCGCGAACGCTACCGTAGCCGCGATTTAAAGGCCGCACTGGAACACAAGGAGTGATTGGACGGGCTGATTGGCTGGCGGCTATTAGTTGGGTGGCTGTTGGCTGTTGGCGGCTGACTGGCTAGCGGCCGATAGCCAATGACTGGGCTGATCGTCAGCCAATCGGCTGCCTATAGGTCTCATTGATACATTCGGTCATCCGATTAGTGCATTTGCGCGGACAATTAGTGCATTCGATCATCGGATTAGTACATCAGTGTGCAATTATTAGTACAATTAGCCGCCTAATTAGTACATTAGGACATAAAACAATGTCCTAATGTACTAATTAGATGCTAAAATACGATAAGTGCCATGTCCTAATGTATGAATTATCGCTATGAAGGGCGGAATGCGATGACGCAGGATGAACTTATGCAAGTGCTGCAGGCCGGTGAATCATCTATGGTCGAGTTCAAGCGCTGCAGCGAATTGCCTCATACGGATACTTTTGAGACTGTATGCTCATTCGCCAATCGTTCTGGTGGCAGCATTTATCTTGGCGTTGACGATGACGGTCAAGTGCTCGGCGTCGATTCTAAGCGCGTTAGTGAGATAGAGCGCAACGTTGTCAACGTAGTGTCTAATCGTAAGATGTTCGAACCGGCTCCAATGGTGGAAACGGAACATATCGAGTACGACGAACGGATTATTGTTCGTATTTGGGTAGCTCCGAGTTCTTCGGTTGTGCGGTTCAAGGGCGCAGTGTTTGATCGCATTGCTGATGTGGATACACACATCGAAAGCGATATCCAGATTAGTCAAATGTATATTCGCAAGCAGAACTACTATTCCGAACGGCGAATTTTCCGTTACGTGACTCCGTTTGATTTGCGTCCTGAGCTGATTGCGCGAATGCGGCAGCTGGCGGTCGCTCAGCGAGCTGGGCACCCTTGGGGAACTATGTCTGACGAAGAACTGTTCCGCAGCGCCAAGCTATACGATCGTGATTACACGACCGGCGAAGAGGGCTTTAATCTTGCTGCAGTGCTGCTCTTGGGCAAGGATGAAGTCATTTCCTCGGTTTGCCCAGCGTATATTACTGATGCCGTGGTTCGGCGAGACAATATTGACCGATACGATGACCGACTTATGGTGCGGACCAACTTGTTCGATTCGTACGAGCAACTCCGTGAATTTACTGAGCGGAATCTGCCTGACCGCTTTGTGTTAAAGGGCGATAAGCGAGTGAGCCCGCGTACGATGATCGCCCGTGAATTGGTGGCAAACAGCCTCATGCATCGGGAGTATTCCAGTCCGGTGGTGGCGCGTGTCACCATTGATAATGAATCCATCCGGACGGTTAATGCTTCGCGCTCATTCTTTGAAGGTCGAATGAAGCTGGGCGAGTTCACGCCAATGCCAAAGAATCCGATTATCGCTAATGTGTTTGTGCAGACCGGCATAGCCGAGCAGCTGGGTAGCGGACTGCGGAATCTGATAAGAGCGTCCCGGCAATATACTGAGCGAGAGCCTGAGTTCCGCGATGGTGACATATTCGAGGCGACGATTCCTATTGTTCCTGCGCTGAAGACCGTGGATGGTTCTGGTTTTGCCAGCGTGAGATCTGTAGTTGAGAAAGATGCCGAAGAGGGTGCGAGGCTCATTGGCGGGGAACGTGTGGATGGTAAGAAAGCAGATGCAACCGCATCGGGTGAAATTGATTCGCGGGCAGCGATGCTGTCGGCGATGAATCGACGCTTGACAGAGGTTGACTATGTGACTGTACCTGAACTCGCCAAGATAACAGAGCTCGATAACAGAACAGTCCGCAAATTCCTAAACGGTTTAGTTGCGCAAGGAAAGCTGATTGCTGAAGGCAACACGCGTGGTCGGCGTTATCGGAAGGGATAGCGGGCGCGATATCTCGATGCAGTGGGATTCACTTAAGGGCTACGGCAAATATGATTCGTAGCGATTGGGCCAGCGCAATTCGAATGGCTCATGACTTTGTGCGTCGTTTGTGGTCTCTGAAGTTGTTTGCTGGGTGACGGTTTTGTGATAAAATCGCTCATATCAAAATGTTTGCGTAAACATTTTGGCTGCGCCGAAAGAAGGAGTCGACGTAGGTCATGTATCAGGCAAAGAGGCCGGCGCAGTGAAGCAAAGGCCGATTTTTCCGGTATAAGGCGGATAGCAGGAACACTAAGGAGACTAATGAAGGTACTGAGCAAATCGCTTGCTGCAATGGTTGCGGCGGCAACACTAGTGGGAGGAGGGGCGTTTGCGGTTGCCGGCACTGCGTATGCGGCTGATAACGATGCCATTACCGTGACCCCGAACCCGTGGTATGCCAACAGTTTCGATGGCTGGGGCACCTCGCTGGCCTGGTTCGCCAACGCCACCGGCAGCCTCGGCGAGGAATCGGCCATCACCACCAATCTCGGCGATGACGCTTCCAAGGCTAAGGCTGTGGAATACGGCAAACAGCTGCGCGAACAGTTCTACCAGTCCATCTTCGGTGATGAAGGACTGGACCTGAACATGGCCCGCTACAACGTGGGCGGCGGCAATGCCTCCGATGTTGCCTACGGCTACCCATTCATGCGCCAAGGCGCTGCCGTGCCTGGCACGTGGAAAGATGACGCCACCGGCTCCGGCACGTATGGCAATGGCGTAACCACCAAGCAGGCCGACAAAGACAAGCTGGCTGCGGCATTCGACCCGACTGACGACAACCAGTATGACTTCTCCAAGTCCGCCGCCCAAGACTGGTGGATTGAGCGCGGTGCCACCGGCGATAACCCTGACATCACCGACGTAGAGGCCTTCGCCAACTCCGCTCCGTGGTTCCTGACCAACAGCGGTTACGCCACTGGTGGACGCAACTCCGGTAGCAATAATCTTGCAAACCCTGAGAAATTCGCTCAGTACATGGCCAAGAACGTCGAGCACCTCGAAAGCCTTGGCGCAAACGTTGACACGGTCGAGCCGTTCAACGAGTCCGAGACCAGTTACTGGGGCACTCCGGGCGACATGGCTTCGAAGTACACCGATGAGAGCGATGACAACACCAAGCTCATTAACAACTACTGGGATAAGTACTACTCCGACAAAGATAAGTCCGTCACCCCATACTCCAACGCGCTGAAGAAGCCGCAGGAGGGTATGCATGTCAGCAACGCCCAGCAGCAGCAGACGATTACCGCACTCGCTGAGGCGCTCAAGGACAATGATGACACCATCATCGCAGCCACCGATGCCACGAACTCCGCCGACTTCGTCAAGTCGTACAACCAGTACCCGCAGGCGATCAAGGACCTTATCGGCCAGTACAACGTTCACGCCTACTCCGACAGCAACCAGATGCAGTCGCGCGATATCGCTCAGGCAGACGGCAAGAAGCTGTCGATGAGCGAGGTGGACGGCTCCTGGCAGTCTGGCTCCTACAACCCGTACGGTTTCGACAACGCGCTGGGCATGATGAGCAAGATCAGCTCCAACGTCACCCGCCTGCAGTCCAAGGACTTCACCTTCTGGCAGGTGGTCGAGGACCTCTACAACATGCAGATGGGCTCGAATGTGAATCCGGCCGGTGAGAACACCAACTGGGGCACCGTGCTCATCGACTTCGACTGCACCGTGGCTGGCATGGACGGCAAGCTCTACTCCGAGCGCCGCGTGAACAACAACGGCGGTACCGCCGATGGACTTGAACCGTGCACGGTTATTGCAAACGCCAAGTACAACGGCGTCAAGGCCATCACCCACTTCATCCACGCGGGCGACAAGGTCATCGCCAACAACGATGAGGACAACAACATGACTGCCACCTCCGACGATGGCAAGACACAGACCGTCATCCACCGCAACTCCGGCACCTCTGACCAGACCTTCGTCATCGACCTGTCGAAGTACGGCGAGATTGCCGACAACGCTTACGGTGAGCTCTACCTGACCACCGAAACCTCTGCCGAAGACAAGAACGCGGGTGTCGATTCCGCCACTCCGGAAGTCTTCGCCAAGACCAGCAACGTCAAGCAAGCTGAAGGCTCTGTGATGATTGACAAGGCTGCCAAGACCGCTACGGTCACTGTGCCCGCCCGTTCTATCGCCTCCATCCAGCTCACTGGCGTGACCGGCTACGCTAAGGATGCTGCCGTCGAGACCGGCGACACTTACCAGCTCGTTGGTAAGCAGTCCGGCAAGGCCGTGGCTGATACCACTTCTGGTGATTCCGCGCTGTCCCTGGCCAACGTCGCTTCCGATGCCGAGAACGCCAAGAAGCAGACTTGGACCTTTACCCAGATCGAGCAGCCCGCCGACTCCGAGCGCCCTGATCTCAAGGCTTATGTGATTACTAACGCCGAAGGCAAGGTGCTGGTGTCCAAGGATGGCACGAACGCGCTTTCCAACGAAACGGTTGAGGCCGCTAAGTCCGACCCGGCTGCCAAGTGGATTCTCAACACTTCCGATGGTTCGACCTACCAGCTGCTCAATGCCGCGACTAAGACGAACCTCGATGTGGATAACTCTGGTACCACAGTCGGCACGAAGGTTGGCTTGTGGCAGTCACCGAGCGGCACTTCGCCGTCCGCCAACCAGACATGGACTCTACGCAATGTAACGCCGACCAGCCAGAAGACCGTGAACGTGCAGACCGCCGTTAACGAGAAGGCCGCGCTGCCGACCGAAGTCACGCTCTACTACACCTGGGGCGAAGGCAAGGCCACGGTTGCCAACTGGGATACTTCCAAGGTCGATGTGGCCAAGGAAGGCACCTACGAAGCCACCGCTACCGCCACCGATGTGTACGGCAACGAGTTCAATGTCGCCGCTACGGTCTACGTTGGCGCGCTCACCGTTTCCGATCCGGTATCGGCTACAGTGCTGGCCGGCACCAGTGCGAGCGAGGCGAAGGCCGCGCTTGAGGCTGCGCCGGTGTATCTGCACGTCAAGGCATCGCCTGCATTCGAGGGCGATGCGGCTAAGGTTACGTGGAACTTCGATGGGCTTGATACCAAGCTCGCCGATGCCAAGGCTGGCGACAACATTGCCGTGACCGGTACGTACCAGCTGGACGACGCGACCACGATTGCGCTGAAGGGCACGATCTATGTCACCGCCGCCACGCCTGAGAATGTGGCCGACACTGCTTCCAGCCTGACCGTGACCAACCAGCAGACGGAATACAGCAAGGGCGATCAGTGGAAGAAGCTCACCGATGGTGACACGTCAGCTGAAGCCTGGGTGACGTGGAACTCTGCTGGTGACTATTCCGCCAGCCCGACCGCCACGATTGACTTCGGCTCTGAGTGTGAGCTTAGCAGAGTGACCATTACGTATGGTGACAAGGCTCCGGCTTCCGCCAAGGCCGAGTACACCACTGATGGCGAGACGTGGATGCAATTCGGTAGCGATGTTAAGCCTGCCGCAGGCCAGACGGTGACGTTCAAGGCCGATAAGGGCACAGTGAATGCCACGAAGGTGCGCATTGTGAACACCGTGAACAACGACTACATGAACGCCACCGAAATTCAGGCATTCGTGACGCCGGTTCAGGGTGCTGCGAAGAACATCGCCGCGGCCTCTGGCACGAACTTCTCGGTGAACTTCCAGGAGGGTGCCTCCGCTTCCAAGGCCATCGATGGTGACACTACGTCAAAGGGTTGGTCCACTTGGGCTTCCACCGCCTCGACGGTGGACCCGGTCGCCACGTTCACCTTCGACGAAGCTCAGACCATCACCGAAGTGAAGACCTTCTTCTACTACGATGGTCGTGCGTCTTGGCCGAAGAGCCAGACGCTGGAATACCAGGATGAGGCTGGCGAATGGCATGGAGTCGGTACCAAGGATGGCTGGAAGATACAGGCCGGCGATGCCGGCTCTGGCTCCGACGGCATCACCGCCGCCGACACCCCGACCGTTGACTTCGTGCTCGGCACCCCGGTAAAGGCCAAGGCCATCCGCCTGACTAACACATTGCAGGACACCAAGGTGTACATCAACGTGGCTGAGATCCAGGTGTTCGCACAAGACAGCACGGTACTCACCCCGCAGCCAGCATCCGATGCCATGCTGGGCGACCTGCGTCTTGACGGCGAAACCGTTGAAGGCTTCGACCCGTCCAAGACCGACTACACGGTTGATCTGCCGGTCGACGCCGAGGCAAACCCGGTGCTGCAGGCCTTCGCCACCGACAATGCCGCCGCCGTCAAGGTGACTGGCGACGCGGTTGAGAACGGCAAGCTTGGCGGCAAGGCCGCCATTACGGTGACCTCAGCCGACGAGTCTGAGACGAAGACCTACACGGTGACCTTCAACGCCTTCACTTTGGCTTCGCTCAAGGTGATCGGACCCACGAAGACCGAGTACGCCATCGGCGACAAGCTCGATACCGCCGGTCTGAAGGTGACTGCCGTCTACCAGAGTGGCGACAAGACCAAGGAAGTGCCGGTCGCTCTTGACGACCCGCAGCTTGCGATTGGCTCGTTCGACTCCACCACCGCCGGCAAGAAGGCGATTACCGTCTCCTACCGTGGTGTGACCGCGACCTTCAACGTCACGGTCAAGGCCAACGCAGTCGCCCCTGGCCCTGAAGAACAGAAGCCCGGCAACACCAACAAGCCCGGTGCCACCGGCAACGGCAACAAGAACACGGTGGCCAACACCGGTTCCAGTGTTGCCGCCATCGCTGGCGCTGTCGCTCTGCTGGCCGCTGCCGCGGGTGCACTGTTCATGCTGCGCAAGCGTGCATAGCACCCTCTCGCAGTAATGGGTGAAGGAACAAGCCGGCAATATTGACTATTGCCGGCCGGTTCCTCCGCTCTTTGACCATAATTGGTCCGACAAGTTGAATACTGAATTTTCAGTATCGGTATATTGATTTGTCGAACCTTTTCTGGCTTCGCGGATAGCGACATAACTGTTTGTTCAAAAAACCGTTATCATCAATCAAGGAACCAAATCAATGAAGATAAACGATAAGGGCAAGGGCGCTCTTATCGCGGCAATTACCGCCGCGGCAACGCTATTGTCATGCGGGCTGGCCGCTGCAAGTGCCAGTGCGGCAGGTGTGGATTACCTGCCTACCATCGGCCAAGTGCCGACATACACCAAGTTCCAGCCCACAGCCGATCCGGGCAAGAACGCTAGCGATTACTTCCAGCCATATTGGTATGCCAAGAACGCCAATGATAATGGCGGCACACACATCCAAGCGCACGGTGGCCAAGTGGTCAAGGTCGGCGACGCCTACTACTGGTATGGCGAAGACCGTTCTAACGGTTACGACAACAGCCCCGGTGTCCATGCTTATATGTCGACAGATCTATACAACTGGACCGATCTTGGTGTGGCGCTGCGTGCGGTGACCAGCAAATCTCAGTTGACGGATAAGAGCAATGCCGATTACGCCTACTTCGACAAGGCCTACAACCTGACCAAGTCCGACGGCAGTGTGGACGCTGCCAAGGCCGACGCAATCTTCCCGTACCTCAACACCAACCCCGATCAGGATGGTGATGGCGCGGTTGATTCCGTACAGGGCATTTTCGAGCGTCCGAAGATCATCTACAACAAGAAGAACAAGCAATACGTGCTGTGGTGGCATTCCGATGGAAGCACCACGCCGGGCGGTTCCAACTATGCACGTGCACTTGCGGGCGTGGCTGTTTCCGACAATCCGGCGGGCCCGTTCACTATGGTGGGTGCCTATCGTTTGCCTAACCAGAACAATTGGAAAGAAGCCGCAGGTAACCCCAGCTGGGGTGAGAACGGTGACAGCCGCGATATGACTGTGTTCGTGGACCCGAAGGACGACAGTGCCTATGTACTGTATTCTTCCGAAGCCAATGCCACGCTGTACATCGCCAAGCTCAACGATGATTACACCAATGTAGTCAAGACCACGAATGTGGACCAGTCCGAGGGACAAAAGCAGTACTCTGCTGACGGGCAGTACCCATACATTCTTGCAGACGCTACTACGGATGCCCCGGTGCGTGGCGAAGATTTCCAAATCGTCAAACAAAATGGTTCGCTGGAAGCTCCTGCCGTATTCCAATATGACGGGCGTTACAACATCATCGCATCTGGTGCAACCGGCTGGGCCCCGAACAAGCAGACCTACTACACCGCCGACTCCATGCTGGGAAACTGGACCCGTGGCGTGGAAAAGGACGATGTCAACGAGAACACGTGGTACAACAACATGCCGGAAGGCGCGGATGGTCTGTTGTCCGTGGGCGATACCCGCGGCACCACATTCGGTTCGCAGTCGGCTAGTGTGCTCGCAGTAGACCAGGAGAAAGGTCACTTCATCTACCTTGGTGACCGTTGGGATTCCGGTAAAGCCGATTCCACCTATGTTTGGCTGCCGCTGACCATCGGTGAGAACGGCACCATCGAAATGCACAATCCTGCTCAAGAAGGCGAGCCCGACGGTTGGGATCTGAGCTATTGGGGCAACCATGGTAGCGCCAAGGGCAAGCTGGTCAACTGGACTGTGGAAACCGGCGATGATCTCCCGAAGACCGTGAACACGGGCGGAACCGTTACTCTGCCGGACACCGTCAACGTCAAGGAAGGCGACGATACCATTGCTACCAAGGTGACATGGAATGTGGAAGGCGGTACGGCAGTCAGCAAGTCGACCAAGGCTGCTGGTAACACCTACGCATTCAATGTGCCGGGAACCTACACCATTACGGGCACTCTTGCCGAGAGCAGTAACTTCAATCCGGGCCGTACATTCCGTAGAACCATCGATGTTTCCTGCTCCAACCCGATTTCCGGAAGTTGGAAGGAAGCTCATTGGAAGGGCGGCAGCGCGTGCCAGGTTTCTGCGTCCGGCGGTGCTTATGACTTCACGATTACGGACAACGCCAATCGTGGCGTCTGGACGGATCGCAACGAGGGCAGTGCGGTGTACCAGCCTGATGCTCTGGACGTGAACGAAACGCTGGAAACCACGGTCAAGCCGCTCGACTTGGGCGGTAATGGCGATCCGCGCGCCGGTCTGGTGGTCCGTAACGGTCTTACTGGCGCTAACGGCGGCAAGGGATATGCCACGTTACTTGCCAGCCCAAGCGGCGTTTACATGCAGTACGATTCCAATGCCGATGGCTACATCGATAAGGAAACATCGCATGTTGGTACCGGCTTCGGCGACCAAGTGCAGCTCAAGCTGGAGCGCACCTCAACCGATACTCTGAAAGGCTACTGGCGTGCTTCCGCGAACGATGAATGGCAGGATGTCGCTACGGTAACGCTGACCGGTGCGGACGTAACCGGGCTCGATGCCGGTGCTTTCGCCACGTCGAACAGCAATGCCGGCGCATTCACCGTGGCCTTCAACGGCACTGCGTTCGGTTCGCAGACTGCTGCTGTGGAGTCCATCGCGGCCAAGGACCCTGAAGCCACTATCGCCAAGGGGCAGATGCTCGCGCTTCGGGACGTGACGGTTACCGCCACGCTCACCAATGGCAAAACGCGTGTGCTGGAGCCAAGCGAATACACGCTGGAAGGCTTCGACACCACCAAATTGGGCGAGCAAACCGTGACGGTACGCCTTGTCACTGATTCTTCAGTAACCGCCACGTTCACCGTGACTGTGGAAAGCAACCTTGCCCGGTTGTTCTGCTCGTCCGCCGCAGCCTCGAAGTATGAGCCGGCCAGCAGCTGGGCCTCCGCTTCTACGGCCGACCTGACTTGCGACAACAATCTGAGCACCAACTGGTCGAACTGGGGCACCGGCGACACCTCGCCGTGGCTCAGCTACACCTTCGATAAGGCATATCAGCTGGGCAAGCTCAGCGTTGCGGTGGATAAGGCCAAGGGCGAGGCCGCTCCGAAGAGCTTCACTGTATCGTACCTAGCTGAAGACAACGCCACGTGGACTGATGCCACGCTGCCGGCAGTCACTGTGAATGGTGCTGCTGGAGCCGTGACGGAAGCCGATGTGAGCGCTCTGCCCGCCACCAAGGGCATTCGCCTCAACTTCACCTACGCCGATGGCAATGACTATGCCAAGATCGCTGAAGTACGCATCGCCGAAGGTGAAGCGACACCAGAGCCGCAGCCGTCTAGTAACGCCAATCTTGCTGATCTGACTGTGGATGGCAAGACGGTTGACGGATTCTCCGCGGATATCACCGAATATGCCGGTGCGCTGGCCGGAGACGCTGCTTCCTACCCGACGGTGGAGGCGACTGCTGCTGACGCAAAGGCTACGGTGCAAGTGGAGCAGGCTTCGACCGAGAACAGCGGCGTGGCCACGGTGACTGTAACTGCTGAGGATGGCACGGCGAAAACCTACACAGTGACATTCGGCGAACTGCCTCAGTTGGCCGAGCTTGCTGTGGAAGTGACCAAGGATTCCTATCAGGTAGGCGATAAGTTCAACGCTGCCGATGTGAAGGTATCCGCCATTTACAAAGTCGGCGATACCGAAACGCTGCGCAAGCTGATTGATCCAACTGATGGTGATCTGAAGTTCACTGGCTTTGATTCTGCCACCGCAGGCACGAAGACCATCACCGTCTCTTATCGTGGCGTGAACGCGACGTTCGAAGTCACGGTCACGGCCACGGAGGTCACTCCCGGCCCTGGAGAGCAGAAGCCCGGCGATACCAACAATCCTGGCAACACTGCTAAGCCCGGTAACACTGCCACGAATAAGCCGGCTGCTAATGGCGCTGCACCCCTTTCGAATACGGGTGTTGCCGTGGCTGCCATTGCGGTCGTGGTTGTGGTGCTGACAGCTGCGGCTGGTGCCTTGCTCGTCATCCGCAAACGCCGCGCATAACCATGGCAACTGCTGAGTGGCGTGGATTGCGTTGCTATTGAGCAATCTGCGATTCACGCCACTCAGCGAGTGCACCCGAGTGCGCCCGAGCTTGCGCAATGCAGGCGCAATACAGTGCAAACAGTACAAAGCAACAATAATGGCCGGTCTGAGCCAGCTGCTCCATGCGAGGGCAGCTGGCTCAGACCGGCCATTGTGTCTGCAAGTACATGCAATTAGAGCATGAACATGTGGAAGCCGTTGAGCGTTACTGGTTGTTTTGCTTTGTTGTTGCGCTCAGCAGTGCGACGGACGTCCGCCCGCAGTGTAGTGCAGCGCTCCGTGAACCAGCGCCGATGTGAAATGCATGTTGCACATGCCCGCTTCTTCTGCTTCGTGCGTGCAGCCGGCGATGCTGCATAGGTTCATACCCCGAATCATGGTCATACCCCCTCTTTGGGATGGCATCCGTGCCGCCATCTGCCTTCAGAGCATAGCGGACAATTGTTGCATTGCCTAGGCGGTACAACGCTTTCTGTGGCCTGTATCACATCCTTGCCGGCGTTCTGCGGCGTGGTTGGGCGTGTACATGTGCTCTTGTGCGGTTTTGTTGTGTGTGATTTGGGTATACGGATAGAGTTTCTTCTCTGCAGTGGCAAGGGCCTCTCGGCCGGCGAGCCGGCTGATTTCTCCCATGCGTTGCTCAATGATTTCCGTTTTGCGAGTCTGAACGGCAAAATAGCTCTGGAGAAGTGCCACTTCTTCTTTCTTTGGATCACCGTTTTGAGCAATGAGATAGCAGGCGTATCGGGTGAGCTTGACGTCCGCGATGGAGCTGGTGGCACCGCTGCCGAGAGTCACGTCTCGCGTAGTGTCACGGAAATGGGATTCAACGGATACGCCGGAATTGTCGCAAGCTTGCTTGGCTCGTGTAATAGCTTTGCTGAAGTTTTCCCATCTGTCGTACCCCATATAGGTCATTAGCTCGCGTGCATACCAATACTCAACTTTGGAGTCCTCGGTGGTGTGTGCGATAGTGCTGAGTTCGCTGGTTTTGCGTGTGATTTCGTCGCGGTTCATGGGTGTGTCCTTATGTTTTTCATGACCATTTTCGTGACTCCACGAAAATGGTCAAAGCGAATAATTGCAATGGTTTTGAGGTATGGGCGCGCTCCGCCCAACTGGTCTGTCTTCGTCCGCCTTTTCGACCAGATACCTCATGGAGCACAATGCCAACGTCGCTACCGTTGGCCCAGCAAATATTCTTAGACGACGCCCCGAAGTGAATATCTATGCGGCTTTCAGAATATCAAAGAGCGTGGAGTGTGTGCATTATGCGTTCCAAAAATAGTTTCTAGTAGCGAATTGTTTACGGTGTGAGATATTCTTGGGATGTTTGCGGCGCTCTGCCGTGTAGCGAATGGAAATGGATGGTGCTCTTATGGGATTTGAGCAGGAAGCAGTTAGTGAACTGTATGCCAGCGTGTGGGGCAATCGTTCGACAATGCAGAGGGAATTCACTCGTGGAGCCCATGGTGAGCAGTTCGTGCTCCGGGAGCTGTCCATGAAGGGGACGCAAACGCCATCGCAATTGGCATCGGCGCTGCAGGCCAGTTCCGGCCGCATCTCCACTGTGCTGTCGTCTCTGGAGAAAAAAGGCTGGGTCACGCGTGACATTGATTCCAAGGATCGGCGCATTATTCGCGTGAATCTCACTGATTCCGGGCGCGAGCAGTCTCATCGGATGATAGAGGAAATGCGTTCCGCGATTTGCTGGATTTTCTCGCAAATGGGGGAGCGGCGCACGCGCGAATTCGTTGACCTGGTGTCTGAGTTCACCACATATATGTCGATTTGCCATCCGGGACAGCCTCGGCCGACTGCTGAACAGGTGCGTGAGGCATTCGTGGAGCGGGGCAAGCGCGTGGCTGAACACATGGCAGCTAAGCGCGCGGAGGCTGAGCGAGACCAGCTTCCTCCCGCTGGCGGGTCTCTCCCTCCGTCACTGCTGCGCGGTGACACCTCCCTCGTCAGAGGGAGGTAAAGGTAATTGAGGACGCTCACAGCGAACATACAGAAGTGCGTATAATATCTCACAGTGTAAGTAATCAAACAATGGAAACTATTAAGACATCGTGAACCGATAATCACCGATAACCCAGCCAACTTAAGAACCAATCGCCAATAACCAATAACCAACCCAACCAACACAAGGGGAAACCAATGTTTCGCATCATGAAATACCTCTCCAAAGCGGAGATCGGTCAGATGCTCATCGCCCTGGTGACCATCGTCGGGCAGGTCTACTTCGACCTGAAACTGCCCGACTATATGTCAGACATCACCACGCTGGTCGAGACGCCGGGCAGCGACATGAAGGACATCTGGATCGCGGGCGGCAAGATGCTGCTCATCTCGCTCGGATCCGTGGCGTGTGCCATCATCACCGGCTACATCGCTGCGCGCGTGGCCGCCTCGTTCACCCAGCGTCTGCGCTCGCTCGAATTCCGCAAGGTCGAGTCCTTCGGCCCGGCCGAGATGAGCAAGTTCTCCACCGCCAGCCTCATCACCCGTTCCACCAACGACGTCACGCAGGTGCAGATGTTCATCACCATGGGCCTGCAGCTCATCGTCAAGTCGCCGATCATGGCCGTATGGGCCGTGTGCAAGATCGCCGGCGAAGGCTTCGAATGGACGCTCGCCACCGGCATCGCCGTGGCGGTCCTGCTGGTGTCCATCACCGTCATGATGGCCATGGTCATGCCGAAGTTCAAGGTCATGCAGACCCTGACCGACAACATCAACCTCGTGGCCCGCGAGAACCTCACCGGCCTGCGCGTGGTGCGCGCCTACAATGCCGAGGACTACCAGGAAGCCAAATTCACCAAGGCCAACAAGGACCTCACCGAGACCCAGCTGTTCACCAACCGCGTCATGGCGTTCATGATGCCGTTGATGAACACCGTCCTGAACGGCCTGATGCTCGCCGTCTACTGGATCGGCGCTTACCTCATCGACGCCGCCGGGCTCAAGGACAAGCTCACCGTGTTCTCCAACATGGTCGTGTTCTCCAACTACTCCGTGCAGGTCATCATGAGCTTCCTGCTCATGAGCATGGTGTTCGTGCTCTGGCCGCGCGCCGACGTGTCCGCGCAGCGCATCATGGAGGTGCTCGACACTGAGCCAATCGTCGAGAACGGCACCAAAACCGCCGCCGACGTGGCCAAAACCGGCCAGAGGGGCACCGTGGAATTCCGCAACGTCAGCTTCACCTACCCGGATTCGCGCGAGGCGATGCTGGAAGGCATCAACTTCACCGCCGAGCAGGGCCAGACGGTGGCGTTCATCGGCTCCACCGGCTCCGGCAAGTCGTCTCTTATCAATCTCGTGCCGCGCTTCTATGACACCAGCCAAGGCCAGGTGTTGGTCGACGGCGTGGACGTGCGCGACTACGACCTGAAGGCCCTGCGCGACAAGATCGGCTACGTGCCGCAGCAGTCCGTGCTGTTCAGGGGCACCGTGGCCTCCAACGTGAGCTACGGCGATCAGCCGGGCGACCCGGCGGAGGTCGAGATGGCCGATACCTCCACCCCGGCCGGGCGCAAGCGCGAGGCCGCGTTGATCGCCGCTGGCGAGGCCGCGGAAGGTGCCGATATACCGGCCGAGCAGCTGAATCGCGTCAGGGCCGCCGCCGACGTGGCGCAGGCCAGCGAGTTCGTGGCGCGCATGGACGGCGGGTATTCCGCCGCGATCGCCCAAGGCGGATCGAACGTGTCCGGCGGCCAGAAGCAGCGCCTGTCGATTGCGCGCGCGGTGTACCGTCACCCGGAAATCCTGATTTTCGACGACTCGTTCTCCGCGCTCGACTTCAAGACCGACCGCGAAGTGCGCGACGCGCTCGCCCGCGAGGCCAAGGATTCCACCAAGCTCATCGTGGCCCAGCGCATCGGCACCATCATGAACGCCGACCGCATCGTCGTGCTCGACGACGGCAAGGTCGTGGGTCAGGGCACGCACAAGGAACTGCTCGACAACTGCGACGTATACCGCCAGATCGCCGAATCCCAGCTCAGCCAGTCGGAGCTTACGGCGTAGGGGGGGGGGCGGCAGCGGTAGCTCCCCATGTCAGGGGCTGAGCCGTAAAGGGAACAGCCCAGTGGGCTGTTCCCAGGCGAAGACGAGCTGATAAGCGAGCGAATAAAACAGCACAGCTGACTGAGGGGTAGTCGCGTACGGCTTCTCTCCCTCCGGCGCTTCGCGCCACCTCCTTCATCAGAGGGAGGTCAATACGGACTTTTAAGGAGTAAAACAAATGCCAAGAGGACCAATGGGCGGCAGGCGTGCCGTCGAAGAGCCCCATGATTTCGGCAAAGTCATGGGCAAACTCGTGAACTACTGCCGCAACTATCTTCCCGTCATCATCATCGCGCTCATCCTGGGCGCGGCCGGCACCGTCTGCCAGATCGTCGGCCCGGACAAGCTCAAGGACATGACCAACGAGATCGTCAAAGGTCTGCCCGCCATCGTTAACGGCAGACCGGTGATGAACTCGGTAGATTTCGGCACGGTGGGCCACATCGCCTGGACTTTGGTGGCCCTGTACGTGGGCTACGCCGTGCTCGGCTACGTGCAAAGCTGGATGATGGCCAACGTCACCCAGCGCACCGCCCAGCGACTGCGCGAGTCCATCTCGGTCAAAATCAACAAACTGCCGCTCAAATACTTCGACAAGGTTAGCTACGGCGACGTGCTGTCGCGCATAACCAACGATGTGGACGCCATCGGCCAGACGCTGGGCCAGTCGCTCGGCTCGCTGATTACCTCGGTGACGCTGTTCGTGGGCGCGCTGGTGATGATGTTCTACAACAACGTGATCATGACCCTGTGCGCCATCGGTGCCAGCCTCATCGGCCTGATCATCATGATGGCCATCATGAAGTCCTCCCAGAAGTACTTCGCCCGGCAGCAGATGGCGCTGGGTGACGTCAACGGCCACGTGGAGGAGATGTACGCCGGTCACCTCATCGTCAAGGCATACAACGGCGAGGCCGATTCGATTCGTCGCTTCGAGAAGTACAACTCGGACCTCTACGAGTCCGGCTGGAAGTCGCAGTTCCTCTCCGGCCTGATGATGCCGCTCATGAATTTCGTGGGCAACTTCGGCTACGTGGTGGTGTGCGTGGTGGGCGCGGCGCTCGCGCTCGACGGGCAGATCGAGTTCGGCGTGATCGTGGCGTTCATGATGTATGTCCGCCTGTTCACCCAGCCGTTGGCGCAGTTCGCCCAGGCCTTCCAGAACCTGCAGCGTTGCGCGGCGGCCGCCGAACGCGTGTTCGGCTTCCTTGAGGAGCCGGAGATGGAGGACGAATCCGGCAAGTCCGCTTTGCTTGGGACCAACGGCCACGAAGTGAAGGGCGACGTGGAATTCAGCCACGTACAGTTCGGCTACGAACCGGGCAAGCCGATCATCCACGACTTCTCCGCCTCCGTCAAGGCCGGGCAGAAGGTCGCCATCGTCGGCCCGACCGGTGCCGGCAAGACCACCATGGTCAACCTGCTCATGCGCTTCTATGAGATTTCCGGCGGCTCGATCGCGATTGACGGCGTGGACACCAAGTCCGTGCCGCGCTGGAACGTGCACGACCAGTTCTCCATGGTGCTGCAGGATACGTGGGTGTTCCGCGGCACTGTGCGCGAGAACATCGCCTACTCCAAGCCCGGCGTGACCGACAAGCAGATCGAGGATGCGTGCAAGGCCGTGGGCCTCGACCACTTCATCCGCTCGCTGCCGGACGGCTATGACACCGTGCTCGATGACAAGTCGTCGCTCTCCCAGGGCCAGAAGCAGCTGCTGACCATCGCCCGCGCGATGGTGCAGGACGCGCCGATTCTGATTCTCGACGAGGCCACCTCCTCGGTCGATACCCGTACTGAAGAGCTGATTCAGAAGGCCATGGATGCGCTGACCGTGGGCCGTACGAGCTTTGTGATCGCGCATCGCCTCTCCACGATTCGCGACGCCGACATGATCCTCGTCATGAACCACGGCGACGTGATCGAGCGCGGCACGCACGACGAACTGCTGGCGGCGGGCGGTTTTTACGCCGACCTCTACAACAGCCAGTTCGCGCTCGCTGACTGACGGATTGTTTCCTGCGTTAGCGGATTAGCGGATTAGCTATACTCGGCTCCCCTCTCCGAGGGGAGCTGTCAGCGTAGCTGACTGAGGGGAGCAACCCATCGGTCCACCCGAGGGAATGCTCCACTGGATGTGATACTGATGATTTCGTACATTAGTGTGTGAAAAAACCGCCCGGAAAATTGGGGGATTGTGCGGCGGCACGATTGGCGTTGAGGATGGCGCATTCGAAATCGAAGTGAGCGCGTAACTGGGCGGCCGAGGTAGTGAACAGGGCTGTGGCGAGTCCGTCGGCCAGTGTGACAGGGACGTGTGCTGCAACGGTGTTCGACGAATCGTCGGTATCGCGGTTTGCCGTTGTCGAGGCATTGCTGCCATGCGTCGATGTCTTCGTGGTTATGGTGCTCGATGGCGGCGTGACGGCCACCCATGTGGCGGCTACATCGTCAACCGGTAGTCCGTCGATGGCGTTGAGCAGATGGTGAAGTTGGTGACCTGCGGCGTCAGACCAGTGGCGGCGGCTGGGGGAGCTCGCGCAGAATGCACCTTGGCTGATTTCGACCGCACCTACGGCGTTGGCCGGATCGGCAGGATCTTCAAGGGCGATGGTGATTGGTTCGTCCGTGTGCACTAGCAAATCACCCCCGGCGTCGATGACGTATTGAATGGGTTGAGGGTGGCCCGCGCCATCACCCAACATCCCCGCAAGCAAATCCACCAAATACCCCTTACCGCACGCACCGAAATCGAGCGCGACTGGGCTGTGGGTGATAAGTGTGGTGCCGTGCCGCTCAACGTCGGCTGACCAAACGGCTCGTCCGTGGATCGCGCCTGCATGTTCGGCGGCATCGGGCGTAGCCGCAAACGAATACGACTCGTCGTAGCCAAGCCGAATCAAATCCTCGCCCACGCACGGGTCGGTCGCCCCATCGGTTGCCGCAAACAGGCGGTCGTACAGGCCAAACAGACCCGATGCCCAGTCGGGAAAATCGAACGTGCCGCCATGTGCGGCCGTGCGCATCCGGCCGACGATGGAATCATCGCGGAATCGAGATAATACAACCTCATATTCATGGATGAACGAGCCAATACGATCGCGTATCTCATCGTCCAATACGCTCTCGGTGTGCACCAGTAATCCGGTCCCCAACGCATCAGGAAAAGCGTATACGTATGGCAGTTGCTCGGTCAGACTTGTCATGCCCACTATCGTAGAGCGCATGGTGTGCCGGTGTATACTGGATTTTGACACTGTGTCAATGTTGATTCGGAGGTTATGGGGAATGGGCAATACGACTACAGCAAGTGTAACGGGCGCGCAAGTTGCACCGGCGAAATCAGCCATCAAAGATCTCCCCATCGCCAAAGTGTGGGCGTTTGCGGTCGGCCAGTTCGGGTGGGCGCTGCTTTCCGGCATCATCTCCAACTGGCTCGTGTATTTCTACCAACCTGACCAGGAGACCATCTCCCAAGGTCAGACCGTATTCGTGCCGCAGGGCCTGGTCGTTCTCGGCATCGTGACCGTGGTGGGCGGCATCACCGCCTTCGCCCGATTCTTCGACGCGTTCGTGGACCCGGCCGTGGCGTCTCTCTCCGACCGTTGCGACGCCAAATCCGGCCGCCGTATGCCGTTCCTGAAATTCGCCGCCCTGCCGCTCGCGGTGGTCACCGTGCTCGTGTTCTGGAGTCCGATCAACGGCACCGGCTGGGTGAACGCGGCGTTCCTGTTCGTCACCGTGATCGGCTACTACATCGTCCTCACGTTCTACTGCACGCCGTACAACGCGCTCATCGCCGAACTCGGCCACGACTCCAAGCAGCAACTCACCATCTCCACCGCCATCTCCTTCACTTGGGTGGCCGGCACGGCCATCGCGTACGTGGCGCCGGTGATTTGGGGCGCGTTCGTGCCGATGATGGGCCGTATCACCGCCATCCGCGTGACCTTCACCATCATGGCCGCCGTGGCGTTCGTGTGCATGCTGGTGCCGCCGCTGGCCATCCGCGAGAAGGACTACGTCAACTCCCAGCCCACCTCCGAATCGGCCATCGAATCCCTGAAGCAGACGTTCGGCGACGGCGAATTCCGCAAGTTCGTGTGTTCTGACGTGGTCTACTGGGTGGCCATCACCACCTTCCAGACCGGTCTGCCGTTCTTCGTGACCAGCCTGCTCAAGCTGCCGGAAACCACCACGACCATCTACTTCGTGCTCATGACCGGCGTCTCTGTGCTGTTCTATCTGCCGGTCAATATTCTGGCCAATAAGGTCGGCAAGAAGAGGCTGCTGCTGGTTGCCTTCGTGATCTTCACCTGTGCGTTCGCATTTGCCGGCGCCCTTGGTTCGGCCGTGCTCGGCTTCATTCCGGCGATGGCCCAGGGTTTGGTGCTCTCGGTGGTCGGCGCGATTCCGATGGCCGCGTTCGGCATCCTGCCGCAGGCCATCGTGGCGAATATCGCCGACGCCAGTTCCAAGACCACCGGCCAGGACCGTCAGGGCATGTTCTACGCGGCCCGCACCTTTGCGATGAAGATGGGCCAGTCCGTGGCCATGCTGCTGTTCACCGGCGTCTCCACCATCGGCATGGCGTCCGGCGCGGGCTACCGCATCGCCGCCGTGTGCGCGGCCGTGCTGTGCGGTCTGGGCGGCATCGTGTTCGCGTTCTACAACGAAAAGAAGGTGCTGGGCGTGCTGGAGACGTGATGACGTTGCCGGGTGCCGCCGCGGTATCCATGCGGAGCGGTGTGGGTGACTTGCCCCGTCTGCGACACCGAAACGTTACCGTGTCGACACGCGTGCGACACTTCGGCGTCAAATTGCGTTTGACCGTACTCCGTACTATATTGTTGCGAGTTGCTTTGCGGAGCAAAGTAACATCCAAGGGGCTGTAGCTCAGTTGGTAGAGCGCTTCGTTCGCATCGAAGAGGTCGCGGTTTCGACTACCGTCAGCTCCACGAGACCCTCTGCATTCATTCCACCGCAGAGGGTCTTTTCATTTGTTTTCGTTGAAATTCTGCCATCTCGCGTTTCAAGGGGCTGATTTGGGGTTTGCCGGAGGTCTACTTGCGTTTCGAGGGGCTGATGGTCAAGTAGATACGCCGCCAAAATGGCGGAATAGCGTTGCGTCAAAGCCGTTTGTATCGGTGCTTCACCGGATGAGGAGCCCCTTGAAACGGAAGTAGACCTCCGGAACATGTGAAATCAGCCCCTGCAAAGGGAGAATGCCTCGATTTCGCCATGGATTGTCGTGGATTGCTCTGTGGCATGGGCAATACTGGGAGTATGACAAGCGCAGATGAGTTGAATGAGCAGTATGACGCTGACGGTAGCGTGACGCAAGTGCCTGAACGCAATGATGAAGTTCATGCCGGCGAATCCGCCGTCGCCCAATCCCGCGAATCGGCCGTGACCATCCCCGCCGGCACCGTGGTGCTCGCCGCCACCCCGATCGGCAATGTCGGCGACGCTTCAGCCCGTCTGGTGGCCCTCTTGGAACGGGCCGATATCGTGGCCGCCGAAGACACGCGCCGCCTCTACGATCTCGCCCGTCGCCTCGGCGTCTATGTGAACGGTCGCGTCATCGCCTATCACGACCACAACGAGCGCGACAAGGCCGACGGCCTGCTCGACCAGGTCGAAACCGGCGCCACCGTGCTCGTCGTATCCGACGCCGGCATGCCCACCATCAACGACCCCGGCTTGGCCATCGTGCGCCGTGCCATTGAACGCGGTCTGCCCGTCACCTGCGCGCCCGGCCCCTCCGCTGTGCTCGACGCGCTCGCCCTCTCCGGCCTGCCCACCGACCGCTTCTGCTACGAAGGCTTCCTACCGCGAAAGCATTCCGAGCGCGTGCAGTATCTGCGCACGCTGTTGCCCGAACGCCGCACCATCGTGTTCTACGAGACGCCTCATCGCATTGCCGATTCGATGGACGATCTGCTGGACGCGTTCGGCCCGAATCGCCCGATGGCCCTGTGCCGCGAACTCACCAAGGATTATGAGCAGATTCGTCGCGGCCCGATTGACGAGATTCGCCAAAGTGTGATTGATGATCCGCCCCGTGGCGAGATGGTGCTGGTCATCGGCGGCGCGTCCAACGAGGAGGCCGAAGCGGCCGCGCCCAGCACGTTGAGCGTGGATGACATGGCCGTGCTCTCCATCGACCGTGCTTTGGAGGACGGCCTGCGTATCAAGGACGCCATCGCGCAAGTGGTGCAGGAGCATCCACTGGCTGACGGATCGTTGGCCAATCGCAAGCAGGTGTATGCGGCTGTGCTGAAAATCAAGGGATAGCGCAGCAGCCGGCGATTATCTCCCCGTTACGCTTCCATCGACTCGAACAATATTTCCAACGCCTGCCGGACCCCGGGCCCACCACGCTGCGAGACCAATTCCAGCAAAGGCGCGTCGGCTTTGGGATTGGCAACCAGCCATTTACGCAGTTCGGGCACGTGATATGCGATGTGCCAGAGCACGGCAACATCCGTATCGGGCGAACATGCCACCGCGGGCGTAAGTCTGATGGGCGGTTCAGGCGGCGCGGTCATATCCGAGATTGCGCGCGATGCGGATTCGGATGAGTGTGCCGCCGCCGCGTGGCGAGGCAACCGTTGCGCCTGCCGCAAATGCCGTAAACGGTGAGCGGCATGGCGGCCTCTGCGATGGCCTCTGACAATGAACCCCCTCGTCATGCGCATTGCTCCAAAGCCGGTTCGTCCATCTCCTGCTGCACCGATTCAAAAAACATGCGTGCGCGTCCGGCGTACTTGTGATGCCGATGCTCCTTGACGATTTGCAGACAGTCGTTTGGCCGAAACTGGTACGCGGACATCAGCTGGCACACCAGTGCGTTGACGGTGGAAGGATCGGGGATGTCTTCAGGACTCATCACCAGGTCGCAAGCCGTACGGGCTGGCGTGGTGACAGGCAGCCCGCCGAGCTTGATGATTTGCTCCGGCAACGTCAATCTTTTGAATACGCGGATACGGCGGCTGACGGATGCCGAGCGGAAGTGCGATGTGGAAATCACGTCTATGGTACTCGGAAAGTCGGGGCCTCCCAGCCATACCCAAGCGGCGGTCATCGAACACACCACAGTGCCAAACGGGGCGACCTCCGCGACGATTTTCGCGCGACCATACAGTGTGCCCGAATGCTCGATCCAGTAGCCGGCGGAATCGTCGAGCTTACGTAACGTGCCGAAGGCGGCCAGACGGTTAAGGCTGAGCGGTCCCGGCAGATCCTTGGTAAACAGTATCGGCGGCACCGCAGGCTGCGCGGTTGCCGGCGAGGCGACTGTTGTGATGTCCGTCATCGGACCTGCTGTGATATCCATGGCCGAACAATATGCAGAAATGCGGCTTGCGCGCCACCGGATAGGCGAAAACGGTGGATAAGTGCATAACTTTACTAGGTGTGCAAATGATGTGGATAACTCGGTGGATATTGGCAGGCGGAAGTGTGTGCGGATGTGCGTGGGCGTGCGTACGGATGGGTGCGCGGATACGTGTGCGAATGCGTATGTGGATAAGCGCGCAAGAGGTGTACAGATAAGTATGTGGGGAAGTTGCGGGTGGATAGGTGAGTGGGATGAGGATGGCGGCGCGGCAGCTATCCGGGCGTGTCCCCGCCGCGCCGGATAATCAAGCCTTATGAGTCATGTTTTGGTGAATGTTGCTTGGCCGTATGCAAACGGCCCCCGTCATATCGGCCACGTCGCGGGATTTGGTGTGCCCTCCGACGTCTACGCGCGCTACGAGCGCATGAAGGGCAATGATGTGCTCATGGTGTCCGGCACCGACGAGCACGGCACCCCGATTCTCGTCGAGGCGGAGAAGGAAGGTCTCACTGCCCAGGAACTGGCCAACCGTTACAACCGCGTGATCGCCAAGGATCTGTGCGACCTCGGCCTGAGCTACGACCTGTTCACCCGCACCACCACCGGTAACCACGAGCACGTGGTGCAGGAGATGTTCAAGCAGTGCTTGGAGAACGGCTACATCTACAAGGGCACCCAGCAGGTGGCGATTAGCCCGTCCACCGGCCGTACCCTGCCCGACCGCTACATCGAGGGCGAGTGCCCGATTTGCCATGCCGAAGGTGCGCGTGGCGACCAGTGCGACGCCTGCGGCAACGAGCTCGACCCGGACGAGCTCATCAACCCCGTCTCCAAGATTAACGGCGAAACCCCGCGCTTCGAGCAGACCGAGCACTACTTCCTCGACCTGCCGGCGCTCGCCGAAGCCAACAAGGCATGGCTGGAGACCCGCAAGGGCTGGCGTACCAACGTCATCAACTTCTCGCTCGGCCTGTTCAAGGAAGTCAAGCCGCGCGCCATCACCCGTGACATCGACTGGGGTATCCCGGTGCCGGTGAAGGGCTGGATTGACAACCCGAACAAGAAGCTGTACGTGTGGTTCGACGCCGTGATCGGCTACCTGTCGGCCTCCATCGAATGGGCCCGCCGCCAGGGCGACCCGGAGAAGTGGCGCGAATGGTGGAACGACCCGAGCTGCCCGGCCTACTACTTCATGGGAAAGGACAACATCACCTTCCACTCCCAGATCTGGCCGTCCGAAATGCTGGCGTACAACGGCAAGGGCTCCAAGGGCGGCGAAACCGGCCCGATGGGTCCGCTCAACCTGCCTGAGCAGGTGGTGGCCAGCGAGTTCATGACCATGGAAGGCAAGAAGTTCAGCTCCTCCCGCGGCATCGTGATCTACGTCAAGGACATCCTCGCCCGCTACCCCGTGGACGCCGTGCGCTACTACATTTCCGTGGCCGGCCCCGAATCCTCGGATTCCGACTTCACGTGGGCCGAGTTCGTGCGCCACAACAACGAGGAGCTCGCCTCCTCGTGGGGCAACCTGGTGAACCGCGTGGCCAACCTCATCAACAAGAACTTCGGCGAGATTCCGCCGCTGGACGAGGATTCGATGACCAACGAAGACCGTGGCCTTCTGGAAGAGAGTTCCGCCGCGTTCGACGTGGTCGGCTCCTCCATCGAAACCCACCACCAGAAGCACGCCCTGTCCGAGGCGATGCGTGTGGTCGGCGACATCAACAAGTACATTTCCGCCACCGAACCGTGGAAGATTAAGGACGACCAGGCTCGTCTCGGCACCGTGCTGCACGTGGCCGCTCAGGCCGTGTCTGACGCGAACCACCTGCTCGCGCCGTTCCTGCCGCACTCCGCACAGAAGGTGTGGGAGGCGCTCGGCGGCACCGGCACCTTCTCGCCGCTGCCTGAGCTCAAGGAAGTCGAGGATCTCGACAAGCCCGGCTTCACGTACCCGATTATCACCGGCGATTACGAGCTCGGTGTGAACGTGCACCCGTGGAAGAGCGAGGCAATCGAGGTCGGCGCCATGGTGCCTAAGCCCGCACCGATCTTCGCCAAGATTCCGACCGAGGCCGTGGAAGAGGAGCTGGCTCGCTTCGATGAAGCGTTGGCTGCTCGCCGTGCCGCCGAAGCCGAACGTCTGGCCGCCGAGAAGGCCAAGCTCGCCGCCGAGTGATTCGGCATTGCTAGCTCGTAGCTGACGGGCCACCTCGCACATGAAGTGTTGCGGGGTGGCCCGTTGCCGTATGTGCGGCCTAGCCCCGACAATGCGAGGCCGGTTGTCGGGCGGCGTTACAAACCCGTCACAGTTTGCCAAGACTTTTCTCAGACAAGCACATCGAATCCCCAAGAAAGAGACGGTTATATAGAAGATGTCAACGGAATGAAGTTCATACCGGTGGCGAGGTTCTTCCGAACCCCATAACTGAACCCTTCTTCTCTCTTCTCTCTCACCCGGCGGCCCCCTCCGCCGGGTTTCTTCGTTTTGGGCCGCATCATGCAACGCAAGTTACGCTGCTGTCCAGCTACATCCACGCCGCTCGAAGCCGTGATCCGCCACACCAAGCACGGGGCGCGGTGATTCGGAGCATTGCAGGATTCCTCCATGCTTCCGGTTTGGGGGGTGCTGCTTGATTCCTCTACTTCCAGCGAAACGTTGCTATCGCGGTATGGTCGCATGCCTGTTAAGCATTGAAGCATCTTATCTATGCGCAGTCGGTGTCCCGGTGGTGACGGCAACCGATTGACGTGCGAACCGGGCCAGATTTCGTTGTCCCGGTTCGTGATTTTGGCCTCTTTTTGGGAACCGGGACAGACCATCCCGTGAGCGCTCAATGTATGCAAATCCAGAAGCCCGGAATTCCGCCGATGTGTGATGGCGGATATTGTGCGGTAGGGCCGAATTGGCGATTTTTCGAGGGTGTTTCTGTCCCGGTTGCTCAAAAAGAGGCGAAATGGAGAACCGGGACAACGAAATCTGGCCCGGTACACACATAAATCGATTGACGTCGTTACCAGGACATCGGACACCGTGACGTATATCGCGAACCGCATAATATGGCAGTACGCAACGCAGATGATGTGCGGATTCGCCGGACGTAACATGGCGTGTGACACACAACAGTGCCATGCGGTCGGGGCCACGCGACCAAATGGGGTGCGATGAATGGCATATGCGTTGCAGCAAGCGCGCGCAATCGTATCGATGTCAGCTCAGTGCGCCCCGGTGGATTTCCGTCGTTTCCGCCGGGCAAGTTCATTGAGCGGCGTCGCTGTCAAGGTGAAATCGAATATGGCGCCTCGCAACGCCAGCTGTCGCCCGGCTCGGTAGGCGAGTTCGGCTTGAGACGGTTCATCAGCCATATTCGCGGCGGTGGCGATGAGGACGATCCAATGATGATGCCGTAACAGTTCGCGCTTGTCGTTGTCTCGCCGCCACTGGGCCTTGTCTGTGCGATGATGATCGCCGTCATATTCGATGGCGACGCGGAATTCGGGCCAAGCGAGATCGAGTGTTATCGGCTCACCATTGCTGAACGTCGCGCCGGGCACTGTGTAATTTGTCACGGCTCGTGGAAGCCCGTATTGCGTGGTTGTGATACGGGTCTCTGATTCCATCGGAGAATCCACGCGCGGTGCAATAAATTCAAGTGCGATCATGCATGTGGCTTTCGCGTTGAATTTCGGAAGTTCGCTGACCTGCCGCACAAAGTCCTGATAAATTTCGTCGGCGGTGCGGCCGCCCGATAGGCTCGGCTTGCGCGCTATTGCCGTAAGGGTTGCGTCGCCAAGTATGACCAATGATTCCAATGACATGTGAGCGGCGAGCTGCGCCCAAGTATGTACCAGATTCAGCGCGTGCACATGCTTGTTGATACGTGCATTGTGCGCGGCGCTTAGCGGTTTCCAGATGTGCGGTGTTGTTGGCGGAACGACGGCGCGTATCCGGGTGCGATGCGAGTCGGAGACGGTATGGAGCTCGGTGGCATTGAGATCGCAATCCTTGGGAAGCGGCACGGATTGCAGTATCAGCGATGTGGTCATGCCGAAGAGCACCGGCTTTCCGAGCTGTTGCGCGGCGTCCGTGCATCGTTTAAGCATTTCCCGCTTACGTTGGGTGAGGGTTTCGCTCATAGCGGGCGCAGTGGGGGTTGCCATACGCGGTGGTGAGTATGGCTCGGGCTTGACGGCGTGCGTGGACGCAGCACTCGGTGCCGCGGCATTGTTGGTCCAGCCGGGTGGTTCATCGTCGAATACGCCGGGTGGCGGGGTGGGAAATCCGCTGTTCATAACGCCACCGTAGCGTAGCGGTCGCTTGTTCGCCATGAAAAACGGGGTATGTGGTTCTAGCTTGCTGAGGATGTGGATAACTCTGTGGATAACTAAAGTGCTCCTATGTTTTGCTCACTCTGTGAGAAGTCGGCAAAACATAGGAGCACTTCAGCCGCGGCCAATGGGCGGAATATGTCAGCGGCAGCGACGGGTGAGGGGCTGCCAGGGATCGAGCTCGACTGGTTCGGTGGTGAGCAGGGCGCGGGTGGCGTCGTCGAGGTATTCCTTGCGGATGATGAGCTCGGTAACGTAGCGGTCGAACCAGGCGTCGGACATGACGTAGTAGCCGTCCTTGCCGGCGTCCTTGCCCCAGCTGTTCTCCACCTTCCAGCGGTTCGGCTTGCCGTCCTCGTCGAGGTTCACGCCGGTGAAGGTCATAGCGTGGTTGCTCGGGCTGTCGCCGTATTCGAGGCCGTGGGCCTTGTCGCCGGTGAATTCGGTGCCGAACAGCTGGTCGACGCGCACCACGGACTGGTCGAAGAAACCGTCCTTGCGCAGGGCGAACTGCGTGCAGTCGCAGGCGAACCAGATCGGGTGGCCGGCGGTGAGCTGGTCAAGCGCGGCCTTCTTGAACACGTCCAGCGGCACGTTGACGAATTCCATATCGCCAGCCTCGGCCACGTTCGCGCTGAAGCGGATGCGGTAGCGCTGGTTGAACGGGCGGTTCTTGAGCGGGGCGTTGGCCAGCGTCACGAAATCGTTGACGTCCACCGGCACGTACTTCTTGTAGAACTCAAGCGGGGTGATGCCGATCTCGCGAATCTGCGGGCGCTCGTCCTTGCCGGTTTTCGGCTTGTCGGACTTGTCCTTATCGCACTTGCAGGCCTTGGCGTCGGATTTGCCCTCGCACTTGCAGGATTCGCCGCACTTGCAGGATTCGGCCTTGCCGTCTGCGTCGGCCTCGGCCTTGCACTTGCGAGCCTCGCCCTTCTTATCCTCATCATCATCCTTGGGGCGCGCGAAGAAGTCGAACTTCTCCGGCGGTTCGCCGAGCGCCACGGCGCAGATGCGGTACACGGTGCCCATGTACTCGTCCTTCAACGCACGCAGCTCGTCCTCAGACGCCCCCGCAACCGAACGGTGGCGCAGCTCGGCCGCGAACTCGCGCAGCTTGGAGTTGAGGTACTGCTTGAAATCGTCGGAATTACGGGAGTTCTCAGACTCCGGGTAGGCGCTCTTGGGCACTAGGCCGTACTTGTTCACCAGTGCGGCGAACATCTGCCACCAGCCACCATCGTCTGCAGGCGACTCATTGATGGCCTCGAACAGACGCGAATCGGTCGCCTCGTCGAGCGTGCGCAGCACGTTCTCCAGATAAGTGTTCGACTTCTCCATCGCGTCCCAGAAGAACAGGTAGGTCTCGGAGAACTCGAAATCCTCAAGATTCCAGCGATGCATGAGTTCGTAACGCAGCGTGTTCAGGGAGGCGAACATCCAGCAACGGCCGGAACGCTCCTGATTGGTGATCGAACCCTGCTTGAGTTCGATGGAGAAGTCGCGCGGCAGCGCACGTACGCCGCGATAGTCGGTGGCCGCCTTGAGCACGCCGGCCGAAACCGCCGCGTCCGCCGCGATCAGGTTGGCGCGGTCTTTGTTGAAGTCTTCGGTGTACGTACGCAGAAGTTCGGGTTTGATGGCCCGTGCGCTGGCGTTTGCTGTCATGATGATTGATCTTCCATTCATGTAGGCGACGTTTGTGGTCCGTCGGTAGTATAAGTCGCCGTGTATTCGTCGGGCGATTCACCGGGCGAAATCGTACGGGCGGATATGCGCCGGCGATTCCACCCCGCCAACGATTTGTCCACCTTGCTGCTCGCGCGGGCGCACGTATCATATGTACCGATACATATTGTTGACGAATGTCGCATAGTCCAAAGGAGTACGTCATGACTTCGCTGCATAGCAAGCCGCTGGCCCTGAAAAACGTCACCGTCACCGATTCGTTCTGGCGCACCGAGCAGGAACTCGTGCGCACGGCTGTGATTCCCTATCAGTGGAACGCCCTGAACGATAACGTCCCCGGCGCGGCCCCCAGCTACTGCATGCACAACTTCAAGGCCGCTGCCGCGCAAAACAAGCGTAAGGATACCCAGGGCAAGGCGTTCGTGCCGCCGAAGTACACGTTCCGCGGATTTGAGGCGCTCCCCGAAGACCCGGCCAATCCCGACCCAGACAAGTTCTACGGCTTCGTGTTCCAAGACACCGACTTCTCCAAGTGGGTGGAGGCAGTCGGCTATTCCCTCGCCCATTACCCGGACCCCGCACTGGAACAGACCGCCGACCAAGCCATCGACGTCGTGTGTGCCGCCCAACTCGACAACGGCTATCTGGACACCTGCTACATTCTGAACGACATGGATCGCGCGTTCACCAATCTGCGTGACCATCACGAACTGTACTGCCTCGGCCACCTCGTTGAAGGTGCGGTGGCCTACTACCAGGGCACCGGCAAAGACAAGTTGCTCAAGGCCGCCTGCCGTTTCGCCGATTACGTAGACGAGCGCTTCGGTCGCAAGCCGGGCCAGCTGCGTGGTTACCCCGGTCACGAGATTGCCGAGATGGCTTTGGTGAGGCTGTACGAGGTCACCGGCGAACAGCGGTACCTTGATCTGGCCGAATATTTCGTGACCGAGCGAGGCCGGCAGCCGTACATCTTCGATATTCAGGCAGACGAGAACGCAAAGCGCGACGCCGACGCCAACTACAAACCCAACACGGACCCCAACCGGTACGCCTACCACCAGGCGAACAAGCCGGCCACCGAACAAGACGAAGCCGTAGGCCATGCCGTGCGCGCCGGCTACTTCTACTCCGGTCTGGCGGACGTGGCCCGACTGACCGACGATCAGGACCTCGCCGATGCGGCCGAGCGGCTCTGGCGCAATATCGTCGATAAGAAACTGTACGTTACCGGCGGCATCGGCGGCACGGTGGACGGCGAGGCATTCTCCTACAACTACGACCTGCCCAACGACTCCGCCTACTCCGAGACCTGCGCCGCGATTTCGCTGGCGTTCTTCGCCCGTCGCATGCTCGAGCTCGCGCCAAAGGCCGAGTACGCGGACGTTATGGAGTCGGCGCTGTACAACACCACGCTGGCCGGCATGGCGCTGGACGGCAAGAGCTTCTTCTACGTGAACCCGCTGGAAGTCAATCCGTATGCCTGCCATAAAGACAGCCGCCTGCGCCACGTCAAGCCGGTGCGTCAGAAGTGGTTCGGCTGCGCATGCTGCCCGCCGAACATCGCCCGCATCGTTGAGTCGGTGCAGGAATATGCCTACACGGTTGCCGAGGATGGCGGTACGCTGTTCACGCACTTGTATATGGGCGGCGTGGCCAAAGCTGAGTTGAATGGTACGGCTGTGGAGCTGGATGTTACGGCGAACCTGCCGTGGCAAGGCGATGGCAAGGCGGTCGTGCGCTTGGGCGGTGACGCTGCTGGCACCTCGGCTCAGGCTCCTGCTCGCTTTACGCTGGCCTTCCGTCTGCCCGGTTGGGTGGGCGATGAGTCCGCTGCTGCCGCCGCGATTACGGCCACGGGCGAGTCTGAGTCTGGGGCCGATAGTTCCCGCGTGACCCGCGAAATTCGCGACGGCTACCTGTATCTGACCGGTGAGTGGCGCGACGGCGACACCGTGACGTTCGACTTCCCGATGCCGGTGCGTATGCTGGCCGCCAACCCGCTGGTGCGCGAGGACGCCGGCAAGGTGGCGTTCGTGCGCGGCCCGATCACCTTCTGCGCCGAGGAAAAAGACAACGGCGCCAACCTGCACCTGCTGCACGCGGATGTGGAGGCACTGCTGGCCGACCCGAGCGCGGCCAAGGTCGAGGAGTTCGACTTCCACGCCGGCGCCAAGGGCATCGACGACAAGGGCCAGGGCGAGGTGGAAGACGTGACCCGCCGCATGGTGAAGCTTGAGGTGCCGGCTTGGCGCGAGCCGTTGCCGGCTGCTGTGGCCGCCGCGGGTGAGGGCGCGGCCGAGGTTCCGGCGTTCGCGCCGCTCTACGCCGTGTACGCGCCGGTCAAGCGCGAGCCCGCCACCGCCACGCTCATCCCGTACTTCGCCTGGGCCAACCGCGGCGAAAACGAAATGACCGTCTGGCTGCGCGGCTGATATTTGCTCTCGGCTACTCTGGTAGCCATGGGCATCACGACATGTCGGCTCGAAGGGCCGGTGGACTTTTACTCGGTCGGGCAGTTTGTGTCCGGACCGGGCTGGCGCTATCTGCGGCGCACCATCGACACCTTCGAGCTGATGTTCGTGCGTCGGGGCGTCCTGCCGATGCGGGTGGGGGAGCAGACCCTGCATATCGAGGCCGGCCAAATCGCACTCTTGCCGCCGAATGTGGAGCATGCGGGCGCCGACATCATCACGTCTGACGTGGACTTCTACTGGATGCATTTCAAATTGCCGGATGCGCGCATGCTCCCCGATGACGCGGGTCTGCCGCAGGACGACCATTGCCTGTTGCTGCCCGATGACGCACCCTGCCCGACCCCGACCGGCTGGCGGTGATGTGTGGGCAGCTCATCGACATCTATGCGCGATTCGGCCCGTATTCCAACGCTTACTGCAATTACTTCGCCACCGGCCTGCTGCTGGAGGTCAGCGCGCAGGAGCGGCTGAAGGCGGACTTTGCCGCCCATCGTACGCTTGCCGGCTACCGGGGCGACGGCAAGCCCATCACCAGTGCCGACCGCGTCCGGCAGCAACAGGAATGGGCCATGCATGTCGATTCGGCCGGTGCCGCTGGCGATTCGTCCGGCCTGGCGCCGATGCTGGCCATCCGCTCGTGGATTATGGCCAATGCCTTCGGCGACATCACCGTGGCCAAAGTGGCCGCGCGCTTCCACTATTCACCCAGCTATCTGACCGCGATGTACCGGCGCGTGTTCGGCGTGGGTGTGGCCGAGCAGATCATCGAATATCGCATCGACCGTGCGCGCGAACTGCTGAGTTCTACCGCTTCCAGCGTGGCGGATATTGCGCGAGAAGTGGGCTACGCCGATCCCAAGTACTTCATGCGCGTCTTCAAGCGCCGCACTGGCCTGACCCCCGGCCAATACCGCGACGCTTTCCCCGCCCGCCTCTACAACACCGTGTGATTAGGGAAGGTCATGGTCCTAACCCTAGGAAAAGTGCGCATGGGCGCCACTACCACGTGGGAGCGCTGGGAACGGTTTGACGCATGCCGAAACCTCGCACGTCACGCTGCACGGCACTTGGGCAGTGGGCGCGGCAGTCGGGAATCGCCGCCCTATTTCGGCGTTTCAGCGTTACCTGTTTGCCGAACCGACAGTGGACTCGCGCGGAACCAGTGTGTATCCAATGGTGGCGCGCGTGGCCGGCATGCCAGCGGATTCGTCGGACCTGCCGTCGCCCTGGTCGCGCTGCTCCACGCGGCGGGTGATCATATCAAGCGCGAATTGGGCGAGCTGATCGAGATCCACTTGGACGGTGCTCAGCGTCGGTGTGGTGTACGAGCCGGCCGTGGCGCCGTCGAAGCCGATGACTCTCACATCGTCGGGCACGCGGATGCCGTAGTCGGCAAGGCCTCGGATTACTCCGAATGCGGCATAGTCGTTAATGCAGAAGATGCCATCGATGGCCGGGGTGCTTCCCGTTGCCCGCGTGGTGCCCGGGGAACGGGACTCAGCAGTGTCATCAGCCGATTGCGCACGAGCCTCGAGCATCGCCTCGGCGATGGCATGACCGGCTTCGATGCCGCTGTCGCTACCGTAACCAATGAAGTTCGTCGATTCGTCATACGGCAGCCCGGCGTCAAGCAGTGCGCCGCTGGCCCCGCGCAGGCGCAAACCGCTGGAACTTTCCACGTGCGCCAGTTCGGTTCGTGGCGAATACCCGTCGCCGACGATGGCGATGCGGTGGCATCCGCATTCGATGAGATGCTGCACTGCCGCCCGCGCGCCGTCCTCGTTCGGGAAATTCACTGTATCGAACGTGGGCGTTTCCTCGCAGGCGTCAATCAGAACCAGCGGTCGGCCGTGGTTGATCGCGGAAAGCGGCACACCGGCATTCAGGCCCGAAGCGTGGATAATCTCGCCGTCGAACAACTGCCCGGAGAACGGGTTGTTGGCCAGCGCGTGTTTGGCGGCATCCGGAGAGTACCGGGTTTGCTCCACGAACGGCGTCAGCCCGCGCTCGGTGGTTTCGGTGACGAGCGATTCGACGAGTTTGGAGTAGAACGGCGAATCGAATTCGTTGACGATGATGTGGATGATGTTGCTGCGGCCGGACTTCAGCATGCTGGCCGTCAGATTGATGCGGTAATCAAGCTTTTCGGCCACCGCCAGCACCTTGGCGCGCGTGGAATCCTTAACACCCGGCTTGCCGTGCAGCGCATTCGAGGCGGTCATGGGGGAGACCCCGGCGGCTTTCGCTACGTCGCGCAATGTTGGTTTGCCGCTCGGCATAACGTCACCTCATGTTTCGCCTGTGATGGGCATTGGATCATGCCCGTAATGCTTCCAATGGTTGTAACGGTATTCACAACATCGTGTTTTGGCAAATGGTGGCTGTGTGCCGGAATCGCTGAAAATGCTGCGCTTAGGCGATGACGCGCCGAGCGTAACATGCGCTTGCTTGATATCGTTCCGGTGGAAGAATATGTAACGGTACATACGTCGGTGTGCCAAGAGGCCATGAAGTTCGTCGTACGTTGGGATGGGACTCTCCGGGGGAGTGGCGTCACTCTTCACCTATCCGTACGTGCGCGATGCCGATTGGTTTGCGGCTGGCATACCGCCGTAGGGCAACTTATGCGAATATCAACGAAAGCAGGATACGATGACGGATCTTCCGCAGAGCCTTCCTCAGGCATGGCGTCCGCCGATGGGCTGGAACAGCTGGGATTCCTATGGCACGACCCTCACCGAAGACGAGCTGCTGGCCAACGCGCGGTTCATGGCTGAACACCTGAAAAACGCCGGCTGGGATACGCTGGTCATCGACATCGACTGGTACGACCCGACCGCCCGCGCACATGGTTACAACGACAACGCGCCGCTGATTCTCGACGAATACGGCCGTCAGCTGCCTGACCCGGTGCGTTTCCCGAGTGCTGCCGGCGGCAAGGGATTCGGCCCGCTCGCCGCCGCCGTCCACGAACTGGGCTTGAAGCTTGGCATGCACATGATGCGCGGCATCCCGCGTATCGCCGTGGACAAGAACCTGCCCGTATACGGCACCAACTACACCGCCAAGGACGTGGCCGACCTCGACCACGTGTGCAAGTGGAATCCGGACAACTACGGCCTGAACCAATCCCACCCGGGCGCGCAGGCCTGGTATGACGCGCAGCTCGACCTGTTCGCCTCCTGGGGCCTCGACTTCCTCAAGGTCGACGACATGCAGACCCCGTTCCACTCCGACGAAATCGCCGCCTATCATCGCGCCATCGCCAAAGCCGAAGCCAAATACGGCCGTTCGATTGACCTGTCTCTCTCGCCCGGCGGCTGGGTGGCGACGAGCTACGTCGACTTCCTGCGCGAGAACGCCCAAATGTGGCGTATTTCCGACGATCTGTGGGACCGTTGGGAAGACATCTACCAGCAGTTCGCCCGCCTGGCCCGCTGGGCGCCGTTCCAGACCACCGGCCACTGGGCCGACGCCGACATGGTGCCGTTCGGGCACATAGGCCTGCGCGCCGAACGCGGCGACGACCGCCAATCCCGCCTTACGCTGGACGAGCAGAAGACACTGCTGGCCCTATGGTGCATGGGGCGTAGCCCGCTTATGGTCGGCGGCGATCTGCCCACCAGCAACAGCGACGCCATCGCGCTGCTGCAGAATCCCGCGTTGCGTGAGGTGCTTGCCGGTTCCACCAATAACCGCGAGACCGTGCGCGAACGGATTTTTGGCAAATGGTGGGATGAGAGCACCTACCGTGGCGAGTTCATCGTCTGGTCCGCCGACGCAGCCGATTGGGCCGATGGCACACGTTCCGCGCATCACGGCGGCCATTACGCCGCGCTGTTCTGGACCGGCAGCGACACATACGAGATCGGCCGCAACATCCAGCTCCAATCCATCGTGGGGCTTGACGCCCGCAATGACGATTGGACACTCGCCGATCTGTATGCCGACGCGCCGGGCGAGCCCGCCGACGTGCGTCTTGAAGGCGTGGGTGCCGACCGCGTCATCACCGGCACGATTCCGCCGCACGGCGTGCTCTGGGTGGCCCTGGACCGACGCTGAAACCGAACCTGCCTCCGCCAACCAACCTCCTGAACCGACCGCCCGAATCGTATGGAGAAACCTGCCATGAATGCGAACATCGCAAACGAACAATCCCCGGTAGCTGTTCCGCCCGCAAGTTGGTTCCTACGTGCGTTCGCTGGCGTTCTGACCTGTAGTCTGTCTGTCTCTGTCTGTTCGTTGCTTCGCCTTGCTTGCGTTTTGTACGTTTTATCTGTTTCGTGAGTTTCGTGCGTTCTGCGGATTTCACGCGTTTCGCGCAGTGCCGCACGCTGATCACCATTCAGCGTGCGGCACTTTTGCATATCTCACGTGTTGCGGGAGATGCCGATTCCGTCGCACAATACGTAAAACGTGAATGAACCACTCACTATGCTGGGTTGTTTGAGCGTGATATGACATGCGCCACTTTCCCGGGAATGCGTTGCGAATTGGACCTGTTCGGAGGTGTGCAGCGACGCATTCCGGGGAATGTTGCGCTTAGAGAGCCGCGTATCGTTGCTAATGCGGGGAACACGCAGAGTTGCGGGCCGTTGCGATTAGACGCAGGTCGCCTAGACTAGTACGCGTTTGCGAAAGTCGAACGTGCTTCGACCGATGAAGGAGAGCTTCGGTCATGCGGCCAATGACAGGCGCAGTGCGAAGCACGGCTGATCGTGAATCGCGGCGGCAGCGATTGCCGCGTGCGGCGCAGGAGCATGCCGCACCATACCACAAGCAAACAATCCCCAAGAAACGGTGATCTCCTCACATGTACGTCGATCCGGGAATCAATACCAGCGCAAGCAATCTCAAATGGGTGCTGCCATACTGCAAACCAGACCTGCCCCGCGTGGTAGGCGCGCTTCTACTGTTCATCGCAAATAACACGATGGCCCTGACCATTCCGATTCTGTCCGGTATCATCGTGGACCGCGTCATCGTCGGCGGACATGCCGACGAACTGCCACGTCTGTGTGGACTGATGATCCTCATGACCATCATCCGCGTGGGCGCGCGATACGGCTACCAGATGTGGATGGAGCGTTTCGGCCAGAACTCGGTCTACCGCCTCGTCTCCGACGAATACGAGAAGCTGCACGAGCTCGACTTCACGTATTTCAACCACACACGCACCGGCGACATCATGAGCCGCCTGACCTCCGACACCGACGCGATCCGCCACTGCCTGAGTTGGGTGAGCTATCAGATTGCCGACTGCGTGGTCATGTTCGTGGGCGCCCTGTGCGTGATGTTCGCCATCGATTGGCGACTCGCGCTCGTCCTGGCCTGCGTCACGCCGTTCATTTTTGTGCTCACGCGCGGCCTGTCCACGCACGCCCACCCGCTGTTCTTCGCCATCCGCAACTCGCTGGCCTCCCTCAACTCCATGGTCGAAGAGAACATCGAGGGCAACCGTGTGGTCAAGGCATTCGTGCGCGAACCGTACGAGACCGAAAAGTTCGACGAGCACAACGACGATTACATGCAGTGCAACATGGCCTTGGCCTACAACTCGCGCAAGTACATGCCGTGGCTGGACGGCCTCGGCTTCTCGCTGCAGCTCATCACCCTCGGCCTCGGCGGCTTTCTGGTCATCAAGGGCTACATGACCCTCGGCAATCTGGTGAGTTTCAACTCCTTCCTGTGGATGATCGACGGCCCGGTGCGCCAGTCCGGCTGGCTGATCAACGACTGGCAGCGATTCAACGCCAGCTGCATCAAAATCCGCAAGCTGCTCACCGAACAGCCGCGCATCGTGGAGAAGCCCGACGCGGTCGAAGCCGTCAAGCAGGCGGTCACGATCGTCGAGCAAGTCAAGCACGATGATGAGGCTACCGGGGCTACCGGAGCGTCCGTGGCTTCCGGAACATCCGGTGCCCAGCAGTCCACCGAACGCAAGTCCTGCCCGCTGCACATCAAGGGCGACATCCGCTTCGACCACGTCAGCTTCGCCTTCCCGGACGACCCGGAGACCCCGATCCTCAAGGACCTCGACTTCACCGTGCCCGCCGGCTCCAAGCTCGGCATCCTCGGCGAAACCGGCGCGGGCAAGTCCACGCTCGTCAGCCTCATCTCCCGCTTCTACGACCCGACCGTTGGCCATGTGCTCATCGACGGCATCGACGCACGCGACTGGCCGCTGGCCACCTTGCGCTCGCAGGTGTGCATCGTGGCGCAGGATACCTTCCTGTTCTCCGACACCATCGGCGGCAACATCGGTTTTGGTGCCAGCGGTGATAGCGACGACCGATATATCCAGAAAATGGCCCAGATCGCCGGCGCGGACAATTTCATCAGGTCGATGCCACAGGGTTATGACACCGTCGTGGGCGAACGCGGCGTGGGCCTGTCCGGCGGGCAGAAGCAGCGCCTGTCGCTGGCCCGCGCGCTCGCGGACAATCCGTCGATCCTGATTATGGACGATACGACCTCGGCCGTCGATATGGAGACCGAGGCGGAGATCCAGAAGCACCTCAAGGAGATGGACGGCGGCAAGACCATCGTCGCCATCGCCCACCGCATCTCGTCGGTCAAGGATTCCGACCTGATTCTGGTGCTCGAGCACGGACGTATCGTCGAACGCGGCACCCACGCCGAACTCGTGGCCGCACACGGCCGCTACTGGGACATCTACCACAAGCAGCTCGGACTCCAGTCCGGCGTCGCACAAGGTTTTTAGAAGAGGACTTATGGCACAACGCAATACATACCGCGAGGATGAGGAACTCGAGGAGCAGATCAACTTCCGGGACATCCTGCGCGTCGGCAAATATCTCAAACCGTATATGGCACAGGTGGCGCGCATTCTCGTCGTCGTCATCTCGATGAGCTGCATCGTCGTCGCCGTGCCGTACCTGACCAAGATCATGATCGACGAGGCGATCCCGAACAAGGACCTCGGCAAGCTCGGCATCCTCGCCGTGATCCTCGCCGCGCTGATCGTGCTGTACGAGTTCGGGCTGCGCTACCGCACGGTGGCGATCACGCGCGTCGGCCAGCTCATGCTCAAGGACATGCGCCGCGATATCTTCACGCATATCCAGACGCTGCCCTTCAGCTACTTCGATTCGCGCCCGCACGGCAAGATCCTGATCCGCGTGGTCAACTATGTGAACACGCTTTCGGACACGCTGAGCTCCGGTCTGATCAACGTGATCTCCGACGTGTTCACCTTCGTGATCACGCTGATCGTGATGTTCGTGATCGACTGGCAGCTGGCCCTGTGGAGCCTGATCCTGTTCCCGGTGCTCATCATCTGGGTGCGCGTGCTGCAGATCTTCCAGCGGCGCGCCTTCCAGAAGCTCTCCAACAAGCAGAGCAACCTGAACGCCTACATCCACGAGTCGATCGCCGGCGTGAAGACCACGCAGACCTTCGCACAGGAGCAGGCCCAGTTCAGGACCTTCCAGGAACAGCAGGGCGAGGTGCGTTCCGCGTGGATGCACGCCGTGCACATCCAGTTCCTCATGTGGCCGGGCGTGCAGACCATCTCCGTGATGACCATCTCGTTCATCTACTTCGTCGGCGTGATGGGCTTCGGGGGCGTGAACGTGACCACCGGCGTGCTCATCGCGTTCGTCGGCTACGCGAACAACTTCTGGAATCCGGTGATCAACATCGGCAACTTCTACAACCAGCTCATCACCTGCTCGGCGTACCTCGAGCGCATCTTCGAGACGCTCGACGTCACGCCGGAGATCCGCAACAAGCCCGACGCGGCGGACCTGCCGCAGATCCGCGGGCGCGTCGACTTCAACGACGTGGTGTTCCGCTACGAGAAGGACGGCCGTAACATCCTCAACCTCGTGGACTTCCACGTCGAACCGGGGCGCACGATCGCGCTGGTCGGCCCGACGGGCGCCGGCAAGACGACGATCATCAACCTGCTGTCGCGCTTCTACGACGTGTCCGAGGGCTCGGTGACGATCGACGGCCACGACGTGCGTGACGTGACGCTCGCATCGCTGCGCCGGCAGATGGGCGTGATGCTGCAGGACACCTTCATCTTCTCCGGCAACGTGCGCGAGAACATCCGCTACGGCAAGCTTGACGCCACCGACGAGGAAATCGAGGCGGCGGCGAAGGCCGTGCACGCGCACGAGTTCATCATGGAACTGCCCGACGGGTACGACACGGTGGTGGAGGAGCGCGGATCGACCCTGTCGGCCGGCCAGCGCCAGCTCATCGCCTTCGCGCGCGTGCTGCTCGCCGACCCGCGTATCCTGATCCTGGACGAGGCGACGAGCAACATCGACACGCGCACCGAGGAGGCGCTGCAGGCCGGCCTGCAGCATCTGCTCAAGGGGCGCACGAGCTTCATCATCGCGCACCGCCTGTCGACGATCGAGAACGCGGACGAGATCTTCTACATCGATCACGGCCAGATCGTCGAGCACGGCTCGCACGCGCAGCTGCTCGCCGCCAAGGGCGCGTACTACCGCCTCTACGAGTCGCAGTACGCGATGATTCGCGTGGCCAGCGGGGCGCCGGAAGAGTGACGAGATGTTGCGCACAAGGATGCGTTTAGCGGCGTCTCACGTAGCGGGTGCTGCGGCCAGCACCGATTTTGATGATCGTACCGGAGTCCAACAGTGATTTCAGCGTGCGCTCAATGGTGGTGGTGCTGGTATCGGGCATGCGAGCGAGAATATCGGCCTTGGAAAGTGGGACTAGGGATTGATCAAGCAGTGCTTCAATCCGCGTTCCCTTGGTGGCTACTCGCGGTGCTCCCTGCGCTCTGCCGCCTGCCGTGAGATTGATGCGTTCGTCGAATTCCTTGCACGCGGACAGTATGATGCCAAGCAGGTAGTTCGTGAATGGCGCATAATCATTGGCGTTGTCGTCCCAGCCTTGAGTGCTTGCGTCCAGCGCCTCATAATAAGTGCTTTTACTTTGCTCGATAAGGTGTTCGATACTGATGTATTTGCCGACCATATAGCCATTGCGGTACAGCATCAGGAGCGTGAGTAGCCGACTCATGCGGCCGTTGCCGTCATTGAACGGATGTATGCAGATGAAATCGAGAATGAACATGGCGATGGCAAGCAATGGATCGGTATGTCCATCTCGGATTGCTTGCGTGTAGGCGGAACACGCGCGTTCGATCAGTTCCGGTGTGACAAGTGCGGACGGCGGGGCGAATCGCACGGTGCTGGTCCCGTGTGCATCTCGTTCGATGATGACGTTGTCACTGTCCTTGAAATGCCCCGCAAAGGTCAGTGGTGTGTGTCGGAAGAGGTCGCGGTGCAGTTGAAGAATGACGTTCGGGGTAATCGGAATATAGTCGTGGCTTTCGTGAATAACCGATAGCGCGTCACGGTAACCGGCAATTTCTTCTTCATTGCGATTGCGCGGTGTGACTTTCTCCGAGACGAGATCGTTGAGCCTGCTATCGCTGGTAGAAATACCTTCGATGCGGTTTGAGGCATCTGTGCTTTGGATGCGCGCGACGGCAACCAGCGTCCCCAATATATCCGGTCTGATCGTTGTCTGTATGCTTTGACGCCCTTTTGCCTCGTGAATAGCGGCAAGCAAACTCGTGGTGTGCGGGGTGAGCAACGTCTTACCTGATTCTATGTAGTCGAATGATCTCATACTGCCTCATTTTCTGCATCATACGAACTTTTCTGCATCATATTTTATCAAAATGAGGCAGAAAATGGGCTGATGAGGCAGAAAAGGCGGCAGGATGGCGGCCGTCTCGCTTGCCGGTTGCGTTACTTTCCCGGGAATGTTGCGCTCGTGGCAAGAAACGGCAAGTTCAGGCGGACGCGACCGACGATACCCGTCGTGTAGTCGAACGTCTTACCGGACTGCCTTACGAGCGTTGCTGGCGGTAGCCTACACTGAGAAACAGCCTACACTGAGAAACCATGAGCAAGCACCACCATCGCGACCGTAGCTGGGCCCCGGCACCTGAAGCATTGCCGGACGACGCCCAGACCATCGACAACCACACTCACGTGGCCTCCGTAATCCCTTTCGCGCGCGCTATGAGCCATGAGGCGCAGGAGAAGGGACAGCCCGAAGTCCCGGTGTACGACGTCGACCAATTGCTGGCGCAGGCGCAATCTGTCGGCATTGGGGGTATTATCGACTGCGGTTGCGAGCTGCCGCACCTGATGACCGCCATCCAGATGGCCCTCGATCATCCAGGTAATGTGCACGCGGCGCTCGCAATACACCCCAATGAGTCCGTGCTCCACGGGCATCGTGGTGTGCCGGGGCCGGATGGTCTGCCCCTCAAATACAAGCCTTACCATGACACGTCTTTCGAGGACGCGCTCGCCGAAGTACATCGCCTCGCCACCACATACCCCGAGCAAGTGGTGGCTATCGGCGAGACCGGCATGGACCTCTTCCGCACCGGCGAAGGTGCCAAGGAACTGCAGCGCGAGGCTTTCCGCGCGCATATTGCCCTGGCCAAGGAACTGGGCCTGCCCATGCAGATTCACGACCGCGACTCCCATCGCGAGGTCATCGAAACCCTGCTGGCCGACGGCGCGCCCGAACGCACCGTATTCCACTCGTATTCCGGCGACCGTGAGATGGCCGAGATCGCGCGCGAACATGGCTGGTATCTGAGCTTCTCCGGCACCGTGAGCTACAAAGGCAATGACGGTATCCGCGAATCGCTACGGATTGTGGGGCTGGGCCATGCGATGGTCGAAACCGACGCGCCGTATCTGACGCCCATGCCGTACCGTGGCCGCACCAACGCGCCGTACATGATTCCCTACACTCTGCGCGCCATGGCCGACACGCTCGACTTGCCCATCGCGGATGTGGCGCGCGGCACCCGCGACACCGCCCGCGCCGTATACGGACTGTGAGGGCCGGGTGTGCGGCCGTCGCGGCGCGTGTAGAGACGATGTGTTGACTTGTAAAATTTGTCAGAATTGTGAACGAGGTCTATCATGATGTGCTTGACATAAGCGAGGGGGATGATCTCCACCTCAATGGAGGACTGAACGTATGGCTGAGTCGAACCAAAGGACCGCACGCGCCCAAAAAGCCTTAAAGGCCCAGAAAGCCCAGTCTGGCGCCGCCAAAGCCAAGGCCCGACAGGAAGAAGAAGCACTGCTGAGGGCCGACACCTTTACCAATGCTCCCAAGGTGTCCCGCCGCACTCTCACCAAGGAGGAGCGCGAGGCACTCGCCAAGCAGAGGGAAGCTGAAACCAAAGAAGCCGAGAAAATCGCCAGCGCATGGTCGAAAGGCGGCCTCGGTCGATGGTGGGCCCGCCTGCAATCCAGCCCAGACAAGGTCACCTGGGGCATGGCAATCGTGGCGCTCGGCGTGGTGTACGGCGACATCGGCACCTCGCCCTTGTACACCGCGCAGACCTTCCTTGCCGGTCAGGGAGGGCTTGGCAGCGTAGACCGAGAGGCCGTGCTCGGCATGCTGTCGCTGGTCTTCTGGTCGATTACGCTGATCACTACCGTCAAATATGTGCTCATCGCCATGCGCATCGACAACAATGGCGAAGGCGGCATCTTCGCACTGTACTCGTTGATTCGCAAGTACGGCGCATGGCTCGCGATTCCCGCCATGCTCGGCGGCGCGGCATTCCTCGCGGATTCGGTACTTACCCCGGCGGTTTCCATCAGTTCCGCAGTCGAAGGCTTGCAGACCCTGCCGCCATTGGAAGGGTTGTTCGACGAAAACCCAAGCCTGACCCTGATGATCACCGTCGTGATCATCGTGATTCTCTTCTCCGTGCAGTCGCGCGGCACCGAAAGCATCGGCAAAGTATTCGGCTCGATGGTGCTGGTCTGGTTCGGCTTCCTCGCCATCGTGGGCGTCACGAATCTCTCTAACGACTGGTCTGTGTTCGAGGCCCTGAACCCGGTGTACGGCATCAAATTCCTGTTCAGCCCGCACAATGCTGCCGGCATCGCCCTTATGGGCACCGTGTTCCTCTCGACCACCGGTGCCGAGGCGCTGTACTCCGACATGGGCCACGTGGGGCGCGGCAACATCTACTTCACTTGGCCATTCATCAAGGTTGCGCTGGTGCTCAACTACTTCGGCCAAGGTGCGTGGATGCTGGCCAATAGCGATAACCCGCAATACACTGCGATGGAGTCACTCAACCCGTTCTTCCAGATGATGTCTCCGAACGTACGTTATCTGGCCGTGATTCTGTCTGTTTCGGCCGGCGTGATCGCTTCCCAGGCCCTGATTACCGGCGCGTTCACCATGGTCTCCGAAGCCACCCGCCTCAATTGGATGCCTCATCTGCAGGTGCGGTACCCGGCCCGCACGCGTGGCCAGCTGTACATTCCGGTGGTCAACGGCGTGCTGTGCGTCTCCACGCTGGCCGTACTCGCCATCTTCAAGGATTCGGAACACATCTCTGCCGCATATGGACTGGCGTTGACCATTACGATGATCACCACCACCGTGTTGCTCGGCGTCTACCTATGGCATTCCGGCAAGCGGGTCGGTGCCATCGTGTTCACCGTGCTGTTCTTGGCGATTCAGGCTATGTTCTTCATCGCGTCTATGGCCAAATTCCTGCATGGTGGTTGGTTCACCATGTTGCTGACCGCCGCGATTCTGTTCGTCATGTACACGTGGAATGAGGGCACCAAGCTCGAACGTGCGCAACGCCGTCACATGCGGCCCAACGACTTCCTACCCGCGCTCGACAAGCTGCACAGTGATTTCCGCATCCCGTATTTTGCGGACAACATCGTGTACCTGACCTCCGACTCGGAGACCAAGCGACTCGACACGGACATCTTCTTCTCCATCTTCGCCGACCACCCCAAGCGCGCCCGTGCTTGGTGGGCAGTCAGCGTGGAAACCACCGACGAGCCGTTCACCCGTGAATACTCGGTGGAGGACTTCGGCACGAACTACATCTACCGCGTGCGCTTCCGTTTGGGATTCAAGGTTTCGCAGTCCATCCCGGCGTACATCCACCAGATCATGCACGACCTGTCCAAAACCGGCGAACTGCCTAAGCAGAAGTCGATTTACCCCAAGGTCGACGCCGATCCGGACATCGGCACCATCCGTTACGTGCTGATTCACAAGGCCCTGATGCCGGAATCCAAGGTTTCCGCACGCGGTGCCCTGTCGTTGCAAGCCAAGTACGCAATCCGCCACATGGCCGGCTCGCCGGTTAAGTGGTTCGGTCTGGCACCTTACAACCCGTTGGTCGAGGTGCAGCCGCTGTTCGTCTCCACCCGCCGCCCACCGCGTCTGAAGCGCACCGATACGGCCAAGACCATCCCGACGCCCACGCCGACTCGTGCAGTGGCCGACCCGGCCGCCGTCCCTGACCCGATGGACACCACGTCCGGGCTTGGGCGATTGGTACAGGAGCTTGATGCCGCCGTATCGGCCGAGGCGCGGAAGACCGCTGAGGCCGCTGCCGCCGATGCGCCCGCTGAGCAGGGCGATAAGGGCGATAAGGGCAAGGCCGAGAACGGCAAACCCGCCGCCAAGCCTCAGCGCTCCGCCAAACAGAAGCGATAACATACCAGTTTGCAGCGGCGCTGATGCGCTCTATAAAGAATGCCTATAACGGTCGCCGCACGTCGCCACACGGTTTCGGTAAGTTGAAATACCATGTGCAGATTACTGGGATACGCGACGGCAGGCTTCAACCTGAGTCTCAACGCCGTGTTGGGGCAAGACAATGTCGAGGATTTCCGTGAACTGTCTGAAATCCACAATGATGGCTGGGGTGTAGCCCAGCTTTCCGATCCTGCCGAAGCACCGCACGTGCGCGACGGTGGCGCACCCACCCCGGAAACCGGCACCCGAATCTACAAGTCGACCATCGCGGCCCGTCATGACAGCACGTTTGAGGCGCTGGCCGACGAACCGTCTCGCGGTGCCATCTGGCACCTGCGCTTGGCAAGTTCCAATCTGCCGCTCATCATGGAGAACCAGCACCCGTTCTATGCGAACGGCCTGAGCTTCATCCACAACGGCGATATCTCGGACGCCAATGGCCGCAACATCGTCACCAACCGCTCATACCCGGTGAACCACAGCGTGTTCCTCTCCACCGGCGGCCGTTCCGACTCCGCCATCTTCTTCGCGGTGATTCTGGAATACATCGGCTTCGGCTTCTCGCTCGACGAGGCCGTGGCCCAGGCCGTGCGCGAACTGCGCCAAGCCTACCCGAAGTCCAGCTACAACTGCATGATTCAGTCCGAGGACCAGCTCATCGCCCTGTGCGCCGCCGGTCGTGAGAAGACCAGCCCGCGCATCGTGGAAATCTACGATGAGTACGGCCGTGGCGAGCAGGCCGCCGACTACCGTGTGATGCGCTACCGTGAGCTGCGCGACGACAACGGCGACTCCGCCGGTGTGGTGGTCTCCTCTTCCGGCTATGAGCAGGAAGGCTGGAACGTGCTGGAGAACGACCAGATGATCATCGCCTCCAACCGCAACGGCACCTACCGTCTCCGTTCCATCTGAAATAGCTTCATAAGCCCCCTCTGACGAAGGGGCTGTCAGCCGACAGGCTGACTTGGGGGAGAGACCCCTAGAGCCTCAAATCATCCGCATCCCATACTTCTCCGCCAACGCCGGAATATCCGGCACGCCATACTTGGCCACCAGATCCAGCCATCGCTGTTTGTTCTCTCCGCCAAATCGCTCGGCTCGGGCCGTATACGCCTCGACCTGCAGGAACTTCGGCGGCACTGACTTGCTATGGAACTTGTCGGCGTACATCACCACTTCCTGCTCGAGATTCATCGGCACATAGTCGGCTGGTGGCAACGGCAGCTCCTGGCGCACCACATCCTCGCGCGTAAGTCCCACGCCGGTATGGTTGCGGCAGAACTGGGCGATGGACTCGTCCACGCCCTCGTCGAGCAGATACTCGTAGCCCTTAAGACCGTGCAGAATGTAGCGTTTCTTGCTGAATTTGAGCGGTTCGCCGTCAGAGCCGTCATGCTTGAACACGCGGTAGGTGCCGATGTCATGCAGCAGTCCGCCGATGAGTACCAAATGCTCGTCGAGCAGACGCGGCGGCACATGGCCGCCGGTGACGCCTGCGGTGGGCGGTACCTCCGCGTCCTTCGGTAATGTGCAGCGGCGCGTGAACAGCGCGTTCTGCCGGCGCACGATCTGGCAGCCGATGGTCGCTACAATCACGCAATGCGTGTGCACCAGCTCGTACGCCGCCTTGGACGGCGCGATTTTGCGGTGCAATTCGTCGATCTGCTCCAGTGTGGGAATATATCCGGTCATAATTATCAGGTTTCGCCTCGTACGGTCAGATTTATCCTCAGATTAGCGCGGCAATGAGCCGCAGCATTGAAAAACCCCTGCGATTCGGCAATACGAATCACAGGGGCTCTATGGTCTGAACATCAGATTTCGAAGAGTGTGTCGGCTGCTTCGGCGATCTCGCGCGACGCAGTGAGCACGATAACGCAGTGCTTCGGGTCACCGGTGTGCGCCAGCTTGGCCAGCGCGGCGAACACGGTCACCTCGTCATCCGCGTTCAGCCCTCGTGTCGGCTCGTCGAGGATCAGCACCTCGGCCTCGGTGCTGATTGCACGGGCGATGGCCACCAAACGCTGCTGCACCAAAGGCAATGTGCCGACAGCCACGCCGCTGGTGGCCTCAGAGAAGCCGACCTTGGCCAGCAGTTCGCGGGCGATCACCGGCTGGGGCTTCAGGAAGTTGCGGTTGGACGCATTCATGGCGTACAGCACGTTTTGTTCGGCGTCGATCTTCGGCTGCACGGCGTGCAGCTGCGGTACGATGCCCAGACGGTGGCCGCGCAGTTCCACGGGCTCGAGCTCAACAATGTTGGCGCTCTTGTTCATCACTGTGCCAGACGCCGGCGTGGTCAAACCGCTCATCACGCCCATCAGCGCGCGACGCTTGGCGTCGGCGGTGATGCCCGAATCGGGGTCGTCGCTGATCAGCAGCGCGTATGCGTGTCCGGAATAGCAGAAGAAATTCGCGCCATCGAGGATGTTGACCTTGCCCTTGGGTCCGGCGACCGTCACCTTGTTCAGGGCGAAGGTCGGGTAGGTCTTGAGCAGAATGTCGTCAGAACCGCCGCCCACCAACACGCGATCGATACGTGAGGCCAGCGTCATGGTGGGTTCGGACGCTTTGCCCTGAGGCTCCGCATGCTCGGCCAATGCGTCTTTGTGATCGGTTTTGGCCAGTCGGAGTGTTTCGTTGACGCGGGCGGCATTGCGCTCGGTCACTTCGGCGGATGCGTTGGCCGAAGCGATGGCGTCTGCTTCGGCCTCGCTGGTCTCGTCGGTTTCTCTGGTTTCGGCAGATGCCAGTGCGCTGTAAATACCATCGTCAACAGTGCCTTCGTCATCAACGTCATCGAAGGTCACGCTGAACTGCATGGAGTCAGCTGGAACGGATTCAATGGCGTCGTTCGTCTCAGTCTCAGAAGTCACTTCGTCAGCCGTTGCGTCAGTGGTCTTCTCGAGTTCCTGATCGTTGTTCCTGTCGCTCATGCCTGTGCCTCCGCATCGTCGGTTGTGGTGGTCGTCTTGTTGGTCTCGCTCACGGTGCCCCAGTCGCCATCGGCGGCAAACAGCTTGTCCGCGCTGAAGAACGCAAGGCGCAGGGCGGCAAGAATCGCCAGGATCAGGATTGAACCCAGTCCATACCAGACCATGGTCCAAATCAGGCCCGATGTCACCGGGGTGGCATGGCCGGATGCCAGGGCAGATCCGATCGGATTGGCGGCGAACGCGCCTCCGACCAGACCAATCACGTAGAAGGGCAGGGTGACGATGAACACTTCCAGCATGAACTGCCATCCCAAACGCCCGCGAGTGACGCCGGACACCAGTGCCATGCCGATCTCGTCGTCACGCTTGGACGCCCACACGCCCGACAGCACGAGGATGAGCAACAGCACGCCGCCCACGGCAACCAACACAATGGTGCCGGTCTTCGCGCGCGAGGATAGCGTATCCAGCGGCTCCAGAGAAGCGTTGTAGGATTCCAGCGAAGGGGAAGAGAACTCGTAACCCTTGGCGGGCAGCTTGGACTTCTTGAGGGTGGATACCAAGGACTTGTATGTAGCGGAATCACCGGCGTCGAACACCACGTCCAGATCCGGGACTGCCCAGCCGGAGACGGTCTTGTCGGTGGACTGTGGGTCGAGTCCGGCCTTGGCGAAGGTCTGATAGTTGGTGAAAATCGCGTTCTCGCGGTTGCGGGCGGCCGTCACCGGATTGGCGACGGCGGATTCGGATGTGTACTTGTAGATGCCGCGCACCTTGAGTTTGGCCGTGGTCTTGGCGTCCGAGGCGGCCGCCACCTCGAGCGTATCGCCCACCTTCAGGTTGTTGGCGGAGGCAAACGCTTCAGAGACCAGTGCGCCGGTGGTGTTCGGGTTGGAGGACTGGTTGTTGTAGCTCAGGTCCTTGCCGTCCACGATTTCGAAGGTGCCGAGGTCGCTGGCCTTGGCGGAATCCTTGGTCCAGAAGGCTCGCCAAATGAGCTGGCCGCCGGTCTCGTCATCGGAGGCCGAGCCCAGCGATCCGCCGTCCAGGGCCTTCAAATCACCGCTCACGCGGGCCGGCACGGTTTCGGTAACCGTGAAGTTCAACGAGTTGGTGGCCGACTGGACGAGCGTGGCGTATTCGGTGTATGAGGTCCACGTCATGTAATGCTTGGTGGAAGCCGAGTCCGTAGCGGAGACCTTCTTCCACGTAGCCGCAGTCGGGCGAATGGCCAACGTGGCCTTCTGCTGATCGTACGCGGTGGTGTGTGCGTTGGTATCTTCTTGAATGATGGCCAGTCCGGCGACTGTGCCGAAGGTGACCGCCAAGGTGATGAACGCGGTCAGGGCCGTACGTCCTTTAGAACGTGTCAGGGCCCGCCAGGCGTTGCTGAGGACGAACATGTAATTACCTCTCCCGTTCTCCTAAGCCGAACAAATCAATACGGCTCTAACTATTGTTGCGTTTAGTGACCGTTTTCTTGCGCAATACTGTTATACCCCTCAATGAAGTCTGAGAACATTCTGACAGCGATGTGGTGGTCATGCGGGGATTTGCACCCAGTATGGGATAAATCCTCGGTCTATTTCGGTGGCATCGGTACACTGGCATGAGATATGCGTGGCGTCACGTGTGCTCCGGCATGTCTGCGATTCCGGATTTGCCCGGAGTCCGGCATCCGGAAGCGTGGCCTCGCGCCGCTGGATAAGAGTATGAGCTGAGCAGATTTTCGGGCAGGGTAAGTATGCGATTCACTTCAGGGCATTCGAGCCATAAGGCTGTGGGGCGTAGGAGAAGACGTCATGCCGGTAACGGAAAATTCAATCGCTCCGCATCTACGAATAGCGCTGTGAATCAGCAGACGGGTCCCGTAAACCTGAAGACTCCCCAGCACGTGGGTGGTAACGGCCGTTCGCTGATCAGCCGTACGCCGATATGGGCGCGAGTGGTGGTTGTACTGCTGCTGACGTTGCTGGCCAGCGTCACCTGTGTGGGCACGCTCTACGCGGCATCCGTCTCGAGAATGGCCACGGATGCGCAGCGCGTGCTGACATCCGCCGAAAGTCTGGCCAATTCGGCACTTGGCTGTGGCAGCGATAAGAGTCTGTCGGACATCTCCCAAGAGCTGGTCAATGCCACCAATGATCTCAATGCGGAGCTGAACGGCCCACAGTGGGACTTCTTCCGCGACCATTCGCGATTCGGAAGCGACATCACCGCCGCCCGCGAAATGCTGGCTTCCGTGGATACGCTGGTCAACGGTCCGTTCACTGATCTGCTGAACCTGTCCAAACGATTGCAGGGCTTCTCCCTGAAGAATGGCTCGGTGGACGTCAGCGCCCTGATGGATATGCCGGATATCGTCAAGCAGGCGCATAAGGATATCTCGCAGCAGCTCACCAAGCTCAACAAGGTGCCGACTCCGAGCGTCGCCAAGGTGGCCACCGTGCTCGAAACCGAAAAGGCTGCGCTCAAGACCGTGGATTCGATGCTCGGCGAATACGATGGCCTCATTAACTTGCTACCGCAACTGCTTGGCGAGGACGGCAAGCGCACGTATTTGGTGATGGTGCAGAACCCGGCCGAGCTACGTTCGGCGGGCGGCATGGTAGGCACCATCGCCGCAATCACGGCAGATAAGGGCACGATTACCATCGGTGATTTCGCCACCACTTCTGGTTGGGACATTCCTGAGGAGCCAATGGATGATACGGTGCTGAAGGAGCGCCAGGTATTTGGTGGCACTTTTGACCAGTACCCGGCCACCACGACCATCGACCCCGAATTCCAGCGTGTGGCACAGATGAACAAATACATGTGGCTGTATCAGAAAGGCAACGAAGACGAGAACGTAGCGGGTGTATTGTCACTCGATCCCGTATTTCTCCAGGCATTGCTGGGAGCCACAGGCGAGGTCAAGCTTTCGGACGGCCGAGTGCTGGATGACACCACCACGGTGCCGTTCTTCGCTTCAGACCTGTACACGGATTACCCGGACTTCGAGCAGCAGAACAACTTCGTTTCCGAAGCGGCTCAAGCAATTATGAACCATGTGCTTGGCAACGCGAATGCCTCTACCGCATCCCCGCTGTTGAAGGCAATTAGAGATACCAGCGCTAGCGGTCATTTCAAGCTATGGATGGCTGATCCGGATGAGCAGGAGGCGCTGATTGCCACCGGACTTATCGACGATAAGGCCAGTGGCGAGTTGTCTGCTGACAGTCAGGTGCCCGAAGCCGGCATCTATCTTTCGGAGCTGCAGCAAGGCAAGCAGGATTGGTATCTGAAGACCTCCACCACGGTCACAAAAACCTGCGGCGACGCCTCAGCCAGCCAGAACGCCCTGTATTCTGGCGTGCTGGATAAGCGCATCACGACAGCCGTGCGTAACACGCATCTGGGTCAGTTTACGGAAGATCAGCTCGGTGACGAATACACGGTCACCTTCACCATGAAGAACACGCTGACTAAGGCTAAGGCCGAATCGTTGCCTGATTTCGTTAATGGCGGCTCGGAGAATCCAGTGCTCGGCGGCATGTTGTACCGCGTGGTGCTTACCGCTCCGTACGGTGGCGAGATCACCGCTGTGCAGGCTGATATAGATTCATGGGGTACCAACACCGCGAGCCTGTATGACCGTCAGTACATTATGTTCAACCAGCAGTGGATCGAGCCCGGAAAAGAATTGACGATTGCTTATACCGTTCGGGTCAGCAGCGATGCCACACATCCACTGAACGTGGTAACCACGCCGGTGGTGAATGCGGATGGCGTCGAGACGGGCTCCAACGGTAATGTGACGGATGAGTGCCCGGCCGATACGAACGGCGCCGATGGTGCGAACGGTGCCGATGGTGCGAACGGCGGCGCGGACGGCGGCGCGGACGGCGGCGCGGACGGCGGCGCGGACGGCGGCAAGAACGACGCGCATAAGGACGCGTCCTCCGATCCCTCGGCCGGCCTGGACGCCTTGGACAAGTTGAAGAGCCAGATCAGCTGCCCGGTCGATCTGAAGTCCCTGGCGGGATCCATGTGATGACCATGCCCGATTCCGTTTCCGGCGTCGCCGGCAAGCCGCGCGACGTGAACTACGATCTGCTGCGCGTGGTGGCGATGTGTCTGGTCATCGGCGTCCACGTGATCAACAACTACATGCCCGTCAAGATGACCCTCGCCGGCAGCGCGGAAGTGACGCGATCCGTGCTGTTCGCGCTGTTCATGGTCTGCAATCCGCTGTTCATTATGGTATCGGGCCGGTTCAACCTGACATTCGATGCCGACCGGCCGGTGAGCACCCACTCAGCGGGCCGTCTGCCGGGCTCTGGCTCTGATGCCCGGGCAGGCGGCGGTGCGGGCCAAGCCGATCCCAGCAGCCTCGCGCCGTACGCGCGCTACTACTACAAACGCTTTGTCTCGCTGATTGTGCCGTATCTGCTGTATGCGGGTGGCATGGGATTCGTCGCCTACCTGGTGATTGATCATCGTTCGGTTGGCGGCGCTGTGTCTGGAACGTTGTTCGATCTGTTCTCCGGGTATGACGATTCCGTCTATTGGTTCGTGTTCATGCTTGCCGGTTTCGTGCTGGCAACGCCGTTCCTGGCCGCGATGATGCGTACGATAGGCCGATCGGGCGCCTGGTTGCTGGTCGGGCTGGCCGCCGCCGTGGCCGCTGCCGAACAAATCTGTAATCTTGCCGGATATCCGCTGGTGTTCTTGCAGTCATTCCCATGGCGTGGACTGCTGGTTTACTATCTGCTGGGCTTTGTGCTGGAATACTACCCACCTTCCGCACGCGCACGGTATGGTTTGTATGCGTTGGCACCATTCGCCTTGGCCTGGACCGTCGCCACGCCGCATCTGTTCACCGGTCAGCAGGTTCAGGTCGGCCGCACGCTTACGGTTGCCTTTGCGATAGTGGTGATGACGGTGTTCCTGTTTTTCCGCTACGACGTGCACATTACGTCAGCACGGTTGCGTAAGGCGATTATTTGGCTTGCCGGATATTCCTACACGATTTACTTGGTGCACTCGCCGCTGTCCAAGGTGCTGATTGGCCCGAGGATGCCCACGCCGACGAACGGATGGTCGTATGCGGGTATCAGTGTGCTGATGTTTGGCGCTACGTTGCTGGCGGCGCTGCTATTTGCGGTGATTGCCGATACCGTGGTGCTTAAGCCCGTGCAGCGTCTGCTGCGGAAGGTACGGCTGTAGATTCGGATACGGCGCTATGCCACGGTATCAAAGCCAGGAATCCCAGCAGCAGAAGCGGGGTGAACGTGAATTTCGACATGCCCATCAGCGCGCCCACGGTCATGAGCGCGGCCAATCGTCCGTTGCCGGCGCGCGGGTCGGCCATGCAGGAAAACAGCAGGCACGCGAACAATAGGCACAGCGCCTGTGCCATGGAATCGGCCGAGATGGCGAACTGAATCCAATCACGGCTCACGCACCCGCCCACATTGCCGCTGCCCGAATGCAGGATGCTGGTCGAGTCGACCGGCCGAGCCAGCACATCCCCGTTAACAATGCCGTCGATGCGATACGTGTGCGCCCATACGTCTGGAATATGCCCGGCAGGCGTCACCGCAATCAGCACGAAACCCTCGCGGCACTGCGGAACACGGACCCCAAGGGCCAGCTCCACCGCGCCTGGCAGCTCAGGGAACTCCTCCGCACCCTGCTCAGACACCCGCTCGAACAGGCCAGGGGCGAGTTGAAACACTGGGTGTTCTGGGCGTCCCACAGCCGCATCCCCGAGATCACGGAACTCGCCAGGAAGATTCGCAGGCGCCGGCCCGACATCCTCAGGACCATCGAGCTGGGCTACTCCAACGCCAGGCTCGAGGCGTCCGACAACAGGATCAAAGTCACCATCCGCATGGCCTACGGCTTCCACCACGTCGACAACCTCACCGCCCTGATCACGCTCCGATGCGGTGGACTCGACATCCGACTACCACAACCCACGATCTAACCCACGAAAGCAGCAGAAGCCTCTAAGAAGTCCGCTCTCTCCATTAGCACGCGAGCAAAATCCAATCTCATCGCGCCCCCAAGAACGAAGTAATATACCGATTGAGCATTGTGACACCGCTATGAGTCTGCTCAAGGAGTTGTCGGTTGCCTTCAATGCGTTTCTCTAATCCTTTAATGGTTTGTCCGGATTGATCAGCATCTGTTCCTTTGATAACAACAGCTTGCTCCTCCGACTCTTGCTTTTCTTCACGCCTAGCATTTACTTCATCGGCAACCTCGCTCAGTAAATGATTCTTAAGCTGTCGTTTAGCCTCCTGAAGCCTCATGGCAAAAGATTGAGCCACCTATGCGATGGATTTGCGAACTATCTTCAAGAATCGTCTAGGCCAAAATCCGGCACTCTCTATTATGGGCCATGGAAAGAATAGCTTTGGCTCTTCAAGTACTTGTGTAAGCAGAATATCTAATCCTGCTTACCGGTTATTAGCGTCTGACCTCGACTGGCTTGTCGGGGCGGGCGTCACCATCGCGGCCTATAACGTGGACGAACCATGTACGCCTCTCGAAATATGCAAGAAACGGAACTTGTTCAAACTTTTCTACAACGATGTCAGTCTACTGACCGAATCGCCCCTACGCAAAACGCAAACCGCGCTCGATGTGCTCGGCCTGCGCACGCCAGCACGGAGGGGGCGAATCACCTACTTGCCCATCTACATGGCCGGACCGTTCCTCAACGAATAATTTTCCCCTAGCCGGTAGACCACTACGCCAATACCCCTCAGCATCCTCCCAGTGAACGTTTAGTGAATTTGTTCTGAACTAATCGCTGCAATATGCGGGTACGTTGTTGTGACGAGGGTACAGGTGAATGGCAGTGAGCAGACAGTGCAAAACGCGCGGCAATCGCACGAAGACGGGAACCTCCCAGCTCGGGGTTCCCGATTCTTCCGAGGCGGCCCATCATTCTGCATCATCGGCTAGGTCCCGTTTCAGTCCGCGAGTCGGATTGCTCACGTTTGTTGCTTCTCGGCGCCGCGTTCACCAACCCAAAACAGATTCAGCAGAGACTACTGTGCTCGCTGACGAAATCGAGGATTTGGATACCACTACACCCGATTCTGCGGATACTGGGATTGCCGAAACCAGCGCTGATTCGCTGAACTCTGCATCGGAAGTCAGCAATGACGATATCGACAATGCTCAGGCTGAATCGAACGCTAAAGATTCCGACACCGAAGACACCACCGCAAAAGACCAGAGAAGCAAAAAGACCAATAGCCGAAAGCATAAGAAACCACAGAAACCGAATAAAATCAAAGCATCGCTTGCCCGTTTGAACCAATTCATCAAAGCAAATGCTGCGCCTATTCTGACTTCCAAATTCGCACAACTCCTGATTTCAGCTGCGGTAGCGCTCCACAAACTATGGAAGAAACGCCCAAAGTGTCCGTACACGTTGTATGTCGTAGTGATGGCGCTGATTGACGCAGCAGCCGTAACCTTCATTCAGTGGGGCATGTATTCCGAGCCGAAGTATGACGACCCGAACGCGGTGGATAGCACTACCAAGATTCTCAACAGCGTAAACGGCCAACTCACCAGATTCGTGACGCAAATGTGGCTAGAAGAAGACAAGCTCAACTGGCTTCTTAATTTCCTAGCTCTCGGCATGGTCTACTTGGTGCTGGTATTTGTCATTAACCGGTTCTGGGTGGCGACCGCCGTATTCGCCATCACGATGAGCGTGTACGCCGTAGCGAACAGTATCAAGATAATACTGCGCAACGAACCAATTCTCCCCTCCGATCTCAGCTTCCTGTCCAGCGGCAACGGTGGCGAAATCACTTCGTTCATTCCCAAAAGCAGTCAGGCATTGGTAGACGGCACCATCACCATGCTCATCTGGCTGACGGTCATCTGCCTGATACTGCAATTCGTAGACGGACGCCGTTGTGTCATCCCATTCCACTGGTGGCGTCCATTCCGTAACGTGAAAACGATTATCGGCAATGTCACCCGCATTATCGCAGCGGCAATGAGCATCACGCTGCTGTGCTCGTTCACATGGACGCTCAGTGTTCCAGGAGCTTGGGGATATGAATGGGCAAAGTCTTGGGGTGATTCACCGCAACTCTGGAGTGCCGAAGGTGATGCAGCAAACAACGGTCCTGTCATCAATTTCCTGCGCCTCACGCACCCGAAAATCATGGATAAGCCCGAGGGGTACAGCCAGGAAACGATGGAAGAGCTGGCCAAGAAATACAGCTCCGAGGCAAACCAGATTAATGGAACGCGTGCTAATAACCTCACCGATAACACCGTCATCATGATTCTTTCGGAGAGCTTCTCCGACCCAACACGCGTGCCCGGCATCGCCTTGGCCGAAGACCCGATGCCCAACATCCGAGCCCTGAAAGAAACAACCACCTCCGGTCTGATGCTCTCCCCAGGCTTCGGCGGAGGCACCGCGAACATCGAGTACCAGTCGCTCACCGGATTGGATCTTGCCCTGTTTGACGATTCGATGCAATCCATGTACCAGGAGCTCGTCCCGCATCAAAAGAACCCATTCGCGTGGAATCAAATCTGGAATGCCGAATACGGCAAATCCGGTTCCGTGGCATTCCACTCGTATTACAAGAACATGTATCTGCGTGACGCGAACTACAAGAAGTTCGGGTTCAATAAGTTCTACACACTGGACAGCGAACCAGCAATTACACACCAAGACAGAACCGACAATTCTCCATATGTCAATGATGCAGCCTCATACCAGAACATCATCGACCAACTGAACAAAGAGGAACACCCTCAGTTCCTGCAGCTCGTCACCATGCAGAATCACATGACCTATGACAACTGGTACTTCAACAACCAGTTCGAACAGGCGAATGTCACCGAAAACCTGAATGATTACGAACGCGGACAAATCAATACCTATGCAAAGGGCGTGAGCATCACCGATCAGGCAACAATCGACTTCCTGAACCAGCTGAATGCCATGGACAAACCCATAACCGTGATTTTCTACGGTGACCATCTGCCCAGCTCCTATCAGACTGCCGCAGCAGATAAAAACAATACATTGGCATTGCATCAAACCGATTACTTCATCTGGTCGAACCAAGCATCCGCCTCAGCTGGCGTAAAACTCGATGCTAGCAACACTGCATACACGTCTCCGAATTACTTCATGGAGATGGCAGCCGAACACATGAACGCCAAGGTTTCGCCGTATCTCGCATTCCTTACTCAGACACGAACCGATATCCCTGCACTAGAACGTCTGGTGATTGGCGCAGGCGGCTTCGATACAGACGCATCCACAGCGTATCTGGATCAGAACGGCAACGCAATCAAGCGTAAGGCACTGTCTAAGCAGGCCAAGAACACCTTGCACGACTATAAGCTCATCCAGTACGACATGACTGCCGGAAAGGGATATCTGAACGACACCAACTTCTTCACAGTGAAGTAATGCCAAACAAGAATGGCCATCTGCCGCGCATTGTGCAGGTGGCCATTCTTGTTTGTGTCTCATTTATATACTGGCATGTATGGCACAGACTGCAGTTGATCACAAGGCTCAATGGGAAACGGTGAACAGGGTCGTTTACCCCGTTAAAGACACTGATTTGACATTGCCCTTGTATGCAGTGAACTGGCATCCTTCCCATTTTGATGCGAACGTGTTCGATGAACGCGACAGCATGATGAGCGTCAATCTGAATGCTGTAAGCCGTTCGGATTTTCAGTAATCTCGTAGCTCATGGAAATAGGCCACTGGCCGATGATCCGCACGGCTTCACTGTCGATGCACGTACCGTCATCACATTGGAACCGAACACGCATATCTCGCTATGCACCTACTTCAATGCTTTCCCAGCGGGATATTGGCGGCACTGGACGCGCGTTAAGCAACTGCGTTTTCTTGCGGAGGCTACGGGTAAGGCGGGAAAACACTGCCGAACCCGCCCGGAAAATCAGGAGACGACGGCCCGACATCATCAGAACCATCCGGCTTGGATCCTCCAACTCCAGGCTCGAGGCGTCCGACAACAGGATCAAGGTCACCATCCGCATGGCCTATGGCTTCCACCACGTCGACAACCTCATCGCCCTCGTCATGCTCCGCTGCGGCGGACTCGACATACGCCTACCCCAACCAAGAACCTAACCCACGAAAACAGCAGAAGCCTCTAACATATTTGCTTATCCAAGGTATGAGAGATTTGTGGTACCTGTGGCTGGAAAAGGATAATGAGGGACTCCGAAAGGATGCTTAATGGTACGGGAGGAAAAACGGTATATCGATTCAATCGGCTTGTCGTATGTGGACGGATACTGATTATGCGCTTGGGGTTGGTGCGCGTATTGAGTGTGTGGTCGAACCAGCTGAAGATGAGTGGGGGTGTCATTGTTGACGTTCAAGAAAGCATGGCAGATACCAGGTAAATGATTTACCTACCTTCATATTTTGCGGTTTGGGCTGACACTAAAAGATGGGGGTGCGACTCACGGTTGCGCCCCCATCTTTTAGTGCGTCGCTGTCAGTGCCTCTTGTTGTATGCGATTTTGTTGGTGTCAATGACGAAGGTTTTGCGGTCATTCTTGGCCATGACATCCAGGATAATGCCGGCGATGATGAGCAGAAGACCAGCGATGACCAGCATCACCGCGCCGATCAGCGTGGGGAAGTGGGTGACCACGCCGGTCTTGGCGAATTCGAAGGTGACGGTGCCGCAGAGCACAATGCCGACGATGCCGATGATTAGGCCCAATCCGCCGAAGAAGGGGAGGGGCTTGTATTCGCGAATCATGCGGAAGATGGTGCTCATCACCTTGATGCCGTCGCCTACGGTGTCCAGCTTGGACACTGAGCCTTCGGGGCGGTCGCGGTACTGGATTGGCATCTCGTAGAGTCGCAGGTTGTTGTTCAGCGAGTGGATGGTCATCTCCGTCTCAACCTCGAAGCCTCGCGAGAGCACGGGATAGGTCTTGACGAAGGTAAAGTTAAATGCGCGGTACCCGGTCATGATATCGGTGACATGTGCTCCGAACAGCCCGTTGATGGAGCCGCGCACCAAACGGTTGCCGAAATTGTGGAACGGACGCTTGTTCTCTTGGAAATAAGTGGATGAGAGGCGGTCTCCAATCACCATGTCGTAGCCTTCGAGCACCTTGGCCACCATGGCGGGCGCGGCGTCGGCCGGGTAGGTGTCGTCGCCGTCGGCCATCACGTACACGTCCGCGTCGATGTCTTCGAACATGGCGCGGATGACGTTGCCCTTGCCTTGACGAGGTTCCTTGCGCACAATAGCGCCTTCGGCCGTGGCGATTTCTGCGGTGCGATCTGTGGAGTTGTTGTCGTACACGTAGATGGTTGCATCCGGCAATGAGGTCTTGAAATCACGTACCACTTTGCCGATGGTCACTTCCTCGTTGTAACACGGAAGCAGCACGGCGACAGATGGAATCTTCTCTTCAGGCATGGGCACTACTGTAGACGTTAGGATAGTCTTGGAAAGAATGCTGAGTTGTTCTTAATCAGTAGTTTGCATAGGATAAGATCAAAGTGCGCAAGATATCGGGGCACTACCTTGCATAGTCCGATATGCTTTGTGCGACTACTCAGAGTGACATTAGAGGCTGGTTGGAAAACATGAACTATTCACGAGAAACGAATAAATACATTTTGCCTGTAAATGTGCAGAAAATCCTAAAGGCTATTATTAAGCCTGAATGGTGCTTCCTAATATTAATGCTTATCATCGGCAGCTGTTTTGCTGTATTGGTTCCAGCTGGTGGTGGAGCAGATGAACCTAACCACATTGCTCGCGCAGTCAGCGTAGCGCATGGTGATATGTTCGCTGATAAGATTCCTGACCGAGTGGGTTATACCTCTCCTCAGGACGTCGATGGTGTTGATTCTGCTTTATATGGTGGTGTGGTTGATTCAGCCCTCACTGATGTCGCTTGGCACAATATGGTTGATTTCCATACTCCAAAAAATAAAGGAGGGAAAATATACTCATTTCCTACGTGGACCACTCAAGGAATGATGAGTCATCGAAACGTAGGCGAGAAAGAACACGTCGAGGCATTTTCTAATTCTGCTGTTAATTCTCCATTCGTGTATGCGCCGTTCGCTTTGGGATACTGGCTCTCGCGAATTTTCACCAGTAACGCATACGCAATCATTGTAATTATGAGAATGTTTGGGTTGCTGACTGCTGCGGGCATCCTGTTCTTCTGCATTCGATATATTCCTATTGGGAAATGGGTGCTTGTTTCTGTCTCGCTTATGCCGACGATGGTTATTTTGGATGCTACGATTACGGCTGACACGATGACATATGCCATGTGCATATCGTTCATTACTGTGGTATTTAAATGCATGTGTGAAAATCGTGCGTTGCACCACAACCAGTGGATTTTGCTTTCATTGGTTTCAATATCTTTGGCACTGATCAAGCTCTCCTATGTCCCGCTCATCATTCTGTTGGCGTTGATTCCCATTGCCAATCAATATGTGCGCAGCAAGAAGGACTTATTTTCTTTGCTAGGGATTATGCTTTGCACGGGAATCTTGTTTATCGGTTGGTATCTCGCTGTGTCGTCTATCAATACTGGTGCGATGTTTGATGTTGGAGCTTCTCCGACTTTGCAGAAGCAATATGTATTCAGCCATTTGATTACGTATATGGGACTCCTTGTCAAGCAATTTATAGGACAGAATTTCTTCAACTTGGGCGTTAATGGTACGCTTGATCTACATGGACATTATGCTTTTACCGGTTGGATTACTGTTTGTGTATTAATCTGTGCAGTGTTGCTCATCGATTCGAGAGAGAATCGTCTGGCTATTTTCAGGAAAAATGCGGTTTGGTGTTGTTTATTTTTCCTGCTTGCAGCAGCATGCGTATTCGGGCTTGTGGAGACTGCATTGTATCTACAGTTTTCTCCCGTTGGAGCAGACGATATTGCTGGTGTCCAACCACGATATTTCCTACCGATTTTACCGTTGCTTATTGTTGTTGTGGTGATTATGACAAGACAGACAGATGAAAGTACCGTTCAGTCTGATTTAGAGGGCACTAGAGGTACTCAAGTGCTCCGTGAAGCGGAAAACTGTTTGGGTATTGGTATGATGCTTAGCCTGCAGCTCATCTCCGCAATATTCACGCTGTATCTATTATTCACGACGCTGTATACTGCTTAAGGTTGAGGTACTCACATGTCCCGGTGTCTATATCGTTTGTCCACAATATACTAGGTGTTTATGGCTGAAGAACTATTCTCCCCGAAGAACATCATTGTCACCGGTGGCTGTGGCTTCATCGGTTCGAACTTCGTGCACTATGTGTACAACAACCATCCGGACGTGCATGTGACGGTGTTGGATGCGTTGACGTATGCGGGCAACCTGGAGAACATCCGTCCGATCCTGGGCGATCGTGTGGAGTTCGTGCATGGGAACATCTGCGACGCGGAGCTGTTGGATCGTCTGGTGCCGGGGCATGACGCGATTGTGCATTACGCGGCGGAGTCGCATAACGACAATTCGATCGCGAATCCGGAGCCGTTCCTGAAGACGAACGTGGAGGGCACGTTCCGCCTGTTGGAGGCGGCGCGCAAGTACGGCGTGCGCTACCATCACGTGAGCACGGACGAGGTGTACGGCGACCTGGCCCTGGACGATCCGGCCAAGTTCACGGAGGAGACCCCGTACCATCCGTCGAGCCCGTACAGCTCGACGAAGGCGAGCTCGGACCTGCTGGTGCGCGCGTGGCACCGCACGTTCGGGGTGCGCGCGACGATCTCGAACTGCTCGAACAACTACGGCCCGTACCAGCATGTGGAGAAGTTCATCCCGCGTCAGATCACGAACATCCTGGATGGTCTGCGTCCGAAGCTGTACGGCGACGGCAGGAACGTGCGCGACTGGATCCACACGGACGACCATTCGACGGGCGTGTGGGCGATCCTGACGAAGGGCCGTATCGGCGAGACGTATCTGATCGGCGCGGACGGTGAACGGAACAACCTGACGGTGCTGCGCGACATCCTGACCGTGATGGGCAAGTCACCCGATGATTTCGATTGGGTGAAGGACCGTCCGGGTCATGACCGCCGTTACGCGATCGATTCGACGAAGCTCAGGACCGAACTGGGTTGGGAGCCGACGCATACGGACTTCCAGAAGGGCCTGGAGCGCACGATCGAGTGGTATACGGAGAACCGCGCGTGGTGGGAGCCCGCGAAGGCCGCCACCGAAGCCAAGTACAAGCAGCAGGGACAGTGATCGGGTATGGCGTTTGATTTCGAGAAGGACTTGAAGGTCGAGGAGACGAACATCCCGGGGCTTTTGGTGTTCGATCTGCCGGTTCATGGCGATAACCGCGGCTGGTTCAAGGAGAACTGGCAGCGGGCGAAGATGACCGCGTTGGGCCTGCCGGATTTCGGTCCGGTGCAGAACAACATCTCGTTCAACGCGACGAAGGGCGTGACGCGCGGCATCCATGCGGAGCCGTGGGACAAGTACATCTCGATCGCGGCCGGCGCGATCTTCGGCGCGTGGGTGGACCTGCGTCCGGGCAAAAGCTTCGGTCAGGTGTACACGACGCGTCTTGACCCGTCGAAGGCGATCTACGTGCCGCGCGGCGTGGGCAATAGCTTCCAGGCGCTCGAGGATGGGACCGTGTACACGTATCTGGTGAACGCGCACTGGTCGTTGGAGCAGAAGAAGACGTACACGTTCGTGAACCTCGCTGATCCGGAGCTGGCCATCCAGTGGCCGATCCCGTTGGAGGAGTCGGAACGTAGCGAGGCGGACCTGCATCATCCGATGCTCAGGGACGCGAAGCCGATGGCGCCGAAGCGCACGTTGGTGACGGGCTGCAACGGCCAGCTGGGTCACGCGATTCGCGCCTACGCGGAAGCCCATGGTCTTGAGGGCTTCGAGTACACGGATATCGACGAGTTCGACTTCTCCGATCCGGCCGCGTACGACAAGTACGACTGGTCGCTGTACGGGACGATCATCAACGCGGGTGCCTTCACGGCGGTCGACAAGGCGGAGACGCCGGAGGGCCGTCCGGTCGCGTGGAAGGCGAACGCGCAGGGGCCGGCCCTGCTCGCCAAGGTCGCGAAGGACCATCACATCACGCTGGTGCATGTGAGTTCCGACTACGTGTTCGACGGCACCGCGGACCTGCACTCGGAGGATGAGGCGTTCGCGCCGTTGGGCGTGTACGGGCAGACGAAGGCTGCGGGCGACATCGCGGTGACGAACGCGCCGGAGCACTACATCCTGCGTTCCAGCTGGGTGATCGGCGAGGGCCGCAACTTCGTGAAGACGATGATGGCGCTGTCGAACCGCGTCGCCGACCCGGACGACCAGCTGGGCCAAGTGACGGTGGTGGACGACCAGTACGGGCGCCTCACGTTCACGAAGGACATGGCCGAGGCGATCTTCCACCTGCTGGACTCGCATGCCCCGTACGGTACGTACAACCTGACCGGTTCCGGCGCGGTGAGGAACTGGGCGCAGATCGCGTCCCGCGTGTTCGAACTGACGAACGGCAACGGGGAGAAGGTCAAGCCGATCAGCACGGCCGAGTACTTCGCGAACGCGAAGGCACCGGTCAGCCCGCGTCCCGAGCATTCCGCGCTCGACCTGTCCAAGATCAAGGCCGCCGGCTACACGCCCGCCGACTGGGAGGAAACCCTCGAAGCATACGTGAGCAAGGAACTCGGCAAGTAGGACAGATAGGACAAACCGGAAAGGTCTGTCAGCCCATTCCGACGGCCTGATGTCAGTGTGAAAACCGCGCAGGATGACCTGCGCGGTTTTCTGTTTCGCCACTGTCTTGGCTAAGCTGGTGTGAGCTGATTACGACTGTGAAGAAAGCAGGTCCTTATGAAAGGCATCATTCTCGCCGGTGGCTCGGGTACGAGGCTGTATCCGTTGACGACGGTGACATCGAAGCAGCTGCTCCCGGTGTACGACAAGCCGATGATCTACTATCCGCTGAGCGTGCTCATGATGGCCGGCATCCGTGACATCCTTATCATCTCCACGCCGAAGGACCTGCCGAACTTCGAGCGACTGCTTGGCGACGGCAGCCAGTATGGCGTGAAATTCTCCTATGTGGTGCAGCCGTCCCCGGATGGTCTGGCACAGGCGTTCCTGTTGGGCGAGGAGTTCATCGCGGGTGAGCCGTGTGCGCTCGTGCTGGGCGACAACATCTTCTACGGCAACGGTCTGGGCGTCACGTTGCGCAAGGCGAAGGCGAAGGCGGAGAACGGTGAGGGCGCGTCCGTGTTCGGCTACTACGTGGACGATCCGGAGCGTTACGGCGTGGTCGAGTTCGACGCGGACAAGAAGGCCGTGTCCATCGAGGAGAAACCCAAGCATCCGAAGTCGAACTACGCGGTGACGGGCCTGTACTTTTATGACGAGCGCGTGGTGGAGTTCGCCAAGCAGGTGAAACCGTCCGCGCGAGGCGAGTTGGAGATCACCGACCTGAACAAGATGTACCTGGAGGCGGGCGCGTTGAACGTGCGCACGTTGGGCCGCGGCTACGCGTGGCTGGACACGGGCACGATGGACTCCCTGTACGAGGCGGGCGAGTTCGTGCGCACCGTGCAGCGCGCGCAGGGCCTGCCCATCGCCGTGGCCGAGGAAATCGCCTATGAGAACGGCTGGATTGCCCGCGAGCAGCTGCTTGAGGCCGCCGAGAAGTACGGCAAGAGCCCGTACGGCAAGCATCTCAAGGATGTGGCCGACGACAAGATCATCTTGAAACAGAAGAATGCCCGAGGTGCCTCATCTGAAAATGAGCGCGAAGCCCGGAGTGGTGCCTCACCGGTGGTGAGCGCGAAATCCTAGTCCTCGTCGGCTTGCGGGGTTTCGCCCCCGTTGTCTATTTAGAAGTGCAACGTCCTTGTTGTTTGGTTAATGATGGCAGTTCGTTGGCGAATGCCTCGGCCGGGGTGTGGTAGCCGAGCACGCACATGGGACGGTTGTTGATCTCGTCCACGATGGCCTGTATCTCGTCGGCCATGGACGGGTCGATGCGCGTGCGTTTGGGCAGGTGGCGGCGGATCGCGCCGTTGCGGTTCTCGTTGCCGCCGCGCCGGTACGACGAGTACGGGTCGGCGAAGTAGGTGGCCATGCCGAGCCGTTCGCGCAGTTCCGCGTGGCGGGCGGACTCGGTGCCGTCGTCGTGCGTGACGCCGGTCCCGGCCCCAGCCGGCAGCGCGGAGAACATGAGGAACCGCGCTCCGACGCTTTCGCGGGCGGTCTTGTCGGGCACGATGCGCGCCATAAGGAAACGCGTGCGCCTTTCGACCTCGGTGTGCGGGCTGCATCCCACGCCGATGACGCCGTCGGCCTCCCACTCGCCGAACCGGGAACGGTCGGATGGTCCGTAGGGCCTCTCGTGGATGGATGTCCTGAGCGGTATGCGGCTCCTGGCCACGCCCCGGCCCTTCGCCCTGCGCCTGCGGCGATGGCCCCTCGGCAGATAGCGTGTCCAGCGTTCGCGGCGCGCCTTGTCGGCGTAGACCCACCGGTATATGGTCTCCGGGCAGCGGTGCATCGATTCGTCGCCGGGGTGCTCCGGCCTCAGCCGGCCGCTGACCGGCAGCGGCGACCAGCCCCTGCGCAGCCGTTCGGTGGCCCACGCCCGCAGGCGGTCGGGGGCGAGCCGGTACGGCCGGTAGGATTCGTTCTCGTTGGACGGGAACCATGTGTCGCGTTTGATCTCGCGGCTGACCGTGGAGGCGTGTCTGCCGATCAGGCCGGCGATCCGCCGTATGCTCGTCCCGTTGCCGATCTCTATCTGGATGATCTGCCGTTCCTCTTCCGACAGGTGCGAATGCACGTGACCCAAGGTGCGACACCCTTTCACTGGTCATCTGGACAATCTCCAATTTAAAGGGTGTTGCACTTCCATCTAGACAACGGGGGGCAAGCGTCGTTCGGCAGGGCTGCTAGTAGGGTAATACTACTATGACAATGCTTCAGGCCTGTTGCACGAGGAGGAATGTTGAAGCTGTTCAGTAAGAGGAACCGTGTGCTGCTGCATGAGCTGACGGTCACCGATTTCAAGCTGCGCTACCAGCAGTCGGCGCTTGGCTACCTGTGGTCGATTCTCAAGCCGCTCATGTTGTTCGCGGTGATGTACATCGTGTTCGCCAAGTTCCTGGCGATGGGTGGAGACATTCCGAACTATGCCGTCTACTTGTTGGCCGGCATCTCGTTCTGGACCTTCTTCGCCGAAGCGACTACGCAAGGTCTGCAGGCGATCGTATCGCGTGGCGACCTCATCCGTAAGATCAACTTCCCCAAGTACATCATCGTTCTTTCCGGAACGATCTCCGCGCTCATCAACCTGTTCTTCAACTTGCTGGTGGTGCTTGTGTTCGCTTTGCTGACCGGAGTGAAGTTCCGTTGGACAGTCCTGTTGCTGCCGCTGAACATTCTTGAAATGTACCTGCTGGCGTTGGGCATTGGTCTGATGCTGGGATCGCTGTTCGTCAAATATCGTGACGTCGGCTACCTCTGGGAAGTCGCTCTGCAGCTCTTCTTCTACGGTACGCCCATCATTTACCCGATTACGATGGTGAGTGCTACGCATCCGTTTATGGCGAAGCTGATGATGCTGAGTCCTATGGCGCAGGTCATTCAGGATATCCGATACAACTTGGTTACGGACTACACGCAGACCTTGTGGTCCATGTGGGGGACTCCGCTGATCGGCTTGGTCCCGCTAGGTATCGTGCTGGTGATTTTGGCGTTCGGAGCTTGGTACTTCGGAAGGAACTCCAAGAAGTTTGCTGAGGTGATGTGACGATGTCTGATTCCAAGAAGACCAAAGAAGTTGCCATTCAGGTTTCCCATGTCTCCAAAAGCTTCAAACTGCCTTTGGAGAAGGCTTCCAGTCTGAAGCAGGCCATCTTCAATACGTTAAGCGGTAAGAAGGGATACGAGGAACATCAGGTTCTCCGGGACATCACCTTCACCATCAACAAGGGCGATTTCATCGGTATCGTCGGTAGGAACGGTAGCGGTAAGAGCACGCTGCTGAAGCTGATGGCTCAGATTTATTACCCGGAGACAGGCGATATCACTGTTAACGGTGTCCTCGTGCCTTTCATCGAGCTGGGTGTCGGTTTCAGTCCCGAACTCACAGGACATGACAACGTGTACCTTAATGGCGCGTTGATGGGATTCTCCACCAAAGAAATCGATGCGATGTACGACGACATCGTCGATTTCGCTGAACTTGGCGAGTTCATGGAGCAGAAAATCAAGAACTACTCCAGCGGCATGCTGGTGCGTTTGGCCTTCTCCATGGCGATTCGTGCACAGTCGGACATCCTTCTCCTCGACGAGATTCTTGCCGTCGGTGACGAAGCGTTCCAGCGTAAGTGTTATGCATACTTCGCCAAACTCCGCCGTGAGAAGAAGACGGTTATTCTAGTGACGCATTCCATGGACTCCGTGCAGCGTTTCTGCAATCGCGCGATTCTGATTCACGACGGCGACCTGAAGATCGATGGTTCCCCGCTGGAAGTCGCCCAGGCATATCAGGAACTCAACAGCCAACGCTTGGATCTGGCTAGCTTGGAAGAGCAGTTCGCCGGCGCGAGCGCCGATGCCGAACGCAAGCAAGAGCAGGAAGAGGCCGCGCGCCAGCGCCGAGAGAACGTGGATGTCGCTGTAACTCACAGCGTGAGCCAGGACAAGCTGACCTTCGATATCGATCTCGAGCCGAAGCGCACTTTGGAGGATGCCGTCTTCACGTTCGTCATCAACAGTGAAGTCGGCGAGATTGTGTTCCGTGTGGCCTCAGACGACAAGAACGTCAATCAGACCATTGACTTCACCGAAGGGCATAAGTCGCATATCCACTTGGAGATAGACAACATCTTCCCCAACGGCATCTTCTCGGTGCAGGTCGCCGTTAAGAAGTCCGATCGTAGCGACAACTACCTTATGGCCAATAATGTGCTGCTCTTCGAGGTGCACGCTCCCGTTGATGTCAGCCAGAACTGGAAGCCTCCGTTCGATTTCATCGTCACCTCGCAGAAAGGTTAATGATGCAGTACGGCCTTTTCTCATACGAGACCGAAAATATCGGTGATGAGATTCAGAGCATCGCCGCCAGACGTTTCCTCCCGGCAGTGGACACGTACGTAGATCGTGACTATGTCGGACAATGGGAACCGCAGGACGATACGAAAATCATCATGAACGGATGGTTTATGCATCCCCCGTACGCATGGCCGCCGAAAAGCGAGTCGATTCATCCGCTGCTGGTCTCCATGTATGTGGATCAGGCCGATTCACGAGTTGGCGAAGCGTTCTTCTCTTCTGAAAGCGTGGCGTACCTCAACAGACATGGACCTGTCGGGGCAAGGGATATGTCCACGTTGGAGTTTCTGCGCAAGCACGGGGTCGAATCATATTTCTCGGGGTGCATGACCCTGACACTTCAAGCTGACCCGACGATTGAGAAGCAGGACTACATTCTTGCTGTCGATCTTCCTGAAGCCGTGGTCGAAATGCTGCGTCAGAAGACGAAGCGTCCTGTAATCGAGTCCTCTCCCTACTTCGACGCGAACATGAGCCGGGAAAACCGGTTCCAGGTGGCCGAGTACTTCCTGTTCCTCTACCAGTCAGCGCATGCGGTCGTGACCACACGTCTGCATGCCATGCTGCCGTCTCTCGCCCTAGGAACTCCAGTGTTCCTTGTCATGGATCATCTGAAGTACGATTCCCGCAGGTATGCAGGTCTGGATGATTTGGTGAACAAAGCAACGGATGTTGATTATTTGAACGACTATAATTTGTTCGATGTTGACAACCCCCCGGCTAATCCGGATAAGTATCTGTCGATTCGTGAAAAGCTGATTGCTGATGTTTCTGCTTTTACCGGATACAACAATGATAAAACGTTCCGCACAGTCGATTTCTCACGTATCGCGATGAACGAAGCTTATGTGCGTCTTTTCACGCGAGGCTTCCATTCCCTGAATAGGGCGTTGCTGTTGGCTGGGGATAAAGCCTGGCTGCAGGAGAAATACGACGATTTGTATATCCATTACGCGGACCTGCAAAAGAACTATGAACAGCTGGTTGCTGTCTGTAACCAGCAGAACCAAGAGAAAGAGCGGCTGTCGGCTCAGCTCGATGCGGTTTATCATTCCGGGACTTGGAAAGCCGGTAGGGCAGTGTCCGCGCCTGTTCGTCTGATTAAGAGAATTATCGGGAAGTGATTATGAGATACATTGCGGCATTCTTCCAGTACGTTCGCCATAACGGTCTGAAAACAGCTATTGGTCGTACCCTTGGCTTCATCAAGCGTAAGATCAAGCGTGCGCCTGTTGTTCAGAACGTTGTGGTTAAGCGTCCCATTGACGTGATGACATCCGCGGAAGATGTTGTCGCGGCTGATTTTGTCGCTCATCCGTATAAGACACCAGCGAAGGTGAACAAGGCCAAGCTCAATATCGGATGGGTTCTGTCTCCCATCAGTGTCGGTAGCGGCGGTCAGCATACCATTGCACGCTTTGCTAAGTCCTTGCAAGAACGCGGTCATAATGTTACGTTCTTCATTTACGAAAGCATTGCGCAGCAGCCGGCGGAATACTCACATAAATTGCTTAAGGATCATTTCGACATCGACGTGAAGTGCGTGCCAGTCAAGGACATTGACAAGAGTGATTTGGATGTTCTCTTCGCTACTGGTTGGGAAACCGCGTACCCGGTGTTCAATATGAAGACCGAGGCCCATAAGATGTATTTTGTGCAGGATTATGAGCCGTTGTTCTATGGTATGGGTTCCAAGTCCGTGCTCGCCGAGAACACTTACCGATTCGGTTTCTACGGTGTCACTGCTGGACGTTGGCTTACCAAGAAGGTAGGCGAGTTCAGTATGCCCGCTGACTACTTTGATTTTGGCGCTGACCTTGATATCTATAAACCGAAGACCAATGAGCCTAAGAAAAAGCAGATCTGTTTCTACGGCCGTCCTGTGACGGAACGTAGGGCTTTTGAAATCGGTGTGCTTGCGTTGGCAAAGTTCCACCAGATGCACCCCGACTACAACATTGTGTTCTTTGGTTGGGATGTGTCGGACTTCGATATCCCGTTCCCCTACGAGAACCGAGGTATCGTGAGTCCGGCTCAGCTCGCGGAAATCTACCATGAGTCTCAAGCGTGTCTGGTGCTTTCCCTCACCAATGCGTCCTTGCTTCCGTTGGAGTTGTTGGCGGCTGGATGTGTACCGGTGATGAATGACGGCGACAACAACCGCATGGTCATCGGAGAGAACCCGGACATCGTGTACACGCTCAATTCTCCGATCGAACTTGCACATGGCCTTGATGAGGTCGTGCGAGATCCGGATATCGAAGCGCGTTGTCAGCGCATCTCCAAGCGGACCGAAAGCTCTTCTTGGGATGCATCCTACGATAAGTTCGAACGGATTATCCTACGAGAGGCCACTACGCAGAATCATGACTGACAACATCAAAGCCACCGTATTTATCCCCACCTATTATGGTGAGGACAATCTGGACGAGCTGTTCACCGCATTGTACAAGCAGAAGGTCGATTTCGAGTATGAGATTCTCGTCATCGACACGAGCTCTAAGGATCGCACACCTGAGATTATTCGATCTTGGGCGCCCAAGTTCCAGCATTTCCGGTATGAGACCATCACTAAACCTGAATTCTCCCACGGGCGAGTCCGTCAACAGGCGGCGAAGATGGCTCAGGGTGAGTACGTCGTCTACCTTACACAGGATGCAACGCCGGCTCATGACCGGTGGCTTTATGAAATCATTCAACCAATGGAGCGCATTCCTCAAGTCGCTGGTGTGATGGGCAAGCAGGATCCGCGCCCCGCTGCATTGCCGTTGCTGAAAGAGGAAATCATCCGAACGTTCGCGCAGTTCGGGCCAGACTTTGGTACGTCAGTGTTCTATGAAGATGAATTCATCGATTCGCAGCAGGTTTTCGATCTTGTAACGTTCTACTCTGACGTGAATTCGGCTGCACGAAAATCCGTATTGCTGGGCGATGTACCTTATCAGGATATTCCCTATGCTGAAGACCAGAAATTCGGTGAGGACCTAGTGCGTCACGGGTATATGAAAGCGTATGCTCCGCGCGCAAACGTTTGGCACACTAACGAAATAAAGCTGCGCGATTATAAGAAGCGCATGTTCGATGAAATTGTTGGTGTGCGTCGTGTGGGTAAGACCATGGACCCGATTTCCATCCCGTTCGTCATCAAGCAGGTCGTTCGTGCGCTCACTTTGGGTAGCCGTTTCATCCTGCGTGACGGACAGTATTCATGGAAGCGCAAGTTGTACTGGCTCGTGGTCAATCCATTGTTCGTCGTAGAGAAGTGGAAAGGCGTACGTGCTGCCATCGCCGTCGATCTGAAGGATGAGCAGGCGATTGCAAACCAGTCGTTGGAGAGCAGCGAGCAGCAGCGGCACGAGAGTTGAACCGCGATGCCGCATAGGTGAGGTATGTGTATGTTCTTGCATATACTCTAGCGCGTATCCTATGGAAATAAGCAATAATTTAGGGCTCTTCGGGTGTTTGTGTGGGTGTGGATTATTGGTCTGGCTTACGGGTTATTGGCGTCCGGGGAGTCGGAGGTTGAGTCCGCCGCATTTGAGCATGATCAGGGCGATGAGGTTGCCGAGGTTCCTGTAGCCGTAGCCGATCTTGATGGTGGTCTTGATCTTGTTGTTGACGGCCTCCAAGCGAGCGTTGGATAGTCCGGCTCGGGTGGTGCGCAGGATGTCGAAGTGGCGTCGGTCGATCTTCTCGCCGAGCCGGGCGAATTCCGCGATGCCCGAGAGGGACGCGTCCGCGGCCCACTGGCGCAGCATGGGCGCGCGGTGACGACGTCCCCGCCATGCGGGTCCTTCTCGACGCGCGGCACGCCGGTCACGACGTTCGCGGGCAGATTGAGCATACGCTTGAACGCGCCGGCCGATATGGCGGGCAAAGGCGTTCCCTCTGTTTTCCGTTTGTGTTCCTGACGGAAACAAACCTAACAGGAGAACGCCCCTTCCATACCCGCACACGAAAAAGCCCCGGCAACGGACGCCGGGGCTTTCCCGCCACACAAACTGGCGAAGACTCTAAAGAATGTTTATCGCATATTTTTGATTCTGCGGTCGTAGATATACTTCTCAAACAGACGAATGCGCTGGATGACGGCGCACCGCATGCGCTGTGCGCGGGTGAGATTGGCTAGGAGAGTATCAATTTCCTGACGGTCGGTTTCGTACTGCTGCTGGTTTTCTGGAATATGGAAGTCAGGAGCTTCCCTCTCGGCTTCCAGTTCGCCGATCAACGTGTAGTAGCTACGCATGGGGAGGACGCCTCGGTCAAGACAGAGACGGAAATTATCTGATGCCGCAGTGATGTGGTCGTGGTGGAACGCGAAGTCACGCTTTTGGTGTGTTACGGATTCCGGGCGCTGAAGCCAGTTGTACAGGTTCACGTCAATATCCGCCACTTTGTTCATACGCACGTACAGGTGTCCTGCGATAGCTGTGTCCTGCGCGTACATGCCTTCCGGGAATCGCACGCCGTCCCATAGTTCGCGCTTGTACAGGCGGCACCAGTTCGCCTCGTTGAAATAGCGGGCCTCCGTGTTGTGGCCAAGCTTGTCGCCGATCAGGCGCAGGCTCTTGCAGAATACGGTCTGGTAGGCGTTCAGCGGATTCGTGAACACGCTCACATGTTCAGGTTCGGCGGCGCCTTCACGGGCTTCCATCGCGACTTCCTCGATCTGGGAGACGCCGAACTGCCTCCAGCGGGCCTTGCTCATGTCCGCGCCGGTCGAAATCAGCGCGTGCAGCAGCAGTTCGATGTTGCGGCGGTCGAGGATGTCGTCGTTGTCGGCGAACGCGATGTAATCGCCGTGCGCCGCATCCAATCCGGCGTTCTGCGCCTTCGCGATGCCACCATTCGTCTGGTGGATAACGCGCACGCGATTGTCTCGCCGCTGGTATTCGTCCAGAATCATCGGGCTGGAATCGGTGGCGCCGTCGTCCACGAGGATGATTTCCAGATGCTCGTACGACTGCCGAAGAATCGAATCCACGCAGTAACGCAGGTATTTCTCGGCGTTGTACACCGGCACGATGATCGAGACAAGCGGCGAAACCTGCGTCATGGCGAATCCTTCTAACGTGTCTGCGCCCTGCGGCCGTAACCGGCAGGCCGCCCTGTTTATGCGGACATGAACAGTATGTCACAGGGTAGGCGCACGTCGCGCGTGCACCAAGTAAAGCCGAAACCCAGCCTGCGCAAGCCGGAAGCCCGAAGCCTATAGGAGCCGCTGAATTCGGAATCGCATGTGTACATAGGTGCTTCTCGCTACACTGGTGGACAATGAAACGCGTGTGGAATCGCACATGAAATCATGAAAGGTTTTGAGTCATGGCAAATGCGGCAGAGAATACGCAGCACGGCCCGTCGGAGGGCGCGCAGTACCCGGATTTGGTAATTGTCGGCGCGGGCCTGTTTGGCCTGACGGTGGCGCAGCAGGCGGTGGAGCACACCGGCGCCCGCGTGCACATCATCGATATCCGCGATCACATCGGCGGCAACGCCTACTCGTATATGGACGAGGAGACCGGCGCGGAGATCCACAAGTACGGCGCCCACCTGTTCCACACCTCCAACAAGCGCGTCTGGGATTACGTGAACCGCTTCACGAGCTTCACGAACTACGTGCACCGCGTGTATGCCACGCATGACGGCGAGGTCTACCCGCTGCCCATCAACCTGGGCACCATCAACCAGTTCTTCCATGCGCATTACACGCCGGCCGAAGCCAAGGCCCTGATTGAACAGCAGGCGGGCGAGCTGGCCGGCACCGATCCGGCCAACCTGAACGACAAAGGCATCCAGCTCATCGGCCGCCCGCTGTACGAGGCGTTCATCAAGAACTACACCGGCAAGCAGTGGCAGACCGACCCGTCCGAGCTGCCGGCCGCCATCATCAAGCGCCTGCCCGTGCGCTTCAACTACGACAACCGCTACTTCAAGGACACGTGGGAGGGCCTGCCCGCCGACGGCTACACCGCGTGGATGGAGAAGATGATCGACGACCCGCGCATCACCGTGGAGCTCGGCGTCGACTTCTTCGACGAATCCCAGCCGTACAACAAGACCGCGCTCAAGGCCGCGGGCGTGCCGGTGGTGTACACGGGCCCGGTGGACCGTTACTTCGACTATGAGCTCGGCGACCTCAAGTGGCGCACGGTCGACTTCAAGGAGGTCCGCTACGACGAAGGCGACCACTTCGGCTGCCCGGTGATGAACTTCTCCGACGCGGACGTACCCTACACCCGCGCCATCGAATTCAAGAACTTCAACCCGGAGCGCCACGATGCCCAGAACCCGAACAAGACCGTGGTGTGGGAGGAATACAGCCGTTTCGCCGAGCGTGGCGACGAGCCGTACTACCCGGTCAACACGGATGCGGACAAGGCACTGTACGCCCAGTACGAGGCCAAGGCCAAGGCCGAGCCGAACACCGTGTTCGGCGGTCGCCTGGGCACGTACAAGTACTACGACATGCACAACGTGATCGACACCGCCCTGACCGCTTACGAGGAGCAAGTCGCACCGCTGCTGAAGAAGTAGACCGTCGTTTCGCCAGAGGATTAACGATTGAGCCTGAAACCGACTGAATATTGCTGAGGCAATAGCCGGTTTCAGGCTTTTGTGTTTTTTGGAAGCCAAATTTCCTGGGGTGCTTAAGGCTCGCCACGAGGAGTACAGTTGTCTGTAACGCACAATGTGGCGCGTAAGACGAGGGGCGCATCTCGCAAGTGGGGTGCGATGCAGTTGAAGGAGTGCATGTCATGACTGATCCGAATGTCAATCCGAACGGCCAGGTGCCGTGGCAGCAAGCTGACGCCAATCCGACTGAGCCGTTAAATGCGATGACGGCGGAAACGGGAACCGCCGCCAACAATGCTCCGACCCAAGCAATCGCAGCGGGCGAGCAGCCCACTCAAGCGTTCACTCCTGTTGAACAGCCTACGCAGGCGTTTACACCTGCCGAGCAGCCCACCCAGCCTTTTGCGCCGGCCAATCAGCCGGTACCGCCTACGCAGGCTTTGCCACCAGTGACTCCTGCCGCTGCGCCCGCGCCCGCACCGGCAGCGCCCGCGCCTGCGCCCGCACCGGCAGCACCCAATTCGCCCTATCCGGGGGCGGCTCCGGCAGGCGGATCGGTTCCTCCGGTCTACGGCAGCGTCAGTGCTCCGGTATATCCGGGCGGCGGGGCCGTGCCTCCGCAAACGCCCTATAACCCGTATATGCAAGGCGGCCAACCGAACGGCCAGCCGGGATGGTCTGGTTCTTACGGCAGTGTGCCGCCTGAAGCGAACCAGAAGTACAACGGTCTGGCTATTGCCGGTTTTATCTGCTCGTTCCTTGTCTCACTCCTCGGTCTGATCCTGAGCATCGTGGGCCTCAACCAGATTAAGAAACAGGGCGGCAAGGGCAAGGGCTTGGCCATCGCCGGCATCATCATCAGTGCGGCGGGCATGGTGATACAGGTAATACTGGTCATCGCGCTGATCGTCGGCGGTGCCTCGTATGCCAGCAAGGCTATAGATGAGGCGAAAACCGATTCCTTCTATAGTCAGTCCTCTTCGGGCAACGGTGATAGCAGCGATAAGAGCAAAGCTCAAGATAATCTTGACGATGCGCTGGACGACACGTTGGGCGAAACCCATGACGATCTAACCGACGGCGATTATGGGCTGTACGATTCGATTCAGGATTTCGTCGACTCTTTGGAATTCAAGGACTCCATTGAATCCGAAGCGGATACGTTTGCAGACACCGGCATCACCTTCAACTACCGTGTCGACGGTGACACCTTGGTGTACGAGTACGTGCTCGACGACAGCTATGCCTCGCTAGGCGATACCGCCGCTTCCTCACTGGATGCTATGGACAGCACCTATCAATCCACCGCGAATCTGCTGGGCTCGATGTGCAAGACCTCCAGCGGCAAGGCATCATTGCGCGTCATCATGCACACGCAAAGCGGCCAGTCGCTGTATGACAAAACCTGGACCGAAAAGTAGCAATCCCAGCGAACGTGCGTTTTGGTCGATTGAAGGCCGGTCTGCTTGCTCCTTGGACGGATGCTTCTGCGGAAGGAACCGCCAAGGAGTAGGCTTACAGGCATGAGACTCGCACGTTTTTCTTTGAATGATTCGCCGCGCTACGCCTTCGTGCAGAAGGACGAAACGGACGGCAAGGACTACCTCATCGAACTGGACGGCCATCCGCTGGCCGGCGACCAGGTCAAGCCCACCGGCACTCGTTACCCGGTCGACGGCGATGGCATCCGTCTGCTCTCCCCGGTCATCCCCTCCAAGGTTTACGGTCTGGCCAAGAACTATGAGGCCCACGCCCAGTTCATGCACGAGGCCGGCCACTCCGAAATCGTCCACGCGCCGGAAGACATGGTGATCTTCACCAAGCCGTCCACCTCGGTAATCGGCCCCGACGACCCGATTGTGTACCCGGCCTGCTCCAAGGACATGAACTTCGAGCCGGAAGTGGCCGTGGTGATGGGCCGTATCGCCAAGAACGTGACCGTCGAGAACGCGATGGATTACGTGCTCGGCTTCACCTGCGTCAATGATGTGACGTTGCGCGATCTGCAGGGCATCGACCCCACGTGGACGCGCGCCAAGGGCTTCGATACCTCCTGTCCGCTTGGCCCGTGGATCGTGATGCGTGACGACCTCGACTGGAAGGACGCCAAGATTTCCTTCACGCTGAACGGCGAGGATGTGCCGATGGCGTCTGGCACCACCGCGAACCTGATTCACGGCATCCCCGAGCAGATTGCCGCCATTTCGTCGTTCTCCACGCTGCTGCCTGGCGACGTCATCATGACCGGCACCCCGAACGCCTCCGGCCACCTCGACCCAGGCGACGAGACCATCGTGCACGTCGAAGGCATCGGTGATCTGCGCAACGTAATCGTTCGGGCGTGACTCGTTCTGGCTCCCCTCTCTGAGGGGAACCGTCCAGGCGGAGAAGCTGACTGAGGGAACCAAGAACGCGCCTTACGCTCCCGGCAGAAGTGCGTGCAGGGCGGTCATCACCACCAGGCTGATGATGGCCGTCACTGTCAGCGAGAAGCCGGCGAGTTTGGCGTTGCCGGTCAGCGAATCGGTGAACTTAGTTGAGAAAATCGTGATCGGGGCGAAGGAGCCCAGCACGATGATCTCGCGAATCCTCATGTCAAACTGCCGACCGCGCCGAGACGCCGGGACAGTTCCGTGCCGGCAAGCCGCAGCTTGGTCTTAAGCGACCGCTCCTGTTCGGGGCGCAGCGATCCGCTCACGAAAGTGAGAGCCAGCCCGGCGATGGGAAAGTCGTTGTAGTCGCGCACAGCGACGGCGTATGAATCAAAGCCGGGCGTCACGTCTCCGTGTTCCTCGGCAAAACCGGTGCGTTGGGTTTCGGCGAGCGTTGCCTCCAGCTCCTTGGGCGATTTGGGGCCGATGCCGGTGCGGTCGGTGAACGCCTGACGATTGGGATATAGCGCGCGGACCTGATTGCGGGGGAGTGCGGACAGAATGGCCCGCCCGGTGGCGGTCAGGTGACTGGGTAGGCGCACGCCCACGCCTGACACTAGCGGCGGGCGATGCGCGGCGCGCTCCTCAATCACATAAATGATTTCGTTGCCGTGCAGCACGGCCAGATGTCCGTTTTCGCCGGTCTCGTCAACAAGACGCGCCAACACCGGATGCGCGACCTGCGATACACGATGTTGGCGAGAATAGGCCGATCCCAGCTCGAAAGTCTTGAGTCCGATGCCGTACGCGCGCTGCTCGGCAAGGCGGGTGACCAGTCCGTGACGCTCCAAAATCTCCAACAATTGGTACACCGTGGAGCGCGGAATGCCGAGTTCGCGAGCGAGCGTGGCGGCTTGCGTCTGACCATTGCTCGCGATGAACTCGAGGATGTCGAGCGTACGGTCGGCCGCCGGAGCCAGCGAGACACGTGGCGCGGATGATGATGTCTGATGTTCCCGTTCTGATGGCTTCACCTGCGCCCGCTTGACGGTACGTGGCTCGGTGAAGGCGTATTGCTGCGAGGCATGGCTCATATTTCCATCACCTTACATGTCTGAGATTTCAGACACAAGATGGACGAAGTGGCTTATGGCGGGCATCCGACTGAGGTGAAATGGCCAAGGTTTGATTACTCGGGGAGCGATTGGTCGCGTTTGCGTCGCCTGCTGTTGATGGGCAGGTGCGGTGAGCGAATGCGGGCAGTCGCGGATCCCCGGCGAAGCATGTGCCGCATATGTCGTATATGCGGAACGCGGCACATATATAGAAAGGTATGAGCATGGCAGAGCAGACGGTCACCGTAGGTGTTGGAGCGCTGAGCATCGAGGACGTTATCGCCGTAGCACGCGGCGGTGCCAAAGTGGCGATTTCGGACGAATCGAAGCATGAGATGGCGCTGAGTCGCGCGGTTATCGATCATTTGGCCGACGACACCGTGCCGCATTACGGTATCTCCACCGGATTCGGCGCGCTCGCCTCCACCTCCATCCCCAAGGAACAGCGTGCGCAGCTGCAGAAAAGTCTGATTCGCTCGCATGCCGCCGGTGCCGGACCGGAAGTGGAGCGTGAGGTGGTGCGCGGCCTGCTGGTGCTGCGCCTGAGCACCCTGTGCACCGGACGCACCGGTGTGCGCCCGGAAACCGCGCAGGTCTACGCCGATATGCTGAACGCCGGCATCACCCCGGTGGTCTACGAATACGGTTCACTCGGATGCTCCGGTGATTTGGCGCCGCTCGCAGCCTGTGCTTTGGTGGCGATGGGTGAAGGCGAGGCCCGCAACGCTGACGGCCTCAAGATCGGCGGCGGCGAAGCGCTGCGTGCGGCCGGCATCACGCCCGTCGATTTGAAAGAGAAGGAAGGACTGGCGCTGGTCAACGGCACCGACGGCATGCTCGGCATGTTGTGTATGGCCATCACCGATCTGCGCCTGCTGCTCAAGACCGCGGATGTCGCCGCCGCGATGAGCGTGGAAGGCATGCTCGGCAACGACCGCGTATTCGCCGCCGACTTGCAGGCGCTGCGCCCGCATCGCGGCCAAGGCGATTCCGCTGCGAACATCGCCCGCATGCTCAAGGACTCTGGTCTGATTGAGGCCGGCCGCCCGGGCTCCACCGTGCGTGTGCAGGACGCCTACTCGCTGCGCTGCACCCCGCAGGTGCACGGCGCCGCCCGCGACACCGTGGAATACGCGGCCTCCGTGGCGGGCGTGGAACTCGCCTCCGCCATCGATAACCCGTGCGTCACGCTGGACGGCCGTGTGGAGTCCAACGGCAACTTCCATGGCGCGCCGCTGGCCTATGTGCTCGATTTCCTGGCGATTCCGACCGCCGACGTAGCCTCTATCTCCGAGCGTCGTACCGACCGCTTCCTTGACGTGGCGCGCAACCGCGGCCTGCCGGCGTTCCTGGCTGGTGACCCGGGCGTGGACTCCGGTTTCATGATCGCCCAATACACCGCTGCCGGCATCGTCTCCGAAATGAAGCGTAACGCCGTGCCTGCCTCGGTCGATTCGATTCCAAGCTCCGCCATGCAGGAAGATCACGTGTCGATGGGTTGGGCCGCCGCCCGCAAGCTGCGCCGGTCGATTCCGGCCTTTGCGCGCGTGCTGGCCGTGGAACTGCTGTGCTCCTGCCGCTCCTTCGACTTCCGCAAGCCGTACCGTCCGGGTGCGGCGGGCGCCGCCGTATACCGCGTGGTGCGCCAGTACGCCAACGAAATCGGCCCCGACGTACGCGATACCTGGACCACCCCGCAGATTGAGGGCGTGGCCGAGGCGATTCTCTCCGGCGAAGTCCTCGCCGCCGCCGAATCCGCCGTCGGCGCACTGAAGTAGCGGCTGCCCAAGCTTCCTCATCAGAGGGGGCTACTAGTCACCCTCCCCACCAAAATCCAAAACTTGAGTCATATGCACTCAAGTTTTGGGAATAGAATGGGTTCCAGGTCGGTTGACCATATCAGACAACGACAAGCTGCGGTCTGTCGCAACGCTCGCAGGGCTTTCGAAGCCCGCGAGCCGCACTGCGCAGACCGCATGATATGGAGGAATACGATATGGAACAGAAGTTCACCACTATGGCCCAAGAAGCCGTCGGCGACGCGATTCAGAGTGCGTCCGCCGCAGGAAACGCGCAGGTCGAGACCCTGCACGTCATGGATGCGCTGCTGCGCCAGGAAAACGGCGTGGCGCGCTCTCTGATCGAGGCCGCGGGCGGGGACCCGCAGGCCATCGGCGCGGCGGTGCGCAACGCTTTGGTCGCGCTGCCGAGCGCATCCGGATCCAGCACCTCGCAGCCACAGGCCAGCCGCCAGCTGACCGCCGCCATCGCCCAGGCTGAGAAGGAAATGCAGCAGATGGGCGACGAATACGTCTCCACCGAACATCTGCTTATCGGCATCGCGGCCAGCAAGCCGAACCAGTCGGCCGAAATCTTGGAGAAGAACGGCGTCACCGCAGCCTCCCTGCGCAAGGCCGTACCCGGCGTGCGTGGTGGCGCGAAGGTCACCAGCCCGGACGCGGAAGGCTCGTACAAGGCCCTAGAGAAGTACTCCACCGACCTGACGGCCGCCGCCAAGGAAGGCAAGCTGGACCCGGTCATCGGACGTGACCAGGAAATCCGCCGCGTGATTCAGATCCTCTCCCGTCGTACCAAGAACAACCCGGTGCTGATCGGCGAGCCCGGCGTCGGCAAGACCGCCGTCGTGGAAGGCCTGGCCCAGCGTATCGTGGCGGGCGACGTGCCCACCACCCTGCAAGGCAAGAAGCTCATCTCCCTTGACCTAGGCTCCATGGTGGCCGGTTCGAAGTACCGTGGCGAGTTCGAGGAGCGCCTGAAGAGCGTCCTGAACGAAATCAAGAATGCGGATGGTCAGATCATCACCTTCATCGACGAGATCCACACCATCGTCGGCGCGGGTGCGGCCGAAGGCTCGATGGACGCCGGCAATATGTTGAAGCCCATGCTGGCCCGTGGCGAGCTGCGCCTGATCGGCGCGACCACGCTGGACGAGTACCGCGAGAACATCGAAAAGGATCCGGCATTGGAACGCCGTTTCCAACAGGTGTTCGTGGGCGAGCCGAGCGTGGAAGACACCATCGCCATCCTGCGTGGCCTGAAGCAGCGTTACGAGGCGCACCATAAGGTAACGATCGGCGACGACGCGCTGGTCGCCGCCGCGACCCTCTCGAACCGGTACATCTCAGGCCGTCAGCTGCCGGACAAGGCCATCGACCTGGTCGATGAGGCGGCCGCTCACCTGCGTATGGAGCTCGACTCCTCGCCTGAGGAGATCGATGAACTGCAGCGCAAGGTGACCCGTCTTGAAATGGAGGAAATGCAGCTCAAGAAGGCCGAGGATCCTGCATCCAAGGAGCGTCTGGGCAAGCTGCAAGCCGAACTCGCGGACACCCGTGAGAAGCTCAGCGGCCTCAAGGCGCGTTGGGATGCGGAACAGGCCGGCCACAACAAGGTCGGCGACCTGCGTGCCAAGCTCGATGACCTGCGCGTGCAGGCGGATAAGTATACCCGTGAAGGCAACTTGGCGGAGGCCTCGAAGATTCTGTACGGAGAGATTCCGTCCATTCAGAAGGAACTCGCCGCCGCGGAAAGCGCGGATGCCGAATCTGCCGATGCCGGCGCGGCCAACCCGGCCGATGAGCCGATGGTCCCGGACCGTGTGGACGCCGACTCGGTGGCCGAGATCGTCTCCGACTGGACCGGCATTCCCGTCGGCCGCCTGATGCAGGGCGAAAACGAGAAGCTGCTGCACATGGAGGACTACCTCGGCAAGCGTGTGATCGGCCAGAAGGAAGCCATCGCCGCCGTGTCCGACGCGGTGCGCCGTTCGCGTGCCGGCATCTCCGACCCGAACCGTCCGACCGGATCGTTCCTGTTCCTCGGCCCCACCGGCGTGGGCAAGACCGAACTGGCCAAGGCGCTCGCCGACTTCCTATTCGATGACGAGAAGGCCATGGTGCGCATCGACATGAGCGAATACATGGAGAAGGCCTCCGTGTCCCGCCTGATCGGCGCCGCGCCGGGCTACATCGGCTACGAAGAGGGTGGCCAGCTTACCGAAGCCGTGCGTCGCCGTCCGTATTCGGTGGTGCTGTTCGACGAGGTGGAGAAGGCCAATCCGGAAGTCTTCGACGTGCTGCTGCAGGTGCTTGACGACGGTCGCCTGACCGACGGCCAGGGCAGGACCGTGGACTTCAAGAACACGATTCTGATCATGACCTCCAACCTGGGCTCGCAGTTCCTCGTCAATCCAGACATGGACGCGGACGCCAAGAAGAAGGCCGTGATGGACGCCGTGCACATGCAGTTCAAGCCGGAATTCATCAACCGTCTGGACGAACTGGTCATGTTCCACCCGCTGACCCGCGAGGAGCTCGGCGGCATCGTGGACATTCAGGTCGCGCAGGTGTCCGCACGTCTGACCGACCGCCGCATCACGCTCGACGTGACCGATTCGGCGCGCGAATGGCTTGCCAACACCGGTTACGATCCGGCGTACGGCGCACGTCCGCTGCGTCGCCTGGTGCAGACCGAAGTCGGCGACCAGCTTGCCCGCATGCTGCTGGCCGGCGAAGTGCACGACGGCGACACCGTGCTGGTGGACCAGACCGGCGGCGACCACCTGGAGCTGTCCGCGTGGGCCGCGGACCAGCTGGAGGATATGGGCGAGGGGAAGACGGACGATTCCGCCGACGTCCCGAACCCGGCTGAGTGACGATTATCGATTGGTTACCTGTCGGTCGTAAGCCTGCAATACCAGGCCTGCGACCGACAGCACGGTCGAACCGAGCAGTATGGCGATCGCCAGCTTCGGTTGCATGCCGAACGCCAGCCACAACGCGCACGTCCACACCGCGACCACCATCGTCACCGACGTGGTGATCTGCAGCACACGTGCGCGGATCTCATGACCTACCACAGCGCGGAAGAGCAATTCTTCCGCGCTTTTTTCTTGCGTTGGCTCAGGGGATTTCGCTTGAGATCGCGCCGATTCTGTTGATTCTGTTGACTGTGCCGATTGCGCCTTTTCTGTTTCTGCCGTCTGCTGCGCGGTCATCGCGTGTTGCCGGACAAGCGTGCCAGCCAGCGAAAGCGTCGCGACCACGCCGACGAACGCGAAATACGGATCGCGCGAGCCGGCCGGGAAAATCCACGACACCACGCACAGCAGCAGGCTGTACGCGTAAACAATCGCCATGCCAAGCGAAACCAGCGAATCGCCGTTCGGACGTCGCCGCTGCAATGCGGGCAGGCCGCGGTGGTGAATCGGCGCCGCGCAATAGAACATGACCGGCGTGATGACGATGGCGTGCAGCCACGGATTCGTCAGCCGGCCCGGCATGGCGATTTTGGCCAGCGCCAGTAATGTGATGACGAACGTTGGAATGGTCAGGATAAGCGCGATGACGAGGCGCTTGCCGAGGTGGTCGGTGGGTTGTCCGTCGATGTCGGATGTCGATTCGCCGTCTGCCGTCACTTTGCCGTCTATCGTCACTCCACCATCGGTCGTGTGGGATGGGTCGGCAAATCCGCCGTCCGTCCGCAGCGGAATCGCCTGGCGTGCGTCCGAGCTTGGAAACAGCCGCAACAACGCCCAGGTGGCGATGGATGCGGCCACAATCGACACGGCCGCCAAAAACAGATCGAATCCCATAATGTCCCTTCGTGTTGGGCTGATGCATTTCGCGTTCGGCTGATTTCAGCATAGTGCACGGTTGTGTGGCATGCGGTCGGTCTTGCGAATGAATGTGGATGCGTGGATTGATGTGTTCCTGACGACGTGATACCATCGAACGTATGTTCGATAATCCTGTGTTTGTAGTGATATTGCTGGTGATCGTGGCCGCGCTCGGAGCGGCTGCGGGCTTCTTCGCGGGCCGTGCCAAAGGGCAGGATATGGCCCGTGGCGCGAAGGAATCCGACCTGAACGAGGCGAAGGCGCAGATCGAGGCGGACAAACAGGACATCAGCAATCTCAACGCGGCTGTTGTGCAATACCGTACGCAGGCGGAAGGATTCAGCCAACAGCTGACGTATCTCAAATCGCAATTGGCTCAGGCCCAGCGTGCCGAGGAAATGCGCGTGGAACGTGAACGGCAGCGTGCCGCCGAAGAAGCGAACCGTCGTCAAGCCGAAAGCGAACGGAAACTGCAGGAGCAAAGCAAGGTGCTCTCCGCACTGGCTCCGGTGCAGAAGAACCTCGACGCCCTGCAGACGAAGGTCGCGCAAATCGAAGAGGGCCGCAAGCATGAGATGGGAGCGCTCGGCGAACAGCTCAAAGGTCTTGGCGAACAGCAGGCGCGATTGGATCGCGAGACGAGCGCCCTATCATCGGCATTGCGCAACAACAAGGTGCGTGGCGCGTGGGGCGAGGCGCAGCTGCGCAACATCGTGGAATCGGCGGGTCTGTTGGAACATGTCGATTTCGACACCCAGGTTGTGGTCACCGACGCCGATGGACATACGCAACGGCCGGATATGATCATCCACATGCCGGGCGGCAAAACCATTCCGATCGACGCGAAAGCGCCATACGCCGACTACCAGCGCGCATGCGAGATTCCAGACACCGCCTCACCGGAGGAACTGGCCCGCAAGAACGAGCTGCTGCATTCCCATGCCAAAGCGGTACGAGACCATGTGAAGACCCTGGGAGACAAAGCCTACTGGAACGCGTTCAGCGATGCTCCGGATTTCGTGATCGCGTTCATCCCCAACGAATCGTTGCTGCAGGCCGCATTGGAAACCGACCCGACACTGATGGACGACGCATTCGCGCAGAAAGTCGCGCTGACCTCGCCGATCACCCTATGGGCGGTGCTCAAATCCGTGGCATACGCATGGCAGCAGCAAAGCCTGACCGATGACGCGAAAATGCTGTTCGACCTGTCCCGAGAGCTGTACGAACGGTTTGCAGTATTGGGGGAGCGGGCCACCAAACTGGGTTCCGCCATCACCAAAACGGTCGGCGCATACAACTCGTTCGCCGCGTCGCTCGAATCGCGCGTGCTGGTCACCGCGCGCAAACTGCAACGCGTCGACCAAAGCAAGGTCATCGGCACCGTCGACATGATCGCGCCCGAAAAAGGGGATATCCGCGAGTTGTCCGCTCCCGAGACCAACGCCGAATAACCATGTTTATCGCTCATAAATCACCCATACCGCACGGTGAATGACGAGCCGAAAGGATAGGCTGGAACCATGACCGAAGAGAACACTTTCCGCAAGACGACACCGGTTCCGACGCATGATTCCGCTGCGGGCCAGTCTGTTTCCGCTTCGACGGAATCCACCGTCGATTTCGCCATGCTCGAACCTCGCGACCAGCTCAAGACGCTGCTGCAGGCCGAAATGAAGGACAAGCCTTTCTCGGAACTCTCCTCCGTGCTGTTCGACCATCGTGGAGCCTCCATCGTCGGCCATATCCTGCTCGACACGTTGGAGGAAGCCGGCTATTCCGTCGACGATTTCGACGCGGTCGGCGCATTGACCGCCGCGGCCGTGCCGCTGGTCTCCGCCATGATCCAGGCCGCCGCCTCCCGTGGTGAGGATTTGGACGGTTTCGTCATGGACTTCGTCTATCCGTCCATCAAGGGTCCGTCGATTGCCGGCAAACGCGTAGTGCTGATCGACTCCTGGCTGTCTGAAAAATCGTATGTGCAGACCTCATCGCTGGTCACTCTGCGCAACGGCAACGAGCTGAGCCTCGACTTCTCCGTGGTGGAGAACGAAGGCGCCAAAGTGCTGGCCGTTGCCTCGCTGATCGGCGGTGTCGACATGGTCGACCCGACCATCAAGGTCATCAACCCGGTCACTTCGGAGGAATCCGAACTGCCGTTCGTCGAAGTGTTCAAGGAATCCGAACTCCACTGAACACCGAGTTTCCCGCCGACCGACCGCAAACATATCTGCCGTTGACGTCGTCGAATGTGCGATGACAAGCATGATGATGCATACGGATGCGCGGGCCTTTGACATATTTGTATTGCTGTTCCTATGAAGGGGAGAACGTGCACGATCCCAATCCCATCGATGTTGCCGCACAGGCATCCGGCGAACCGACGTTCCGCGAGGTCGGCGTAGGACCGTGGTCGCAAACCCATCCAGGCGAACCACGCCCGGACGATGCGTCATCCCCCAATTACGACATCCGCTTCGACTCCACCCTGCTCGACGAAGGCGACCGCCGCAACGTGCTCGACCGCTACCGCTACTGGACGGTCGCGGCCATCAAAGCCGACCTGGACTCCCGCGGGCGCCACGATTTCGAAGTCGCCGTGGAGAACTGGACCCACGATTTCAACATCGGCTCCATGGTGCGCACCGCCAACGCGTTCCAAGCGCGCCGCGTGCACATTGTCGGCCCGCACAAATGGAATCGCAAGGGCGCGCTCATGACGGAGCTGTACCAGCACGTCGAAAACCATCCATCCATAACGGAACTTGTCGAATGTTGGAAACTGCGCGTCGCCGGCGAAATCGCCGCCGCCCAATCGCAAGCCGCCGCCATCGCCTTCCATATGCGTGGCTCCGCAGCCGCGACGGACGGCACTTCCGGCACTGCCCCGAACACAAGCGAAACCATGGCCCAACTGGAAGCTTTGGACGCGAAAATAGCAGAACTGCAAGCCGCCCGCGTCGTCGCGCTCGACATCATTCCCGGCGCGGTGCCCATGGAAACCTACCATTTCCCCAAACGCTGCCTCATGCTTTTCGGCGCGGAAGGCCCGGGCCTGTCCGAAAAAGCGCTCGAACTGGCCGATGACGTGGTCTACATCTCCCAATTCGGCTCGGTCCGTTCCATCAACGCCGGCGCCGCCGCCGCGGTCTCCATGCACGCCTGGATCGCCCAGCACGCCGCGCCGCAAGCCTGATCGCGCCATCGGCACGCGGCAAGAAAAGCCGTTAAGCGTCGCTTTGCCGCAATAGCGGATGCGTGCTCGCCGACTAGGCGACGGAACGGCCGTCGAACGGATGGCGGCCAGTCGCGGCCGGGTTGCGAACGGGGCACGAAATAGGGCACACGCTCGTCACACAGACGCGTTACTGTTAGGGTCATGCCTACTTTCACCAAAGAAGAAATCGTGCATTTGGGCGATCTGGCCCGAATCGCACTCACGGACGAGGAAATCACCCGTCTGCAGGGCGATCTGAACGTCATCGCCGAATCCATCAACAAGGTCCAGGAAGTCGCCACCGACGACGTGGAACCGACCGCGAACCCGGTCCCGCTGGAAGCCTACCTGCGTCCGGACGTACCCGAGACCCCGCTGACCCAGGCCGAAGCCACCGCAGGCGCCCCGGTCTCCGAGGCCGGCATGTTCGTCGCACCGCGCATTCTGGGACAGGAGTGATATGAGCACCACCGAACTCGTCAAGCTTTCCGCCGCCGAGATGGCGGCCAAGATCAAGGCCAAGGAAGTTTCCAGCCGTGAGCTGGTCGAAGCCCACCTTGCGGTCATCGAATCCGCCGAACCGAGCGTCAAGGCCTTCCTGAAGGTCTCCGCCGACCAGGCCCTCGAACAGGCCGACGCCTTCGACGCCAAGTCCGATGAGGACAAGGCGCAGATGCCGGAACTCGCCGGCGTGCCAATCGCCATCAAGGACATGATCGTCACCAAGGGCATCGAAACCACCGCCGCATCCAAGATCCTCGAAGGCTGGGTGCCGCCGTACGACGCCACCGTCATCGAGAAGCTCAAGGCCGCGGGCATGCCGCTGTTGGGCAAGACCAACCTCGATGAATTCGCGCAAGGCTCCTCCACCGAGCACTCCGCCTACCAGACCACCCACAATCCGTGGGATACCGAGCGCGTGCCGGGCGGTTCCGGCGGCGGTTCCGCAGCCGCAGTGGCCGCATTCGAAGCTCCGCTCGCCCTGGGTACCGACACCGGCGGCTCCATCCGCCAGCCGGGCTCGCTGACCGGTACCGTCGGCGTCAAGCCGACCTACGGCGGCGTCTCCCGTTTTGGCGCGATCGCCATGGCCTCCTCGCTCGACCAGATCGGCCCGTGCTCCCGTACGGTGCTCGACTCGGCCCTGCTGCAGGAAGTGATCGGCGGACACGACAAGCGCGATTCCACCTCCATTCCGGAAGGCCCGCGTCCGATGGTCGCCGCAGCCCGCGAAGGCATGAAGCGCGATCTGAAGGGCCTCAAGGTCGGCCTGATCAAGGAGCTCGGCGGCGAAGGCTTCCAGCCGGGCGTCATGGCCCGCTTCAACGAAGGCGTCAAGAAGCTTGAGGAAATGGGCGCGGAGGTCATCGAAGTGTCCCTGCCGCACCTGCCGTACTCCCTCGGCGCCTACTACATCATCATGCCGTCCGAGGTCAGCTCCAACCTGGCCCGTTACGATGGCATGCGCTACGGCCTGCGCGTCATGCCGCCGGCAGGCGTTCCGCAGACCGCCGCCAACATGATGGCCTACACCCGTGAGGCCGGCTTCGGCGACGAAGTCAAGCGTCGTATCATCCTCGGCACCTACGCCCTGTCCGCCGGCTACTACGATGCCTGGTACGGCTCCGCGCAGAAAGTCCGCACCCTGATCATCGACGACTTCAAGAAGGCCTTCGAAAAGGTCGACGTGCTCGTCGGCCCGACCAGCCCGGTCACCGCCTTCAAGTTCGGCGAGAAGACCGAGGACCCGATGGCCATGTACGCCATCGACATCACCACCATTCCGGCCAACCTCGCCGGCGTGCCGGCAATGAGCATCCCGGCCGGCCTGAGCGACGACGGCCTGCCGGTCGGCTTCCAGTTCCTCGCCCCGCAGCAGCGCGACGAGGTCATGTACAAGCCCGCCGCCGCTCTCGAAGCGGCCCTCGAGGAAAGCTGGAACGGCCCGATCTGGCAGTCCCTGAAGACCCCGTGGCTCGACGGACTGGACAAGTAGGAAGCATCGGAGGAAAGAAAACAAAATGGCTGAAAAGTTGATGAAGTACGCCGATGCCGTCAAGAAGTTCGACCCGGTCATCGGTCTGGAAACCCACGTGGAGCTGTCCACCACCACGAAGCTGTTCTGCCCGGCCGAAGTCCACTTCGGCGGCGAGCCGAACACCCAGCTCACCCCGGTGAGCCTCGGCCTGCCGGGCTCCCTGCCGGTGGTCAACAAGACCGCCGTCGATTACGCGATCAAGCTGGGTCTCGCCCTGCACTGCGAAATCGCCGAATGGAGCCAGTTCGCCCGTAAGAACTACTTCTACCCGGACATGCCGCGCGATTACCAGATCTCGCAGTATGACAAGCCAACCAACGGCAACGGCTACCTCGACGTGGAGCTTGAGGACGGCACCATCTTCCGTGTGCCGATCGAGCGCGCCCACATCGAAGACGACGCCGGCAAGAACACCCACGTCGGTGGCGCTGACGGCCGTATCGAAGGCGCCGACCACTCGCTGGTCGACTACAACCGCGCCGGCGTGCCGCTGATCGAAATCGTGACCAAGCCGATCGAAGGCGCAGGAGACCGCGCCCCCGAAATCGCAGGCGCCTACATGCGCGCCATCCGCGACATCGTGCGTGCGCTGAACATCTCCCATGCCCGCATGGAGCAGGGCAACATGCGCGCCGACGTGAACGTGTCGCTGCGCAACAGCCCGTCCGATCCGTTCGGCACCCGTTCCGAAACCAAGAACGTGAACTCGTTCCGTGGCATCGAGAAGACTATCCAGTACGAGATCCGCCGTCAGGCCGCCATCCTTTCCGAAGGCGGCGAGATTCTGCAGGAGACCCGTCACTGGGACGAGGCCTCGCAGACCACCGCCGGCGGCCGCGTGAAGTCCGACGCCGACGACTACCGTTACTTCCCGGATCCGGATCTGGTGATGCTGCACATCACCAAGGAGCACATCGAGGAGATGAAGGCCCAGATGCCGGAAATGCCTCGTGAGCGCCGCAACCGCCTGAAGGGCGAGTGGGGCTTCAACGATCTGGAGATGCGCGACGTGCTCAACGCCGACGCTCTGGACCTGCTCGAGGACACCGTCAAGGCCGGCGCTTCCGCCTCGGGCGCCAAGAAGTGGTGGCTGGGCGAGCTGTCCCGCGAAGCCAACAACAAGGGCGTGAGCCTTGAAGAGCTGCCGATCACCCCGGCCGACGTCGCCGAGGTCGAGAAGCTCATCGCCGACGGCAAGCTCAACGACAAGCTCGCCAAGCAGACCGTCGCAGGCGTGCTCGCCGGCGAAGGCACTCCGGACGAGGTCGTCAAGAAGCACGGCTTCCAGGTCGTTTCCGACGACGGCGCGCTCGAAAAGGCCGTCGACGAGGCACTCGCGGCCAACCCGGACATCGTCGAGAAGCTCAAGAGCGGCAACATGAAGCCGATGGGCGCGATTATCGGCGCTGTCATGCGCGCCACCCGCGGCCAGGCCGACGCGAAGGCCGTCACCAAGATCGTGATGGGCAAGATCAAGTGACATTCCGGCGATTGCCGAACGTTGCCTGATTGATGGCATCGAAAGGCGTGCGTTTTTGCGATGAGAGGAATCGTAAAAACGCACGCCTTTCTGCATTTTGTTGCTTTTTATCTGCTTTTACATGCCTTTTCGTACGATTCACGCGTCGGCTGGGGAGGTTTCACGGGGATTTTGCCTAACAAAACTCCCAGCTGGCGTTCAGTCGGGTACAATACCGTCGGTATGGGTGCGGCGAGGGACCGCGCCGAGAAACATAGGAAACGATAATCATGTCAGAGTACGCTGAAACCACAGCGAAGGAACAGACGACGGACCAGCGGGCGAGGGAGCTGCCGGAACGCATCGTCATTCCGCCCATCAAGGGCGAGATGGTGCACTTGCGCCGCGCCACCATCGACGACATCGCACGCATGGAGGTCATTGAGGCGTACGTCGGCGCATCCGGCATCACCGGCAAGGACCGCGTGGCCGAACGTGGCGCTGTGAACGCGTGGGTGCGTCGTTCCGTGGCATGGTCCAATGGCGAAAAATCGAACGAATCCGGCGTGGGGGATCCGGAATCTCGTCGTACCATCGCATGGTCCATCGTCACCGAAGCCGACCATGACGGCGACGGCGAGCTTGACGCGGCCTCTTCCGACAACGTGATCGGCATGATCTTCCTCATCGACATCGACGGCTGGGCGCGTTCCGCCCGCATCCAAGTGGTGCTCGGCAAGGACTACCGCGGCCGCGGCTACTCGCGAGACATCATGCCCCGCGTGATGACGTACGGCTTCGCGCCGGAACCGGCGGGCCTCGGCATGCACCGCATTTGGGTGGCCGTGCCGGAACAGAACACGCGTTCCGTATCCGTCTACCAGTCGCTCGGCTTCGTGCCGTCCGGCCGTTCGCGCGATGCCCTGTGGAACGCGTCGGAGAACCGTTACCAGGACCTCATCGTCATGGACACGCTCGTCGACGAATTCGACCCGATCCGCTCGCTCGACGCGTTCGGCATGCACGTGATCGAAGACAATCCGGGCGTCAAGGAGGCGTTGAGCGCCCGCGAACACTCGATCGCCATCCAACTCAACTCCGTACATAAGGGCGATGCGGACGATGCCGCAGCGGCAGGCCAGAGTGGAGACATGGCGCAGACCTCCGCCGACGAGACGTCTGCCGCGCCATCGCAGGAATCGCAGCCGAACGAAGCATCCGGAACGGCGAAGACGGACCAGAAGGCCGGCGATGCCGACAACAACTGGCCGTACAGCTCGGATGAGCGCAAAACCTCGAAGGATGCTTGGTGGCGCACGCTTGGACGTGGCCGCAAGCGCGACACGGAAGGCAGACGATGAGCGCCGAGGACCTCGACAACTACGAAACCGACGCCGAGCTGTCCCTATACAAGGAATACCGCGACGTCATCAAACTGTTCACCTACGTTGTGGAGACCGAGCGCCGCTTCTATCTGGCCAACAAGGTCGATTTCAACGTGCGTTCCGCCGGCCAGGACGTCTACTTCGACGTGCGGCTGACCGACGCGTGGGTGTGGGACGTCTACCGTTCCAGCCGTTTCGTCAAGAACGTGCGCATCGTCACGTTCAAGGACGTGAACGTCGAGGAAGTGCAGAAAACCGACATCGACATTCCCGACAGCATGTAGCGGACCTACGGAAAACCAGTCTTCGGCGGAAGCCGTACGGCTGGTTTTCCTTCTATCAGGGCGATTGCTGTCGGACTTGGCGGTGATTTTGTGTGCATGCGCACAGGTGCGCTGTGCGTTTCCCTACCTTCGGGTAGAATATCTTCGATTTTGTTTGTAAGGAGACTTCAAAGTGACGCAAAAGCAATCCGTGGTCATCATCGGTGGCGGCCCTGCCGGCCTGACTGCCGCTTGGGAGCTCGTCAAGGACGGTGGCTCCGAACAGTACGACGTGACCGTGCTGGAAGCCACCCGCGAATTCGGCGGCATCTCCCGCACCGTCAAGCATGACGGCAATCGTATGGATATCGGCGGCCACCGCTTCTTCTCGAAGGACGACCGCATCATGGACTGGTGGAAGGACGTTCTGCCGCTGCAGGGCGCACCCAGCTATGATGACAAGAAGCTCCACCGCGAGCATGATATGGAGCCGGGCGGCCCGGATCCGGAAATCGAAGACAAGGTGATGCTCAAGCGCCACCGCGTGTCCCGCATCTACTGGAACCGCCACTTCCTCGACTACCCGATTTCCCTGAGCGCCAACACCCTGAAGGCCATGGGCTTCAAGCTCACCATGGTCGCCGGCTTCAGCTACCTGAAGTCCATGGTGCACAAGCTGCCGGAAACCAACCTGGAGAACTTCTACATCAACCGTTTCGGCCGTAAGCTCTACTCCATGTTCTTCGAGGGCTACACCGAGAAGCTGTGGGGCCGTCACCCGTCCGAAATCTCCGCCGACTGGGGCGCACAGCGCGTCAAGGGCCTGAGCATCATGGGCGTGCTGAAGAACGCCTTCCAGAAGCTCCTGCCGAAGAAGCGCGACAACTCCGAAGTCGAAACCTCCCTCATCGAGGAATTCTGGTATCCGAAGCTTGGCCCGGGCCAGCTGTGGGAAACCGTCGAATCCAACTGCGAAGCCGCCGGCGTGAAGGTCATCACCGACGCCAATGTGGTGGAAATTCGCCAGAAGGACGGCAAGATCGCATCCGTCGTGTACGAGGATTCCGAAGGCAACCGCACCGAAATGGCCGCGGACGACTTCATTTCCTCCATGCCGGTCAAGGACCTTGTCAACGCCGTGGACGCCTCCGACCAGCCGGCTCCGAAGGACATGACCGAAATCGCCAACGGCCTGCCGTACCGCGATTTCGTCACCGTCGGCCTGCTCGTCAAGCACCTGCGCCTGACCAACACCACCGACATTCCGACCCTCGGCAACCCGCCGATCGTGCCGGATTGCTGGATTTACGTGCAGGATCCGGGCTACAAGGTCGGCCGTCTGCAGATCTTCAACAACTGGAGCCCGTACCTGGTCAAGGACGTCGACAACACCGTGTGGATCGGTCTCGAATACTTCTGCGAGGAAGGCGACTCCTTCTGGAACATGACCGACGAGGAAGCCACCAAGTTCGCCATCCAGGAGCTCACCCGCATGCAGGTCATCAACGGCCCGCAGGACGTGCTCGACTCCCACCGCGAACGCGTCAAGAAGGCTTACCCGGCCTACTTCGACACCTACGACCGCATGCCCGAACTCGTCGACTACCTCGACTCCTTCGGCAACCTGTACTGCGTTGGCCGTAACGGACAGCACCGTTACAACAACATGGACCACTCCATGGCCACCGCCATCGAAGCCGTCAAGGACATCAAGAGCGGCGAAACGTCGAAAGACAACGTGTGGTCGGTCAACACTGACAAGTCCTACCACGAAGAAAAGTAGAAAAATAAATAACGCGTGCGCATACGCCCTTTCTCCGGCGCTCGACGTACCTTTGTACGCCTTCGGCCTCAGACGGGCGTCTTCGCACGCGTTATTTATTTTTCGCAGCGTAACTTTGATCAAGCCCATGCTTTTGGCATGGGCTTTTTCATTGCGATTTTTATTGCGATTGCGCGGTGCGCGAACCGCACGGGCGGACCGCGCGTGCCCGCTTTGCGTTGGTCTGGGTTGCGTTGTATGGTTAGGACAGTTCGAAAACCGCGATGTTTCGCGGCGGACTTTTCATTCGACGGAAATTTTCCGCAATTCTTTTTTACAGCTGTCGCGGGCGCATGCCTGTGGAAGCCAAGGAAAGGCAACTACCAGTGGCAACAAGCCCTAATCTCGATGATATGAAACTGCCCGAGCTCAAGGAGCTCGCCAAGCAGATGGGACTTCGTGGTGTCTCCACCATGCGCAAGACCGAACTGATCGCAACACTTCAAGCCGCCCGTTCCGGCGGCCAGGCTCCGGCCGGCGTCACCGTGCGCGCGCCAAAGTCCGCTCCCGCCGCAGACGCTGAGGTCAAATCGGCAAAGGACAAGAAGGCCGATGAAGCCAAGCAGGAGGAACGCCCCGTCCGTGCCAAGCAGGCCAAGTCCGCGGAATCCTCCGAAGTCGCGGATGCCGTGGCAGCGGTGGACGCGTTGAAGCCGAACGATGAAGCGCCGAAGCGTCGTCGCCATCGTGACGCCGAAGCCGGCGCCGACCTGCTCGCCGAACTGGGCCTTGACGATGCCGCTCCGAAGCAGGATGACCGCCGTCGCCGTCGTGATGACGACCGTAGGGACGATTTCGAGCCGCGTCGCCGCCGTCGCGTGGCGGACGGGCCGAAGAGCGAAGACGTCGTGCGCGACCTTGATGACATCCTCGCCACGCTGCCGTCGCAGGAAGACGCCGATGATGATAAGCGTCGCGACGAGACCGAAGACAACGAATACCGTCACAGCCGTGGACGCAACGATCGCCGTGGCCGCCGTATGCGTGTCCGTGACCGCGATTACGACGAGCGTGACGAGCGTCGCGGCAGGGGCGATCGCAATGATCGCAACGACCGTAACGATCGCGCCGACCGCATGGACCGCAACGCCGACCGCGACCAGCGCAACGATCGTATGGATCGCGCCGACCGCGACCAGCATCGCGACGAGCCGAAGGAAGACCTCGTGCCGGTCGCCGGCATCGTCGACGTGCTCGACTCCTACGCGTTCGTGCGTACGTCCGGCTACCTGCCGGGACCGAACGACGTGTATGTCTCCATGGGCCAGGTCAAGAAGTATGGCCTGCGCAAGGGCGACGCCGTGCACGGCTCCATCCGCGCCCCGCGTGAAGGCGAACGTCGCAACCAGCGTCAGAAGTTCGTGCCGCTGCAGTCCATCGACTCCATCAACGGCATGAGCGTCGAGGAAGCGCAGCATCGTCCGCAGTTCAGCAAGCTCACCCCGCTGTATCCGCAGGAACGCCTGAAGCAGGAGACCACGCCGAACAAGCTCACCGGCCGCCTCATCGACATCGTGGCGCCGATCGGCAAGGGCCAGCGTGGCCTGATCGTGTCCCCGCCGAAGGCCGGCAAGACCATCACCCTGCAGAACATCGCCAACGCGATCGCCACCAACAATCCGGAAGTCCACCTGATGGTCGTCCTCGTGGACGAACGTCCGGAGGAAGTCACCGACATGGAACGCACGGTGCAGGGCGAGGTCATCTCCTCCACCTTCGACCGTCCGGCCTCCGACCACACCACCGTCGCCGAACTGGCCATCGAACGCGCCAAGCGTCTCGTGGAGCTCGGCCAGGACGTGGTGGTGCTGCTCGACTCCATGACCCGTCTGGCCCGCGCCTACAACATCGCCGCGCCGGCCTCCGGCCGCATCCTGTCCGGTGGTGTGGACGCGCAGGCGCTGTACCCGCCGAAGAAGTTCTTCGGCGCCGCCCGCAACATCGAAAACGGCGGCTCCCTGACCATCATCTCCTCCGCGCTGGTGGAAACCGGTTCCAAGATGGACGAGGTGATCTTCGAGGAATTCAAGGGCACCGGCAACATGGAACTGCGCCTGAGCCGTGAGCTCGCCGACAAGCGCCTGTTCCCGGCCATCGACGTGAACGCCTCCGGCACCCGCCGCGAGGAGCTCATCACCGATCCGCAGGAACTGCCGATCATCTACCGTCTGCGTCGCCTGCTGGGCGGCCTCGAGCCGGAACAGGCCTACCAGACGCTCGTGCCACGCCTGAAGAAGACAGCGACCAACCGCGATTTCATGGCGTCGCTCATCCAGCAGAGCGGCAACGCCACCAACGGCAACTAAGTCGTCGGCTGCAAGCGAATCTGAAGGTTTGAGGGGCTGCATGGCAATCGCCGTGTAGCCCCTTTCCTATGTGTACGTTTCGACGAATTTCGTGAAATTGGCCACTTTTTGGACAACGTTGTCAATTAAAAAATAGGTAAAAATACGACGAGAAAAGATAAATGGGAAATATATATATGGTCGATATGGGGGTATGAGCTAAATAAAACAAAGATATTTCATGACAGCGTTGCGCCGTCCGGATAAACTGCGGCGATTCCGCGACGGTATGTGCGCGGTAGTGGGTATGGTAAGGAAGAAAAAGAACATGGAACTGCAGTGGGGACGGTCGATTGCGGCCGGTGCAGTGGATTGTTGGAAAAGGGGTATGAATGACCAACAGTGACAATGGTCCGGTAGACGCACGTACGGTTGCGAGCCAGCTCGACGCGACCGATGGCGTAATCCTCGACATGCTTGAAAAGGATGGCCGAGCCACGCTGTCCCACCTTTCCGAGGCGACAGGCCTGTCCGTGTCCGCCGTGCAGTCGCGCGTGCAGAAGCTTGAGCGTCGCGGCGTGATCCGCGGCTACAAGGCGGTTATCGACGACGAGCGCCGCGGCCTTGCGGTGAACGCCTACATCGCGGTCACGCCCATCGATTACTCCCAGGAAGCCGAGATTCCAGACAAGCTCAAAAACATCGACGGCATCATGTCCTGCGATTCCGTCGCCGGTTCGCCCAGCTTCATGCTCACCGTTCGCGTCGAATCGCCCAGCAAGCTCGAAGAGCTGTTGAACCTCATCCATCGCACGGTGTCGGTCAGCACCGAAACCACCATCGTGCTGCAGCGTTACTTCGCGAAGTGACCGCTGTTCGGCAGATGCCGCGGTAGGGTGCGCGGTAGGCTTATACCCATGAGCGACAGCGAACATGACTGGCTTCGGCCAGAAGAAGAAACCGAATCCGAAACCATCATCGACGCGCGCACCGCGCAGAACAACCCCGAAGTGGCCGATGTGGTGGCTAAAATCGCCTCGCTGCGCCAATCGATAGACAACGTCGACACCGCCATCGTCTCGCTGCTGGCGGAACGGTTCAAATACACGTCGCAGGTGGGTGTGCTCAAGGCGCGTGCGGGCTTCGCGCCGGCCGATTACCAGCGTGAACATGCCCAGATCGAGCGTCTGCATCGCATTGCCGACGAAGCCGGACTGGATCCGGAAATCGCCGAAATGTACCGCGAATTCGTGGTGACCGAGGCCAAGCGCCGCCACAAGCGCATCGCCGAAAACGGGGGAGACCCGGGCGTACTCGACGTTTTCGCCTGAGCCGTCCGTTTTCCGCGCGCCCCGCGCGAACGTCCATTGCCGACGGGCATGCCGGGCACTACATTAAATGCCTTGGAAAGTTGTTTCGATTGCGATTGAGAGGTCCGGCATGCGCCACGCCACCGCGAACCGTCCATCCGGTGCCCGACGCCCGCTTGCCGCGGCGATCGCGGTCGCCGTCATCACCGCCGCTCCCGTCGCGGCAGTCGGCGTGAACGACGCGATATCGGCCTTGCAACAGAATGGGCAGTACGCGGCCGATGCATCGCATGATGACGTGATGAGCGCCTACACCTCCATCGACAAACCAGGCCGCCTTTTCCTGACCAACAGCGGATCCTCCACGTCGAAACGCGTTCCCAAAGGCGTTGTCGCATTGCCGTGGAAAATATCCGCCTCCTTCACCCTCAACGGGCCCGACGTAAGCGTTTCCGACGTTTCCGGCGCTTCCGGCATGATCGGCATACGCATCGCCCTGCATGCCACGAAACCCGACGTGACCGCCAATCTGACGCCAATCGTCGCCTTCACCATTCCCGGACGCGTCGGCAGTGACGTGACCGCCGATGACGGCGTGCTCGTCTCATCCGACAACACCTCGACCCTGGTGGCTGCGGTCGGCAAACCGGGCGAGGACCTGACCTTCAACGCCTACGTGACGGCGAAGCACTTCACCATGAGCTCACTGTCCATCGCCGCGGTGGAAGGCAACGTTCAGCAATCACTGCCTGACCTGACCAAGCGCGCAACCACCTTGGTGGACGGTCTGACCAACGTCGGCTCGCAACGCAACCGCAAGCTCATCGCCCAACTGGAACAGCTCAGAGACAACGAGAAAGCGCTTGCCAAACAGACCATCGCCGTACGTTCCAAAGCGCACGATCAGGCGTTCGGCGGCTACATCGACGCGTACGTGGGCTCATACACCACGCATCTGTCCGGTTCGATCGGCAACGCCACACAGCTTCCCGCCATTCTCGGCACCGCGTCCGAACTGAACGGCGATACCTCCGTAGCTAAATCCGTGGCAGACCTGGCCAACGCCGTCAACGACGTGAGCGCCGCATACCGGCATATCGGCGCGGCCGACGCCGTCGACGAGGTGATTCGCACCATCGAACAGCGTGGCACATCCGGCTTGGTGAACGAGCTCACCAAGCGCGCCGGCGAGGAACAACAGCGCGGCTCCAAGGACTACAGTGCCGGCCAATCGCAGCTGTCCGCGGCCATGATCCCGTATTCGATGGATTTCACCGACGCATACACGGCTCGGCTTAAGGAACTGGGTGCCACCGCAGGCACGGCTGGCAGCTACGAAACCCAGGCGATCGCCGACGTGCGTGCCGGCATCAAAGACAATGAGAAGCTCAAAACCGCGTCCGACAAGGTGTCCGCGGCGATGACCGCGTTGGCGGACGCCAGCGAGCACACCGGACAGGCCAGCGCATTCCACCAGATCGTGCTGCGATTCGCCGACCAGCTGGATTCGGATGACGACACGTCCGAATCGGGCGCTGCCGATGACGCTTCTGTGCTGGACACGTTGCGTTCCGCCTCCGCCAGCCAATCGTTGTGCGCGAAAGCCGAGAAACGGCGGTCCCGTGCGCAACGCAAGGCCGAACGCGCGCAGGCGAAGAACAACACCGCCGATTCGACCAGCTTGGTCGATGACAAGAACGCCATCAGCATGGATGATGTGATGAGCTACGCGGGCGGACTACGCCCGTCGTTCGGCGCCGCAGCGGACACCACGTCGAAGAATGTGGCGAAAGTCGGGGGAGTGGACGGCTCTTCGAAGAACAGCGGTTCCGATTCCTCTTCTTCCGCCGATTCGATGTCCAGTTCGTTGCCGGTTGCCGGCTATGGCTTGGCGAAAACCGGTTTCACGCCGGATAATGGCGATTTGATTGACGAGACGGTCGAATTGGCCGCCGCTGCGGAAGTTTTCGACGATGCGCTGCAGGCCGGATTGGGTGGGAACGGTTCCGGAAATTCGTCCGCTGGCCCGCAGTACCTCCTGTCCGTTCCGGTGCTGTAGAGCACGCGGTTTGTGCGATGCACTAAATCCGATAGTGCTCCGTCGCTTACGTGGTGCGTTTCGGGGTTTTTGATTGCGATTTCCGCCTCCGCTTGTGCATTCGTTGAGATTACGCCCATAAAAACCATTTTTCGCGTACGGGTTTGTGCGCAGGGGCAGGAATGTACGCTGAGAACAGCCGAGAACGGGATAAGGACGGTTCTATGCGCGCACGTCTTGCGATTTAGGGCAATTCTGCACGGACGTGGGCAAAAGGGGATATGATTTCGACCGTTTTGCCTGCGATTTATACCCCTTTTCGCTCACGAAAGCATTTTTCCCGCGATTTTGACTGAATATGAGCAAAAGGGGTCACGGTTAGTTGCAGACAGTGACGGGATATACGAGGGGCCTCTCCTTCATGCAAAGGAAAGGCCCCTCGTATGTGGGTGAAGTGAGCGGCTGCGCTACAAAAGCCGCTGGCGGCTCACCTCAGAGACTCACTTTTTCGGTTTCTTGGCCGGCGGTTCGCCTAGCTCGCTTTCGGCGACCGTCACATCGGCGGCCTCGTCCTCACCCTCGGCGGCAGCCGGTGCGGTGAAGGCGATCGGTCCGGTCACGCGACCAGCTTCGGCGATATCGCCCAGCGCGGCCTCGATGGACCCGCGCACATCGTCGGCAACGGCAAGCGTCACAGACAAGATCGGGGTCTTCATCGAAACCTTGGCCTTCGACTTGATGCCACGCAGCGCGGCCAGAGCCTCACCGGCATGAGCAAGCAGATCGGCGGATGCGTCGCCGGCGGCGGCCGCGTACACGTCGGCCACAGGCCATGCTGCGCGGTGCACGGAGCCTTCGCCCTCATGCATCCAGCTCCACACCTCTTCGGTGGCATACGGCAGGTACGGGGCCAGCAGGCGCGCGAACGCATCAAGACCCAGGCCCAGCGTGGTGCGGGCGGACTTCACCGCGGCCTCGCTCGGCACGTTGCCGGTGGAGTCGGCGGTGCCGTAGGCGCGGTTCTTGACCAGTTCGATGTAGTCGTCGCAGAACTGCCAGAAGTAGTTCTCGATGACTTCCAAAGCCTTGGAATGCTCGTAGTTGTTGAGATCGTCGGTGGCTTCGCGGACCACGGCGGCCATCCTGGCCATGGCGGCGCGGTCGAGCGGCTCGGTCACGTCGGCCGGGTTCCATGCGGCGACTGCCGGAGCGCCCACGTGATGGTTCTCGTCCTCACGGCCGATGGCCAGCGCGAACTTGGTGGCGTTGAGCAGCTTGATGGCAAGACGACGGCCGATCTTCATCTGGCCCTCGTCGTACGTGGCATCCAGGCCCAGACGGGCGGCGGCGGCCCAGTAACGCACCGCGTCGGCGCCGAACTGCTTGATCGGCTTGTCCGGCACGACCACGTTGCCCTTGGACTTCGACATCTTCTTGTGGTCCGGATCGAGGATCCAGCCAGACAGCGTGGTGTTGGCCCACGGCAGGCACTTGTTCTCGAGATGCGCGCGATCCATGGTGGAGAACAGCCAGGTACGAATGATGTCCTGACCCTGCGGACGCAGATCCATCGGGAACGTGGCGTTGAAAATGGCCTGGTTCTCTTCGCCCGGCTCCTCCCAACGGGTCACGATCTGCGGAGTGAGGGAGGAAGTGGCCCAGGTATCCATGATGTCCGGCTCGGCGGTGAAGCCGCCCGGCACGTCACGCTGGTCCTCGGTGTAGCCTTCCGGCACATCGTCGGTCGGGTCGATCGGCAGACGGTCCTCGCTCGGGGTGATCGGATGGTCGTAATCCGGGGTGCCATCCTCCTTCACCGGGTACCACAGCGGGAACGGAACGCCGAAGAAGCGCTGACGGGAGATCAGCCAATCGCCGTTGAGGCCATGCACCCAATTCTCGTAACGCACGCGCATGAAGTCCGGGTGGAAGTTCAGTTCCTTGCCGCGTGCGATGAGCTCGGCGTTCAGCTTCTCGTCGGTGCCGCCGTTCTTCAGGTACCACTGGCGGGAGGTGACGATTTCGAGCGGCTTGTCGCCCTTCTCGTAGAAGTTCGTCATACGCTTGGTCGGGGTCGGCTCGCCGTCCAGATCGCCGGCAGCGCGCAGCTCGTCGACGATGACCTTACGTGCGGAGAACGTGGTCTTGCCCGCGGTCTCCTGGAAGATACGCTTGCCTTCCTCGGATTCGATCCAATCCGGGGTGTCCATGACGATGCGGCCGTTGCGCTGGATGATGGAACGCAGCGGCAGGTTCAGATCGCGCCACCATTCGACGTCGGTCACGTCGCCGAACGTACAGCACATGGCGATGCCGGCGCCCTTGTCCATTTCCGCCGCCTTATGCGCCAGAATCGGCACCTTCACGTGGAACAGCGGGGAGTAGACGTACTGGCCGAAATACTGCTTGTAACGCTCGTCGTCCGGGTGCGCGATCAGCGCGCCGCAGGCGGCCAGCAGTTCCGGACGGGTGGTCTCGATGTAGATCGGGGTGCCGTCTTCGAAACGGAACGCCACCTTGTGGTAGAAGCCCGGATATTCGCGCGATTCCAGTTCGGCCTGGGCCACTGCGGTCTGGAACGTCACGTCCCACAGACCCGGAGCGTCCTTCTGATACGCTTCGCCACGGGCCAGGTTGCGCAGGAACGCCTTCTGGGCCACGCGCTGCGGATGCTCGCCGATGGTGTGGTAGGTCTGCGACCAGTCGATGGACAGGCCGAGGGAACGCCACAGCGCCTCGAACTGCTTCTCGTCCTGGGCGGTGAGCTTCTCGCACAGCTCGATGAAGTTCTTACGGGAGATCGGCACCTGGTCCTTGGCGTCGATCTTCTTGCCGTCCGTACCCTCGAACGGCGGCACGAAATTCGGATCGTACTTCAGGGACGTATCCACGCGCACGCCGTAATAGTTCTGCACACGGCGTTCGGTCGGCAGGCCGTTGTCGTCCCAGCCCATCGGGTAGAACACGTCGTAGCCGTTCATGCGCTTGAAACGTGCGATCACATCGGTGTGCGTGTAGGAGAACACGTGGCCGACGTGCAGGTGGCCCGAAACGGTGGGCGGCGGGGTATCGATGGAATAAACGGCCTTACGGTCGCGGGTGCCCTGGAACTTGTAGACTCCGCTCTCGTCCCAGACTCCGCGCCACTTGTCTTCGAGACCGTCCACGCCGACCTTGTCGGGCAGCGGCGTGAGGTTCGCGTTGATGGTGTTATCTTGGCTTTCAGTCATAGTCGCTAGTCTAGAAAGCGAATGTGACAACTGCCGTCGTATCAGCGCCTATCGAACCGAATGCCGGAATCGCAGGCAAATCGCGGAAAATCCACATAAAAAACCGTGGAAAAATCAGTGCAGCGTCAATCTGTTCAACGGCAGCAGACGGTCGGTCAGATTCTTCGGATACCCCTGCAGCCCATCGGAAACGGCAAGGAAGTTCTTGCGCGTGTACAGCCAGTCGCTGGCCGCGTTTTCGCTGACGGCGCGCGCGTAATCGCGCATGCGGGCCTGATAATCGTTGTCGTTGGTCGCGGCCATGGCATTGGCGTAAGCCTGCTGCGCGTCGCCGTTCTCGAAATGGAACACGGACTGGCCGTTGTCGAAGACGCTTGCGTCACCTTCGTCGCTCATGGTGGTCAGTGCGATGTTATAGGTGCCGGCGTTCATGCGTTCCGTCACGTCCGCGGCGGAATCGAGCACTTCCAGATTGGTGTTGATATTGAGGTTTTCGATGGCGGTTTTCACGTCGTTGCCGATGCTTTCGTATTCCTTCGGCACCAGAATGTCGATTGGCGCGATGTAGTTCACTCCGAAATACGTGCGCATCCGTTGCCCCTGTTCGAGGTTGTAGGGGTACAGTCCGCTCAGGTCCTCATACCCGTCTTCCAGCGGGCTGATCGGCCCTCCCAGCGGCGCGTACGCGTCGGGCGCGTTCTTGGCGATGGTCTTCGCATCGATGGCGTATCGCGTCATCTTGCGGATCTGCTCGTCGGAGAAGGGGCTGTTGTTGTCGTTGTTGAACGCGAGCATCACCTTGTCGAAGCTGATGCCGCTGTCCGCGGTAATACCGTTGGTTTTGCCCAGTTCCGAGGCGGTTGAAGCGCTCAGCGGCAGCGTCATGCTGATTTTGCCGGCTTTCATGGCATCGGCCATGGATTCCTCGTTGGCGTAGTAGTAGAGCGTCACTTGCGATGATGCGGCTTTTTTGCCCCAATACGAGTCGTTGCGTTGCAGCACGATTTGCGATTGGTCCGCGGTTGACACGGTGAATGGTCCCGATCCGACCGCCGATTTCGCATAGTTGGTTTTGCTTTCCGCGTCGTACACGACGCCTGCACGGCCGGCCAGCGCGCGCAACAGCCGCGGATTCGGCTTGGCGAGCGTGATGACCACCGTATTCGCATTGGGATTGGTGATTTCCTTCAGATCACCAAGCTGGTCGGCTCCCACGTAATGGTTGTTGACGGCGCTCTGCAGCGACCAGACCACGTCGGACGAGTCGAGTTTGTGCCCATTGGCGAACGTCATGCCGCCGTTCAACGTGAACGTGTACGTGAGACCGTCGTCGGAAGCCTGCCAGGAGCTGGCGATTCCCGGCTGCAGCTTGTTGGTTTCGCTACGTGACACCAGCGTTTCGTATACGTTGCCGAGCAGCGCTTGCTCCACGGCGGTGCCTTGTTCGGTGCGGATGTCAAGCGATTTCGGCGCATTGCCTTCGATGCCGACGGTCACCGACGAGTCGGAGACGAGCGTGCCGAAGGATGTGATGGGATTCTTGCGGCCTGTCAGCGACAGTCCCAGCCACAGCAGCACACTGAGCACGATCGCGACGCCGAAGAAGATCAGCCAGCGCGTCGCCTCGGCTTTCAGATTACGTTTCCGCCCGTTTTCATCCATGCACCCGAGTCTAGTTGACGCGTGCTACACGCCCGATGGCCGGGTGCGATTCGACGGAGTGCCGGCGCAGCGGCTGGCATGCGTCGGAATCACGCGGCGAACGCGCCCGGACACGTGTCGTTGAGGGGGCAGTCGGCGCAATCCGGTTTTCGCGCATGGCAGATGGCACGGCCATGCAATATCAAACGGTGAGACAGATCGGTCCATTCTTCGGGAGGGAAGCAGGCGGTGACCTCACGTTCGATGGCCACCGGGTCAGGGGAGGGGCTCGCCCAGTCGGACCGCCACCGCAATCGCCCAGTCACACGAATCACATGCGTGTCCACAGGAAAACCGGGCACGCCGAACGCGTTGCCCAACACCACGTTCGCGGTTTTGCGGCCTACGCCCGGCAGGCTGACCAGCGAAGCCATATCGGCCGGCACCTCGCCCCCGAATCGCACGCACAACTCATGCGACAGCCCGATGATATTGCGCGCTTTCGTACGGAAGAAGCCGATGGTGCGGATGATGTCCTCGACGTGCTCGGGATTCGCGGCGGCAAGCTCCGCCGGACCGGGATATTCACCGAACAGTTCCGGCGTGACCATGTTCACGCGCTTGTCGGTGGTCTGCGCGCTCAACACCGTAGCCACCAGCAGTTCGAAAGGAGAATTGAAGTTCAACGCGCATTTCGGATCGGGAATCTCCACGCACAACTGCTCGTATTCCTGATGCATGCGCGCGATCCGCGCCTTCTTCGATTCCCGAGGCATGCCTCCCAGCCTACCCCTCGCATGCGGACGAACGCGGGAAACCTGCGGAAACGTCGCAATCGGCAAAAACAGCGAAAATCCATCGAAAAAACGACAGAAAATCAGCAAAAAACGACAGAAAATCAGCAAAAAACAACAGAAAATCAGCGAAAGGCCAATGAAAACAAACGAAACCCGTCGAACATCAACGGAATGATCGCAAGAAAAAGTCAGCTTTCGCCGGACTCGCCGTGAGCCGCATCCTTGGCCGCGGCCTCATGCTCATTCTCTTCCGGCGGATCGAAACGATAGCCGACGTTGCGCACGGTGCCGATGAGATGCTCGTACTCGCCGCCCAGCTTGGCGCGCAGACGACGGATATGCACGTCCACAGTGCGGGTGCCGCCGTAATAGTCGTAGCCCCACACCTCCTGCAGCAGCTGCGCGCGCGTGAACACGCGGCCCGGATGCTGCACCAGATACTTGAGCAGCTCGAACTCCTTGTACGCCAAGTCGATCGGATGGCCGTGCAGACTGGCCGTATAGCCATTCGTATCCACCACCAAATCGCCGGAACGGATCAGACCATCCTCGTTCTGCACGCCCTGCTCGCCGGTGCTAGCGGCCGTGCTGGCCGGCGCATTGCCCCGTTCGGACACCAGACGCAGACGCCCCTCCACTTCGGCGGGGGAAGCGGAGGCCACCACCACATCGGCGATGTCCCACTGCGAATTCACCACGGTGAAACCACCCTCGGTGAGAATCAGCACAATCGGCGTGGACAGTCCGGACGCGTGAATCAGGCGGCACAGCGTTTTCGCGGTGGCCAAATCGTCACGCGCATCAAGAAACAGAATGGTGTTCTCCGGCATCTTCACCAAGCTCGCCGCATCCATCGGCAGAACGCGCACGCGGTGGGAAAGCAGCACCAACGAGGGGAGAACGGTAGCTGGATCGCTAGCGAACGTCATAAGCGTAAGATCCGTCACGTCAGCTCCCTTTTGTTCTAAACTGATGCCGCGATTGTACACGCAAAATGTATTATCGGCGTTTCATCGATTGTAACTGAAGTATGTGGACACATACGGCTACATTTATTCATATTGCATACGTATTGACCACAATATGAAAAGGGGGTCCGAGATGACCGCTCCGCAGGCCGTTTCCCAGCAAAACCCGTCGAAGGTCGCTTTCGGCAAAGTATTGGCGATCCAGATCGTCGCGTACGTGGTATTGGTGGCGCTCGCGCTCGTTCCCGGCATCGCATACGGCGATTCCGCCAATCCCGCCGTGGTGCCGTTCACCATCATCGGATCGCTGGCGATGATCGCGCTGCTGGTAGTGTTCAGCCCGTTCCGCGACGGCACCGCCGGACACGTGATCGCCGTCATCGCCGGCCTGCTGTCGGTGGTGTGCGCCACGACGATGACGCTCGGACGGGCGATTTTCGCCGCCGACGCGACCGGCGGCAAGGACTTCTCCATGGAGGACGGCTGGATCGCCGGCGTCGGCGGCCTGCTGATCCTGCTGATCGTGATCTCCTTCGGACGCCAGATGGCCCGCGAAAACCGCACGCACCTCATCCGCTCGCTGTCGCACAGCGTGGTCGAAGGCGTTGCGATGATCGCCAGCGCAGGCTGGTGCTTCCTGCCGACGGTACTGAAGGCGATCGGCACGGTCGCGTTCGTCGTGGTGCTGCTGGTGATCGTGGCGCTCGCCGTCTGCTCGTACTTCTGGCATCGCGACGCCGACCCCGAACCGACCGCGCGCGATCCGTGGATCGGCATCGCGATACTGCCGGTCATGATCGCCGGTGCCGTGGTAGGCATCGCCGCGCTCGCCGTCGTGACGTTCTGACGATTTGGCGGTTGCGTAATCGCCATAATTCACGTATTTAAAAAGCCCGTAATCATTGCGATTGCGGGCTTTTCCGTTGCGCTGCGTGCGCTGCTGTGGGCTGTAGCGTCAGCCGAGGAAGCCGAGATGTTCGAACAGCACTTTCAGGCCGATGAGGATCAGCACGACGCCGCCTGCGATCTGCGCCGGCTTCTGCCAACGCGAGCCGAACACGCGGCCGATATACAGGCCGGCGGCGGAGAACAGGCCGGTGGTGATGCCGATGATGACCACCGACAGCCAGATGTTGAGCGTCATGAAAGCGAAGCTCACGCCGACCGCGACTGCGTCGATGCTGCAGGCCACGGCGAGCGGCAGCATGTGCTTCCAATCGAATTCAGGGGTTTCCTTGGCGTTCTCCTCATCCTCTTCGAATGCTTCACGCACCATGTTGCCGCCGATGAGGGCGAGCAGACCGAAAATAATCCAATAGTCGACGGCGGTCACGTATTTGCTGAACGTGGACGCGGCGAAATAGCCGAGCAGCGGGAAAAGCGCCTGAAATCCGCCGAACCAGAGGGCGGTTTTGAACGCGTCGAGGACACGCAGTTTTTTGACGGTGAGGCCTTTGCCGATGGAAACGGCGAACGCGTCCATAGATACGGAAACGGCAATGAATAGTATTTGAACCAACATAGCTGGTATATAGGTTCATCCCGCCAGTTTCCCACGGGATGGGCCTCGACGGAGTCTCACGTCCGCCTACGCCTAGGGGTACCGGCATAGAACTGCCGCGCCAGCCAGCGGGCTTTGAATTCTGCGAATACTGTTCGCATGCCGTGAACTACGGGTTACACTATAGCGGCCCCAGCGAATATGCGCGTGTGATGAGTGTATCCCGCTTGTGGGCTGTTTCTTCCACTCGCTGGAGGAATCCGGACACTTGGAGGGTATGGTTTTGTCCGTTTTCTTCCAGTATCTGGAGGTTTTGGGACGTTTGGATACGCGAAAAGCCCGTTGACATGTGTAAGTACATACGTCAACGGGCTTTTCACGTAAAGTCGCTACCTAGAAAGGGGTGAAATCACTCAGCTTCGGATTCGGCGAGGCGCTTGCGGGCTGCGACGATTTCCTCCTCGGCCTTAGCGGCACCGGTCCAGTAGTCGCCCGGCAGGACTTCCTTGCCCGGCTCCAGAGCCTTGTACTGCTCGAAGAAGTGCTTGATTTCAGCCTTGTGGTACTCGGACACGTCGTCGACGTCCTTGATGTCGTCGAAACGGACGTCGGCCGGCACGCACAGCACCTTGTCGTCTCCACCGGCCTCGTCGACCATGTGGTACAGGCCGACGGCGCGGCACTCAACCACGCAGCCCGGGAACACGGAGTTCGGAATCATGACCAGGGCATCGAGCGGATCGCCGTCCTCGCCCAGGGTGCCGTCGATGTAGCCGTAGTCATCCGGGTAGCCCATGGAGGTGAACAGGGTACGGTCCAGGAACACGCGACCGGTCTCGTGATCCACTTCGTACTTGTTCTTGGAACCGCGCGGGATCTCCACCACGACGTTGAAGGTTTCTGCCATTGTTTTCTCCTTGATCGAATGATCAGCAGTAGTTCGTTACTTAGAATACCCGCTTTCGCGCCATATCGGCACTGCATGCCGAATCGCAAGCGATTCACGGTTGCCGCAGCAGCCACTCCGCCGCCGAATGCGCTGTTTTTCTCTGGGGGCGGTTGCGGACAGGCGAGATTCAGCAGCCATAAACGGTGAGCATATATGAAAAGTGCGGGTGGAATGCATGAGATATGCACTGCCCGCACTTTTCATATGCTGCGATTCAGCTGCGATCAATCCAGCCATCCGGCCGAATCAATCGGATCCAGTCGTAAGTAGGCCGGACCAAAAATCAGTCCTCGACCACCGTCAGCACGTGCGCCACGTCGGCCCACGGTGCCAGCGAGACGTAGTTGTCCCAGCTCCACTCGAACTCGCGTCCGGTCAGCTCGTCGCGCACCTTGAGCGGCTTGTCGGTGGCGAAACCGAAGTCCGGCAGCTCGATGTGGACGATGGACTGATGCGCGTTGTGGCCGTCGAGGTTCACCACCACGATCACCGTATCCGGCTTGCCGGTACCGGTAAGCTCGGCCGGGGTCTGGCGCAGGAACGCCACCACGCCCGCGTCGTCGCTCGGCAGGACGTGCAGGTTGTGGTAGCTGCGGCATGCCGGATGCTCGGAACGGATTTTGTTGAGCGAGGTGAGCAGCTCGGAGATGCCGTACTTGTCGGCCTCGTCCCAATCGCGCACCTTGACTTCGTACTTCTCGTTGTCGATCTGCTCTTCGAAGCCCGGACGCTGCTTGTTCTCGATCAGCTCATAGCCGTTGTAGATGCCCCAGCTCGGAGAGCCCATCGCGGCGAGCACCGCGCGCACCGCGTGACCGGCGATACCGTTGTCGCGCAGGTAGGCGGTCATGATATCCGGCGTGGACGGCCAGAAGGTGTTGTGCTGGTAGAAACCACCGTCGCCGTTGGTCTCCTCCAAATACTCCTCAAGCTCCTCCTTGGTGTTGCGCCACGGGAAGTAGCAGTGCGACTGCGTGAAGCCGGCATAGCTCAGCGCGCGCATCATGCCCGGACGGGTGAACGCCTCGGCCAGGAACAGCGTCTCCGGATGCTTCTTCGTCACGGCGGCGATCACGTCCTGCCAGAAACGCACCGGCTTGGTATGCGGGTTGTCCACGCGGAAGATCGTCACGCCGGCCTTGATCCACAGGTCCATGATGCGTTCGGTTTCCGCTTCGATGCCTTCCATGTCGGCGTTGAAATCGATCGGATAGATGTCCTGGTACTTCTTCGGCGGATTCTCGGCGAATGCGATCGTTCCGTCCGGCTTGGTGCGGAACCAGTTCGGATGCTGCTTGACCCACGGGTGGTCAGGCGAGCACTGCAGCGCGAAGTCGAGCGCCACTTCGATGCCCAGCTTGTGCGCGTAATCGCAGAACGCCTTGAAATCGTCCATGGTGCCGAGCAGCGGGTCGACGGTGTCGTGGCCGCCCAGCTCGGAGCCGATGCCGAACGGGGAGCCCGGATCGTGCGGTCCGGCGATCAGCGTGTTGTTGCGGCCCTTGCGGTTGGTCACGCCGATTGGGAAGATCGGCGGCAGGTACACGATGTCGAAGCCTTCGGTCTTCGCGCGGTCGAGGCCGGACAGCGCCGTCTTCAGCGTGCCCTGCACGATCTTGCCGTCGGCGTCGAAATACGCGCCTTCGGAACGCGGGAAGAACTGGTACCATGCGGCGAAGCTCGACTTCGGACGTTCCACGCGGAAGCGCTGCGGATTCGACGCGCTCAGGCCGTCGCGCAGCGGATTGGTTTCGTGCAGGCTTGCGATTGCGTCGGTGGTCGCCGCGGCAAGACGCGCGGTCGCGTCGAGCGACTTGTCGGCAACGGCCTTCGCCGCTTCGCGCAGCGTCTTCTTGTCGTCGGCGGTCAGCTTGGAATCGCGTGCGCCAGCCCAACGTTCCAGCAGCTGCGCGCCGGATTCCAGCGCGTTCTCCGCATCGTCGCCGACCTCGACCTTGATTTGCGCGTCGTGCAGCCAGGAAGCGTACGTATCCTCCCAGCCTTCGACCACGATGTGCCATTCGCCGAGCTGCTTCTTGACGTCGGCGTAGCCGTCTTCCCACGGCTTCAGGTCGCTGTGGTCGCCGATCTTGACCATCGCTTCCCAGCGGTCCAGGCCGGGGTTGGTGCAGATCATCGGGAAGCGGCCCTTCTCGGTGCCGCGCGTGTTGCGCACGGACACGGTGGCGCCGGCCTTGGTGCGGCCTTCGATGAACACCTGCGCGGTGACCTTGAATGCCTCGCCAAGCTCCACGCGGGCCGGGTACAGGCCGTTTTCGGCGGACGGAGTGATGTCAAGAACGTTTACGCGGCCGAACTGTTCCGGGCTGGTGCGGTTGATGATAGGTGCTGGAGTTTCGCCGACGGTTCGCTTCGTTGCGGTTTTCGGCTTGGAAGTGCGCTTGGTGGTTGGTTTTTTGGTTGTCGTCTTCGCGGTTGATTTCGCGGCTGTCCTCGTTGTCTTTGTGGCCGCTGCTTTAGCTGTTGTCTTTGCTGTTGCCTTTGTGCGCGGTGTCGCGCTTGATGATGTTGCTTCATTCATATAGCCGATTATAGAGGTAGTTGTGTTCTTTTTGTGATTTCCCTTTTCGTAACGATTACGGCGATGTGGCTACAAGTGCTTTCTTCAAATACTTTTGGTAAAGCGTTTTAATACATGATTTGCGATTATGTTCGATTATGAAGGCTACAGCGGCATGACCATACGTTGTGCGCGTCGGTTGCGTTCGATATGTATGGGGATTTTATATAAAAGGAGCGAGACGTCCTAGAAAAACAAAAAACCGGAAACCAAAAGGTTTCCGGTTTCAATTGGTAGCGGGGCATGGATTTGAACCATGGACCTCTGGGTTATGAGCCCAGCGAGCTACCGAGCTGCTCCACCCCGCGTCGGCTTGCCTTCATTGAGACAGCTCTAACTACTTTACGGATGTTGGCTAATAAGTCAAATCGGCGTGTCGTATATTGCGCTGCTAGTGGAATCGCATATCCGATAACGCGTTATCCGTTTTTCGTATAACGCTGCGGACCGTCGATGAAAACCGCCGAATACGCCATATCCGGGTCCGCACCATAATAGGAAACATGCCTATCAAGATTCCCAGCGGCCTTCCGGCCAGAGACATTCTCGACTCCGAGCGCATCTTCGCGCTTGAAAAGCCCGAAGCGGAGCGCCAGCGTGTGCGTCCGCTCAAGCTGGTGATCCTGAACCTCATGCCGAAGAAGATCGAGACCGAAACGCAACTGCTGCGTCTGATCTCCAAGAGCCCGCTGCAGGTCGAGGTCGACTTCATGAAGACCTCCACCCACGAGGCCACGCACGTGAGCGCCGACCATCTGGTGAAGTTCTACGAGACGCTCGATGCGTTCAAAGACAACTATTACGACGGTCTTGTGGTGACGGGAGCGCCCGTCGAGCACCTCGATTTCGAGCAGGTCGACTACTGGGACGAGTTCAAGCAGATTCTCGACTGGGCATCCACCCACGTCTTCTCCACCATGTACCTGTGCTGGGGCGCGATGGGCGCGCTCAACTATCGGTACGGCGTGCGCAAGGAGCTGCTGCCGGAGAAGCTCTTTGGAGTGTTCCCCCAGTATCTGCAGGACGAATACTGCTTCCTCACCAACGGTTTCGACGAGATCTGCCTGCAACCGCATTCCCGCCTGGCGGGGGTCAACGAGGGTGATATCGCCCATAATCCCGAGCTGCAGGTGCTCACGTGGGGTCCGAAGTCCGGCCCGGGGCTCATCGCCACGCGTGACTTCTCCGAAGTGTTCGCGCTCGGCCATTGGGAATACGGCAAGTACACGCTCGCCGAGGAATACGAGAGGGATATGAAGAAGGGCATGACCAACGTGCCGTTCCCCGAAAACTATTTCCCGCACGACGATCCGAAGCTCGAACCGCTGTTCGCCTGGCGCGCCCACGCCAACCTGCTGTGGCGCAACTGGCTCAACTGGGTCTATCAGACCACGCCTTACGATTTGAGCGAAGTACCGCAGCTGCGCGAGGAGAAGCGCCTCGGCACCGACCGTTCGATCCGGCACGAGCCCGGTTCTCCGCGTGTCGACGCGTTCACGCCATTCTCGCACGATGGATACGGTGTCATTCGCGGCTGATTTCACGAAGATCGGCGAGTGCTGACAAGTATTGGCGATTGTCCCACGATTGCCGCTTTTGCGCGGTGTCGTGGGCTTTTTGCGCGGTTTTTGTTGCCTGCTGCGACATCGTTTCATTTTCGCCGTCATATATTATGGTGCGATATGTTAAGTAAAACGTTTTATCAAGCAGTGTTGCAAACGATGTCTATTTTGGTGTGAATGGGGGTGAAATAGGCCGAATCGACAACGGCCGTGGTTGTGTCTAATAGTCCCCGCAACGTGCGAAACGCCGGTTTTCGCTATACGGTAGTAGGGGAAAGCTCCCGGTGCGGAATGTTGTCTAGCCACGGTCTGATAATCCTTTGCAGCCATTCGGGGCTGGTATGCGAACGCGTTTATGGGCGCGTTAACATAGAACCCGAAGGATGTTCTGGTTTGGTAACCGGAATGTCACATTCGACTCAGCTGTTGGGCTAGACTAACAGCTGACACAAGAGCAGGAGGCGTGAATGATTAGTGCATTGGGAGAGGGCATCATGACCATCGCCGATGGTCCAGAGATGCCGAGCATCAATGACTTCCTTCCCGATCCGTTTGTTTTTCAAGGCACGCCGTTCGCCATCAACCGCATCATCCTCGTTCGTATTCTTGCGACCGTCATCATGCTGCTGGTTCTCGGAATTACGGCAAGCCGTGCAAAGCTCATCCCTGGCCGTTGGCAGGGCGCAGTCGAATGGCTGATCGAGTTTGTCCGCGACAACATCGTCTATCAGGTGATGGGCGAGCTGCGTGGCAAGCGTTATGTGCCGATGATCACCACCGTGTTCTGCACGTTGCTGGTCTTCAATCTGTGCGGCATCATCCCGGGCTTCAACATTGCGGCAAGCGCGTCCATCACGCTGCCTCTGGTGTTCGCCATGTGGTGCTTCTGCCAGTACTGGATTGCCGGCATCCGTGAAAAGGGCCTTGGCCACTTCCTGAGGGACGAGATCTTCCCGAAGGGCGTTCCGGCCCCGATCTATATTCTGCTGTCCCCGATTCAGCTGCTTGAGCTGCTGATTATCCGCCCGTTCTCGTTGACGATCCGACTGTTCGCCAACATGGTTTCGGGCCACCTGATCCTTGCGTTGTGCCTCTCGGCCACGCAGTTCTTCCTCGTTGATGTGGTGAACAAGCTGATGATGCCGTTCGGCATCATCACCTTCGCGGCTGGCATGTTCATGTTCCTGTTCGAGGCGCTGGTCGCCTGCCTGCAGGCTTACATCTTCGCCATCCTGACCACCGCGTACATCAATATGAGCTATCCGGAGATCGACTGACCGCCGGCTTTTTAAGTGTTGCTTCTTGTCAAGCAATAACCAGAAAGGAAACAATCATGGATATCGTTACCCTCGCTGAGGTTGCCGGCAACCTGAACGTCGTTGGCTACGGCCTCGCCGCCATCGGCCCTGGCATCGGTCTGGGCATCCTGATCGGCAAGACCATCGAAGGCACCGCTCGCCAGCCTGAGCTCGGCAGCCGTCTGCAGACCCTCATGTTCCTGGGCCTGGCATTCGTCGAGGTGCTGGCACTGCTCGGCTTCGTGCTCGCCTTCATCAAGTAAGACTTGATCCCCAAGGTAAACACCGAAGACGCAAACGAACGTGAAAGGAGGAAGACACTATGGTGACCGCAGCTAGCGAGATGGAACTGTTCCTTCCGAAAAGCTACGACATTTTCTGGTCGTTGGTCATTCTGATCATCGTCGCCGTGTTCTTCTACAAGTTCTTCCTGCCGAAGTTCCAGGCCGTGTTCGATGAGCGCGCAGCCAAGATCGAAGGCGGCATCGCCAAGGCCGAACAGGCCCAGAAGGATGCCGACGAAGCCAAGGCGAAGTACGATGCCCAGCTGAGCAACGCACGCGTCGAGGCTTCCAAGATCCGCGACGACGCTCGCGCGGAAGCATCGCACATCATCGCCGACGCACGTACCCGTGCCGAGGCTGATGCGGCGCAGATCACCGCCACCGCCCAGCGTTCCATCGAGTCCCAGCAGCAGCAGGCTCTGGTGAGCCTGAAGGGTGAGGTCGGCGTGCTGGCAACGGCACTGGCCGGCAAGATCCTGGGCAGCAAGCTGGAAAGCGACGACGTGCAGTCGACGATGATCGACCAGATGATCGCCGAACTGGACAGCGACAAGAAGTGATCGAAACCTTCAAGAAAGGGAGGTGACCAATGCGAGGAGAAGCATCGCGTATCGCAGACCGCGTTTCGCGTGACTCGCTGGCCCCCAAGCTGCGTGACAGCGGCGAGGACGCATGGCGTATCGGGAACGAACTGTTCACGATCACCAACGTGCTCGACCACAACATCCAGCTTGAACGTGCCCTCACCGACCCGTCGCGCCCAGTCGAAGACAAGGTTGCGGTAGTCAAGACCCTCATTGGAGATGATGCCCATCCGTTGACGATGGAAATCATGTCCGATCTGGTGGCCCGCCGCTGGAGCCGCGTATCCGACATCGCCAACGCCGCCGAGGATTTCGGTGTGGATGGCATGATGTACTACGCGGACCACACGAATGCTACTCTGCAGGTCTCCATCGAGCTTGCCCAGCTGCATTCCGCACTGCTCAACCTTCCGGTCGTACGCAGCAAGCTGTATGACGCAACCGTCCCCGCCGAAGCCCGTATCAAGCTGCTGTACAGCCTGATCGGCAATGCCGACTTCAATGTGGTGACCAAGCGTCTGGCCGAGCATGCGACCTGCAATCTGCGCAATCGCCGCTATCTGCAGACCATTCAGTGGCTGATCAACAAGTTCTCCCGTCATATGGGCGAATCGATGGTCACCGTCACCACGGCAACGCCACTGAGCAAGGAGCAGGTCAAGAAGCTCGTCGCCATCTATTCGGCGAAGACCGGCCATCCGGTGCACATCAACTCGGTGGTCGATCCGACCGTCCTGGGTGGTATGCGCATCCAGGTGGGCGACGAGGTCACCGACAACACGGTGGTCGCACAGCTGCAACATCTTCAGCGCACGGTGAAGGCGACCGCCTGACGGCACGCCACACGGTGAACAAGCCTGAAACAAGACTTGACTGAATTTAAAAACAACAATAAGGAGTGATCATGGCAGAACTTACCATTGATCCCACCACGATACGCAAGGCGCTCGATGAGTTCGTCGAGTCGTACAAGCCGTCGGACACTCCGACCCAGGAAGTCGGTTATGTCGCGACCGCTGGCGACGGCATTGCGCACGTGACGGGACTGCCTGGTTGCATGGCCAATGAGCTGCTGACCTTCGAAGACGGCACGCTTGGCCTGGCGTTCAACCTTGACGCCCGCGAAATCGGCGTGGTTATCCTCGGCGATTTCACCGGTATCGAGGAAGGCCAGGAAGTGCGTCGTACCGGCGAAGTGCTCTCCGTGCCCGTCGGCGACGGCTACCTTGGCCGCGTCGTGGACCCGCTAGGCAACCCGATTGACGGTCTTGGTGAAATCAAGACCGAAGGCCGTCGTATTCTCGAGGCCCAGGCACCTGACGTTATGCATCGTCATCCGGTTGACGAGCCGCTGTCCACCGGCCTGAAGGCCATCGACGCAATGACGCCGATCGGACGTGGCCAGCGCCAGCTCATCATCGGCGACCGCCAGACCGGTAAGACCGCTATCGCAATCGATACGATCATCAACCAGAAGCGCAACTGGGAATCCGGAGACCCGAAGAAGCAGGTCCGCTGCATCTACGTGGCCGTCGGTCAGAAGGGCTCCACCATCGCATCGGTGAAGCAGTCCCTGGAAGAGGCCGGCGCTATGGAGTACACGACCATTGTGGCTTCCCCGGCTTCCGATTCCGCAGGCTTCAAGTACATCGCACCGTACACCGGTTCTGCCATCGGACAGCACTGGATGTACAACGGCAAGCACGTGCTCATCGTCTTCGACGATCTGTCGAAGCAGGCTGAGGCTTACCGCTCGATTTCCCTGCTGCTGCGTCGTCCGCCGGGGCGTGAGGCTTACCCGGGCGATGTGTTCTATCTGCACTCCCGTCTGCTCGAACGTTGCGCCAAGGTTTCCGATGACCTCGGCGGCGGCTCGATGACCGGCCTGCCGATCGTCGAGACCAAGGCGAACGATGTGTCCGCCTACATTCCGACCAACGTGATTTCCATCACCGATGGCCAGATTTTCCTGCAGTCCGACCTGTTCAACGCGAACCAGCGTCCTGCTGTGGACGTCGGCATCTCCGTGTCCCGAGTCGGTGGCGCTGCCCAGACGAAGGCCTTGAAGAAGGTCTCCGGCACGCTGAAGATCTCGCTGGCGCAGTACCGTTCGCTGGAATCCTTCGCCATGTTCGCTTCCGATCTGGATGCGGCTTCGAAGGCTCAGCTGAACCGTGGTGCCCACCTGACCGAGCTCCTGAAGCAGCCGCAGTTCTCCCCGTATTCGATGGAACAGGAAGTCGTGTCCGTGTGGGCCGGCACCCATGGCAAGATGGATGACCTGCCAATCAGCGACGTGTTGCCGTTCGAAAAGGGCATGCTGGATTATCTGGATCACAACACCGATATCCTCAAGACCATTCGCGAGACCGAAGACTTCACCGCCGACACCGAGGCTGCCCTCGACAAGGCCGTGGAAGCGTTCCGTGAGACCTTCGTGACCAGCGCGGGCAAGCCGCTGGTCGAGAAGAAGCCTGACGAGAAGCACACCACTCCGGTCGAGCAGGAAAAGATCGTCGCAGGAGAGAAGTGATTCATGGGCTCGCAACTCGCATTGAAATCTAGGATCGCCTCTACCGCGTCGCTGGAGAAAATCTTCAACGCGCAGGAGATGATCGCGTCTTCGCATATCGCCAAGGCACGTGACGTGGCCTTGAACGCGAAGCCGTATACCGATGCGATTTTCGACGCCGTGCAAGCGCTGGTGGCCCATACCCATATCGACCATCCGATCGTGAAAAAGAACGAGGACAACCCTCGCGTGGCTGTCCTCGCTCTTACCTCGGACCGTGGTATGGCAGGCCCGTACACCTCCTCGATCATCCGCGAAACGGAATCGCTGTTGGCCCGACTCGATGAGCAGGGCAAGCAGCCGGAACTGTATGTGTATGGTCGTCGCGGTGTGACGTATTACAAGTACCGCAACCGTCCGGTTGCCGGCACTTGGGAAGGCGATACCGACCAGCCCGGCGTGGAAGTCGCAGAGTCCATCTCGAAGGCACTGTTGGACGCTTATATGAAGCCGGCGGACCAAGGTGGAGTCTCCGAACTCTACATTGTGTTCACCGAGTTCGTGAATATGGTGGTTCAGAAGGTGCGTGTGCTGCGCATGCTACCCGTTGAGCTCGTGCTTCCGGAACAGCCGGAATCCGGTCCTGTGCCGGAATCCGATGCCGATGCTGCGACTCCTCTGTATGCGTTCGAGCCAAGCGTTGACGAAGTACTCGACGCGATTCTGCCGAAGTACATCCAGTCCCGTATCCATGAATGCCTGCTCACCGCAGCGGCATCCGAGACTGCAAGCCGACAGAACGCCATGCACACGGCTACAGACAACGCTCGCAGCCTGATCGATGAACTGACTCGCAAGCTCAACGCTTCGCGTCAGGCATCGATTACCCAGGAACTTACCGAAATCATCGGCAGCGCTGATGCGCTGAACAAGAAGGAAGAGTAGGAACGCATATGGCTGAGAATCAGACCACAGCGGCTCCCGAGACGGCTGCAGAGCCGACCGCTGGACGCGTTACGCGTATCCAGGGTTCGGTTATCGACGTCGAATTCCCGGTGGGCCACCTGCCCGACATTTACAATGCACTTACCGTTGAACTGGCCAACACCGGTGTCCACGAAGAGGGCGAGACCACCAAGAAGATCACCCTTGAAGTTGAACAGCATCTTGGCGATTCCACCGTGCGTACCGTCGCTCTGAAGCCGACTGACGGCCTCGTGCGTGGCGCCACCGTGTATGACACCGGCGGCCCGATCTCCGTGCCGGTTGGCGATGTCACCAAGGGCCACGTATTCGACGTGTCCGGCAACATCCTCAACAAGAAGGCCGACGAGACCGTTAAGGTTACCGAACGTTGGCCTATCCACCGTAACCCGCCGGCATTCGACCAGCTGGAGTCCAAGACCCAGATGTTCGAAACCGGTATCAAGGTCATCGATTTGCTGACCCCGTATGTGCAGGGTGGCAAGATTGGTCTGTTCGGTGGCGCAGGCGTCGGCAAGACCGTGCTGATTCAGGAAATGATTCAGCGTGTGGCTCAGAACCACGGCGGTGTGTCCGTGTTCGCAGGCGTCGGCGAGCGTACCCGTGAGGGTAACGATCTGATCGGCGAAATGGACGAGGCCGGCGTGCTCGAGAAGACCGCACTGGTCTTCGGTCAGATGGATGAGCAGCCGGGTACCCGTCTGCGCGTGCCGCTGACCGCACTGACCATGGCAGAGTACTTCCGTGACGTGCAGAATCAGGACGTGCTGCTGTTCATCGATAACATCTTCCGTTTCACCCAGGCTGGTTCCGAGGTGTCCACCCTGCTCGGCCGTATGCCGTCCGCAGTGGGCTACCAGCCGAACCTGGCCGATGAGATGGGCGCGCTGCAGGAGCGAATCACTTCGACCCGTGGACATTCCATCACCTCGCTGCAGGCCATCTACGTGCCGGCCGATGATTACACCGACCCGGCTCCTGCAACGACCTTCGCCCACCTGGATGCAACCACCGAGCTGTCTCGTGACATCGCTTCGAAGGGTATCTACCCGGCAGTCGACCCGCTGAGCTCCACTTCGCGAATCCTTGATCCGCGTTACGTGGGTCAGGCGCACTACGACTGTGCAAACCGTGTCAAGGCGATTCTGCAGCGTAACAAGGAGCTGCAGGACATCATCGCCCTGATCGGTATCGATGAGCTTGGCGAAGAAGATAAGACCACTGTGAACCGCGCCCGTAAGATCGAGCAGTTCCTTGGTCAGAACTTCTACGTCGCCGAGAAGTTCACCGGCCGTCCGGGCTCCTACGTTCCGGCGGACGAGACTATCGAAGCATTCACCCGCATCTGCGACGGCGTGTATGACGACGTTCCGGAGCAGGCATTCTCCGGTATCGGCGGCATCGACGACCTCGAGAAGAAGTGGCACGACATGCAGAAGGAATACGGTGCGTGATGGCCGGATCGACTATGCAGGTGAACATCGTCGCCGCTGACCACCCTGTGTGGCACGGCACGGCGAAGTCCGTTACCATTCCTGCCTCCGAAGGCGGAATGGGCATCCTGCCCGACCACGAGCCTGTGCTGACCGTGATCAAGGAAGGAACCATCGTTGTGGTGGATCCTGAAGGCAATCGCCTCTCCTTCGAGGTGACTGACGGCTTCATCTCCTTCGATTCGAACAAGCTCACCGTCGCGGTCGAGCGTGGAACCAACGTGAAGCGCGCCGAATAAGCCGTTTCCGCTTGACGTAAGGTGGCCCGGTAATCGCAATATGTTTTTGTATTGCGATTACCGGGCCGCTTTTGTCTTTTACGTGGCTTTCCGCCGCCGCGAATACGTATGCCGTACGTACGGCGACGCGCATGGTAGGGTAGTGCCTCGTGCGAATTATTGTTGCTGACTGCTCTGCCGAATATTCCGGACGATTGAACGCCTCCCTGCCGCTCGCCAAGCGCGTGCTGCTCATCAAGGCGGACAACAGCCTGCTGATCTTCTCCGAACTCGGCTCATACAAGCCGCTCAACTGGATGTCCGCGCCATGCAGCATCAGGGACATCACCCCCGACCACGCCGATGACGACGTTGATACTGAAGTGCCGCAAAAGGTGATCCGCGCGTCGGCCGACAAATCGAACGACGTGCTGGAAGTGACGTTGCAGCACATCTATTCGGACGAATCGTACGACCTCGGCGAGGATCCGGGCCTCATCAAGGACGGCGTCGAAGACCATCTGCAGAAGTACCTGGCCGAACAGATCGAACGCATCGGCAAAGGCGCGAAGCTCGTGCGCCGCGAATACCCGACAGCCATCGGACCGGTCGACATCATGGCGATTGACGGCAACGGCGAGCACGTGGCCATCGAAATCAAGCGCAACGGCGGCATCGACGGCGTCGAACAGCTCACCCGCTACTGCGATCTGCTCAACCGCGACCCGCTGCTGGCCCCCGTGCACGGCATCTTCGCCGCGCAGACCATCACCCCGCAGGCCCGCGTGCTCGCGCAGGACCGCGGTTTCAAATGCCTGCTTTTGGATTACGAGGAGATGAAGGGCACTGAGGACGATTCTTTACGGTTGTTCTGATTCTTTCGGTTCCAACTCTGGAAATCGCGGCAACGGAGCGTTATCTTCGTTGTTCCTCGGTCGACGTACCTTCGTACGCCTTCCCTCGGTACGCCTCGATACCGCACGCGTTGCCGCGATTTCCCCTAGGACTTGCATGCATATGAAAATAGCCTCCCGAGGGGGAGGCTATTTTGTTTTTGGAGGAACCTATCAGTCGGTTCGGCGGATCAGTAGGCGGCGAGAATGTCGACCACGAAGACCAGCGTGGAATTCGCCGGAATCTTCTCCTGATCCTTGTTTCCGTAGCCGAGGCTCGGCGGCACCACCAGCAGCACCTGGGAACCGACCGTGTGGCCTGCCAGACCCTGCTTCCAGCCCTTGATCACGCTGTCAAGCGAGAAGGCGGAGGACTGTCCGCGGTCCCACGAGGAATCGAACTGCGTGCCGTCCAGCAGCCAGCCGGTGTAGTGCGCCATCACGGACTGCGTATCCTTGACCACAGCGCCCTTGCCCTTGATGAGGTCCTGGGAAACCAGGGAATCGGAACCCTTATAGCCGTTCATGTCGATCGACGGCTTGCCGTCCTTGGCGAGCGTTACCTTCGGCAGGTCGGCCGGAACGCCCGCGACCTTCTCGCCGGTGGCCTTCTTCAGGTCCTTCGACTTGGACACCAGCGTGAGTACCATGAGATACGAGGTGCCGGAGGAATTCGAGTCGTTCACGCCGAACGCCACGGTGGAATTGAGCTTGAGGCTCTTGAAGATCTTGTAGTAGTTCTCGGTCATCTGGCTGGTATCCGAGGTGACTACGGTGGAGCAGTTGGGGGTGTTCTTCTCCCACGTGCTGGCCAGTTCGGAACCATCCTTGACGCTGATGGCGATGCCCTGCGAGCAGACGCGGTCGCCGTCCTCGATCTGGGCTCCGTCGCCCTTCTGCAGCACCACGTAGCTGTTGTCCTCAACCGTCATCGGCGTCTTGAACGAGACGGTCGGCTTCTTGCCGAGCTCGCCCTTGGCGGTCACGCCGGCGATCTGGTGCATGCCGATTTTTTCGGAAGATGAGGAGGAATCCGAGTTCGACTTGTCGGATTTCGCGCTGGAATTACCGCCGCACGCAGTGACGCCCAGGCACATGACCGTTGCGCAGACTGCCGTGACGGCCTTGGAAAGAAGTGATTTACGCATAGGGCCAACCATAGCGGCAAAGCATGATTTTCATGTTTTTTTCAGGCTTGTGCAAACGGACCCTGTAGAATGGAAAAGCTATGACTGTATTGCAGGAAGAACAAGAGAAGCCGCAGATCGAGACGGGCCCTACCCGGCATGCGAAGATCATGCGTGGCATCGTCACGCCTATTTTCGGCTTGCTTGCCATCGCATGCGTCGTGTTTGGCGTGTTGAATTCAACCGTCTGGAAACCGGACAATGAGATCACCGCCGCCGCTCCGGTGAACGGTTCGGAATACGTGGTCACCGATCCGAACGTGCTGCAGCTGGTAGACAGCCGCGTCAATATTTCGGCCAAATCCCGTGACAAGAAATCCAATGTGTGCATCGCCATAGGTTCCGCGCGCGACGTTGCCGGATGGATTGCGGGAAGCAAGTACATGCGCGTCTCCGGTCTGTCCGATTGGACGACGCTTTCCACCATGAAGGTCTCCGCGCAGGGAACCGCGGACAATTCCCAGAACCAGGTGGCTTTCAAGGACTCCGACATGTGGCGCACCATCAAGTGCAATGACGGTGCCGTTGATATGCAGGTCAAAGGATCGAACAGCAATAACGCCGAGGATGTTGTGGCGTTGATTGATTTCGGCAACCGCAAGGGGGATACGGTCACTCTGAATTGGGACCGTCGTAACCTGCCGAATTTCGCCATGCCGTTGTATCTTGCCGGCGGACTGCTGGCGATTCTCGCCGTGCTTTCCGCTTCCGTATTCGCCATGCCGCCGCATAAGCGCCGCAACAAGCGCGCTTTCGCCATGGTCGAAGGCGTTGGCGTCAACGAAGGCGATGAGAACGAGGTTTCGGCTTGGGTGAAGAACGCCGAAACCGCCGCCAGCAACAGGGCACGGAGCAGGTCGCGTCACGGCAGGCGTCGCCATGCGGAACATCGCACCGGCGGTCGTACGTCGTCGTTCGAGGAAACGCAACAGCCCGTCATCGTCGATCCTGTGGCACGTAACCTGGTCGCCGACCAGCAGAACACGATTGCGGAAAGCCAGCCGACTGTGTCCGAATCGACCGTATTTGAATCGACGGCGGGCGAATCGTCTGTTGACGACGAGGCGACTTCCGTGATCTCGCAGGATGAGCTTGCCGCGTATTTCGCTCGTCTTGCCCAAGAGGAGGTTCAGACGGAAACGCAGGAAGACGGCCAAGAGGAGGACCAGTGATGAGGAAGCGTAGTCAGGCGATTATCGCGGCCATGCTCGCGCTGGGAATGGCCGTCGGCATGTGCGGTTGCGAAGGCCAGCTGCCGACCCCGAAAGCCACCACCCGGCAGGATGCGCCGAACTTGAGCGCCAAGCAGGAGCAAAAGGTCCGCACGAGGATTCTCAAAACGCTCGACCAGTGCAATCAGAACCGTGACACTGATACGTTGCCGACGATTCTCGAAGGTCCGGAACTGGACATCCGCACCAGCGAGCTGAACGTAGCGAAAGCCACGGGCAATCTTGACCGTAAGACCACCATCCCCACGGATCTGGCCCAGGCCGTGATCTCCACGGATGCCGGCTGGCCACGGTCCGTGTTCTCCATCACGTCCACAACCAAGGACCAGCAGTCCAAGCGTCTGCTGGTGTTCAGGCAGGATTCCGCACGCCAGAACTACAAGCTGTGGGGTGTGGCGCGACTGTTCTCCGGCGTGAAGATGCCGAGTTTCGAAATCTCCAAAACCGGCAGCGCGCAGGGAACGCCTACGGACACCGGTCTGGTCATGACGCCGAAAGCGGCGGTGGACGCGTATGCGGACCTGCTGCAGAACGGGGCGAACAGCAAGTACGCCAGCAAATTCGCGGATGATGATCTGCGATCGAAGCTTGCCGATCTGACTGCCCAGGTGCAGAAGGCCATGGAGCTTAACGAAGGCACGCAGCAGCAGACCTTCGAACCGGTCAATGGAGCCATCAGCGTCATGCGTTCCGCGGACGGCGGCGATCTGGTGGTGGCGCAGATCAACTCCGAATGGACGCGTTCCGCCGGCGCTGGCCGTGAATCGCAGCCGGCCTCTGACGCGGAAAAGGCGCTGTTCGGCAATGGCAAGGCCACCAGCACCATGAAGACGAGCTATGTGAACGTCATCGCGCTGTATGTTCCGCCGGCGAATTCCGGGCAGAAAATCACCGCGGTCGGTTCCGAACGCCAGCCGGTGAAGGTCGAAGCGCTGTAAAACGACGGGTCCTTGGACGCGCATTGTCGGCGGTTTTCCGCCTATCGCGCATCCGTGGGAATGAAAACCGGGAAATCGTTGTTGGCACCTATAGTTGGTGCCAGCAACGATTTCGTGTTTTTGGAGGCAAGTATGGCAGAGCAGCAAGCGTTCCATCCGGGTGTTTCATTGGCGGGAGCCGTTGATCTGGAAGCGCTCAAGCATCAGGTGAAGGCCGAGCCGGGGCAGGCGGGCGGCGCTCCGGCGGCTGGCGGATATGTCATCGACACCACGGAGAACACGTTCCAGGCCATGGTGCAGACCTCCGCCACGTTCCCGATTCTGCTGTTCCTGTGGGTGCCGACCGACGACCGTCTGTTCGCCATGGCACGCGCATTGGGTGACGCGGTGAACAAGCTCAACGGCCAGATTCAGCTGTCCCGCATCGACATCGCATCCAATCCCTCCATCGCACAGGCGTTCCAGATTCAGGGCGCGCCGGCGCTGTTCGCGTTGATCGGCGGCCGTCCGATGCCGATTCTGCAGGGCCTTCCGTCCGACGAGGAACTGCAGCAGATCACAGACGTGGTCGTGCCGAAGCTTATCGCCGCCGCACAGCAGGCCGGCGTGACCGGCACCGCTCCGTATTCGGGCGATCCGGATTCCGACGCGGCCAATTCCGCATCCGCCGGCAGTGTGCAGGATCAGGTGCCGCCGGAACATCAGGAAGCGTACATGCTGGCACAGCAGGGCGATTACGCCGGTGCCGCCGCCGCGTACGAGAAGGTTTTGGAAGCCGATCCGAACGATACGCGCGCCGCCCGCGAACGTGCGAAGGCGCTGCTGCTGGCCCGTTCCGCCAATGCGGACGTGCGCGTGGTGCGTGCCGCTGCCGCCGACAAGCCGGACGATGTGGACGCGCAGCTTGCCGTCGCCGACATCGACATGATCGGCGGGCAGATCCAGGACGCGTTCGACCGTCTGCTTGATTTCGTGGCGGCGGGCCACAAGGCCGACATCGAGCCGGTGCGCCAGCGTCTGCTCGAATACTTCACGATCCCCGAGCCGACCGACGAGCGTCTGAAGCGCGCACGTCGTCGCCTCGCCACCCTCATGTACTGAGCGTGCAGCGCGTGCTGGTTGCGCCGAGCACTCTGATGCATTGAGCGCGCGTACTGACTTTCCCAACGATTGCAAGGTCTGCGTCACGTTTTTCGCCGAATCGTGTCGCAAACGGGCGCAGACCGTGTACAGTAGTGCGTTGCATGGGTTTGTAGCTCAGCGGATAGAGCGTCTGTCTCCGGAACAGAAGGTCGTGGGTTCGATCCCCATCAAGCCCACCGGGCAAGGCTCCAGTCGAACGGCTGGAGCCTTTTTGTTGCTCGTTTGTTGTATTTTTCCGCGGTTTTCCTTGCGATTCCGCCGTTTTCGTGCCTGCTGCGCCGTGTGGTGCCAACTCCGGCCATATCGTTCTGTGAACGGTTTTTCCCGCTTCCACCCATCGGAAAAGTATGATTTCAGGTGCGACGCAAATAGCGCATGTACGGGCATATTGGCACATACTTGGCGCGCGTTTACATACCTTGCGGCAACATACCTTACGACAAAGGAGAACAGTATGAGCGAAAAGCTGGAAGCAGTGGCCACCTCCGAAGCCCCGGCAGCACTCGGCGCCTACAGCCAGGCCGTGAAGGCCAACGGATTCGTGTTCGTCTCCGGCCAGCTGGGCATCGACCCGGCCACCGGCGAACTGGCCGGCGAGAGTGCGGGCGAGCAGGCCGCGCAGGCGCTGAAGAACATCAAGCACATCCTCGACACCGCGGGCAGCGGCATCGAAAACGTGTGCCGCGCCACCATCTACATGAAGAACGTCGAGGACTTCCATGAGGTCGACGACGTATACGCCAAGGTCTTCATCGGCTCCGTCAAGCCGGCCCGCGTGGCCTTTGGCGGCAACGACATTCCGAAGGGCGCGCTCGTCGAGATCGACGCCATCGCCGCGCTCTGAGCATTTCGCACGTTTCGTAGGTATCGCAAGCATTGCGATTACTGCGATTGCCTACCGCTACCTGCGATCAAACGGCCCGCACGCTTTTCCAGCATGCGGGCTGACGCTTTTTTACGGACTTCCGCGGGCTTCTGCACACTTCCGCGAACTATGGACGACCATCGCACGTTGCCGTGAGTCTGACGTATAGTATTTGCGATTGTGCGGCCAGCCAAACTATGTGCCGTACCCAACCAAACGTAAGAGGAGCCGGAAGCAAGCATGGCGCAATCGCAAGAAAAGCCCGACGTCGAACAGGGCGGCCTGGAACGCAAGATGGAAACGCGCCACCTGACCATGATCTCGCTCGGCGGCGTGATCGGCACAGGCCTGTTTTTAAGCTCCGGCTACACCATCCATCAGGCGGGCCCGCTCGGCGCGATCATCGCGTACGCCATCGGTTCGCTGCTCGTCTACTTCATCATGCTGAGTCTTGGCGAACTCTCTGTGGCCATGCCGTACGCCGGCAGCTTCCACCTGTACGCGAAGCGCTTCATCGGCCCCGGCACCGCGTTCACCATCGCCGTGCTCTACTGGCTGAATTGGGCGGTGGCGCTCGCCTCCGAATTCACCGCCGCGGGCCTGCTGATGCAACGCTGGTTCCCGCATTCGCCCGCATGGATCTGGTCGGCCGCGTTCATCGTGGTCGTGTTCCTGCTCAACATCCTGTCGGTGCGCCTGTACGGCGAATCGGAATTCTGGTTCGCGTCCATCAAGGTGTTCGCCATCATCGCGTTCATCGTCATCGGCCTGCTCGCCATGTTCGGCGCGATTCCAATTGCCGGCTATAGCCATGCGCCGATGTTCGAGAACTTCTACAGCGACGGCTGGCTGCCCAACGGCGTGCTGCCGATCTTCTCCACGCTGCTGACGGTCGTGTTCGCCTTCTCCGGCACCGAAGTGGTCGGCGTCGCCGCCGGCGAGACGAAGGACCCGTCCAAGGCGATTCCGAAGGCCGTGCACACCACCGTGCTGCGTCTGGCGATCTTCTTCATCGGCTCGATCGCCGTCATGGCGGCGCTGATTCCGTGGCGCAAGTCGGGCGTCGACACCAGCCCGTTCGTGCTCGTGTTCCAGTCGATCGGCATGCCGTTCGCCGGCGACATCATGAATTTCGTGGTGCTGACGGCCGTGCTGTCCGCCGCGAATTCCGGCCTGTACGTGTGCTCGCGCATGGTGTGGTCGCTCGCGCAGGAGGGTATGATTCCGCGCAAGCTCGCCAAAACGAACTTCCACGGCGTGCCCGTTTTCGCGGTGATGTTCAGCATGGCCGGCTCGCTGCTGGCGCTGCTGTCCTCCGTGGTGGCCGCTTCGACCGTCTACCTCGCGCTGGTCGCGGTTTCCGGCCTGGCCACACTGGTGGTGTGGGCGTCGGTTTCCGTCTGCCACTTGCGATTCCGCCACCAATGGCTCGCGCAGGGACATACGGTTGGCGAGCTCAAGTACCGCGCGCCTGGCTACCCGTTCGTGCCGATCGTCGCGATTGTGATGTGCGTCGGCGCGCTGGTTCTGGTGATTTGCGATCCGTCGCAGCGCTCCACGCTGCTGTACATGATTCCGTTCGTGGCGCTGTGCTACACGGGCTACTACGCGTCCGTGGCGTGGCGTACGAAACGGCATGGCGGGCAGGACGATGCTCAGAACGCCTTGCAAAGCGTTCCGCAGGACGTATCGCAACCCCATCGTGAGGATGGACAGGAAGACTGATTCTGTCAGCGTGCCCGGTATTCTTGGAAGAATGAGTCCAGAAGCCCTTAGTGAACTGATTTTCAACATTGCCAACACCCTTGTCTCCGAAGGCAAGGCAGGCACCCTGACCGCCGATCTGATTCCGCCGCAGGCCAAGTTCGCCGTGATGCGCCCGAAGGACCGCGCACATGGCGATTGGGCGTCCAACGCGGCCATGCAGCTGGCCAAGAAGGCCGGCATGAAGCCGCGTGATCTCGCCGAACTGTTCGCCGCCGAACTGACCAATGCCGACGGCATCAAGTCCGTGGAAGTGGCCGGCCCCGGCTTCATCAATATCACGCTCGACTCCGCATCCGCGGCCGCAGTGGTGGACACCGTGCTCGAAGCCGGCAGCGACTACGGCAAGAACGACCACCTGTCCGGCAAGACCCTGAACCTCGAATTCGTATCCGCCAACCCGACCGGCCCGATCCACATCGGCGGCACCCGTTGGGCGGCCGTCGGCGACTCCATGGCCCGCGTGCTTGAGGCCAACGGCGCCAAGGTGGTGCGCGAATACTACTTCAACGACCACGGCGAGCAGATCAACCGCTTCGCCAAGTCGCTCGTCGCCGCGGCCCACGGCGAGGAAACCCCGATCGACGGCTACAAGGGCGCGTACATCGACGAAATCGCCAAGCGTGTCATCGACGAAGCCAACGCGGACGGCGTGGACGTGCTGAGCCTGCCGCGCGTCGACGGCGGCGCCGACCAGGACGGCAACCCGCTCGGCGAAGGCGATTCCGAACAGCGCGAGGAGTTCCGCAAGCGCGCCGTGCCGATGATGTTCGACGAAATCCAGCGTTCCATGAAGAACTTCCGCGTCAATTTCGACGTGTGGTTCCACGAGAACAGCCTGTATTCCGACGGCGAAGTGGACCAGGCCATCGCCGATCTGCGCGCCCGCGGCGACATTTACGAAAAGGACGGCGCCACCTGGTTCGAATCCACCAAGCACGGTGACGACAAGGACCGCGTGATCATCAAGTCCGACGGCAACTACGCGTACTTCGCCGCCGACATCGCCTACTACCGCAACAAGCGCCACCGCGAGACCAACCCGGCCGACGTGGCGATTTACATGCTCGGCGCCGACCACCACGGCTACATCGGCCGCATGATGGCCATGTGCGAGGCCTTCGGTGACAAGCCGGGCGAGAACATGCAGATCCTCATCGGCCAGCTCGTTAACGTCATGAAGGACGGCAAGGCCGTGCGCATGTCGAAGCGCGCCGGCAACGTCGTCACCATCGACGACCTGACCGACGCCATCGGCGTGGACGCCTCCCGCTATTCGCTGGCCCGCACCGACTACAACTCCCCGGTGGACATCGACCTGAACCTGCTGTCCTCGCATTCCAACGAGAATCCGGTGTACTACGTGCAGTACGCGCACGCCCGCTCCTGCAACGTGGACCGCAACGCGGCCGCCGCCGGCATCACCTACGAAGGCGCCGACGTGAGCCTGCTCGACACCACCGCCGACGGCGAAGTGCTCGCCGCGCTCGCCCAGTGGCCCGCCCTGCTGCGCGAAGCGGGCGACCTGCGCGCCCCGCACCGCGTGGCCCACTACCTGGAGGACCTCGCCGCCACCTACCACAAGTGGTACAACGTGGAGCGCGTCGTGCCGATGGAACTCACCGATCCGGAGGCCCGCGGGGAACAGGCCGACGCCATCCGCATCGCCAAGGCTCCGGAACCGGCCCGCGCCGCCGCGCGACTCAAGCTCAACGACGCCGTGAAGACGGTCATCGCCGAAGGCCTCGACCTGCTCGGCGTCGCCGCTCCGGACAAGATGTGAAGCGAATCCACGAAAAAGGGAGATACGCAAACCATGTCTGTAAGCCCAATCTGGCCGGCCGGATCGGCCGTGAACGCCGAAGGTGAGATCACCTTCCACGGTCGTACCGCCGAAAGCCTGCTCGACGAATTCGGATCTCCGCTCTACGTCATCGACACCGATGACGTGCGCGCCCGCGCCACGAAATTCGTGCATTCGGCCGCCAACGCGTTCAGCAACACCGTCACCCACGTCAGCTTCGCCGGCAAAGCGCTGCTGAGCAAGGAGATCTGCCGAATCGTCACCGAATCCGGCATGCTCATCGACACCTGCTCCATGGGCGAGATGCGCATCGCGCTCGCCGCGGGCGTTCCCGGCCGCCGGCTCGTGCTGCACGGCAACAACAAGTCCGACGCGGAAATCGAACTCGCCATCGAACAGGGCTTCAACAAGATCGTCGTGGACGAGCCGGGCGAGCCGGAGCGTATCGCCACCATCGCCAAGCGTCTCGGCAAGCGCGCCCGCGTCATGCTGCGCGTCACCTCCGGCATCCACGCGGGTGGCCACGAATTCGTGTCCACCGCCCACGAGGACCAGAAGTTCGGCGTGGCCCTGCTGCCCGCCGGAGCCGACGCGGGCAAGCTTGCTGTGCTCGACGACCTGACCGACGTGACGCCCGCCGGCTCGAATGCACGACTCGGCGAACACGCCTCCGAAGTCCATGCGCAACGCGAGCTGCAGTACGACATCAAATACCCGTACGATTTGAGCCACGAGAAAGTCTCCGAAGGCGACCGCAAGCTCGCCGAAGCCATGACCATGGTGGCCGACGGACCGGCGCTCGCCGTGCTCAAGGACATCTACCGCCGTCAGGACGTGCTCGAACTGGTCGGCGTGCACTCGCACATCGGCTCCAACATCCATGACGCGGACGCCTTCATTCAGGCGGCCAAGCGCATGATGCTGCTGCGCAAGACCTTCTACGCCACCGATGCGTACACCCTGCCGGAGGTCGATCTGGGCGGCGGCTATTCCGTGGCCTACACCGACGGCGAGGATTCCATGGACATCGACGTGGAGCTCGGCAGGCTCGCCGACGCGGTCAGCACCGTGAACCGCGTGCTCGGCATGCCGGCCCCGGTCATCTCCTTCGAGCCAGGCCGCTGGACGGTGGCCCCCACCGGCGTCACGCTGTACCGCGTGGGCACCGTCAAGCCGGTCGAGCTTTCCGGCGAGGCGAAAGACAAGTCAGGCAATCCGGTGACGGAACGTGTGTACGTGTCCGTGGATGGCGGCATGAGCGACAACATCCGTCCGGCGCTGTACGGCTCCGACTACACCGCGCGTCTGGCCAACCGCAAGGGAAGCGAGCAGACCAAGCTGTGCCGCGTGGTCGGCATGCACTGCGAATCGGGAGATATCGTCGTCAACGAGGTGCGGCTGCCCGCCGACATCAAGCGTGGCGACATCCTCGCGGTGCCGGTCACCGGCGCATACGGCCGCACGATGGCCAGCAACTACAACCAGGCGCTGATTCCCGCCGTGGTCGGCGTCGGCGAGGCCGGCGCACACGTCATGATCCGCCGGCAGACGATCGACGATCTGCTGAGCTGGGACGTCAGCGAATAGTCCACGATTGCGTCTCACGGTATGGACGGTTTTCGGGCTTCCTTGCGGGGAAAGCTTCGGAAACCGCCCATTTTCTTGATATTCCGCGGCCTTACGTCATATTGAGACCGTACAATAAGCAAGGTCACACCAATACTTCACATTCAAGGGAGGATGCCTTGGCACAGGAAGATGTTGCGCCGATTCGCGTTGGATTGCTGGGCGCAGGTACCGTTGGTTCCCAGACCGCACGCCTGCTGGTCGAGCAGAAGGACGAGCTTGCCGCACGTATCGGACGACCGATCGAGCTGACCGGCGTCGCCTGCCTCGACCCGGTGGAAACCGATCCGTTCCCGTGGATCGACAAGGCCATCGTGACCACCGATACCATGAGCGTGGCCACCAATTCCGACATCGTCATCGAGCTGATCGGCGGCACCGGCGTGGCACGCAAGTTCGTGCTCGCCGCCATCGAATCCGGCGCCTCCGTGGTCACCGCCAACAAGGCGCTGCTGGCCAAGTATGGTCCGGAGATCTACGCGGCCGCCGAAGCCAAGGGCGTCGACATCTACTTCGAAGCCTCCGTGGGCGGCGCCATCCCGTTCCTCAAGCCGCTGCGCGAATCCCTCGTCGGAGACAAGGTGACGAGCATGCTCGGCATCGTCAACGGCACCACCAACTACATCCTCGACGAGATGACCACCAAGGGCCTCGACTTCGATGACGTGCTCAAGGACGCGCAGGCCAAGGGCTACGCCGAAGCCGATCCGACCGGCGACATCGAGGGCTACGACGCGGCCAACAAGGCCGCGATCATGGCCACCCTCGGCTTCCACACCTCCGTCACCATCGATGACGTCTCCGTCGAGGGCATCACCAAGATCACCGCCGACGACATCGCCGCCGCCACCGCGGAAAACAAGGTGATCAAGCTGCTCGCCGTCGTGGAGAACACCGATGCCGGCGTGTCCGCGCGCGTCTACCCGGCACTGATCTCCAACACCCATCCGCTGGCCTCCGTGCACGGCTCCTTCAACGCCGTGTTCGTCAAGGCCGAAGCTGCGGACGACCTCATGTTCTACGGCCGCGGCGCCGGCGGCGCTCCGACCGCTTCCGCGGTCGTCGGCGACGTGGTCACCGAAGCCCGCCATATCGCACAGGGCTGCACCGGTCCGTCCATCCCGCTGTACAAGGATCTGAAGAAGGCTCCGATCGAGGCTTCCAAGGCCGAGTTCGCGGTCCGTTTCGTGATTCACGACAATCCGGGCGTGCTCGCCGCGATCGCAGCCAAGTTCGCCGACCATGGCGTGTCCATCAACGGCGTGAACCAGGATCTGAAGCCGACGCTGAAGGATCCGGGCTATGACGGCGAGCTGCAGCAGCTGCGTCTGGTCACCCACATGACCGATGAGCTCACTCTGCGCGAAACCGTCAAGGACGTGTGCGAGCTGGATTGCGTGTGCGGAGAGCCGTCGATCCTGCGCGTGCTGAACTGATATCGGATGCGATTCGGGCCCATGATGCGATTGGCATGCAAGTCATGCCAAGCCGCCGTCATGGGCCCGAATGCGATGCACGGGTGCGGTTCCCCCTGAAATTTGACTCTGGCACTGCCACGGTATACGGTGCTTGATTTGTAATGAAGATGTGACGAAGGACGACGAGAGATGACTCCAGTTACCCGCAAGGTGCGTGTGAAGGTTCCGGCCACCAGCGCCAATCTTGGCTCCGGTTTCGATACGGTCGGTTTGGCTTTGGATTACCATGACGAGCTTGAATTCACGCTGAGCGCCGACCCGGTGAACACCGCGGCGCAGGTGATGATCGAAGGCGAGGGCGAGGACACCCTGCCACGTGACGAGACGCACTTGGTGGTCTCCACGTTCCGCCGCGCATGCCAGACCTTCGGTCTGGGACGCGTCGGATTCATTCTGCAGGCGCACAACAGCATCCCGCAGGCGAGAGGCATGGGTTCCTCCGCCGAGGCCATCGTCGCCGGCATCGCCGCCGCGGCAGCCTTCGCGCAGGACGACGACCTCAACCGCGACGCCGTGTTCGAGCTGGCCGCCGCCATCGAAGGCCATCCGGACAACGTGGCCCCGGCCGTGTACGGCGGCCTGACCATGTCCTGGGACATGGAGACCGCGGAAGGTGTCGGATCCGTGCCGATTCCAGGCGGCGAGCCGATGCACAACGGCTTCCACACCATCAATTACCGCGTGGCGGACGATCTGACCGCGGCCGTGTTCGTGCCGGACTACGAGCTGTCCACCGAAAAGGCCCGTCAGGCGTTGCCGACTGAGATTCCGTTCAAGGACGCCGTGCACAACGTCTCCCGTGTGAGCCTGCTGCCGGCCGCCATGAACCCCGCGATGCTGGCCTCCGGCTCGCGTCAGAACGCCAACGCACTGCTGTTCGCGGCCACGCAGGACCGCCTGCATCAGCCGTACCGCGCCTCGCTGATGGAGCCGTCTTGGGCGCTGATCGAGAAGATGCGCTCCCACGGCTTCGCCTCCACCGTGTCCGGCGCTGGCCCATGCGTGCTTGTGCTGCACCATGGCGACGCCCACGAGGAACTCGAACGGATCGCCGCCGAAGAGCTGGCATCCGGCCATTGGCGTGTGCTGCATCTCGCGGTCGACACCAAGGGTGTGCAGGTGGAACGCGCATGAGCATCCCGCTGATTCTCGCCTCCCAGTCCCGTCCACGCCGTGACGTGCTGTTCTCCGCCGGCATCTGCCCGACCATCCGTGTCTCGCACGTTGACGAGCCTGCCGCGCTTGAACGCGAGGCGGCCGCGCTTGGCGTCACCGTGAACGACCTGAGCGTCGAACAGCGTGTGATGATTCTCGCCACGGCGAAGGCCGAGGCCGTGCACCAGGCGTATCGCAACATCGCCGATACCGCGGCGCACGCGCGCGGGGAGCGCGTGGTCGGCTTCCCGCTCCGGGCAGCAGACGATCGCGACGCATCCTCGGCGGGCACAGCCGCACGCACGGACAGCGCGCAGTCCGCCGACGAGACGAAGACCCGCGATTTCTCCGGCATCGCCATTCCCACCGTCGCCGAGCCGATCGCCGATTTCGTGGATGGCCGTCCAAGCCTGACCCGTTCGAAGACCGGCCCGCTGATTCTCGGCTGCGATTCCATGTTCCTGCTGGACGGCGAATGCTACGGCAAGCCGCATAGCGAAGAGGTAGCGCGCGAACGGCTGCGTGCCATGCGCGGTGCCACCGGCGAGCTGTGGACCGGCCATTGCCTCATCGACTTCGCGTCGGGCCGCATGGTGCGCGGCGCCAGCAAAGCGACCCTGCACTTCTGCGAATATTCCGACCTGGATATCGAACGCTACATCGCCACCGGCGAGCCGCTGGAAGTGGCCGGATCGTTCACTTTGGAAGGTTTCGGCGGCGCGTTCATCGACTCGATCGAAGGCGATCCGCACGGCATCATCGGCCTGAGCCTGCCGTTGGCGCGCCGTCTGGCGGCGCAATTGGGCGTCGAATGGACCGACCTGTGGAACGTCACCCGCTCCGACCTTGCGCCGGACGCCGAATATGATGCGAAAACGGGTGCCGCGAAGCCGCTGCCGCCCAAGGAGAACGTGCACCAGCCGGGAGACGGCTGGGTCGATTGCGCCTGCGGTCGCAAGCATTGGGGCACGAACGGCGCGTCCGGCGTGCTCTTGGCCCGTCGCAGCGAGACGACCGGTGAGGTGACGCACGTCGTCATGCAGCACCGCGCGGTATGGAGCGCGGAAGGCGGCACGTGGGGCATTCCCGGCGGTGCCACCGCCGACGGCGAAAGCCCGATCGAGGGCGCGTTGCGTGAATCGTACGAGGAAGCCAACATCACGCCGGAGGACATCGACGTGGTCGGCTCATACTGCGAGGACCACGGCCCATGGTCGTATACCACGGTGTTCGCCTTCGAAAAGCCGGGGCATCGCGTCGAGCCCAAGGCCAACGACGACGAAAGCATGGAGATCGAATGGGTGCCGGTCGATGACGTGCCCAACCGCAAGCTGCTGACCGCCATGCGCACCGATTGGCCCAACTTCGCGGCGCGTCTGCGTGCTTTGGCGGCCGTGCGGTAGCCTGCGCGCAGTGTGCCGCATCCTTGGAGCATGAGGGTTGTTAGCGCTAACTGAAGTTGCGTGTACAATAGGCGAACGTACCAACAGTTGTGTGCGAAAGGCGACGGGGCATGGCAGGCAAACGCAATGCGGGCAATAAGCGTCCTTCGATGTTCGAAGTGGCGAAGCTGGCTGGTGTGAGCCACCAGACGGTCTCGCGCGTCATCAACCATTCGCCGGACGTCTCCGACGCCACCCGCGAGAAGGTGCAGAAGGCCATCGACCAGCTCGGATACCGTCCCAGCAACTCCGCCCGCGCGCTCGCCTCGCACCGGTCCCGCACCATCGGCCTGATCGCCGGCGGCCAGCATTTCTATGGCCCGATTTCCACGATTTCCGCGATTGAGACGATGGCCCGCCAGCATGGCCTGTTCGTGACGGTGAGCATGGTGCATGAGGCGCTGTGCTCGCAGGAGGAATTCGACGACCTGTGCCGCACCTTCGACGAGATGAACGTCGATGCGTTCATCTTCCTCACGCCCACCGATGTCATGTTTTCCGCGGCATGCCGGACGCGGATCGCGCAGCCTCGTGTGATCGTCACATCCACGCACGGTGGCATCGGCGTGCAGGACGGCCTGCGGCTGATGAAGTCCGCCGACCGCCGCCGCGTATCCGTCGTCGGCATGGACCAATGGTCCGCGATGGCCGACGTGATGCATCTAGTCGTGGAATACGGGCACCGTTCGGTGCTGTATTTCGCCGGTCCCAAGGAGTGGCGCGACGCGGCGACGCGCCTGCTGGCATGGAACAAGCTATGCGCGGCCAATGCGGTCAATTCCGTGACGGTGCAGTGTGAGACCTGGGAATCCTCTGAAGCGTACGGCAAGATGAACCACATCCTCGACAACATCGGCCGCACCGGCGGCAATCTGCCGACATGCATGGTCTGCGCCAACGACAGCCAGGCCGTGGGTGTGGCCCGCGCGCTGCATGAGCATGGCGTGCGCATTCCGCAGGATGTGAGCCTGGTGGGTTTCGACGACATGCCTGCCATGGACAATATGTTCCCGCCGCTGACCACGGTCCGCCCCGGCTTTGAGCAGCTGGGTGTCGCCGCCATGCGCGAGACGCTGTACCTGCTGGGCGCGGGGGAGGAGAACTCCTTCGGATCATCGCAGCATGGCGTCGGACTGGTGTCGGCGCAGATGGTCAACCGCAGCTCCCTGGGTCCTGTCCGCCGTCGCTAAGGCGCTGCTTCTTCTCGATTTGTTTATATATTCATTGCTCCGATGACACGTCGGATTTGGTGCGTCACGGGTTTGTGCCTACAATAGTGAGCGTTAACAGTGAGCGCTAACATTCAGTTGACAGAGTGGTTGCGAGGCGCTCGGACGCAAGGAGTTCGTGAACTATGACGCAAGAGCAGGTCGCAGTGACCGCCGAGAAGATCCGCGCAGGCAAGACGAGCCTGGGCATCGAGTTCGGCTCCACCCGCATCAAGGCGGTGCTCATCGATGACGCCTACCACACCATCGCGGCGGGCGACTATGAGTGGGCCAGCCATCTCGAGGACGGGCTGTGGAGCTACACCCAGGAGGAAATCTGGAAGGGTTTGCAGGCCGCATACGCCCGGATGGCCGGCGACGTCGAAACCGCCTACGGCGAACGGCTGACCCACGTGGGGCACATCGGCTTCTCCGCCATGATGCACGGCTACCTCGCCTTCGACAAGTCCGGCGAACTGCTCGTGCCGTTCCGCACCTGGCAGAACACCAACACCCACGAAGCCCATGAGAAGCTTTCCGAGCTGTTCCAGTACAACATTCCGGAACGCTGGTCCGTGGCACACCTCTACCAGGCAGTGCTCAACCACGAGGAGCACGTCTCCAAGGTGGACTATATCACCACACTCGCCGGCTACGTGCACTGGAAGCTCACCGGCGAGAAGGTGCTCGGCGTGGGCGACGCCTCCGGCATGTTCCCGATCGATCCGACCACCCACGCCTACGAAACCGAATTCATCGAGAAATTCAACGCGCTGCCGGAAGTCGCCGCCCAGCCGTGGAAGCTCGCCGACCTGTTGCCGAAGCCGCTCGTGGCGGGCACCCCGGCCGGCACGCTCACCGCCGAAGGCGCCAAACTGCTCGACCCGACCGGCACCCTTCAGCCGGGCGTCGTCCTCGCCCCGCCGGAAGGCGACGCGGGCACCGGCATGGTCGCCACCAACTCCGTGCGCGTGCGCACCGGCAACGTCTCCGCCGGCACTTCGATTTTCGCCATGGTCGTGCTCGAGCACAAGCTGGCGCGCCTGCATCCGGAAGTCGACCTCGTCACCACCCCAGCCGGCGACCTGGCCGGCATGAGCCACGCCAACAACTTCACTTCCGATCTCAACGCCTGGGTCGGCCTGTTCGGACAGTTTGCCGCCGCGATCGGCCAGCCGGTCGATGCCGGCACGCTGTACGGCACGCTGTTCCGCGCCGCGATCGCGGACGATGTCGACGCCGACTGCGGTGGTCTGCTCAACTATCCGTTCCGCTCCGGCGAATTCCTGGCTGGCCTGCCGGAAGGCCGACCGCTGTTCGCCCGCAGCCCGGAGGCGCGCATGAGCCTCGGCAACTTCATGAGAACCCAGCTGTTTAGCGCCTTCTCGCCGGTCAAGATCGGCATGGATGTGATGACCAAGGACGAAGGCGTCGCCGTCGACTCGCTCGTCGGCCACGGTGGCATCTTCACCACGCCGAAGGTCGCGCAGAAGATTCTCGCCGCCGCATTCGACACCCCGATCAAGGTCATGGCCACCGCCGCCGAAGGCGGAGCGTGGGGCATGGCCGTGCTCGCCGACTATCTGTGGCACGCCGACCAGCCGCTCGCCGACTACCTCGACACCCGCGTCTTCGCCGACGCGGCCTCCACCACGGAAGCGCCGGATGCCAACGACGTGGCCGGCTTCGAAGCCTTCTTCGACCGCTTCCGCAAGGGGCTGCCGATCGAGCATGCCGCCATCGAAAGCATCCCGCTGGAAACCAAATAACCGTCCATCGCAACAACAGCAAGCCTGACGAAAGGAACACAATATGGCAACGTTGGCTGATTACGGCCCGGAAGTACGAGCTGAAGTCAAGCAGGTGCGCGAAGTGGTCGCCACCCTGCACGAGCAGCTCATCAAGTGGAATCTGGTGGTGTGGACCGCAGGCAACGTCTCGCAGCGCCTGCACACCGCCGACCTGATGGTCATCAAGCCGTCCGGACTGCGCTACGAGTACCTCACCCCAAGCTCGATGGTCGTGTGCGACCTCGACGGCAACGTGGTCGACGGCGCCGAAGCGCCGAGCTCCGACACCGCGTCCCACGCGTACATCTACCGCCACATGCCCGACGTGTACGGCGTGGTGCATACCCACTCCACCTACGCCACCGCATGGGCGGCCACCGGCCAGAACATTCCGTGCGGCCTGACCATGATGGGCGACGAGTTCGGCGGCCCGGTGCCGGTCGGCCCGTTCCGCCTCATCGGCTCCGAAGCCATCGGCGAAGGCGTGGTCGAAACCCTGAAGAAGTATCCGAAGTCCCCGGCCGTGCTCATGCAGAACCATGGTCCGTTCACCATCGGCAAGGACGCGGAAGCCGCCGTCAAGGCCGCCGCCATGACCGAAGAGGTGGCGCACACCATGTGGGCCGCCAAGCAGCTCGGAGACATCATCCCGATCTCCCAGGAAGACATCGATAGCCTTAACGACCGCTACACCAACGTCTACGGCCAGCACTGACGCGACGGAAACTGAAACGACAAACCCAACAACGAAGTAAGGAATAATCCAACATGGCAATGGAAAACCCATTTGAAGGCAAGGAAATCTGGTTCGGCGTCGGATCGCAGGACCTCTACGGCGAGGAGGCGCTGCGCCAGGTGGCCCAGCAGACCGGCGAGATGGTCGACTTCCTCAACGCGACCGGCAAGATCCCGGCCAAGATCGTGCTCAAGCCGACCCTGAAGTCCTCCGACGGCGTCAAGGCCTTCATGACCGAAGCCTCCGCCAACCCGAACGTCATCGGCGTGATCACCTGGTGCCACACCTTCTCCCCGGCCAAGATGTGGATCCGCGGCCTCGAAGTGCTGACCAAGCCGCTGCTGCAGCTGGCCACCCAGCACCACAAGGAAATCCCGTGGGAGACCATCGACATGGACTTCATGAACCTGAACCAGGCCGCCCACGGCGACCGTGAGTTCGGCTACATCGTGTCCCGTCTCGGCATTCCGCGCAAGATCGTCGTCGGCCACTACACCGATCCGGAAGTCGCCGAAAAGGTCGGCACCTGGGCTCGCGCCTGCGCCGGCTGGGATGCCTCCCAGAACATGAAGGTCATGCGTTGGGGCGACAACATGCGCAACGTGGCCGTCACCGAAGGCGACAAGACCGAAGCCGAACGCGTGTTCGGCGCTTCGATCAACACCTGGGCCGTCAACGACCTCGTCGCCGCCTACGAGAAGGTCAAGGACAGCCAGGTCAAGGACCTCATCGAAGACTACAAGGCCAAGTACGACGTGGCCCCCGAGCTGCTTGATTCCCGCTACGATGAGCTGTTCATCGCAGCCAAGGAAGAGGCCGCCATGGTCAACATGATGCGTGAGAACGGTTGCACCGCCGGCGTCGACAACTTCGAAGACCTCGGCACCCTGCCGCAGCTGCCGGGCGTCGGCCCGCAGCGCTTCCCGTCCGAGTACGGCTGGGGCTTCTCCGCCGAAGGCGATTGGAAGACCTCCGTGCTGGTGCGCATCGGCGCCGTGATGGGCTACGGCCTTGAGGGTGGCGCCTCCCTGATGGAGGACTACTCCTACAACTTCGTGCCGGGCAACGAGTTCGACATGGGCTCCCACATGCTGGAAGTCTCCCCGTCCATCGGCACCATCGCCAAGCCGAAGCTGGCCATCTACCCGCTGGGCATCGGCGGCAAGTCCGACCCGGTCCGTCTGGTGTTCTCCGGCAAGCCGGCCGACGCCGTCGTGGTCTCCATGGCCGACGAGCGCGAACGCTTCCGCCTGCTCATGGACGAGGTCACCATCGTCGAACCGCAGGGCTCCCTGAAGAACCTGCCGTGCGCCCGCGCCGTGTGGAAGCCGAAGCCGGACCTGAAGACCGCCGTGCAGTGCTGGATCACCGCCGGTGGCTCCCACCACACCTGCATGACCACGTCCGTCGGTCGTGAGGCTTGGGAGGACTTCGCCCGCATCGCCGGCGTCGAACTCGCCGTCATCGACGAGAACACCAACGCCCGCCAGTTCGAGAAGGAGCTGGAGCTGAGCGAAATGTACCACCGCCTCAACAACCGTCACTGAAATAACGGAGCGTTAACAGCACGGCAGGAAACTTGACGTACCTTCGTGCGCCGGCGTTTCCTGCCGCACTGTTACCGCACGCGTTATCTCAGCGATACGGGGTGCGCTTAAAAAACAGCACGGCGGGGAAGTTGACGTACTTTTGTACGCAGCGTTCCCCGCCGTGCTGTTTTTGTTTACCTATGTGCGGCTCAGCGCTTGCCGGCGTACAGCTGCTGGTCGATCACGTCGGCGAACACGCGGTTCACTGCCGGACGCACCACCTTCAGCGACGGCGTCAGGCACTTGTTCTCCTGCGTGAACTGCGCATCCAGCACCACGAACTTACGCACGGATTCGGCGCGCGAAACCGTCGCGTTCGCCTTGTCCACATACTTCTGAATCTCGTCATGAACGGCGGCGGTAGCCGCCACGCGGTCAAGCGGCGTATCCGCGGACAGGCCCACGGACGGCAGCCAGGCCGCCAATCCTTCCGGATCGAGCGTGACCAGCGCGCCGATGAACGGACGATTATCGCCCACCACCACGGCATGCTCCACAATCGGACACTTCGCAATCTCCTGCTCCATCGGAATCGGCGACACGTTCTTGCCGCCGGCGGTGATGATGATGTCCTTCTTGCGGCCCGTAATCGTAATACGACCCTCATCGTCGATCGACGCAAGATCGCCGGTGCGCAGCCAACCGTCCTCGGTGAACACCTCGGCCGTTTTCTCCGGCAGATTGTGGTAACCCATGAACACGTTCGGTCCCTTGACCTGCAGCTCGCCATCGTCGGAAATACGCACGGACGATCCCGGCGCAGGCTGGCCGACGGTACCGATCACATTGTCCGTGACGCGGGTCGCGGCAAACGGCGCCGCGGTTTCCGTCATACCGTAGCCCTGGATCATCGGCAGGCCGATGCCATTGAAGAAATGCGCCAGCGACGCGTCCAGCGGAGCGCCACCGCACGCCACATAACGGATACGCGGGCCCAACGCGCCACGCACGGTGTGGTATACGGACGCCTCATACGACAGGTGTTCGGCGGTCTGCTTCATGGTCGGTTTCTCGCCAGCCTGCTGCATGCGCGACCAGTCGCGCGCGGACTCGGCGGCCTTGAGGAACAGGCGGCCCTTCCAACCCATGCCGGCCTTGCGGGAAGCCGCGTTGTACACCTTCTCGAACACGCGCGGCACGCCCAGCAGGTACGTCGGCTCGAACGAACGCACATCCGGCAGCAGCGTCTTGGTGTCCGGCAGATAGCCGACCACGCCGTCATCGGAAGCGATCGACGCGTACTGGATGAAGCGCGCGAAGCAGTGGGCGAGCGGCAGGAACAGCAGCAGACGCGGATGGTCTTCAAGAATCATCTCGTGCAGCGCAAGGCTGCCGGCACGTGTGATCGACACGAAATTGCGATGCGACAGCTCGGCACCCTTCGGTGCCCCCGTGGAACCGGACGTGTACACGATGGTGGCCAGATCGTCGGCACGCACCGACGCGATACGCTCGTCCAGCTCTTCGTCGGACACGGTGACGCCCAATCCCTCCAGCGCGCCCATGGCATTGGCGTCGAGCATCAGAATATGCTTCAGAGACGGGCAGCGGCCAATCACGGAATCAAGACGGTCGAAGCGTTCGCGATCGTCGGCGATGGCGAGCTTCACGTTGGAATCGTTGAGAATGCGTTCGGCCTGCGCCGCGGAATCGGTGTCATAGATCGGCACATTGACCGCGCCGATTGCGGCCAGTGCGAAATCAAGCACGCCCCACTCGTAACGGGTGGTGGAGAAGAGGGTGACGGCATCCCCCTTGCCGATGCCGAACGCGATCAGGCCTTTGGCCGCGGAGAGCACGTTCTTGTGGAATTCGCCGGTCGTCACCTTGGTCCACTGGCCCGGAGCGGTTTTGCGTTCCGCGATCACGGTGTCTTCGCCGGTGCGCTTGATGCGTTCGGTAAGCAGGGAGTAGATGGATTCGTCGTCGCGTACTTCGACGGATGCGCCCGGGGTCGTGTACTCGGTGAGCATGAAGTGTTCTCTTTTCTTGCGTTTCCGCGGTTTTCGTGGGTTTTGCGATATATGCGATCGCTGCGATTGCGGTGATCGGTGACGTGCTTTTCGCGTCCTGTGTCGCGCCTCGCATATCGTAAGTTACGGTGACGTAAGTCCGCATTGTAAGAAACAACAAGAAATATGGCGACGGGTTTGTTTGAACTGACAAAGTGGCACGAAACGTCAACGGAACGGGGGATTGGTATACGGATGCATCATCTCGAAAAAAAGGTTTGACGCGTTCGATCGCAGGGTGTCCAACGGGTTGCGCGACGGGTTCGAGAGGGGTGGCCCTTACGGGCGAAAACGGTGGAAAATGCGGCAAAACTGGGCGGAGTGACGTTGCGAACCACAACATGTTCCGTGTACACTCAAGTTTGGCGCAACTACCCCTTGCGCCTAGGCTGTTTGCTCAACGGCGAACATTCAGCCGCCTCACTTTTCGCCGTTCCCTTGGTTTTCTGTGGTTTTGCTGTTGTGCATTTGCTTGCGAGTTCTGATGGTTTTCTAGATTTTTCCGACGATTTTCTGCGATTGCCGTTCCGTCATTGCCTTTCGTCGGTATGCCCGATACGCTTGGAGCGGATGGCGGGATTGCAAACGATTGGAAAAGGGGCATGATGTTCGACAAGCGGCTGTTTTCCTTGGCTGACGGCGTCGGTCGATTGATCGCGGCGAAAGTCGCCTGCCAATGGCTGGGCCTCGTGGCCAACATCGCCTTCGTCGTGGCTGTGGTGCGTATGCTGCAACCGCTGTTCGCGCCCGTACCGTCCGCCACCGCGCCCTGCATCGCCATTATTCTTATTGCCGCGGTCGTGCGATTCGTCACCATTCGCGCCGCCGCACGTTTCGGTAGCGAGGCCGCCGAACGCGTCAAACTCGCGCTGCGTGAGAAACTGTTCAATAAGATGCTCGCGCTCGGCCCGTCCTACGCGCAGCGCGTGCGCACCGCCGGCGTGGTGCAGTCCGCGGGCGAAGGCATCGAACAAATCCAAAGCTTCTTCGAACTGTTCCTGCCGCAACTGTGCTACGCCGTGCTCGCCCCCATCACGCTGTTCGCCGTGCTTGCGCCGATCGACCTGCCCACCGCCGCGACGCTGCTCGCCTGCGCGCCGCTCATCGTGCTCATCGTCGGCATGGTGGCGATGCGTGCTGCCCGCGTATTCAAGAAATACTGGGGCAAATACACGGATATGGGCGCCGCGTTCCTCGACAATCTGCAGGGACTTGAGACGCTGAAAACCTTCGACGCGGACGAGCGCGCCGCACGAGTCATGGACGAGAAGGCCGAACAGTTCCGCGTGATGACCATGAACGTGCTGCAGATCCAACTGCGTTCACTCACGGCGATGGATGCCGTGGCGTACGGTGGCGCGGCCGCCGGCATCGGCGTTGCGATATGGCGATTTGTATCCGGCTCGCTCTCGCCGTCTGGCGTTTTCGCGCTGTCCGGCGTGCTGCCGCTTGGTTTGACGCCGATCGCCGCGGTATTGCTGACGATTTTGCTAGCCGCCGATTTCTTCATTCCGCTGCGACAGCTCGGCTCGTATTTCCACGTTGCGATGAACGGCATGACGTCCACGAAACGTATTTTCGCGCTGCTCGACGCGCCCGAACCGGAGCATGGCAGCAAGGAACTGCCGGAATTCGGGGCTTCCGGGCGTGGTGTCGGCGTGGAGTTTCGTGGTGTTTCGTACCGGTATGCGGACGCGGATGTGGATGCTGGGGGTACTGCTGGTGCGGGGCCTGACGCTGCCGGGTCTGCGGGTGCCGGTGTTGCGAGTCCCCGTCGTATATCGTCCACATCGCATTCCGGTATGCGGAACGCGGATGTGGACAGCGTTGATGAGGGCGGCGGCGCGGGTGACGCGCGCGAAACGCGCTACGCCTTGCGCAACGTGGCCCTCCGTGCGCTGCCCGGCGAAGTCACTGCGATCGTCGGGCCATCCGGTTCCGGCAAGTCCACAGCCGTCCAGCTGCTTGCCGGCACGCTTGTCGGATATGAAGGCGATGTGCTGCTGTCCGAAATGCCATCCGGAATGCGGGACGAAGTGCTGGGCGCTATGTTAAGCAGTGCGGCGCCGGATGACAGTGAAACCCTGAAATCGCACCAAATCCGCGACCTCACCGCAGCATCGCTCACCCGCGAAATCTCCATCGTCTCCGCGCACAGCCACCTGTTCGCCGGCACCCTGCGCGACAACCTGCTCATGGCCCGCGCCGACGCCACCGACAACGAGCTGTGGCAGACGCTGGAAGCCGCGCATATCGACGATTTCGTGCGCGCGCAATCGCGAGGACTCGATATGCCGATCACGCAGGACGGCGCGAATCTGTCCGGCGGGCAGAAACAGCGCATTGCGATCGCCCGTGTACTGTTGCGCAGGTCGGCCGTCTATATTTTCGACGAGGCGACCAGCAGCGTCGACGCGGACAGCGAAACGTTGATTTTGCAAACGATTCGCGCGCTCGCCGACGCCGGCGCAACCGTGCTGATGGTCACGCACCGCATGGCGAACGCGGCCGACGCGGACCATGTCGTAGTGTTTGATGGGGGTGTCGTCGTCGAGCAGGGCGCGCATGACGATCTCATGGCCGCGGACGGCACGTATGCCAAGCTGTTCCGGGCGCAGGAAAGCGTGGAACGGGTGGGATTGTCTGGTCGCGTCGCGCCGCGCGTATCGCGTATGACTCATGCGTCTGGTGCGTTTGCCGTGTCTCGGATGTCTGGTTCCGCCGAATCGAACGCCAGTGGCGTCAAATCGGACATGCCAACAACCCAAGTCGTCGCCCGCTTGCTGCGCGAAGTCGGCCCACTGCGCAAACCCATGGCCATCGCCTGCGCGTGCGGCATCCTCGGCCACCTCGCCGCCACGTTCCTGCCGGTTTTCGGCGTCGCCGCGCTGTTTGCCGCAGCTGGCGCAAAAGTCTGGAATCTCAGCCTTCCCGCGGCAATCGCAGCCATGATTATCTGCGCACTGATCCGCGGCGGCATGCGCTACGCCGAACAGTACATGAACCACAATGTCGCCTTCCGCCTGCTCGCGCTGTTCCGGTCGAAAACGTTTGCCGCGCTGCGTCGGCTCGCGCCCGCCAAACTGTCCGGCAAAGGCAAAGGCAACCTGATCGCGCTGGTCACCACCGACGTCGAACTGCTGGAAATCTTCTTTGCTCACACCATTTCGCCGGTTGTCATCGCCATCGCGACCACCGTGCTTTACGCGGTCGCATTGCTTACGTTGAGCCCTGCGATCGCTGTCACGCTGGTCATCGCGCACCTGACCGTCGGCATCGTGCTGCCGAAACTCTTCGCCACGGCGGTAGGCGGTCTCGGTGGGGATATTCGCCGCGAATCCGCACAACTTGATGACGAAATGCTCGACGATATGCGCGGTCTCGACGAAATCATCCGATTCGGCCAAGGCCATGCGCGGCTTGCCGGCATCGCGTCACGCACGCGCTCGCTCTGGAGCCGCCGCGCCCGGCTGAGTGCCAAGAATGGCGATTTCGCAGGCTTCGGCGCGGTGCTGGTCGTACTGTTCACTGCCATCGCGGCATTGCTGGCGATGGTCACGTCCGGTACGACGATGCCCATCGCTTCCGCCGCTTCCGCTGCCGCTGCGACCATCCAGACCGTCATTTCCGCGCCCGCCGCCCGCCTGACCGCCGCTTTCGTGCTGCTGGCCAGCTCGTTCGGTCCGACGCTCGCGTTGAGCGCGCTGCCGGCCAATCTCACGCAAACGTTTGCCGCCGCCCGCCGCCTGTTCGCGCTGATGGACGAAACCCCCGCAGTGGAGGAGCGGGGCGATTTCCTGCCGCGCTACCACGGCATGTCCATGCACGACGTCACGTTCGGCTACGGCAATTCGGGCGAGGCTCCAATTTCCGGAAGCGATGCGGATGCCCCCGAGTCGTCCGCCGAGCCAATCCTCAGCCACGTCTCGTTCGACATACCACAACACGGCATCCTCGGCATCCAAGGCCCGTCCGGCCGCGGCAAATCGACCCTGCTGAAGCTGCTCATGCGTTACTGGGACCCGCAATCCGGCTTAGTCGCCCTGTCCGAGGTGCCACTGCCGCAGATCGACGCGCATCATCGCCGTCGCGTGCAAACGATGATGGGGCAGGAAACCTACCTGTTCGACGGCACTATCCGTGAAAACCTGCTTATGGCCTGCGACAGGGGCGATGCGGATAGGGCTGGTAATGCTGGCGATCCGGACGATTCCGCGACTTCCGGCAGAGCGCTCCTTACCCCGCCCGCTCCTCCCGTTTCGTGGAATGCCGCTGATTCCGCGCTTTCCACCCGGTCGACCCCTTCTGTCGGTGATGACGTGCTGCGCGCCGCGCTTGCCAAGGCTTCCGCGCTTGAACTGGTCGACTCGCTCCCGCAGGGCCTTGATACCCCCGTCGGCGAGTTGGGCGGGCGGCTTTCAGAGGGTGAACGGCAACGCATCGGCCTGGCTCGCGTCTTCCTGCGCAACGCGTCGCTGGTGTTGTTCGACGAGCCGACGAGTCGCCTCGACGCCTACAACGAATCCGTGATTCTGCAATCGATTGACGCGTTGGCGCAGCAGGGGAGCGCGGTGCTGCTCGTCTCGCACCGCGATTCCACCATGCGCATCGCGGACCGCATCGTGCGCATGTGAGCTGGCACGTGCGGATTGCGAACTGATGCGGCGAGCCGATGCGTGCGAACTAGTGTGTGAATCGGCGTAATGCGGGGCCTGGTGAGGTGCCCATGCCCATGTGGCCGCATACGGACGCGTCGCACGTCCGCAATGTGGTCGTATGAAAATCGCATGTCATTCGTGTTTCCTATAGCGCGCGCGACGGCGTACGGAAGCGGACGAATCGAAAGCCATGGTCGCAGGTAAAGCAAGAAAAACGGACGAAACCGACGAAATGTCGACGGAATCGAAATCATAAGCCAATGAAACAATCATGAAAATAAGGTTGCAAATTTAGCAAAACCGACTTTTTGGTAGGTTATAAGATTCAGTTCGCGTGAAATCGAAATGGGAAATCGTTAGTATCGATAGCAAACGATTATTTTCGACGAAAGGCTGGCGATGGCCAACAACAGGAACGAACTGAACAAGAATCTGGCGCAGATGCTCAAGGGTGGCGTGATCATGGACGTCACCACCCCGGAGCAGGCGAAGATCGCACAGGACGCGGGCGCATGCGCGGTGATGGCGCTCGAACGCATTCCGGCCGATATTCGTGCTGCCGGCGGTGTTTCCCGCATGAGCGATCCGGCCATGATCAAGGGCATCCAGGAAGCCGTGTCCATCCCGGTCATGGCAAAGGTTCGTATCGGTCATGTTGCCGAAGCCCGCATTCTGCAGGCCATCGAAATCGATTACATCGACGAATCCGAAGTGCTCAGCCCCGCCGACGACGTGTACCACATCGACAAGAACCAGTTCGACGTGCCGTTCGTGTGCGGCGCGAAGAACCTGGGCGAGGCGCTGCGCCGTGTCGCCGAAGGTGCGTCCATGATCCGCACCAAGGGCGAGCCGGGCACCGGCGACGTCATCCAGGCCGTGCGTCACATGCGCACCATGAACAAGCAGATCCGCGAACTCGTCTCCCTGCGCGACGACGAGGTGTACGAGGCCGCCAAGCAGCTGGCCGTGCCGTACGATCTCGCCAAGTACGTGCACGACAACGGCCGTCTGCCGGTCGTCAACTTCGCCGCCGGCGGTGTGGCCACCCCGGCCGACGCAGCCCTCATGATGGAGCTTGGTGCGGAAGGCGTGTTCGTCGGCTCCGGCATCTTCAAGTCGGGCGACCCGGCCAAGCGTGCGGCCGCCATCGTGCAGGCCACCGCCAACTGGCAGGACGCCGACCTGCTCGCACGCCTGTCCGAGAACCTCGGTGAGGCCATGGTCGGCATCAACGAGGACGAAATCCAGACCATCATGGCCGCCCGTGGCGAATGATCTCGCTGTGATTGTGCTGTGATTTCACGTATTGCGAGCGGATGGGGTGTGACTATCGGCCGCCTTATGCCGCCCGTTTCGTGTGATTGCATTTCGCATGATTTGTGATGGTCTCGATGGTTTGGGTAAGGAGATCCGATGGTTGTTGCCGTTGAATACATTTCAAAGGAAGAATCGGCCGACGTCGCCGCAGGCTCGGCATCCGCGAAGCACGGCGTGACCGGCATTCTGGCGGTGCAGGGCGCGTTCGCCGAGCATGCGGCCATGCTGGATCGTCTTGGCGCGCCGTGGAAACTGCTGCGTGCCGCCGAGGATTTCGACGATTCAATTGATCGCGTGATTCTGCCTGGCGGCGAGAGCACCACGCAGGGCAAGCTGCTGCGCTCCACCGGCCTGTTCGAGCCGATTGCAGAGCATATCGCCGCCGGCAAACCGGTGTTCGGTACCTGCGCCGGCATGATTCTGCTGGCCCGCAAGCTCGATAACGACGACAACGTCTACTTCGGCGCGCTTGACGCCGTCGTGCGGCGCAACGCATACGGCCGCCAGCTTGGCTCGTTCGCCGCCACCGCCGATTTCGGCTCCTCTTCCGGTGATTCCGCCGTCGTGGTCGCACCGGGCGAGCATGTTCCGCAGGACGCCCCGGCCGACATCGTGCTCAAAGATTTCTCGCTGGTGTTCATCCGCGGGCCGTTCGTGGCCGAAGTCGGACCGGCCGCCACCGTCGAAACGTCGGTGGACGGCAACGTGGTCGGCTTGCGCCAAGGCAAGATCCTCGCCACGGCGTTCCATCCCGAGCTCACCGACGACACCCGCATCCACGAGCTGTTCCTGAGTTTGTAGCTTGCGATTCTGTGTAGCGCGCGGTCTGTGTTGCTCACGGTCTGCGTAGCACGCTGTGTACTCGCTTGAGCCCGTAGCGCGACGCACGCAAGCATATCGGCGGCTTCCAAGGATATTTCCTTGGGGCCGCCGATTTTTTATCTGTGGACTTTCAGCATCTTTTCAATCCCAACTAATACTGGGGAATTCATCGGAAAAATAATCCCCCGTAATACACCGACTTGTCCACATGCGTCCTGCCCACCCGCAATACGCTTTCGGGCTGCGCGTCTCCGGATGGTGCGGGCGGGTCGTCGTCCGCTGTCGACGGTGCTGCCGGTATACGACACGCCGATGTTTTGTAGGGGTAGCGGTCGATGGGATGCAAATTTCCTTGTTTGAATTGACATGGTACACCGGAAAACCTATACTGTTTCAACAGGTACACAGTTATACCAAAAAGGGAAGGAAATATCCCGAATCAACTGAATGGTCAGTTGAAGACATATTGACGTGTATCTACCGCAGCTGGAGTGGGTTCGACGAATGAACGCACGTAAAGCGGTTGCCAACGATGGAACACAAGGAGGAGTACATCATGGAGAAGAAATCCATCAGGATGATTGCGGCGGTGGCCGCTGCGGCGATGCTTGTTCCGCTGGCCGCGTGCGGTGGAGGAAACGCCGCCGACGGCAAGACCACGCTGTCGTTCTTCTCGAACAATTCGCAGGACAAGTACCAGCCGATCATCGACGCGTTCGAAAAGGCCAATCCGGACATCAAGATCGACTACAGCACCACCACCGGTTCCCAGAGTGGCTACCAGCAGACGCTGCAGACTCGAATCTCCGGCGGAAACCTGGCCGACGTCTACATCGTTCCTCCGGAGGCGTTGAGCGATCTGGTCAAAGGCAACTACGCCAAGGACCTGAGCAATGAAAGCTTCATGGATAAAATCGGCGATGCCGCAAAAAAGGCCTATAGCGTGGATGGCAAAGTATACGCCATGGGCGTGAGCACCTGGACCAATGCCTGGGTGTACAACAAGGATCTGCTGAAGAAGGTCGGTTACGACTCCATCCCGGCGACGTGGGATGAATTCCTGACCATGTGCGGCAAACTCAAAGCCGCGGGAATCACCCCATACCTTGAGCCGAAGGATGGACTGGGCAACGCCGTCGAGGGCTGGATCGGCGCTGAATCCGCCAAGCAGGGCGAGGCGCTCGACGCCAAGATCGACGCCGGTAAGGACACGTTCAAGAACGTGTATGGCAAGTACTACGGCGAATGGGACAAGCTGATCAAGCAGAACCTGATGAGCTCCGACGTGTCCGGCCTGAGCGGCGACCAGGTCAAGTCGGAATTCACCGCCGGACGTCTTGCGGTCTATCCTTCCGGCTCGTGGGACATCGACAGCTTCAATGAGACCGGCCTCAACTACGGTTTCGGCCAGATCCCTATGCTGAAGAAGGGTGACACCCCGTACGCGCCGGGCTCCATCGATCCGGCCTTCGGCATCAACAACAAGATCTCCGGAGACAAGCTCAAGGCCGCGGAGAAGTTCTTCACCTTCCTGACCTCCGACGAGGGCCTCAAGCTGTACCAGAAGCAGCTGGGCCTGATCCCGTCCGTCAAGGGCTTCAACGCCACGGTGGACGACCACTTCAAGGACGCCTACGACCTGTACATCAAGACCGGCAACGTGTACCTGAATTCCGCCCACTGGAGCAAGGGCACCACCGCGCTGCGCGCCGAGACCTTCACCCAGCTGCAGCAGGTAGCCCTCGGCTCCATCAGCCCTACGCAGGCCGCGGAGAACCTCGATTCCAAGCTCAAGACCCTCTCCTGATCCATCGCGAACAGACATCCATCGCGGCAGGCTGGCGCGGACCCTTCCGTCCGCGCCACGCCTGGACCTGCCAATCTCACGTTTTGTAGAAAGCAACCAACATGTCAGTATCAACAGCGTCAGCGGCGCGTCCACATTCCGCTGATCAGGTAGAGGCGTTGCATCTCAAGCAGCGTCGTCACCGCAACTTCATGGAGAACTTCGCCTCGGCACGCTTCCTGCTGCCGATCATGGTGGTGTTCATCGTGGTGATCCTCATCCCATTCCTGCAAAGCCTGGTGTTCAGCTTCACCGATTACTCCGGTTACAATTTCGCGGACGCGAAGTTCGTGGGGTTCGCGAACTACGTGCAGTGCTTCAAGGATCCGACGCTGCTCGCGGGCCTCGGCTTCACGCTGCTGTACACGGTGGCCACCACCGTGCTCATCACCGTGATCGCCCTGCCGCTGGCTGTGGTGCTCAACCGCAAGTTCTTCGGCCGTAACTTCGCCCGTTCCCTGTTCTTCTTCTTCTCGGTGCCGTCCATGGCCGTGCTCGGCTTGGTCTGGCAGTACATCTTCTCCCCGCTGAAGTCCGGCGTCGTCAACACGCTGCTCGCCAAGATCGGCATCGATGCGATTCCGTGGTTGTCGAATTCCGAACTTGCCAAATTCTGTGTGATTTTCGTAGCGGTATGGGCTCAGATCGGCTGGCACGCCACGCTGTATCTGGCGTATCTGCAGGCTATCCCCGCCGATATCTACGAACAGGCCGCCGTCGATGGCGCAAACCGTCGCCAGCAGTTCTTCAACATCACACTGCCCCAGATGGTTCCGGCCATGGGTGTGAGCATCTTCATGCTGCTTACCGGTGGTTTGAAGGTCTATGATCTGCCGTATGGCCTCACCAGCGGCGGTCCGGGCTACTCCACCTACACCGTGACCCAGTCCATCATCCTCACGGGCATCGGTTCGAGCCGGTACGGACTGGGCTCCGCACTGGGCGTCATCTTCTTCATCTGCTGCGCGCTGTTGGTCGCCCTGCAGCAGGTAATCACCAATCTGGTAGAAAAGAGGCTGTCATGACTCTGCAGCAACGCGAGCGTATCGGCTCGATCATCCGTTCCGTCGTCGTCATCGCTATCGCGCTGATCTGCGCGGTGCCGCTGTACGTCATCGTCATCAACACGTTCAAAAGCAGCGCCGAGATGTCCATGGACCCGATTGGGTTACCAAAGACATGGAATTTCGAGAACTACACGTATGCATTCGGGCATCTGCCCATTGTCAACGCCTTCAAGAACACCATCATCGTGACGGTGGTCGGCGTCGGCCTGCAGGTGCTGTTCGGCGCGCTCGCCGCATACGGCATGATCCTGAAGAAGAGCAAGTTCACCGCCGTGATCGGCGTGCTGCTCATGCTGTCCTTCATCATCCCCGGCCAGACGCTGCTGATTCCGCAGTACCGCATGGAGGCGCAGGTGGGTCTCGTCGATTCGCTGCTCGGCCTGATCGTGCTTTACACGGGCGGCGCGACCTTCTGCTACTTCTTGATCGTGCAGTACATGCGCGGCCTGCCGTATGAGATCATCGAGGCCGCCCGTATCGACGGCGCCGGTCCGTTCCGCATCTTCTGGACGATCGTGCTGCCGCTGATCCGCCCGATCCTGACCACCGTCATCGTGTTCCAGACCATGGGCACGTGGAACGACTTCATGACGCCGAGCGTGTACATCTCGTCGACCAACAAACAGACCATCGTGCTGCAGGTGTTCAACGCGATCAGCACCTTCACGACGAACTGGCCGTTGTTCATGACGGTCACCACCATCGCGCTCATCCCGGTGTTCGTGTTCTTCATCTTCTGCCAGCGTTGGATCGTGGCCGGCCTGGTCGCCGGTTCGGTCAAGGGCTGACCGGTCCTCCTGCTTGCGGGAATTCGACAAGGAGCAGCGTTATGCGCTATGAGGTTGATCTTTCGGAAGCCAGCAAGTTCGCGCGGACGCCCGCATACGGGATCCCCGTCATCCGCGCCGCAGCCGCATGCGGGCCGGATGGCGGGACCCTGGGCGCCACGAACCGCTTCCTGACCCGTGACGGATCGCCATGGATCCCCATCGCCGGCGAGATGCACTATTCGCGGATCGCCGCCGAACGGTGGGACACGGAACTCGCGAAGATGGCCGCGGCGGGCATCGACGTCGTATCCACCTACGTGTTCTGGAACCACCATGAGGAGCGCGAGGGGGAGTGGGATTTCTCCGGCAACAGGAACGTGCGCCGATTCGTGGAATTGTGCGCCCGGCACGGACTGCACGTCATCGTGCGGCTGGGACCGTTCTGCCATGGCGAGGTGCGCAACGGCGGACTTCCCGACTGGCTGTACGGCAAGTCGTATGAGGTCCGTTCCCTCGACGCCGGCTTCCTCGATGCGGTGCGCGGTCTCTACGCGCATATCGCGCAGCAGCTGCGCGGCCTGTATTTCAAGGATGGCGGGCCGATCATCGCGGCCCAGGTCGACAACGAGTACATGGCGTCGTCGGCTCCTTGGGAGATGACCACCGGCATCAGCCGTGAATGGGTGCCGTCCGGCCACGATGGGGCCGGCTACCTGGAACGGCTGCGCGACATCGCGATCGAGGAAGGCATCGACCCGCCGATGTTCACCTGCACCGGCTGGCAGTCACCGGTTCCGGACGACATGCTGCCGCTGTGGGGTGGATACGCGTACCGGCCGTGGCTGTTCTACGACGGCGTCGGTGCCGAGGGGATGACGGAGCATCCCGCCACCGACGAGTACCGATACCGGAGGCTGCATGGCTCCAGCACAAGCGACGGCTTCGATCCCCCGTACGATCCGGACAGCCGCCCGTACGCCTGCTGCGAGATGGGCGGCGGGATGTTCAATTCGTACGATTACCGTTTCGTGCTGCCGAAGCGCTCCGTCGACGCGATGGCCAACATCAAGCTCGGCTCGGGGTGCGATTTCCTCGGCTACTACATGTTCCATGGCGGAACCAACCCGAAGGGCGCGGCCGGATTCCTCAATGAGGGGCAGACCCCGAAACGCTCCTATGATTTCCAAGCGCCCCTTGGCGAATTCGGACAGGTGCGGGAATCCTACCGGCGGCTGCGCACCCTGCACGAGTTCGTCAAAGCCTTCGGGCCGGAACTCGCCGGAATGCCGGTCTCGTTGCAGGACGGGCAGGACCGCATCGATCCGTCCGACTCCGAGACCCTCCGGTATGCCGTGCGCAGCGATGGCGAACGGGGTTTCGTGTCCATCGACAACTTCCAGGACCATGCGCGCGTGCCGAGCCGTCACGGTGAGCAAATCGACGTGACGACGGGTACCGGTGAGCGCATACGGTTCACCGGCATCGGCCTCGCCGAGGGGGAGAACTGCATATTGCCGTTCAACATGGATCTGGACGGCGTGCGGCTCGTCCGCGCCAACCTGCAGCCGGTCACCGTGCTGCGGGTGCCGGGCCGACCGTTCCGCACGTTCGTGTTCCTCAAGCCCGATGGCATGGATGAGCTGACGTTCCATTTCGAAGGCGACATCCAGGACGTCACCGTCGGCAAGGCGGATTTCGAACGCTTCATGGTCCGGGACGCGGCGGAGATCGTATGCGTCACACGAGCGCTCGCCGGGCGGATGACGGTGTTGGACGGAGGCCTCGCCTTCGTCGACGACGACAACGCGTTGCTGTACGAGGACGGCGATGGGTGGACGCTGGAATCGCCCCGCGCCGAAAACGGGATCGCCGCATATCCGGAAGGCTTGCTCGGCTCTCCGCGGCCGGTGGAGCCCGTATCGGTGTATGCGCGTCTGAGAAGACTGCACGCCGATCGGTACGAAATCGCTTTGCCGGCTGGCATGGGACGGCTTTTCCGCGATCAACGGCAGGTCGCCGATGTCATGCTGAACATCGCATACCAGGGCGATATCGGCTGGCTGTTCTGCGGCGATGTGCTGATCGCCGATAATTTCTGCAACGGCGAGACATGGCAGGTCGGATTGCGCGATTACGCGGATGCCATCGATGCCGCTGGTGGAAAGCTGACGCTGGTCGTCACGCCGCTGAGGCGCGGGGTCCGCGTGAAGGTAACATCGTCGATGGCGGCCCGCCTGGAGCAGTCCGATGCGTGCGTCGCTGACGTCACCGACGTGTATGCTACACCGGTGTACCACATGCCGGTGGGCGAATAACGAATGTAATATACAAAAAACCATGGCTTTATGCCAATTACCAAAGGAGATAATCGTGAGTGCGCGACGCAACTTCGAATGGCCGGAACTGCTGACCGCGGATGGCCGCGGCATCGCCTTCGGTGGCGACTACAATCCCGACCAATGGTCCGAGGACATCTGGGACGACGACATCCGCCTGATGAAGCAGGCCGGCGTCAACACCGTGGCCCTCGCCATCTTCAGCTGGGATCGCATCCAACCCACCGAGGATCGTTGGGATTTCGGCTGGCTCGACCGCATCATCGACAAACTCGGCAATGCCGGCATCGTGGTCGACTTGGCCTCCGCGACGGCGACCGCGCCGCTGTGGCTGTACGAAAGCCACCCGGAGGTCCTTCCGCGTGACAAGTACGGCCATCCGGTCAACGCCGGCTCGCGCCAATCCTGGAGCCCGACCAGCCCGGTGTTCAAGGAATACGCGCTGACCCTGTGCCGCAAGCTCGCCGAACGGTACGGCACCAACCCGTATGTGACCGCATGGCACATGGGCAACGAATACGGGTGGAACAACCGCGAGGACTACTCCGACAACGCGCTCGAGGCCTTCCGCGCATGGTGCCGCCGCAAGTACGGCACCATCGACGCGCTCAATCAGGCGTGGGGCACCACCTTCTGGGGCCAGGAGATGAACGGCTTCGACGAAGTGCTCATCCCACGGTTCATGGGCGCCGACTCGATGGTCAACCCCGGCCAGAAGCTCGACTTCGAACGGTTCGGCAACGACATGCTCCTCGACTTCTACAAAGCCGAACGCGACGCGATCGCCGAAATCTGCCCCGACAAGCCGTTCACCACGAACTTCATGGTCTCCACCGACCAGTGCTGCATGGACTACGCCGCCTGGGCCAAGGAAGTGAACTTCGTATCCAACGACCACTACTTCCACGAGGGCGAATCCCACCTCGACGAGCTGGCCTGCTCCGACGCTCTCATGGATTCGCTCGCGCTCGGCAAGCCGTGGTACGTCATGGAACACTCCACCTCGGCGGTGCAGTGGAAGCCGCTTAACACCCGCAAGCGCAAGGGCGAGACCGTGCGTGACTCCCTGGCCCATGTGGCCATGGGCGCCGACGCCATCAACTTCTTCCAGTGGCGCGCGTCCGCGTTCGGTGCCGAAGCGTTCCATTCGGCCATGGTTCCGCACGCCGGCGAGGACACGAAGCTGTTCCGCCAGGTGTGCGAGCTGGGCGCGTCGTTGCACACGCTCGCCGACGCCGGCGTGCAGGGCACCGAATTGGCGCACTCCGACACGGCGATCCTCTTCAGCGCCGAATCGGAATGGGCCACCCGCTCCCAGACCCTGCCGAGCATGAAACTCAACCACTGGCATGACGTGCGCGACTGGTACCGCGCGTTCCTGGACGCGGGCTCGCGCGCCGACATCGTGCCGCTCGCCTACGACTGGAGCTCGTACAAGACCGTCGTGCTGCCGACCGTGCTGATCCTGAGCGCCGCCGACACGCAGCGGTTGGCCGACTTCGCGGCCGCCGGCGGCCGCGTGGTGGTCGGCTACGCGACCGGACTGATCGACGAGCATTTCCACACTTGGCTCGGCGGATACCCGGGCGCGGGCGATGGCCTGTTGCGCTCGATGCTGGGCGTCCGCGGCGAGGAATTCAACATCCTCGGCGCCGAAGCCGAAGGCGAGCCGGGCGAGATCCGACTGTCGTCCGCCGACGATTCGGCCGCGCTGGACGGCACCACGACCCGCCTGTGGCAGAACGACGTGAACGTGACCGGCGAACACGTGCAGGTGCTTGCCACGTACGCCGGCGAGGAAGCGGACGAATGGGAGCTCGACGGCACGGCCGCGGTCACCCGTAATCCGTACGGCTCCGGCGAAGCGTATTTCGTCGGCTGCGACCTGGATGTGGCCGATCTGACGAAGCTGGTCCGCGCATATCTCGCGGCCTCGTCGCAGGAGAATGCCGACGTGCTGCACACCGTGCGCGCCTCCGCCGACGCCACCTTCGACTTCTACCTGCCCCGTGGCAAGAAGACGGTCGAATTGCAAGGCATCGAAGGCGAGCCGGTCATCCTGTTCCAGACGGATCGGGAGGAAAAGCCCGGCTCGTACACCGTGCGCCGCAACGGCGTGCTCGTGGTAAGGCGGTAAAGTCGGAAGTCGAATATCGATGACGGATGCGGTTAGGGGGAGATATGGCCGAAGTGAAGCCGGACAAGTCTGACAGGAAACGCGTCACACTGCGTGAAGTGGCGCAAGAGGCCGGAGTCTCCCTCAAAACCGCGTCGAACGTCATCAACCATTCCGGCCGCATGGCCGACGCCACACGCGAAAAAGTGCAGGACGTCATCGACAGGCTCGGCTACCGCGTCAACGTGTCGGCCCGCAATCTCAATCGCGGCAAAACCGGCTTCATCACGCTCGCGGTGCCGAGCCTGACCGCGCCATATTTGGCCGAACTGGCCAACCGGGTGATCGACGCGGCCCGCATCTACGGCTATTCCGTGTACATCACCACGTATGCGGAAGGATCCGCGCAGGGTGCCCGCGCGCTGTTGCGAAACTTCAATGCCACGGTGTCGGACGGCATGATCCTGTCCATCTCCGAAGTCGAGGATCTCGATCCCGAGGACCTGGACGTGGATTATCCGCTGGTCTGCGTGGGCGCGCGGTCCACGCATGGCAAGGCGGACCATGTCACCCCGGACGACGTCCAGGAGGCGCGTCTCGCCGCGCAATACCTGTTCGACCACGGTGCCACGAATCTTGCGGTGATCGGCTCGCGAACCGATCCGGAGCATATCCTCGAGCTGCGCGACGCCGTGGAAGGCAACGCGCAGCTGCGCATGCGAGGCATATTCGAAGCGTGTGCCGACCAAGGCGTCGAATTGGACACACGGCTAGTGCCCAACGTCGGCCAGGATTGGACCATCGGCTCGGGCGCGCGCATGACGCAGCGCATCGTCGACTCCGGCATCCCCTTCGATGGCATCGTGGCGTTCAACGACCAGCTTGCGTTGGGCGCACTGTTCACTTTGGCAGCGAACGGCATCGCGGTGCCCGACCGGGTGCAGGTGATCGGCTTCGACAACAACGAGGAAGCCGCATATTTCCAGCCGCCGCTGACCACCATGGATTCCTGCCTCGACTGGATCGCGCCGACCGCGGTCAGCCGCATCATCAACCGCATCGACGGCAGCCGTACGTTGGAACCGGAGCTCATCACCACCCAATCCCGCATCATAGCCCGCGCCACCACCCGTGCCTAGTGTCGCGTGTTTGGTTTCGCGCCGCCTAGTGCTCCCGCTTTCCGCATGCCTTCTCCTCCCCTGAGTGCCCTCCTCGCTTCCGTCGCAGGCCTTGATTCCGCTCTTCCGGCACTGCCCACGCTATCTGTGCGCCAGCTCCGCCCTTTCCAGAGCGGGCCTTGGACCTACTCTTCCGGTACTGCCCGTGTCGCTTGTTTTGTGTCACGATTCGAAAAAATGGCCAAAATTTTGGATCGTGACACATCGCTTTCGGTTCGGGGGTATGTTTTTTGAGGCATTTTCCTTGGGAATATGTCGTTTTATACCCCCGTATTGCTTTTTTGGAAGGAAAAATGTGTCACGATTCGAAAAAACAGCCGAAATTTCGAATCGTGACACATTTCAGGAGACTCCGCCACTCACCTACGCTTCACCGCGCACCTACGCTCCGCCACCTGCCACGCGCCTCACCGCTCCGGCACGCTTTGCGCCGGGCAGCCGTGCAGCACGGACAGCATCGCCCGCTTTTCCTTGGTGGTGACGCTCAGCCCATACTTGGCTTTCACGCCGATCTGCCGGGCCACGTACTCGCACCGGTACGCGCCGTTCGTGGGTAGCCAGTACGCGGCCGACGCGGATCCCTTCTCCTGATTGGCGGGCCCGTCCACCGCGAGCAGGTTGTACATATCGTTGCCGAACCGGTACCGCTTGGCTTGGTCCCACGTGCTCGCGCCCGACCGCCAGGCATTCTCCAACGCCACCACATGGTCGATCTGCACCGCCGACGAGGTGCGCGCGCCGCGTACGAAGTGGATTGTTTTGCCGGTGTACGGGTCGGCCAGCGTGCCCGATTCCACTTTGCATCCATGCTGCCGGTAGCGCACGTCGGTGAGGTCGCGCGCCAGCACGTCTTCGCGCACGTCGCATCCGTTGCCGTCGTCATCGGTTTGGCGGAAGCCGAACAGGTCGCGATCGTAGCCGGCGTGCCGCTGATTATCGTCGACCGTCAGCTGCTGCAGCGTTTGCGCGGCGGTGCCTGACGCGGTGTATTCGCCTGTTATTTCGCCGACGGTCGGGTTTGCTTTCGGCATGAGCAGGCCGATGGTGATGCCCGCCACCACGGCGATCACCAGCAGGATCAGTATGCGTTCCACCGGCCCGTCGGCATTGAACAGCCGTCGGCGAAAATGCGTGCCGTCACGCGATCCGCGCCTTGTCATCGCACCCTAAGCAGTCTTACGCGTACGTGAACGTCATCGGATCGTGCCCGGCGCGCGTCGGCCCGTCGAGCGCATCGATGGCCGCATGCTCGGCAGGGCTGAGCACGAATCCGAACAGGTCGAGGTTCTGCCGCTGCCGGTCCGCATGCACCGACTTGGGAATAATGATCGTGCCGTTTTCGATGTGCCACCGCAGAATCACCTGCGCGGGCGTGACGCCATGCTCTTCGGCGATGCGCGCGATCACGCCGTCGCCGGCGTTCAGGTCGGCGCCGCGAGCCATCGGCGAATACGCCTCGACCGCGATATTGTGCGCCTTGCAATACGCCACCACTTCGCGCTGCTGCCACGTGGGATGCAGTTCGATCTGGTTGACGGCCGGATATTCGCCCGTTTCCTTATGCAGCCGCTCAAGATGCTCCGGCAGGAAATTGCACACGCCGAGCGACCGCACGCGACCCTCTGCGCGGAACTCGTCGAACGCCTTCCACGTTTCGCCGGAACGCCAATTGAACGGGGTGGGCCAATGCAGCATATACATGTCCACATAGTCGAGCTGCAGCAGGCCAAGCTGACGGTCGAACGCTTTGCGCGCGGAATCGTACCCCTGTTCCGAATCGCGCAGCTTCGTCGTCACCCACAGATTTTTGCGATTTTCACCCTGCGTGAAGCCCGCGTTCTGCAGCGCACGTCCGACGCCAGCCTCGTTATTGTACCCCGCAGCGCCATCGATATGGCGATAACCGGCTTCCAGCGCGCTCTCGACCACGGGGGTAACGCCCTCGTCGTCGATGCGCAGCACGCCCAAGCCGATCTGCGGAATCAGATTGCCGTCGGAAAGCGTGATCATCGGAGTGTGGAAAACAGTCATGGAACAACCCCTTGAATCGAAATGCGATGTTCTCTGCACCAGTTTAGCGGCTTCCGTGATCGCGGCCTGTCCGCCCCACAATCGGCGCATGTTCGGCAGCTGTTCAGCTTTCCGTAACAGACGTAACAATTCTGCGCGGAAAACGCACTATAACGTTGCGTGGATATGAAGAACGATATGGATTCGAAGAATATGACGATCACTGCGCAGCATGACCGATCCGCCCGGCCGTACCACCACGGCCACGCGCTCGCCGGCATCCTCGGCCCCGCGTTCGTGGCGGCGGTCGCATACGTGGATCCGGGCAACGTGGCGGCGAACATCACGTCGGGCGCGCGCTACGGCTACCTGCTGGTGTGGGTGCTGGTACTGGCCAACTGCATGAGCGTGCTTATCCAATACCAGTCCGCGAAACTCGGCATCGTCACCGGCAAAAGCCTGCCGGAAATCCTGGGCGAACGGCTTGGCGACGCGGGCCGTTTCATGTTCTTCATGCAGGCTGAGGTAATCGCCATCGCCACCGATCTGGCGGAAGTGATCGGCGGTGCGATCTCACTGAAACTGCTGTTCGGTCTGCCGCTGTTCGTCGGCGGTTGCATCATCGGCGCGGTGTCGACGGTGCTGCTGATTTTCGAAAAAGGCGCCACGCATCGCATTTTCGAAAAACTCATCATCGGCCTGCTGCTGGTGATCACGTTCGGTTTCATCGCCGGTCTGTTCATCGCCCCGCCAAATCCGAAAGAAGTCGTCGCCGGCTTGATTCCACGCTTCAAAGGCACCGACACCGTGCTCATGGCCACGTCCATGCTGGGCGCCACGGTCATGCCGCACGCCATCTACCTGCATTCCACGCTCGTCAACGACCATTACGCCCCCGGCGAAGCGAAGCCGAGCGTGAAGAAGCTGCTTCACGGCAGCAAAATCGACGTTGCCTGGGCGCTGATACTGGCCGGTTCGGTCAACCTCGCGCTGCTCATCCTCGCCGCGAACTCGCTGTACGGCATGACCGGCACCGACACCATCGAAGGCGCGCAACGGGCCATCCAGCATGTGCTCGGCCCGGTGATCGGCACGATTTTCTCGATTGGTCTGCTTGCGTCGAGCCTGAGCTCCACGTCGGTCGGCACTTACGCCGGCAGCGAAATCATGCACGGCCTGCTACGCATCAAAGCGCCGATGTGGGCGTGCCGTGTGGTGACGCTGGTACCCGCGCTGGTGGTGCTGTGGTTCGCCAACAATCCGACGGAAGCGTTGATCGTCGGCCAGGTCGTGTTGTCGGTCGGCATTCCATTTGCGATTATTCCGCTGATGCGTTACACGCACGACCGCACGCTGATGGGGGAGTACGTGGACGGTCCGGTCAAGCACGTCGTCAATATCGCGGTCGCCGTGCTGATCGTCGCTCTGAACGTGGTGCTGATTGTGCTGACAATGCTCGGCAAAGCCTGATTTTCCGTGATTTTTACGTCGATCTCCGGCGGATTTGCGGTGCTTTTTTCGTAGTTTCTCAGCTGATTTTCTAGGGTTTTTTCCGCAGATTTCCCGCGGATTTTTCCACGAAACCTACGCTGCCTGCACTTTCCCGCTGTCATAATCGACCACGGTGTACATGCCCTTCCCCTCACGCTTGGACTGGTACAACGCATGGTCGGCGAATCCCAAGCAGAGGCTCAGATCGACGTTCTTGCCGGACAGCACGCGGCATGCGCCGATACTGCAATGCACGTTCTGCCCGTATTGCGCGGACGCCTGCGCCAACTGGCGGCGGAACAGGTCCAGCGTGCTTTCGATCACGCGCTCGTTCGCGGTGTTCTTTATCAGCGCCACATACTCATCGCCACCGAAACGGACGATGATGTCATCATGCCGGTACAGCCGCTTCAACGTCTGCGCCACTTCACGAATCCAGAAATCGCCCACTTTATGGCCGTACGTATCGTTGATCTGCTTGAAATCGTCGATGTCAACGAAAATCAGAACAGCCTGGTCGTCTTCCTGCATGTGCGCGAAATAATTCTCAATCTGTTCGCGGCCGGCGCTTTTGCTCCACAAATCGGTCAGACCGTCATGCTGCGCTTCGTAGCTGACCTTCTGATAGGCATCGTCCTGCGAGCGGATCTTCTTGTTCATTTCGATGGTGTCGACCACGAACGTGAGCTGGATGGAAATCGTGACAGCGATGGTCTGCAACGCCAGTCCGTAATGGAGAATCTGAACGATGGTTGTCACAATCGGCAGCACGAAGAACGACAGCGACGTGACGAACATCGGTCGGCTGAGGTTTTTGCGGTTTTCGATGATCAGCATCACAATCAGCGCGAGCTCTACCAGACCCAGTATCTGCGGGAAAGCGAACAGTGGTCCGCGCCGGTAGTAGTTCTGGCTGTCGATGTAGTAGACCATATGGTTGAACTGCGTGGCAATCGTCAGTACGATGCCGAGCGCGGACGCTGCGTAGATGACGTCAAGCTTCTTCGAACGCGGCTTTTTCGGTTTGGATTGGGCGTTGGCCGAACGTTGGTTCTTACGGTTACGCTTGGTTCCGCCGCTCGTTCTGGCCACCCACTCGTGCAGGCTGACGTCTTCAAGCATGTCGTCGCCGCTGACGGTTTGCCAGATATAGTTGGCGAACAGCGCGATGAAGGTGAAATCGATCAGGTATTCACCAAGATTGCCGATGCGCGTCATATAGAAGTCAAGCTTGTCGCAGCCGCCGTTGTGATACCAGGCGGACACGTCAGCCAGCAGCATCAGCGCGCACAGAAGCTGCATGGAAACTTTCGTATAGGTACGCCGCGTCCTACGTATCGCGCCCACGTAGACGCCACCTGCGCAAACGATGCAGATGAGAACGCCCCATAGCTCCATCGCTATGTTGAATAACGTGACTACGGTCATACTTCCTAACCCCCTGCGCGGCGTATTCCTTTCCTGTATCGTGCCGTTACTGCCAACGCATATGTATACCACCCCAAGATGAACAAATACGAAGTTTTGCCAATTTTTCTCGATTGAATTGGAATTGAACGTGTTCGAATAGTTTCATCTCGCGTTCGACCACCCGCAGTACTAGACTTTTTGAGTCTGTTTTTGTAGGAGTTGCGCAATGCGCTGCGAGTATGCGCGGATGAGTGATGGAGAGCAGTCGGTTGCCGTCGAAACCGGAGAAGAGGTCGGAAGTGAAGCCGGAAAAGAAAATAAACGCGAAACAGGGCCGCACCCACGGCCTGTCCCAGCCACTTACCGGCGAGGAATCGTATAAAAACGACCATCTGACGCATGCCGCGTTCGTATCGATCGCCATTCTCACCTTTATCACGTTCGTCGGCAACTTCACGCAGCTGCAGTTGAGCGCCGCACTGCCCACCATCGTGTCCGATTTCGGCATTTCCGTGACGACCGGCCAATGGCTGACGTCGATTTTCCAGCTCGTCATGGGCGTTATGGTGCCGCTCACCGCCTACCTGACCCGCCGATTCTCCACCCGCCAGATCGTGATTGCATCGATGGCGGTGTTCACGCTCGGCTCGGTGTTCGCCTGGCTCGGCTCATCGTTCGTACTGGTTTTGATCGGCCGTCTGCTGGAAGCCGTCGGCACCGGCGTGATGTGGCCGGTCCTGCAGATCACGGTATTTTCGATTTACCCCCTTTCGCGCCGTGGCATGGCGATGGGCACCGTCGGCATGGCCATGAGCGTCGCGCCCGCGATCGGCCCCACGTTGGGTGGTGTGCAAACCGATTTGAACGGTTGGCGATCAATCTTCCTCACGCTGACGGTCATCGGCGTGATTTCACTGTTTTTGGCGATTTTCGGCTTGCGTAATTTCGGCACGCGCGACGCGTCCGCAAAAGCCGATTTCTTCTCCGTCGGCCTGTCGATTTTCGGCTTCGGCGGACTCATGTTCGGCTTCACGAACATCGAATCGTATCCGTTCACGCATCCGATGGTGTGGCTTGCCATGCTTATCGGCCTGGTCGGCATCGTCTGGTTCGTGCTGCGGCAGATCCACGGCGCTCGCAGGCAGGCGGCCGACCCGTCCAAGCAACCTCCGCTGCTCAACCTGAGCGTGCTGAAAAACAAAAGCTTCACCGTCGGCACCGTCACCGCCGCGCTGTCGTTCTTCGCCTTCAGCTCGATCATGGTGATCATGCCGCTCTACATTCAGGATTGCCGAGGCTATTCCGCCACGATCAGCGGCTTGGTGATGCTGCCCGGCGCGTTCGGCCAGTGCATCGCGCAGTTCTTCGGCGGCAAGGCACTCGACCGTCTCGGCGCGCGTCCGGTGGCGCTGATCGGCTCGATCACCCTGCTGTTCGGCACCATCATGATGAGTCTGATTTCCATGACCTCATGGATCTGGTGGGTGTCCATCTGGCAGTTCGTGCGCCAGATCGGTATGGGATTCGTGCTTATGCCGATCACCACATGGTCGCTGAACTGCCTGGAGCCCGAGGAGGTGAGCGCCGGCTCGGCCGTCACGAACACGGTCCGTCAGATCGCCGGTGCCATCGGCGCACCCGTGCTGGTGATTCTGATGGAAACGTTCACCGCCCTGCGTTGGGCCGCAATCGGTGGCGCGAAGAGCATGTACGCGGCCGCGAACGTGTTCGGCATCCAGTGGGCGCTGCGCGTGAGCGCCACCATCTGCTTCATCATGGTGGTCATGGTCTTCTTCGGCGTCCGCGGCAACGGCGCCGGCTCCACCCGCGACACCGTCCAGCGCGCACTCAATCGCGTCCACCCCCACGCCGCCTAGCCTTACCTGTCCGCCCTTACCGCATTTTCGCCGTTCCGTAGGCATGTCATGAGCGTGGTTTGCTCAAGTGCCGCCATTCCCCGCAGTAGGAAATGAGAGAGAAATGTCCGCATAGTGGCATGCGGTACGGGTGCACGTAAAAGCACTGTGAACCTCGCGGGAAGGAGGTGGCGCACCCGTGCCGTGTTGCGTATGGTGAACGGGAACGTAATGAAAGGCAACCATGCGGCAAACCTGCGAAAGCGAGCGTGAGAACGGCGGCAATAACGATGCCGAACGCGAACGCACAAGCGAAAGCGAAATCGAGGATCTGGGCGCGCAGCTCGACAAAGCATGCGCCAGCCGCCCTCTCGACCGCGCGCAACATGGCATGACCCGCCGTACCGCAGCAACACACCTTCTGACCGCGGTGCTCTGGCTGGTCGCCGCCGTCATCCTGCTGGCCATGCTGCTGCGCATGCTGCCCAACAACCTCGACGGCAAACGGTACGTGCCGCTTATCGTCGCGCTGATGCCGTGGCTGGGCATGCTGTCTTTGATTATTGCGATCACCGCGATAGCCGTCCGTGCAATAGGCGGCCGCGTCCTGCTCGCCACCGTCAGCGTGGTGTGCGTGGTTGTGCAAATCGGCTGGCATTGGGGTTATATCAGGCCGCAGCAAACGATTTCCGACGCGGCCAGCACCGCAGTCACGCAAGTCTCGTCCGATGGCTTGCCCAACACGTCCGACCGGTACGCCCGCATCATGACCTTCAACACCAAGGAAGGGCATGCCGACGCCAATCGGATCGTCGAAATCGTCAAAAACGAGCATGTGGAAGTGCTCGCGCTGCAGGAAGTGTCATGGGATCTGCTCAACCGGCTCAACGGCGCCGGAATCGCCAATTATCTGCCGTATTCCGTGGCCGCGCAGCAAACGTGGCATGACAACGGCGGTGTGAACGTGCTGTACAGCGCCGCGCCGATGGAAAACGCCAAACAGAGCCTCATTCCCGTGGAATCAAGCAGCGTTTCCGCCGCGACGATCGATTTCGGCGGCAGCAAGGTGCGCTTCGGCTCCGTCCACCCGTTCTCGCCGCGCCCCCGCAACCAAGGTCTGTGGAACCGTAGTCTCGACTCGCTCGCCCAACTGCAGCATTACGACAATCTGTACGTGCTGATGGGCGATTTCAACTCCACATGGGACCACGCCAGCTTCCGATACCTGCTCGGCAGCCGCTTCCTGGATTCCGGCCAGCAGGCGGGCGAAGGCCTGCACATGACGTACCCGGCCATGATGCCGATCGCCGAAATCGACCATATCGTGCATGACAAAGGCGTGACCGTAGGCAACCTCAAAACCGCATACATCCCCGGCTCCGACCACCGCGCCCTCCTCGCCACCCTCGAAGTACGCTGAAACGTCTCGCCGATGTCGGGTGTTGTGAAGCTCTGGGCACGATTTTTCACAAATGGCATACTTCGCGATAAAATAGCAGGTTGTGAGAGCGCGCTGCAGAGCACCGCAAGGCTCTGTGTCGCGGAAAACCGTTGGTTGAAGAAGTTTTCAAGGGGTTTGGTATGCACATCATGTTCGTCTGCACGGGCAACATTTGCCGTTCCCCTATGGGCGAGCTCCTGATGACCCACTATCTGAACGGCACCACCGTGCAGGTGTCAAGCGCCGGCACGCGTGGTTTGCCGATGCATCCGATCGATCCGTCGAGCGGCCGCCTTATGCAAAGCGTCGGCATTGAGTCGAGCGGTTTCCGTTCCCGACGCCTGACCCGACAGATGGCCGACGAAGCTGACCTGATCCTCTGCTTCGAAAAGCAGCAGCGCAAGGAAATCGTCACGTTGGCGCCAGCCGCCGTACGATACACGTTCCTGCTTGACGATTTCGCGAATATGTGCGATTACTGCGCTCGCAACAATATGATTGCCGGACTGACCATCCAGGAACGTCTTCAGTCGGTAATCAAGAAGTCCTCGATGATTCGTCCGATGATTCCCCAGCCGAAGGACATCGCCGACCCGCATGGCCGCGAATTCAGCATGTTCTGCGTCGCCGCCGAACAGACGAACGGTGCGATCCGCAAAATCCTGAAAAGCATGCGCAAACACCGTGCGGTAACCCCCGCCCCCATCCGCTCCCAAATCGTTGCCTGACTCAGGCGAACCAACTTTCAACGCGTTTACATTGTTTGACAAGCCCCTCTTCGATTTTTTGTATGAGAATCTTCCGGTTCTCTAAAGCGGAATCGTTACAATTCTCTAGAGCGCTGGTTTCCTGCAAACAATTAATTGCGGTTGCCATGAACGCAAACGGCATGGTTTGGCTGAGTGTGTATAACGTGGAACAACAGAATTTAAAATCCTTGCTTCCGAATGGCTCGGTAAGTTTCTGCCAATGCCTGAGCTCTATACGTTCATAGTTGTATTCGCCGCCGATACTCATGGCAAGTTTGCGTTGTTTGCGTTGGGTTTCATAGGCGTACATGGATGCGGTGTCGTATAGTGGTGCGAATGATGGCTTGGCTCCGGTGGGTTCCAGCAGCGCGTAATTTTTTGCATGGGCGTCGGTGCCGCCGATGAGGAAATTGACGACAAGAGCTATGTAAAACTGGTCGATATCAATTTCGCTCAAATTGTTGTTTCTCATGCATTGGATGATGTCTTGGGCGGAGGGGCCACCGTCCGACTGGTATTTTTCTTGTGTTGAATGAGCGGTTGCTTGGCAGAAGTCTTCTTGGTGAATCCGCTGCACAATGGGGCTGCCTTTTACCGTGGAGATTTTACGGTCCCATCGTGTGCTGACGAGAGCGGGAGTCTCTCCGAACATGCGGAATGTGGTTTGTGCCACGGGAATTCCCAATGCTCCAATTGTTTTCATGCAGATGTATTCGTTGAAAGCTTGCTCATGCAAGGCATGTATGCCGGGCTTGATGATATGTGTTGTTGGTGCGGTTCCATGTGCTTCGTACCATTTGCCATTGGCATAGTGGAGCGCAATTTTGTCTTGTGCGCCGTTCAGCGACCAGTGTTCGTCGGAGGCTTGCCATGAGGCATTGCTTGTGCCTGCGATGGAGGTAAGGCGCTGTTCTATCTCTTTTTCAGAGATAGGGACGAGTGAATATGGTGCGTCTTTTACTGTCTCGATTTGCTCTGGCGGAACGAATTGCGCTCCTCCCGCGCAATCCAATCCGATTGCGCTCAGCAATGCGAAGGGATTATTTCCATTGACTCCATATTGCTTGCCGATTGCTCTGCGCATCATGGGGTCGTCAGGTAACACGCCATCGATATAGGCTTCTATTGGCTTGCCGGTCCAAGGCTCGGATCTTCTGGGCATGGACAGAGATAATTGTGCAGGGGCATCGGCGTCGTAAATGAAGGAATGCTTTCCGGATATGTCTTCTTGCAGGATTCCGATTCGCTGTCCTTCAAGGAATACGATGAGTTTTTTGTCAGGCATGGGAAATTAAGCTTCTTCGTTAGTGTTGGCTTCGTGCTCGTCGAGTTCTTTGGCTTGCTGTTCGATGAGTTTTGACCGGTTTTGTAATGCGGTATATGTGTCGGTGTAGTTCTTGAAAAGCCCCGTTAGGTGTTTGCTGACTTCTGTGAACTTTGACTGTTCGATGGTTTTCCATTTTTTTATTACCGTGTCCATGGAAGGAACCGTTGAAGAGACTTGGTTTTTTGCGAGGTTCGCGTAAGCGTCGGCGAGTGTGGTAGCCGTGGGGGCTGGTGAGGTTTTTTCTTCCGGTGAATCTTGCGCTGATTCGTGAATGGCATAGCTTATGGATATGCGCATTTCTAGCGCATCCATGATTTTAAGAAGTTTGGTGAACCCGGGATTTTCTATGTGCCCGTGTTCGAGTTGATTGATCCAGGGGCGGGGGATTCCGGTGATGGAGGAGAGCTCTGTTTGGGTCATGTTTTTGGCTCTTCGTGCGTCTTGGATTGAAGTGGCCAATTGGTTGGTTGAGCTAAGCTGGGTTTGGAATTCAGTCATTGTGTACCTGTTTGATTTTTCATACAAACTATCTACTGTTTGATTATTGAAACAATACTGTACACTGTTTTGTTTCAATAATCAAACATTCAAATTGATGTTGCTTAAGGTATCGTGCTATTGATTTCATGCTCATTTGCTGCGATGCGCTTGCTGGGCTTCTGCTGATGCTCTCGCTACCTGTTGCCCGTCTCGCATGATTTGTGCGCGGATTGCGTAGGTTTCGTCAGCATGCGCAGGCACCACGACGCGTGCGCTCGCAGATTGTCGCCTAGCTATCACACAGCCTTCCACAGAAATTCTGCAAGGGTGTATTCGTCCCCTACACAACGAGGGTATGCAACCGCGTCTGGAATGTTGTACGGTTCTAACGCTATTCTAAAATCGATTGCCCCCTTATGGGTGTGAGGCATGAGAAAGAGAAGGAAAATGTCCCAGGCCGGCAGTGTGAGAACGGATTTGAAGGAGACCTCCAGGAGGAGGGTATTGAGCGTCGCGTATTGGCGCTTCTTCGTCAATGCTCTTCTGGTGTTCTGCGACATGCTTTCGTTTATTCTCGCCGCGGTCGTGGTACTGATGACGCAGGGCGAAATTAACCTGTATTCCTCCCGCTTCCACTTCCATATCAATCTGTGGGCGTATGTGGTGGTGTGTGCACTGGTGTGGGTCTTCTGCCTGCACAGTGTGGGGGTGTACCACCGCCATGTGATGGGGGATGGCTACCAGCTGAATGTGCTCCTGTTTAAGGGAGCTGTGTTCGCGGGGCTGATGATTTGCGCGTTTGAGTTCATTCTGAACACTTACGTGTCGCTGTTGTCCACGGTGCTGGAGCTGTTGTGTGCGCTGCTGGTCACCATGGTGGTGCGTCTTGCCGTCCGTCAATTCGTGCTGTTCAAACGCAAGCGGGGCATGTACTCGTATGGCACTGTGGTGGTCGGCTCGCTGGAGGGTATTGAGCATGCCTTGCAGTTCCTGAGCCAGAAAAGCCAGTTGAACTACCATGCTATTGCGATATGCCCGATTGGGCTGGATGCACAGACCGGCTATGTGAGGGCCATTGATGTTCCCGCAGAGTTCAAGCAGCGGATTCGTAAGATTTGCGGCAGAGACATCGCAACGCTCCCGTATTGCAAGAACTTTGCCGAACGTGCCGTCTCCATGGGCGTGCAGACGGTGATGGTGACGGATGTGATGCATCGGTTCTCGGATGATTTCAACACGTTTGTGCTGAACATGGAAACTATGAATCTGGAGATTGCGGTGGTCACTTCCGCAGTGGACGTGAGTGGTCATGAGACCAACATCCGTGTGATTCAGGGTACGACGGTGATGACGATCAGCCTGCCGCAGTATTCGCCATGGGATATGTGCAAAAAACGCGTTTTTGATGTGCTGGTTTCGCTGTTTGCCGTGACTGTTACTGCGATTGTTACCGTTCCTATTGCGATTGCTATCAAGCTTACCGATGGCGGTCCTATTTTCTACACGCAGACTCGCGTTGGGCGCCGTGACAAGCCGTTTAAGATGATCAAGTTCCGTTCTATGGTGGTGAACGCGGACAAGATGAAGGCAGAACTGGCGAAAGAAACCGGTCAGAATGGTCGTTTCATCATTCAAAATGAAGGACGATCCGCGAGTCACCAAGGTAGGCAAGTTTATCCGTAAGTTCTCCATTGACGAGTTTCCGCAGTTCCTGAACGTGTTGAAGGGCGACATGAGCGTGGTGGGCCCGCGCCCGCCGTTACCTGAGGAGGTGGCTCAATACAATCAGACGTATGCCACTCGTATGCTGGTGAAGCCTGGTATTACCGGTCCGTGGCAGGTGTCTGGCAGATCCAACTTGAGTAAGGAAGAATCCGAGTCTTTGGACGTCAGCTATGTGCAGAACTGGTCCATGTTGGGAGACATTGTGCTATTTTTCCGCACTGTCGGTGCCGTCGTTACTCATAAGGGTGCATACTGATAGAAGGCATAAGGACGTAACAAGGATTACAAGGGTACCGCGCCTGTGGTTAAGACAGTAAGGATTTAGGTTCTTTGAAGATTGCATTCATTGGACATAAACGCATCCCCTCCAGAGAGGGTGGCATTGAGATCGTGGTCGATGAGCTGGCTACGCGAATGGTTGATCGTGGACATCAGGTCATTGCATATAACCGTAGCGGGCATAACGTCGCCGGATCCGAATTCGATGGCGCGGCCAATGGGCACGGCAAACGATTTTCCTATCACGGGGTGAATGTTGTTTCCGTTCCCACCATTGAAGGCAAGGGACTTGCCGCACTATCCTCTTCCTTTTTCGCCACACTACAAGCTATCAAAGCTAGGCCTGACGTCATTCACTATCATGCCGAAGGTCCCTGTGTCATGCTGCGTCTGGCGCATTGGGCGGGCATTCGCACGGTAGCGACCATTCATGGTCTTGACTGGCAGCGTGCCAAATGGGGCAAGTTCGCTTCCGCATATCTCAAGTTCGGAGAACGTACCGCAGCAAAATGCGCGGATGAAATCATAGTGCTCAGTGAAAGCATGCGGCAGTATTTTCAAGAAAAATATGGTCGCAGCACACATTTCATTCCCAATGGCATCGAATATGGCGAGCCGGTTTCGGCGCAGGAAATTACCGAAAAATATGGTCTTCACAAGAATGACTATGTACTGTTTCTTGGGCGTATTGTTCCCGAGAAAGGCGTGCATTACCTTATCGAGGCGTTCAGCAAGCTGAATACGAACAAAAAGCTTGTCATCGCTGGAGGCGCTTCCGACTCCAACGAGTATTACCAGCATATCCAGCAGATGGCTAATCAGGATTCTCGTGTTATTTTGACCGGATTCATACAAGGGCAGGCGCTCAAAGAGCTCTATAGCAATGCTTATATTTATGTGCTCCCAAGCGACTTGGAGGGCATGCCGATGAGTCTGCTGGAAGCCATGAGTTACGGTAACTGCTGCCTTACGTCCGACATTCCGGAATGTGCGGAGGTAGTAGAAGGGCATGCAGCGACATTCCGGCATGGTTCTGTTGAATCCCTGCGGAAAAAACTTCAGGAATTGCTTGCAAACGATGATCTTGTACAACGTTACAAGGCAAATGCCGCAGATTACATTGTTGGTAAATATAATTGGGATTCCGTCACCGATCAAACATTGAACCTGTATGGGGGAGAGTGAGCATGCGAATTCTCCTAGTGAACAAATATTTCTATCGCAAAGGCGGCGCGGAAACCTATTTCTTCGCATTGGCGGAAGGCTTACGCGCACTTGGACACGATGTCGCGTTCTTCTCCATGCAGCACCCGAATAACGAACCGAGCTATTGGAGTAAATACTTCGTTTCCGAAAAGGACTATGTGGGGGACATTTCCGCTTTCAAGAAGGTTCAGGAAGCCTCCACGCTGATCTACTCGTTTGAGGCGAAGCGCAAGTTCGAGGCGTTGCTGGAGGAATTCAAGCCAGATGTGATCCACATGAACAACGTGCATCGCCAGCTGACGCTTTCGATTCTTGATGCACCGTATTTGAAGAAACATCATGTGCCGGTGGTGTATACGGCGCACGATTATATTCTTGTTTGCCCCGCATACACTATGGTCAACGGACATGGTGAAGTGTGCGACGCTTGCTTGGATAAACATTTCATGCATGCTGTGAAGAACGTGTGTGTGAAAGGGTCCCGTACCAAGAGCGCCTTGGCCACCATGGAGGCCGAATTCCTGAAATTCCACCATGCGTATAGCAAAATAGATCTGATTATTGCGCCATCGCAGTTCATGAAGAGCAAGCTCGATGAGGGCGGTTTTGCTGGCAAGACCATTGCCATGCAGAATTTCCTGACCGATTCGCAGATGGCGATGGGCGCCCGTGTGGCGAATACGCATAAGTTCGACGATGCGCAGGCCGGGGCGCGGCCCTATGTCCTGTTCTTCGGCCGTCTTTCCAAGGAGAAGGGCATTCTTACCCTGGTGAAGGCGTTCCTGCAGGCCGCTGGATTGGGACGATATGCGGATTCGGACGCCGCTGCCGGCCATAAGGGATTCCTGCCCGATACCTGGGATTTGCATATCATGGGCGACGGCCCGGAGCGTGAAGCCATCGAGCGATTGGTCGCCTCGGCGGGCCCGCAGGCCGTTTCCCGTATCCGTCTGCTTGGCTATAAGACCGGCGAGGATCTGCAGCGGGAGGTGGGCGATGCCCGATTCACCATGCTGAGCTCCGAATGGCGGGAGAACATGCCGTATTCCGGCTTGGAATCCCTGGCCGCCCAGACGCCGATCATCGGTGCACGCATCGGCGGCATCCCCGAACTGGTGGAGGAGGGCAGGACCGGCTTCACCTTCGAGTCGGGGAATGCCGCCGATCTGAGGGATGTTCTGATGAGGGCCGTCGGCGTGCGGCAGAGCGAGTACCAGCACATGCAACATGCCTGTCTTGAATATGTGAGGAAGCGGTGCTTGCAGATGGACTACGTCAAGCAACTTGACACGCAGTATACGGGCCTCATCAAAGATGGTGAATGAAGATGAATGTAAAGGAACTCGTGAAGCATGCGGTGCGAGCCTTCCCGTGCAAATATCAGATGTACAGGATCGCTCGGCTCGCGGTACGTCAGGCCAAGCCGTTGCATATCGACAATGCGCGTGAACGTTTGATGCGCATCCATCCCAAGCCGGCGTACCGGTATAAGCGCCCCGAGTTCGCATATGCGCAAACGGACCGGGATCTTTCCATTATTGTTCCTGCATATAATGTGGATCGATTCGTTGGTCCATGTTTGGAATCCGTTCTCAGCCAGAAAACCCAAGTCGATTTTGAGGTCATCGTCGTCAATGACGGATCGACTGATGGCACTGCTGATGTCATAGCGGAATATGCCCAGAAAGACGACCGTATTCGTGTGATCAGCCAGTCGAATAAAGGGCTCTCCGGTGCGCGCAATACCGGCATCGATCAGGCAAGAGGCAAGGCTCTGATGTTCGTCGATTCCGATGATATGATTGCGCCCACGCATGTCGATGCCTTGATGGCGGCTTTGCGAGCAGGTGATTGCGACTATGTCACATCAGACTACACCGATATCGATGAGGCCGGAAATCAGATAGGCCAAGGGAAGCCCCGTAAATTTATGGGGACCGCATGGGGACGTGCATATTGGCGTTATGTGTGGGAGGATGTGCGCTTTCCCGAAGGTTATCTGTATGAGGATACGATACTGCAATATCTAATTGAGACTCGATTCTCTGGGCTGCAGGTGAGTGACAATGGGTATTGGTATAGGCACCGGGATTTTTCCATATCGCATGTTGGTTCGGGGAATATTCGAAGCATCGATACATATTGGATTCTTGAGGAAATGATTCAGGAAGCCGAGACTATGAATATTCCTCTGCGGGATGTCTATGAACTTACCGTTCGTCAATGTTGCGCTTCGGTATTTGGGCGCAGGCAGCAATTCGACAAACAGTGGATACCTGTGATTTTTGCCGCGTGTGCTGATTTTCTGGATCAGCTTCAAAACGGGAATGACGATTTAGTGTTGACGTCGGATTTGTCAAAAGATATGGAAGAATCCTTGAAGACAAGGAATTATCGGCTATGGAATCTTGCTGGTTATTTTGAGATTGTGAATACGTTGTAGGTTATGGGGATAGAAGGGAATGCAGATGGTTTCTGGACATAATAGTGCGACAAGGATCATCCATAGGATTGGTGAGGAAATCCGGGCCACTGGAGAAGTGGCCTCGGTGACTTCATGGCGTGAGGCCTTGGAGACATTCCGCGCGAAGTGGGACATCCAAGTCATGAATCATAACGGATTTGCAGAGCCTCCCGCCGTGCGCGATCGCTTGATCCGTAAGCATGAGATCATGCTGAAGTATTTCGAGCGTCGATACGGCGAATTCTATCGTAGTTACGATTATGCCGCGCCGATGGACCCGGTGGATCCAAATATGGAGGGACGCGTCTGGATTTGCTGGTGGCAGGGTCTTGAGAACGCTCCAGAGATCGTGAAACGCTGTGTGGAATCCATTCAGCGTAATGCCGGTGACCACCAGGTCACAATTATCACGGATCGTAACGTCGAACAGTATATTGATATTCCAGAATGGGTTAAGAAGAAACAGGCTAAAGGTATTATCTCACGGACGCATCTTTCTGATTTATTGAGACTGTCACTGTTGAGTAGATACGGCGGATTATGGCTGGATGCTACTTTTTTCTGCACTGGTCCACTCTCGGATACGACATTTGGTGAACCACTGTTTTCTGTCAAACGTCCGGATTATTTGCATTGTTCGGTTGCACAAGGCTATTTTGCAAACTATTCACTTGGCTGTGACAATGAGACTAGATGGATTTTTCGTACTTTGCAAGATTTCTATTTGCATTATTGGAAATTCAATGATTATTTAGTTGATTATTTGTTGACTGATTATCTTATTGTGCTTGCTCAGAGACATAATAAGGCAATTGCTGATGCGTTTGCGGCGATCAAACCCAATAATCCACGTTGCGACGATTTATATAAGGCGCTCGGTGAACCGTACGATGAGGAAGTCTGGTCCAAACTGACCGAGGAAACGAATTTATTCAAGCTCACTTGGAAGCAAGAGTTTCCTCTCGAAAAAGATGGTAGACCGACTTTTTATCACTATGTGCTCGGTAAAAGAACTGTGTGAAAGGGTATTGATGAGAACGACACGGCCTTCGGTTCTATTTGTTATGCCTCAATTAAATGCAGGTGGGGCTGAGAGAAGTTTGATTAATCTGTTTAATGAGCTTCCGACGGATTGCGCTGATATGAGTCTTTTGTTATTGAACAAGACAGGAAGCTTATTGAGCCAGATTCCGGAATATGTGAATTTGATTGATGCTCCATCAGAGATACGTGAGATGTATGGCGAAAAGAAGTCGTTGCTGATGCGTCTCTGGTGAATCTACGGTAATACCATTTCGAAGATGGATACGAGAGATGACTATGAAGGATTCTAATAAATATGAGGCCTAAAGTATCGTTGGTAGTTCCTATCTACAATGTGGAAGCGTATCTACCGAAGTGCATCGATAGTTTGCTTGTGCAAACACTTGATGATATTGAAATCATCTTGGTGGATGATGGATCTCCGGATTGTTCTGGAATGATCTCTGACGAATATGCCCGGAAACATGCTAACATCAGTGTAGTTCATCAGAGGAATTCTGGTTTGGGTCCCGCACGTAACAGTGGTATGAAGATCGCGACTGGCGAGTATATCGGATTTGTTGATTCGGATGATTGGGTCAGTCCAACGATGTTCGAAAAATTATATGACGCGGCAATATCTGTCAATGCCGATATCTGCGTTGGTGGGCATTGTAATGTGTCTAATGGCGCTGTAATCCAAAAGTGCAAGCACCCTTATTCCGGTAGAGTCTTGAGTTCTAGAAACGACATATTGAAGGTAAGGGAAGAGCTTTTTGGACATCTGCCAGAGGATGCGGAGAAAGAAGCTTTCCCAATGCAAGTATGGACTTCTATTTATCGTCGGGATTTTGTTGTATCTTCTGGATTGCAGTTTAGAAACATTCTTTCTGAAGATACGATGTTTAACCTTGATGCATATGGGTCTGCCAAATCTATAGTCTTCATTGGTGAGACAGGCTATTGTTATCGAAATGAGAATCAACCTTCCATTATGCGAAGTTTTTCAGAAAAAAAACTAAAGCAATATGAAGCTTTTATCCAAGCGCTCTATTCCGAAGCTGAAAATAGTGATAATGCAGAAATTTGTTGTCTGAGAGTTAAACGTGCAGCCGTTCAGTATGTCAGATTGTATGCCGGATTAGTTGAGAATAGCAACCTGTCCCTTTCCATGAAGAAGCAGCATCTTCGTGTGTTGGTCGAGACTGATATGATGAGGAAATACTGCGCAGGGTATCCTTTATCAACTCTTCCAAGAGGACAAAGGGTTTTCCAGCAAGCATTGGAGGGTAAACATTTCTATATAGCATTGCTGCTACTCTGGACTAAAAGAATGATGAGACAGATGAATAAGATAATTGCGATTTAAATCTATTTCGAAGTATATTGCGACGATGAAAGGTTTCGTGATACGTTTTTCTCTGGAGAAGTCTTCAGTTAATCTGATTTTTATCTGAAACATACTGATTATTATCATTGTTTGACTCCCGTGAAGATAGAAGAACGAAGATAGAAGAACTATATATAGTACTATTTATCAGAAAGTCTTATTGGTATATATGAATCGTTGGATAATGGGTATATAATATAATGAAAACAAGAATTAATAAAGATATCGTAGTATCTTTTATGATGTTCATGCTGATTTTTATCGGCAACATATCCTTTGTGTCTTTCTATGAACAGATCAGATATATATTCATACTATGTATAGTTTTATTTTTATTATTCAACTACAACAAGATTGTAACAAATAGAAATATAGGTATAGTCTTTATCTGGCTCTGTCTTTCATCATCGTTATTCTATTCATCTTATCTGAATAGGAATAACTATGAGAGTCGAGATCCATTACTTTCTGCAGTCATATTTTGTTCAATCATTCTTGAATTTAGTCTGATTGTTCTTTATGCTCAATCAGAGGGTAAATTAGAACATCTAGTAACACTGTACCGCTACTGGGGTACGGTTGCAGTTATTTTAGCAGATATTAGTGTCTTTTTGACGAAGAATACACAATCAGATACTGAGTATCTGTTTGGCGATAAATTTGCTACAGCATATTTACACATGTTTGTTATGGCGTTATGGCTATTACGTCGTAATATTTCTTTATATAAAGTCAAAGACTTGTTGATATACAGTGCCCTATTTATTGATTGCATGTTATCTGGTATACATACAAAATGCAGTACAGGCACTATAGGTTTTGTGCTGGTCATTGTTTTCTGGGTTCTGTGCATCAAGTTTTCTAATGTCTTTTTAACGAAGACAATCAGCATTATACTCATTATTTTTAGTTTCTCGTATAGTTTTATTTACTCAAGGATCTTGCAGACACCTGCTGCTATCTTTTTTATAGAGAATGTCCTGCATAAGGATATCAGTATGACAGGTAGGACGGGAATTTTTCAGATACTGCCAGCTGTTATATCCAAGAAACCACTATGGGGGTATGGATACGGTATAAGTTATGAAGTTCTTAGCAAGTATATTCACGGTAATATTCCCAATACTCAGAATGCTGTAGCGGAATGGCTTCTGTACGGCGGCATTTGTGTTGTCATATTTGTCTTGATATTCATATTCTATGGACTGAAAAATATCGGCAATTGCAGTGATAATATATACATTCCTCTTGTTTGTATGATTTATTCGTACATAGTAATTGGTAGCGTGGAAGTTACTTTTGGTAAGACGTTCTTTGCGATTGTGCTGTTAATATACGGATTTACCACAGAATGTAAGGGTGAAACGAGGAATGCTTAAAGATCTGATTAAATATCTTCTATTCAAAGAGAAGTCGTCGTCTGATCGTTTTATTAAATATCTGAGAGGAAGAGGAGCCTCCATAGGAAGTGGAGTTCATTTTTACGACGTACGCTCTTGTTACTTCGGTTTAAACTATTGCTTTAATTTGTCGATTGGTGACAATGTCCAAATTACGCATGGCGTTGTAATTCTAGACCATGGATATGAATGGAGCGTTGTTAAAGGTGCTTACGGCGATGTCCAAGGCAACACGGGCCCAGTGGCTATAGGCTCAAATGTATTCATAGGAGCTAATGCTGTCATTCTAAAAGGGGTGACAATCGGCGATAATGTCATTATCGGTGCTGGTTCAGTTGTTTCCAAAGATATACCATCTAATTCAGTTGCTGCTGGCGTCCCCTGTCGGGTTATATCTACTTTAGATATTTACAGGTCGCATAGATCGAAGAAACAAGTTGATGAAGCTTTTGCCTTATTCAGAAGCTATTACTTGAGCCATAGTCGCGTGCCTCCAAAAGAAATATTCAGGGAGTATTTTTGGATTTTTGAAAAAGCCAGTAAGGACCTTATTGACGAATATAAAGATGTTATGCAACTTCTTCCTGATTCCAGAGGAAAGACTGAAGCTGCTTTCAACTCACATGCTCCTTCCTTTGATGATTATGATTCGTTTATTAGATATTGTTTAGATAAGTTCCAAGAAGAGGAAGGAAACTACAAAGATGATACCAAAAATTAGTGTAGTTATTCCTGTCTATAATCCAGGTATTTTTTTCTCTGATTGTATCGAATCTCTTGAAAGACAGACTTTGAAACCATTCATGATTGTTCTTGTGGATGATGGGAGTACGGATGGATCCGCTGAACAATGTGATGTGTTTGAAAGATTATATGATAATGTAAAAGTTGTTCATACAAGTAATCATGGTGTAAGTCATGCACGTAATGTTGGCATGTCTTATATAGAAGATGCGGATTATATTTCATTTGTTGATTCAGATGATGTAGCTCATCCTCAGTATATTGAGTTATTATATGAGGCAATTCAGAATGATAATGCATGTGCGAGCTGGTGTCGTTTTTCTGAGGCAGATTCGTTTCTAGCATATTCCTATCAAAAGTCTTCTCCTAGAAGAGTGAGTTCATCTTCATTGTGTGAATCCGTCTTCAAGAAAAATGACATCTTCTATTTGTGGGATAAACTTTTTAGTGTGAAGATTATCAAGGAAAATCATATTCGTTTTGATGAACGATATGGCTTATGGGAGGATTTACTTTTTTGCTTCAAGTATTTCATGCTCTGCAATGATTACATCAATTGCGTTGATGAGGAGCTTTATTACTACAGGCAGAATGATAACTCAATCGTTCATAGAGATGCAAATGCCAAGGATAGAATTGCACAGTTCTCTATAGCCAGTGATATTCTATTTCTTTCCATAAAGAAAATGAATTTTAGATGTATTTTTACTTCTCTGCTACAGCAGATGAAGTGCTTGATTTGGCTTACAAAAACCATTCTAAAATGTGCTATTAAAAAAATTATAGTAAAGAGATGAGGAATTGTATGAACTTCAAGAAGCTCATTAAGCATATTATGCCGTTAAGTTTTTTAAGATTGATCCAACAGTTAAAAGCTCATCGTCTGTTGCTTCATGAAGGACGTTCAGATCTCAATCGTTTCTATCGTTCCTGTGTCGTTTCTTCTCGCTCGAATCAGGTCCAGATGGAAAGCGTATTGATTTTCTATATCCATCAGATTGAAAAGGGTTTTTCTTTTGATACTTATCAGTACGGGCGCGGTCGTGGCGCGTTAAGTAATCTTGCAAGTATATCTGCAAAGCTTGGGAGCATTGATACACAGTGGCGCGACAATGCATTGTATAAAGATATGGTACTTGCTTTAGGGGAGTATTACAGGCGTCACGTGACTGCTGGCCGGGACGTTTCTTATCTGACGGAGTTATTTGATGAAGCTACCAATAAAGACATAGTAGCCTCTTCTAAGAACGAGTATCCCAATATTCAACTTCTTCTAAGTTCTAAAGCGGATAATGCCACTGTTTCCTTTAGTGAGTTGACCGAACGTAGACATGCCGTCAGAACATTTTCTCAAGAACCAGTGACCCGAACCGAGTTGGAAAAAGCAATTGTTATGTCTTTGCGTACGCCATCCGTATGCAATAGACAACCAGCGCGTGTTCGGATTTTCACCGACAGACAGCTAATTAACCAAGCTTTGAAAATTCAGGGTGGTTTTGGAGGATATGATACACCGCCAGCATTGTTGCTTGTGACTGCCGATTTGCGTGTATTCATGGGGCCAAATGAGCACAATGAAGGATATGTTGATGGCGGATTATTCGCCATGTCGTTGCTGTATTCGTTGGAGGCGTGCGGCCTTGCAGCTTGTCCTCTTAATACGATGTTCATCGAAGAAACCGATGAGAAGACTCGTGCCTTGCTTGATATTCCGGATAACGAGGTGTTCATTATGTACATTGCCGTAGGGCATTTCCGTGAGTCTTCCAAGATCTGCCGATCCCAGAGGTTCGGGATTAATCACGTGCTAGTGAATTGATTGCTGAGATTTTCATGGGTAAATATAAGAATCTGTTGTTGAATATTGGTCTATTCACACTAAATACTGTATCAACGAAGCTTATTACGTTTCTGTTAGTACCGTTGTATACTTATTTCTTGACAGCGGCACAGTATGGCGTGACCGATATGTCTCTTACCGTGGCCGGCTTAATTACGCCTGTAGTCACTCTCTCTATTGGTGACGCAACCACTCGGTATGTTATCGATGATCCAGACGATAAAGAACGATACATATCTGTCGGTTTTTGGGTAACCTTATTTGGCTGCCTGATTATGCTTTTCCTTCTTCCTCTTCTAAGGCTTCCGGTATTTGGAGGACTAGGGAATTATCAGTGGTTTTATCTTGCGTATTTTGTTTCTTCTGCGTTTAACACATATATGGCGAATGTTGCAAGAGGACTGAATCAGGTTAAACTAATTACATGGGCGTCTATCGCCTCATCGCTTGTTTCTGCCCCATCAGCAGGTTTACTTATTGGCTTGTTTGATTGGAAAGTCGAAGGTTATTTTATTTCGCTAATTCTAGGTGGATTAGTTGCAATTGTTCTATATCTTCTATTTGGTGGTTCCTGGAGATATGTGAGTATTCCCAGGCTAGACCGTGATCGTCGTTTTATTAAGAAGATGTTGTTATATTCATTGCCGCTGATGCCAAACGCTATATTCTGGTGGATTGGTACGAGTGTGAACAGATTTTTCATCACTAGTATGCTTGGCATTGGTGCCTCCGGCTTATTTGCGGCTGCTAGCAAGATTCCCAATGTAATGAATATGGTCTCTTCAACATTTTGGCAAGCGTGGAGTCTATCGGCGTTCCAAGAGTTTAAGAAAGTCGATACCAGAAAATTCTATAGCAATGTATTTGCAGTGTTTAGAACATTCTGTTTTCTTGCCGCATCGGGTCTTATATGGCTATCTCCGTGGCTTGCTTCACTTCTGCTGCAAAAAAAGTTTTACGATTCTTGGGTTATTATTCCTATCTTGATTCTTGCGTTCTTGCTTAATGTATTTGCTGGTTTCTATGGAACAGTATTTACTGCAAGTATGAAAACTAAATATTTAATGATATCGACGGCAATTCCGGCAATTGCGGTTATCGTATTGACTTGGTTGCTTATCAGTGTAACGGGACTGCAAGGAGCCGCGTGGGCTATGGTTGGCAGTAACCTGATAATGTATGTCATGCGTGTATTTATGGCTCGTTCAATTGTGAAGATAACTGTGAACTGGCCATTTATGCTTGCGAATATTGCAATCGTCAGTATTCAAGCATGCGTTATGTCATGGCAAATGCCTATGTACATGCTATTGTCTGGATTACTTTTCGTATCTGTATTTGTTGTATCTATTCTCGATATTTACCCAGTTATGCTGAACTTGATTTCTGTCATCAAAGGTAAACGTTCAAAAAGAGAACATGCAAAGCACATTCGACGAACGATAATTTAAGGAAGGTAATTATGAAAGTAGGGACTATCACTTTTCATTGTGCGTATAATTTTGGCTCTGCCTTGCAGACCTATGCATTAAAGAAGTATCTTACTGATCTGGGCCATGATGTGCATGTCATTGACTATCGTAGTGAGAATTTCCGAGATTATCGGATCTTTAGGAGATATAGTTACAAATCATATTTTAAAGATTTACTGTTTCTTTCTGGTAATCTACGCAGACGTAAGAGTTTTCAGGAATTCTGGCGTACACATTTTAATTTGACTGATTGCACTTATGAGGGTCCTGATGCAGAACGATTATTAGCTTTAGATTTTAAAGATTATGACGCCTTGATTTGTGGCAGTGATCAGATTTGGAATTTGGATTGCACAGCTGGACCAGTTCCATCGTTTTTCCTCTCTTTCGCTTCTAGTAAATCGAAGAAGATTGCATATGCGCCAAGCTTGTCACACGCCAAATTTGAGGAGAAGAACTTCACTCAAGAAGATAAGATGCACATCTCTGAGTGGTTAAGTCATTTTGACGCCCTTTCCGTAAGAGAGCTTTCCGTAGCGGGGCAGTTCCAGCAATTAACCAATAGGCCGATCGTCGAAACGCTTGATCCCACACTTTTATTGAATCTAGAAGATTATCGTCAGATACAAGCACCACAGCTTCCGAAGAAGCTTGAAGCAGGCAAATACATATTTGCATATACGCTATGGCCAAATGAAGATATGATGCATTATATCGATAAATTGGCGGCAAAACGTGGACTAACTGTTGTTTACTATTCTCAGACACCATTCAGATATAAGTCGCACGCAATTAATGTTTGGGGTATCGGCCCTTCTGATTTTCTCACATTGATTGATAGATCGAACTGTGTGGTATCAAATTCTTTCCATGCAACAGTATTTTCGATTTTATACGGTAAACAGTTCCTTACTTTTGGCATGGAGAAAAGTACTTCTCGTATGAGAACTTTACTGTCTAAATTAGGTTTGTCGGAGGAACATCTCCTACCTTCTGATTTTGATGGTGAAAGAGATATCGAGCCTTTTTCATCTGCATTGGATACAGCATTGCTTAATAATCTTCGAGTGGATTCCGAACAATTCATTAAAGACGCACTGGCTTAGATGACTGTTGCTTGATGTGTGATATATGAGTTTTTGTGCATTGTTTACCTTATAACGAGTGCTATTCGGTGTGGATACCACGGCTATGTCGCGTTTTACATTCACCAAGATGAATGTAAAACGCGACTTTCTTTTCACTTAAACGGGTAGGGGACTGGATAACGTCTGAATTCTTGCGCATTTTCAGATTCCGGCCTTGATGGAAAAGGACATGGGCCGTGCCGGGTACGATTTTCAGTCGCCAGACAATGAAAAACCGCGATTGGAAGGAGGCGCGAGGCCATGTCCAGGGAAATCATACAGTTCGACCAGGCCATGTTCGAGAGCAAGCTCGACGCCATGGTGCGCGAGAAGGTCGAGCGGATCGTCAACGCGATGCCCGACGCTTCAAGCGGACGAGATCGCCAACGCCGCGAGATACGAGCGTTCCGGCAGACGGAAGGCGTACCGGGCCGGCCACTACGAGCGGAGCCTGACCGCCAAGGCCGGCAGGCTCGATCTCAAGGTGCCGAAATCGAAGGGCGCCCTGTTCGAGTCCGCGGTGATCGAACGCTACCGCAGACGCGGGGAAAGCGTAGAGGAGGCGCTGATCGACATGTACCCGGCCGGCGTGTCCACCAGGCAGGTCGACGACACCGGCCAGTTGCCGTGGGGCGACCGCATGACGTCCCAGACATTGAGCGGCAAGCTCAAGCGCGTGTACGCCGAGATCGACGAATGGCGCACGAGGCCGTTGGATGACGAGTACCCATACGTGTTCGTGGACGGCGTGTGGCACAAGCGCTCCTGAGGCGGAAGCGTGGAGAACGTCGGCATCCTGGTCGCCATCGGCGTCAGCAAGGATGGTCACCGCGAGGCCGTCGGCGTCGCCGAGGGCATGAGGGAGGATTCCGCCAGCTGGGAGCGGTTCTTTCGCTCCATGATTGAACGCGGCCTGAAGTGCGTCCGGCTCGTGTGTATTTCGTCAAATTGAGGTGGACGTGTTCGGCACTTAATCTGAACACCGTCGGCGTTCAACTTGAACACCGTCGGCGGTTGGTTCCTTGTTTTGTTGTTTGTTTGGTTTATTTCATGAGGGAGTGTTTGTTCCGGTAGGATTCGCCGTGGAAACGGAGGATCCTGCCGTGGTGGACGATGCGGTCGATGACCGCGGCGGCCATGTCCCCGTCACCGAACACGTCGCCCCATCTGCCGGACTCGAGGTTCGAGGCGGAGATGACGCTGCGGGTCTCGTAGCTGTCCGCGCCGGCCTGGAACAGGAGCCTGGCCCCGTCGATGTCGATGGGCAGATAGCCGAGCTCGTCGATGATGACCAGCCCGGCCCTGCCGATCGTCTTAAGCTCTTGGTCGAGATGGTTCTCGTCCTTGGCCTTCCTCAGCCGCATGACCAGGCTCGAGGCGGTGAAGAACCTGACGGGGATCATGCGCTGGCATGCGAGCATGCCGATCGCGATGGCCAGGTGGGTCTTGCCGCAGCCCACGT
>ENA-OXEK01000010-OXEK01000010.1-human-gut-metagenome-genome-assembly--contig:-NODE-10-length-153790-cov-55.388266_pt1 | contig 153790 bp, 119 predicted proteins | sample MGYA00249825_ERZ652244 | MGnify/ENA primary metagenome ERZ652244 (study PRJEB26925, sample SAMN05826968) | human gut metagenome | biome: ENVO:2100002; feature: ENVO:00000062; material: ENVO:00002003...
GACGAGCTGTTCAATAGTAGGCAACTTGAATTCTCCGATTCAGTGGTTTCTCTTGGTTTCGTGTGACCGCCGCACTGCACCCACACTCCACGACACTGAATCGTAAAGATAGCCACAGTCCACCGGCCCGATGGCCCGTCCCTCTCTCACCGCCGCATTGCTGCGCGTGATGCAATCGAGTTCCGGGATATCCCAACCCGCACGCCTGTTACATAAGGCATGCCGTTGGCACACACGAATTACCAGTATACGGGTCTGCCGGACAATGCTGGATAATCGTGTCGCGACAGCAACGGCCGTTATACGAAGAGTGGCTCCGACACCATCCTGGCATCGGAGCCACTCTCCCACGCGCCACCTTGCGCGCATCGCTTCAAACCTCTGAGTCTTTTCATAACCCCATGCGGCCCGGCGTCCTCGCCGTACTGCCTATGCCGCCATCTCGAATCGCTATATTCGGTTGTTCTTCAGTTATATCTTGAAGGCGTTGCGCATGGGCCTCACGGCCATCGGCGCTTCATTGCGACCTGACGAATTCTCGACCGATCTGCAACTCCGGCCTTCACCTTTAGTATACCGCAAACGAACATATGACACGGGGCAAAACACCCCTAAATCCCAATATTTTCAATACTTAACCGAACTTCAGCGCAAAGCAACACAATCTAACATCGCCATGGAAAAACAGGTCAAAACAGAACAGCCTCTGAACCGTTCTGTACGGTTCAGAGGCTGCCTGGCCGATGCCACGAATCACATTCAGGCGTTGACCGTTTCCTCGGACTCATCCTTGACGGCGTCCCCGGCTTCCGAAGCCTTGGCCGCGGAACCCTTCTCGCCATTGTCGGAATCCGGGTGGATCTGATGCTTGTCATCGTGCTCGCGCCACCAGCTGGACAGCACCGAACCGGAGATGTTGTGCCATACGCTGAAGAAGGTGGACGGCACGGCGGCAAGCGGGTTGGACGCGAAGGAGCTCAGGGCCAGCGTGGCGCCCAAAGCGGAATCCTGCATGCCGACCTCGAAGGTGATGGCCTTCTGCTGCGCGTAGCGGAAGCCCTTCGGATACACCTTGTACATGAGCTTGGAGAAGCCGAAGCCCAGCGCGTAGCCGCACAGGTTGTGCAGGATGACCACCGGGATGGCAAGCAGCGAGGATGCCACGAACAGCTTCGGACCATTGGCTGCGACCACGACGCCGATGATGAGCAGGATGGCGACCTGGGACACGATCGGCAGCGCCACCGTGACCTTCTCGATCTTCTCCTTGAAGATGGCGTGGCAGATCACACCGAGCGCGATCGGGAACAGCACCACCTTGACCGCGTTGAGGAACAGGGACTCGACCGGCACGGTCACATACTGGGAGGCGAGCCACTGCATCAGCAGAGGAATCATGAACGGCGCGCACAGCGTGGACAGGATGCCGATGGACACGTCGAGCGCCACGTCGCCACGGCTCAGATAGCTCATCACGTTGGATGAGGTGCCGGACGGGCAGCAACCGACCAGAATCACACCCACGGCAAGCGGGCCATCGAGACGGAAGATCCAGCACAGCAGCACGGCCACCAACGGCATGATCACGAAGTGGGCCACCGTGCCGACGACGACCATCAGCGGCTGGGTGAGGATACGTTTGAAATCGTCGAGCGTCAGCGTCAGGCCCATGCCGAACAGCACGATGCCCAGGAAGTATCCGGTGTAGGACTTGCCCCACAGGCTGGTTTGCGGCACGAAGTAGTTGAACACGGCCCATACGATCACGATCACGGTGAACCATTTGGTGAGTCAATCACCAAACGCCTTGATCTTCTGCATTATCGTTTCCTCTTTTCTCAATCACGTTTCCATGGAAGTCATTTCCGAGGAAAACAAAACGGGACCGGCTTTCTGCCGACCCCGTCGTGACATCTTCCGTTGGAATTGCCTACAAATTAGGCACCCATCCATCAAGTGCGTAACATTCCGTTCACATAATGAACATCACATGGCAGCCGAAAGCGCAACACGCCGACGCGCGCACATCCAAAAAATCGTGTATAGTATCCATTCGTTGCGCTTCCGCATGGAAGTGAGAACATGGTGGCTATAGCTCAGTTGGTAGAGCATCTGATTGTGGTTCAGAAGGTCGCGCGTTCGAGCCGCGTTAGCCACCCCGGTGAAACCTCGGAAGAAATTCCGAGGTTTTTTGCTATCCGCGGAGGCCGAACGCGCGGAACCAGACTTTCCCGATCGCAAGCAACCCACAACAAAAGGAACGACCATGCTGTCTTTCGAAAACGACTACTCCTGCGCCGCGACGCCGGAAATCATCGCCCGTCTCGCCGAAACCGCGCCCAACCAGTATCCCGGCTACGGCACCGACGACGTCTGCGAAAGCGCCAAAGCCAAAATCCGCGAGGCCTGCGCATGCCCGGACGCCGAAATCTTCTTCCTCGTCGGCGGCACTCAGACCAACCAGGTCGTCATCGACGCCATCACCCCGCCGTATGCGGGCGTGGTAGCGGCCACCACCGGACATGTGAACGTGCATGAGGCGGGCGCTATCGAATTCACCGGCCACAAGGTGCTCACGCTCCCCCACCATGACGGCAAAATCAACGCGGATGAACTCGACGAATACTGCGCCACGTTCTACGCGGACGGCAACTACACGCATATGGTGTTCCCCGGCTGCGTGTACATTTCGCAGGCCACCGAATACGGCACGCTGTACACGCTGGCCGAGCTCGAGGCGATCCGCAAGGTCTGCACGAAGTACGACATGCCGTTGTTCATCGACGGCGCGCGTCTCGGCTACGCGCTGACCGCCACCGGCAACGACGTGACGATCGAGGACATCGCGCGTCTCGCCGACGTGTTCTATATCGGCGGCACCAAGGTGGGCGCGATGTTCGGCGAGGCCGTGGTGTTCACGCACGGCAACATGCCAAAGCATTTCGTGACGATCGTCAAGCAGCATGGCGCGCTGCTGGCCAAGGGATGGCTGCTGGGACTGCAGTTCGACACGTTGTTCACCGACGGCCTGTACCTGCGCATCGCCCGCCACGCCAACGATGCCGCGGACCGTATCCGCAAGGTGCTGGTGGAACGTGGCTACACGCTGACTTTCGATGCGCCGACCAACCAGATCTTCGTCACGCTCGACAACGAGACCTCCGAACGTCTGCAACGCGACGTCCGTCTCGGCTTCACGGAAAAGGCGGACGACACGCATACCGTGATGCGCATCTGCACCAGCTGGGCCACGACCGACGAGCAGGTGGACGAGCTGGTCGCACTGCTGTAAAAGACAGTCCGCAAAACAAGGAAAGCCGGGAAATCGCTCCCGGCTTTTCGCTTATGTATAACGATTGTATTGCGATTGCGGCAGGCGCCATTCAGCGACGGTTATCGGCGATCGCCTCACGTTCCATCGCGACGAACTTACGTACGGACGATTCCACCGAATAATTGGTTTTCGTATGTTCGGCGTAGGTGCCGCCCCACTTGGCGAGCTGCGCCGGATGGTCGATCCACCAGTCGATACGACGGGCCAGCGCGTCCACATCGTCCACGGGGAACAACGATTCGTCCAGCAGCGCGAACTGGCCGGCCGCGCTCAGCGACGACGAGGCGATCACCGGCACCAGACCGGCGGCCATGCCTTCGATGACACTCACCGATTCGAGATCGGCGATCGACGGATGCACCAGCAGATTGCCGGAACGCAGCAACGCCGGCATGTCGGCATTCCGGTGGAATCCGATCGAAGCCGGACGAGACAACAGCCGTCCGGCCATACGCTGCAACCTCTTCTTAAGCGGCCCGGTGCCGGCGATCACCAATTCGATGTCCTGCGCGTGACGGCAGCGGGCGATCGCCCGGATCAACGCGACATGGTTCTTCTCATTGGTCAGTCGTCCCGACGCGACGATACGGAACGGCACCGGCGACGGCTCGTCCGCCTTGCGCTGCCGCTTCGGCGTGAACCGCGATTCGTAGCCGTTGGAGATGACATGCAGCTTCGACTTGTATCCATGCGAGCGCAGCAGGCTCGCACCCAATTCGGTCGGCACATGCACATGGTCGATCTTGCGGTACAGCCATATGTCGAACAGCCAGTAGATGAACGAGTCGATGCCGGGCACATATTTCAAAGGCCCCGCGGAATACGTGACGTTCTCCGGCTGCACGTGGTAGCCGGCCGTAACGGCGATGCCCATCTGTTTGGCGACCTTGCAGGCATGCTGGCCAAAACGGAACGGCGTGTAGATATGCACCACGTCCACACCATCGAACGCCTTGCGAAACAGCGTGTCGCTCGGCTCGGCGAACTGCATCTGCTGCTTCTTCGCCACCCAGCTGACCAACGGCACATGATTGACGCGCGCGGGATATTCGGGCGCGCCGATGCCCACCAAACGGACATGATGCCCCTGGCGCTCCAGCTCCTGCGCCCACTGCAACGCCGAATTCGAGGTGCCATTGCCCCGATTCCCCGACGTGTCGACCACCATGGCAATGGTCAGGGGGCGCTGCGTTTCATTCTTTTCATTCTCGGACATGCGTTCCATCCTACGCCGATGGCACAATAGAAGTCATGACTGAAGAGAATCGTGCCCTCGGCACTCCGCTTGGCAAGCATCCGACCCGTGTTCTGTTCCTTGGCTCCGGCGAGCTGGGCAAGGAAGTCACCATCGAACTGATGAGACTCGGCGCATGGGTGTGCGCGGCCGATTCCTACGCCGGCGCGCCGGCACAACAGGTGGCGCACGAATACCGCGTGCTCGACATGGCCAACGCGGACCAGCTGCGCGCGCTGTTCGACGAAATCCAGCCGGACATCATCGTGCCGGAAGTCGAGGCGATCGCCACCTCCGAACTCGCGGCCGCCGCAGCACGTGGCGCGCAGGTGGTGCCAAGCGCCGAAATCGCGGCGATCTGCATGGATCGCGAACGCCTGCGCGTGCTCGCACACGAGGAACTGGGACTGCCGACCACCCCGTACCGTTTCGCCGGCTCTCTGGAAGAACTACGTGAGGGCGCGCAAATCGTCGGCTATCCATGCGTGGTCAAGCCGATCATGAGCTCCTCCGGCCACGGACAGTCCGTGGTACGTTCCGCGGATGCGATCGACGCCGCATGGACGGAAGCGCAGGAAGGCCGCCGCGCACACGACGAAGGCGACGTGTCACGCGTGATCGTGGAGGCGCTCGCCCCGCTCGACTACGAGCTGACCGTACTGACCGTCAGCTCCAGCGCCGGCATCGTGACCTGCGCTCCGATCGGACAGCGTCAGGAAAGCGGCGACTACCGCGAATCCTGGCAGCCGGCCACCTTCACGCCGGACGTGCTCGAACAGGCGCAGCACATCGCACGAACCGCCGTGGAAGGTCTGGTGGCGAAGGCCCAGGCTTCCGGCGAAAAAGGCTGGGGCGTGTTCGGCGTCGAACTGTTCGTGCTGACCGACGGAAACGTGCTGTTCAACGAGGTCTCCCCTCGTCCGCACGATACCGGCATGGTCACCATGGCTTCCCAGCGGTTGAGCGAATTCGCATTGCACGCGCGCGCGATCCTCGGCCTGCCGATCACACAGGAACATGTCGCCCTGTCGATTCCGGAAGGCACCGTCGCGGCAAGCCATGCGATCGTCGTCCAAGGCGATGGCGAAGCGGAATTCCGCAACGTCGCCGCCGCGCTCGCCGAACCGGGTACCGACCTGCGTGTCTTCGCGAAGCCGGAAGTGCATGGGCACCGACGCATGGCGGTCGCGCTGGCCGTCGGCGGCGACGAGGCGGACGCGCGCGCCAAAGCCGGGAACGTGGCCGAATCGCTCGACATCGCAATCGTTTGACGGCTATCGCCGGATGCTGAGACGAGGCTGCCGGAACGCGCCCAAAAGTCGCGCGATTGTAGCCTCCCGTTGGTATCTTGTTAACTGTCAAGTTCACCAAACTATCTACCTCCCAAACACCAGGAAAGGCGAGTAATGGAGAAGTTGGAAAAGCTCTACGAGGGCAAGGCCAAGCAACTGTACGCAACTGACGATCCGGAGGTCCTCTGGGTCGAATACAAGAACTCCGCTACCGCAGGTGACGGCGAAAAGAAGGAAGACTTCGCCGGCAAGGGCAGGCTGAACAACCTCATCACCACGCTGATCTTCGATCTGCTTAAGAAGCGCGGCATCGACAGCCACCTGGTGGCACGCGTGGGCGAGACCTCCCAGCTGGTCAAGAAGGTCACGATGTTCCCGCTCGAGATCGTGCTGCGTAACACCGCGGCCGGCCACTTCTGCTCCCGCCTGGGCGTCGAAGAGGGCATCGAGCTCAAGGAACCGGTGCTGGAGTACTTCCTGAAGAACGACGAACTGCACGACCCGTTCGTGAACGACGACGATCTGGTGGCGCTCGATGTGTGCACCCGCGAGGATCTGGCCGAAATCGCGCCGCTCGCCCGTCGCATCAACGAAGCCCTGATCGAAATCTTCGCCAAGATCGACGTCAAGCTGGTCGATTTCAAGATCGAGATGGGCCGCACCTCCGACGGCACGCTGCTGCTCGCCGACGAGATCACCCCGGATTCCTGCCGCCTGTGGGATCAGCGCGACCACTCCGGCAAGGTGGAGCATCTTGATAAGGACCTGTTCCGCCGCGACCTGGGCGACATCATCCCGGCATACGAGGAGATCGAAAGCCGCTTGGCCGAGCTCGCCAAGTCCGAGGGCATCGAAGTCGCAGAGTAATGCGTTTGCAAGCCCGCATCTGAAGCGAAAGCCGGATGCGGGCTTCCTTGTTATATCGCAATCCTTCATTCTTTTGTCAATCCAAATCCAATAACCCCTCTTTTTCAAGGAGTTGACCATGGTTTTTCGCGTGTACGTGGAAAAGAAGCCGGGCTTTGACGTCGCGGCCCAGCAGCTCGCCAACGAGTTGCACACCATTCTCGGCATCGGAGCTTTGAAGAACGTCCGTCTCGTCAACCGGTACGACGTGGAAGGCATCAGCGAGGAGCTGTTCGCCCAGGCCACGCCGACCGTGTTCAGCGAGCCGCAGGTGGACAACGTCTACGCCGACCTGCCTGATTTCGGTTCCGACACCGTGTTCGCGGTGGAGTATCTGCCCGGCCAGTTCGACCAGCGCGCGGATTCCGCCAGCGAGTGCATCCAGCTGATCTCCCAAGGCGAGCGTCCGACGGTTCGTTCCGCCAAGGTGTATGCGCTGGAAGGCGAGCTTTCCGAAGCCGACGTCGAGGCCATCAAGCATTACGTGATCAATCCGGTGGAAGCCCGTGAAGCCTCTCTGGATGTCAAGACCACGCTGAAGGCCCAGGTGCCGGTGCCAGGCAAGGTGGAGGTCATCAACGGCTTCCGCACCATGAGCGACGCCGAGCTCGAACAGTTCATCGAGGACCGTGGTCTCGCCATGGATCTGGCCGACCTGCAGTTCTGCCGCGAGCATTTCACCGAGGAGCAGCGCGACCCGACGATCACCGAGATCAAGGTGATCGACACGTATTGGTCCGACCATTGCCGTCACACCACGTTCGGCACGCAGCTCGACGAGGTTTCGATCGACGATGCCACCGTCAAGGCCGCGTTCGACAAGTATCTTGAGATGCGTCACGAGCTGGGCCGCGACGCCAAGCCGGTATGCCTGATGGATATGGGCACGATCGGCGCGAAGTGGCTCAAGAAGAACGGCATTCTGAAGAACCTCGACGAATCCGAGGAAATCAACGCCTGCACCGTCAAGGTGAAGGTGGATGTGAACGGCCACGACGAGGATTGGCTGTTCCTGTTCAAGAACGAGACGCACAACCACCCGACCGAGATCGAACCGTTCGGTGGCGCGGCCACCTGCATCGGTGGCTGCATCCGCGACCCCCTGTCGGGCCGTTCCTACGTGTATCAGGCGATGCGTGTGACCGGTGCCGCCGATCCGACCGTGCCGGTTTCCGAAACGCTTGAGGGCAAGCTCCCCCAGCGTAAGCTCGTCACCACCGCCGCGGCTGGCTACTCCTCCTACGGCAACCAGATCGGTCTGGCCACCGGCCAGGTGGATGAGATCTACCATCCGGGCTATGTGGCCAAGCGCATGGAGGTCGGCGCGGTCGTGGCCGCGACTCCGGCCGATCATGTGCGCCGCGAGACCCCGGCTCCGGGAGACAAGGTCATCCTGCTCGGCGGCCGTACCGGTCGTGACGGCATCGGTGGCGCCACCGGCGCTTCCAAGGCGCATAACGTCGAATCGCTGGAGCTTGACGGTGCCGAAGTGCAGAAAGGCAACGCGCCGGTCGAGCGCAAGCTGCAGCGTCTGTTCCGCCGTGGTGACGCGTGCCGTCTGATCAAGCGTTGCAACGATTTCGGCGCGGGCGGCGTGTCCGTGGCGGTCGGCGAGCTTGCCGACGGCCTGTATGTGGACCTCAACAAGGTGTCCAAGAAGTACGAGGGTCTTGACGGCACCGAACTGGCGATCTCCGAATCGCAGGAACGCATGGCCGTGGACGTGGCCGCCGAAGATGTGGACGAGTTCCTGGGCTACGCCAAGGAGGAGAACCTCGAGGCCGAGGTCATCGCGACCGTGACCGAAGAGCCGCGCATGACGATGGTGTGGAACGGCGACACGATCGTGGATCTGTCCCGCGAGTTCCTCGCCTCCAATGGCGCTCCGAAGCATCAGGTGGTACATGTCGAGGCGCAGCACGGCTACGCCACCCCGTGGAAGACCGGCACGCTCGCCGAACGCATGCACACCATGCTCACCGATCTGAACGTGGCCTCCAACAAGGGACTTTCCGAACGCTTCGACTCCACCATCGGCGCAGGCACCGTGCTCATGCCGTTCGGCGGGCGTAAGCAGCTGACCCCGAACATGGCCATGGTGGCCAAGCTGCCGGTGTTTGGCGAGACCACCACCGCCTCCGCGATGGCTTGGGGCTTCAACCCGTACATCATGGAGCAGAACCAGTTCACGGGCGCCTACCTGTCCGTGGTCGAGTCGCTCTCGAAGCTGGTCGCTGCCGGTTTTGAGCATGAGAAGGCATACCTGAGCTTCCAGGAGTACTTCGAGAAGCTGCGCGACGAGCCGGAACGCTGGGGCAAGCCGATGGCCGCCGTGCTGGGTGCTTTGATGGCCCAGGTGGATCTGGGCGCTGGCGCAATCGGCGGCAAGGATTCCATGTCCGGCACCTTCGAACAGCTTGACGTTCCGCCGACCCTGATCTCCTTCGCTGTAGCCGTGGGCAATATGAAGCGCGCCACCTCCCCCGAGTTCAAGGGCGCCGGCCACCGTGTGGTCCGCATCGCCCCGCGCTATAACGCCGATGGTCTCACGCCGGATAAGGACGCGCTGCTGGAGGTGTTCTCCGCGGTCGAGGAGCTCACCGATTTCGGCGATGCGCTGGCTGTGTCCACGCCTGGCTACGGTGCCACCGCCGAGGCTATCTTCAAGATGACGGTCGGCAACCAGATCGGCGTGAAGCTGGCCGATGGCATCAGCGTGGACGACCTGTTCGCCCCGGCCTATGGTTCCTTCATCATCGAACTTGCCGACAACGCGAAGGTTCCGGCCGTATCCAACCTGGTTGAGGTCAGTGAGGTCGGCGAGACCACCGAGGCCTACCAGTTCGCGGCAGCCGGTGAGACGCTGGATCTGGCCGAACTGCAGGACGCTTGGGAGGGCGGCATCGAATCCGTGTTCCCGTACCGATCCAAGGGCGACGAAAAGGGCAAGACCGTTGAGACCGTGTCCTTCAATGCGCCGAAGAAGACCGTGTACACCGGCACCGGCGTCGCCAAGCCGCATGTGATCATCCCCGTGTTCCCCGGCAACAACTGCGAATACGATTCCGCAGCCGCCTTCGAACGCGCGGGAGCCGACGTGAGCACGCTCATCGTGAACAACCTCACCCCCGCCGCCGTGGCCGAGTCCACCGCAGCTTTGGTTGAGGAAATCAAGAAGAGCCAGATCATCATGATCCCCGGCGGCTTCTCCGGCGGCGACGAGCCGGACGGCTCCGCCAAGTTCATCACCGCGTTCTTCCGTGCCCCGGCCGTGACCGAGGCCGTGCGCGACCTGCTGAACAACCGCGATGGCCTGATGCTCGGCATCTGCAATGGTTTCCAGGCGCTCATCAAGCTCGGACTGGTGCCGTACGGCGATATCGTGCCGATGACCGCCGAATGCCCGACGCTGACGTTCAACACCATCGGCCGCCACCAGAGCCGTCTGGTGCGCACCCGCGTGGCCTCGAACCTCTCCCCGTGGCTGGCGAAGACCGAGGTGGGCGACATGCACACCATCGCCATCTCCCACGGCGAAGGCCGTTTCGTGGCTTCCGACGATGTGCTCGCCCAGCTCAAGGCCAATGGCCAGATTGCCACGCAGTACGTGGACGAGGCCGGCGTGCCGGGCATGGACCTGAGCGTGAACCCGAACGGTTCACTGCTGGCCATCGAAGGCATCACCAGCCCGGACGGCCGCGTGTTCGGCAAGATGGGCCACTCCGAGCGTTACAGCAACGGCACATTCGTGAACGTGCCCGGCGAGAAGGATCAGCCGCTGTTCGCAGCCGGCGTGGAATACTTCACCGCCTGAGCATCAAGACTCTTTTCACGCTCACATAATCAAGGGTGGGTTCGAAATCTCATGATTCCGAACCCACCCTTTCATATACAGCAATCCGCGACATTCGTCATAGCAGCCGCTTCAGGCGGAAAGGTAACCCTCTGCGAGATCGACGGGCCTGTTGGCGCGTTCCACCGCATCGTCGCTGGATTGCGCGGTTTGTCTGATGATGTCGTCGTAACCGGTCAGGGCGGCGAAAGGCATGAATTGGGCGGCACGGTTATGCATGCTCATATGGGCATGCGTTTGAGATCGGTGGTGAGGCAGATCGATGATGTCGTCGTAGCGATGGGTTTCCGTAAGGCTCATGCCGCATGACCTCCTATCTGCTTGTTGCGCTGCTGGCCTGTGGCGTCATCGAACATATCCATGGCCTTGATGATGGAATTTCTGCCGAATTTGCGTTTGATGTCCAGAAGCGTTTGCTGCATATGCAGTTCGGCGTCCCCTTGCGGCGAATCCTTGGAACCACCATCGGCGGAACGCATAGCCTCGCATTCGGCCGCATCAGCGGAAGCGGAATCCACCGGCGCTTCCATCGTGGCGAACAAATCAGGCTGCGTATATTCGGACGCGGCCGCCTGCCGCCGTTCCTCAAGTTGCTCGTCGGTCAGCACATCGGCGGCGACCACATTCACCCGACGGACCAGCAAACGCCTGTCGACAATCGAGAGGAAAAGCTTATCGACCGCGTCGCAAATACGCGACGTAGCCGACGTCGGCTCCGGCAATGCGATCGACCCGGTGGCCGGCTTGGGTACGCGGCGGCCATACCTGTCGATCGAAACAGGGCCGTCGTATGTTGCCGCGGCATGTTCGGCAATCGCCTTCAAATCAGCGGAAACATCCTTGCCAAGCCGTTTCGGATTAAGACTTGCCGTGTCGTAGCCGACCATCAATCCCACTCTGCCGGCTTTCACGCCCTTCGCCACCAAATCCAGAGACAGCGTATCCGCCATTTCACGCACGATAAGCCGGGCGGCATCAAAACCCACCGGTCCCGTCAGCACTTGTCCGGAACTCAAGCTGTGCCCCGCCGGCTTGTACGCTTTGATGTCCGCGATGGTGCACGGTTCCCAACCCCACGCATGGTCGATGAGCAGTTCGGCGTTCACACCGAACATCTTGTACAGTAGATCTTCGTTGTAGTATTCGTCGGCACGCCCGATGGAGCAGCGCGCGATATCCCCCATGGTCGCCAGTCCGTGCGCTTCGAGCTTCCTTGCATACCCACGCCCCACACGCCAGAAATCGGTAAGCGGCCGGTGATTCCACAACAATCTCCGGTACGACATCTCGTCAAGCCGGGCGATGCGAATGCCGTCCTCCCCCGCCTGGATGTGTTTGGCCACGATATCCATAGCCACTTTGGCCAGATACATGTTCGTGCCGATGCCCGCGGTGGCGGTGATGCCGGTCTGGGTGTGGATATCACGGATGATGTCACGGGTCATCTCCTCCACCCCTTTGCCATAGGCGCGCAGATAGCCGGTGACGTCCATGAACACCTCGTCCACCGAATAGACGTGGATATCCTCAGCCGAAACGTATTTCAGATAAATACCGTAGATTTTCGCACTCATCGCCAAGTAATGAGACATGCGCGGTTTGGCGATGAACACGTCAGCGGCCAGATTCGGATTGGCCGCGAGCGCCTTCGCATCATACGATTTCTCCGTCAGCACACCGCCTGGAGCCGCGGCGCGACGGACCGCGTTGATTTCCTTCAGTTTCGCTTTGACTTCGAATAGGCGGGCGCGTCCGGGCAGACCGTATGCCTTCAACGACGGCGAGATCGCAAGGCAGATGGTTTTGTCGGTCCTCTCCTGGTCCGCCACCACCAAGTGTGTGGATAGCGGAGGGAATCCATGTTCCACGCATTCCGAGGACGCATAGAAGGATTTGAGGTCGATTGCCACGTATATCCGTCCGGCCATGATGCTCCTTCCATGCAATGGCTCATACGGGGGACTTCCCGCACCCCGACGACCGTGATTCGCGTTTTCAACGTCTTCCATCATAACAGCTTTTTCGAACGGCTGTTCGATTGCATGTCCGGTTCCATATACCGTCTGAGAACTGGACAAAACCCGACTCTTGTAGCCGCCCATTGATACTGTTGGACGGTAGCGAACCCCTTGTCTCCATGGTTTTGGAAGGAGCTTTGGCTTGTCAGCTGAACTCGAAGACATCCACGAGGAATGCGGTATTTTCGGCGTTTGGGGCCACTCGGACGCCGCCCGACTCACTTACTTCGGTCTGCACGCGCTGCAGCATCGTGGTCAGGAGGGTGCCGGCATTGTCTCCAACGATAACGGTCATCTCATCGGTCATCGCGGAACGGGTCTGCTGACCCAGGTATTCAGCGACGAGCGTGAAATCAAACGACTCAAAGGCGATAGGGCGATCGGCCATGTGCGCTATGCCACTGCCGGCTCCGGCGGCACCGACAACATCCAGCCGTTCATCTTCCGTTTCCATGACGGCGATATGGCGCTGTGTCATAACGGCAATCTCACGAATTGCCCGTCCCTGCGCCGCAAGCTGGAAGATGAGGGTGCGATCTTCCATTCCAATTCCGACACCGAAGTGCTGATGCACCTCATCCGCCGCTCCACGCAACGCACGTTTATGGACAAGCTCAAGGAAGCGCTGAACATCGTGCATGGCGGTTTCGCCTATCTGATTATGACCGAGAACGCCATGATCGGCGCACTCGATCCGAACGGTTTCCGTCCGCTCTCCCTTGGCAAGATGAAGAACGGCGCGTATGTGCTCGCTTCCGAAACCTGCGCGCTCGACGTCGTCGGCGCTGAATTGGTACGTAACATCCGTCCGGGTGAGATCGTGGTGGTGGACAACCACGGCTACAAGATCGTGCAGTACACGAATCAGACGCAGCTGGCCATCTGCTCGATGGAATTCATCTACTTCGCCCGCCCGGATTCCGATATCTACGGCGTGAACGTGCATTCCGCCCGCAAGCGTATGGGCGCACGTCTGGCGCAGGAGTCGCCGGTCGACGCCGATATGGTGATCGGCGTGCCGAATTCCTCATTGTCCGCAGCCTCCGGCTATGCGGAAGAGGCTGGTCTGCCCAACGAAATGGGTCTGATCAAGAACCAGTATGTGGCGCGAACCTTCATCCAGCCGACGCAGGAACTGCGCGAGCAGGGCGTGCGCATGAAGCTGTCCGCCGTTCGTGGCGTGGTCAAGGGCAAGCGTGTGATCGTCATCGACGATTCCATCGTGCGTGGCACCACGTCCAAGCGCATCGTGCAGCTGCTCAAGGAGGCCGGCGCGGCCGAAGTGCATATGCGTATCAGCTCGCCGCCGCTGAAATACCCGTGCTTCTACGGCATCGATATCTCCACCACCAAAGAGCTCATCGCCGCGAAGAAGTCCGTTGAGGAGATCCGCGAATACATCGGCGCCGATTCCCTGGCGTTCCTTTCCCTCGACGGTTTGGTCGAATCCATCGGTCTGGGTGCGGACGCACCGTATGGCGGCCTGTGCGTGGCCTACTTCAATGGCGATTACCCGACCGCGTTGGACGATTACGAAGCCGACTTCCTGAAGTCGCTCACTCCGGAGGATCGTGTCCGACTACCCGAATTCGCCTTGTACAAGAGCAAGTACGAAGGCAACGAGTACACCACCACTTCACCCCAAGAAGAACACTGAGACCCAAGAAAGGTTTGATATGCCAAAAGCATATGAAGAAGCCGGCGTAAGCGTCGAAGCCGGTTACGAAGTCGTCAAGCGCATCAAGTCGCATGTGGCGCGCACCAATCGTCCGGGCGTGGTCGGCGGCATCGGCGGATTCGGCGGCCTGTTCGATCTCGCCTCCCTGGGTTACAAGGAGCCGGTGCTGATTTCTGGCACCGACGGCGTGGGCACCAAGCTGGTCGTCGCCAAGATGGCGGGCAAACACAGCACCATCGGCATCGACTGCGTGGCCATGTGCGTCAACGATATCGCGGCCCAGGGCGCGGAACCGCTGTTCTTCCTGGATTACATCGCCTGCGGCAAGAACGATCCTGCCCTGCTTGAGCAGGTCGTCTCCGGCGTGGCCGACGGCTGCGTGCAGGCCGATTGCGGCCTGATCGGCGGCGAGACCGCCGAGATGCCGGGCATGTACGACGAGGACGAGTACGATTTGGCCGGTTTCGCCGTGGGCGTGGCCGAGAAGTCCGCCATAGTCGATGGTTCCTCGATTGTCGAAGGCGACGTGCTGATCGGCCTTCCCTCCACCGGCGTGCATTCCAATGGCTTCTCCCTGGTGCGCAAGGCCCTGTTCGAACAGGCCGGATACACCGTCGACACCCAGCTGGATGAGCTCGGCGGTGAGAAGCTCGGCGACGTGCTGCTCACCCCCACCAAGATCTATGTCAAGACGCTGTCCCCGCTGTTCAAAGCCGGCGTGGTCAAGGGCGTCGCGCACATCACCGGCGGTGGCTTCATCGAGAACATCCCGCGTATGATCCCCGATGGTCTCGCGGCGCATATCAACCTCGGCTCCTGGCCGGTTCTGCCGATCTTCGACGTGCTGGAGAAGGCCGGCGAAATCGACCATATGGAAATGTTCAACATCTTCAACATGGGTATCGGCATGGTGCTGGCGGTCAGCGCCGAAGATGCCGATAAGACCATGGAACTGCTGAAGTCCAATGGCGAGGCCGGCTATGTGCTGGGCAATATCGTCAAGAAGACCGGCGAGGACGTCGAACTGCAGTAAACGAACATACGGGGGTAGCCGAACAGGCACCCCCGATATTATTTCTTGAGATTGGCACTCTTCCCCATAAGGGATACAACAGGAGGAAATATGAAGGTTCTGGTCATTGGTTCCGGTGCGCGTGAACACGCCATCGCCCACGCGCTCATGCGTGGCGACAGCGTCAGCGAGGTCACTGTGGCTCCAGGCAATCCGGGCATGGAACTTGACGGCATCCGCACCACGCAGCTCAACCCGTCCAATCATGCGGCGCTCATCGATTTCGTGAAGAACAATGGTTACGATTGGGTGTTCGTCGGACCGGAAGTGCCGCTTATCGAAGGCATCGTCGACGATTTCGCGGCCGCCGGCATCAAGGCGTTCGGCCCGAACAAGGCCGCCGCGCAGATCGAGGGTTCCAAGGACTTCGCCAAGCAGCTTATGGAACGTCACGACATTCCGACCGCGAAGTACCAGACGTTCGACGATTTGGAGCGTTCCACCGCTTATGTGCGCGAGCATGGCGCGCCGATCGTCATCAAGGCCGATGGCCTGGCCGCAGGCAAGGGCGTGACCGTGGCGATGGATGAGGAGACCGCCATCGCCGCTTTGGAGGACATTTTCGTGGACCACCGCTTCGGCAACGCCGGCGCGAAGGTGGTTATCGAGGATTTCCTTGAGGGTCAGGAATTCTCTCTGATGAGCTTTGTGAACGGCACCGATTTCTGGCCGATGCCGATTTCGCAGGATCATAAGCGTGCCTACGATGGCGACAAGGGGCCGAACACCGGCGGCATGGGCGCTTACAGCCCGGTTCCGCAGATCGGTCAGGATGTGATCGACACCGCCATCGAAACCATCGTCAAGCCGACCGTTCAGGCCATGGCCGACGAGGGCACGCCGTTCACCGGCATTCTGTACGCCGGCCTCATCGCCACCGCCGACGGACCGAAGGTCATTGAATTCAACGCGCGTTTCGGCGATCCAGAGACCGAAGTGGTGCTGCCGAAGCTCACGTCCGATCTCGGTGCCGGCATCAACGCCATTCTGAACGATGAGACCCCGGAATTCACTTGGGATGAGGACAATGCCACTCTCGGCGTGGTGCTCGCTTCCGACGGCTATCCGACCAATGTGGTCAAGGGTGCCGCGATTCCTGAGATCAAGGTCGACGACGATTCCCACGTCTACTATGCCGGCGTGACGCGTGGCGAGCATGGCCTGGTGGCGAATTCCGGCCGCGTGCTTTTCGTGGAGACCTCCGCGGCCGATATCAAAACCGCGCAGGACAAGGTCTACGGCATCATCGACAAGCTTGACACGACGGGAATGTTCTACCGTCACGACATCGGTTTCAAGGCGTTGAACGCATGATGTGACGTCATGCTGACGCCGTGAAACGTTTTAAGGGGCTTGTTCCATAATTGGAACAAGCCCCTTAGCGTATTCTCAGACGCGCGCGAATTCCACGCGGCACGACACGAAGGCGTACAAAGGTACGTCGAGTGTAGTGCCGTGCGGAAGGCGCGCTGTCCTCGTTACGGCAGGGTCATGAACGAGGTGTTTTTCAGATAATTCTTCCCCGTGGTGATGTCGTATTGGATGAGCCGGTAATCGGCCAGCAGCTGTCTGGTTTCGGCGTCGAAATCGTCTTCGGCCATGGGCTCGCCCTTGGAGTTCAGATAGATGTTCTGTCCTTCGGGGATGCGGTCCCAGCCTTGGATGTTGTTCACGACCGGCGGTTCCATGGCGGAGATCTTGGAATGCATTTCGGTGAGGAACGCCAGGTATGGGGAAACTTTGGCATCCATGTGCTCGGCCGCCTGGGCCACGAAGAAGTTCGGCGACGAGTATTCGGCGTTGTCGATCTTGTTGCCTTGCGTGCCGGAGGCTTTGTTGGACCAGATGAAGTAGTCCGTCTGATGTAACGCCAGCGAGTTGCCGTCATCAGCGGAAGCCGACGAGTAGATGCCCGGCAGATGGTCGCCGTAGAAGACCACGGTGACCGGCTTGTCGAGCTTGTCGAGTTCGGCAAGGAATCCGGCGGTCGCCCCATCCGTCAGGGACGCGCCCTTTTGGTAGGTCTCGATGGATTCCTTCTCGTCGTCCTTCAACGGCTTTCCCGTGGTGGAGGAGGCTTTGAAGTCGTTGTGCTTGTACCAGTCATGGTAGGGCATGTGGTTCTGCATGGTGATGACCTGCAGGAACTGGTTCGACTTGGTTTTCCTGACTTCCTCCAGCGTGCTTTGGTAGGTGGCCTCGTCGGAGACGTACGGCGAATCGTCGATCTTGTCCTGATGCGAGATGACGTCCGGCCCGGTCAGCGTGTAGAAATGCGAGAAGCCGAACTTCTTGTAGTTGGTGGCGCGCGAATACATGGACGACTCGTACGGGTGCAGTCCGATGGAGTTCTTGGACGCGCCCCACATCTGGTTGATGGTCGGCGTCCAATGCTCGCTCGGCACCAGCTGCTGGTATGGGCTGGTCAGGGAGGAATCGAAATTCGCCATGCTCAGGCCGGACAGTCCCATGTATTCCAGATTGGCGGTGCCGCCGCCGTATCCGGAGGACAGCATCAGGCCGGACGTGGTATTCTGCTTAATCTTGCGGATGTTCGGTATGGAATCCTTGTTGACTTTGAGTCCCGGCACGCGGGACGGGTCGGAGAAGGATTCGGACAGCACGTAGATGACGGTGCTGTCGGTCATGTTCGCGGAACGTTTCGCGTTGATCTTCTTCGCGGCCTTCTCATAGCGGGCCGCGACCTGCTTCATGGTCTCTTCGGAATAGTCGTCCGGCTTGACCATGACTTTCGGGTTGAGCTGACGGGTGAACGCCACCAGCGGCCCGTTGCGCTGGGCGTCGTATACGGAGTCCCACATGGAGGGCTTGTCCCCCATGACGGTGGCGAAGCCTTTGGCCCACGAGCCGACGGTGCTCACCTGCATCGAATACAGCGTGAAGAACAGGCCTGGAAGCAGGATCAGCAGCAGTCTTGCGATCGCGTTCACGGAACGGGATCGCTTATCGGAGCCGCGAAACAGTCTGCCGTGACGCGCGTCGAGGCGGTTCAGGAAGACGAACAGCGCCACGAACGCGGCAAACGCCGCCACCGCGATCAGAATGGTCCATTGCGCGCCGGACGGCATGAAACTCATCAGATTGCCGGCGTCGGCCTTCAGAAAGTTCAAATCACTTGGCAGAATCGCCTCGTATCGTATTGAAACCTTGAAATGCTCAATCACGGCGACGATGAACGTGACTGCCAGAAAAACCGGCGTGGCCACCCAGAAACGATTGGTGAGCATCAGCAGAATGACATACAGGACGCCCCATAGGATGAGGTTCAGCACCGCCACGAAATTGGCGCTGGTGAACATCTTGCCGACGAATCCCCAACCGGTGAGCCACATGTTGTTCGACAGCTGCACACGCGTCGCGGATTCGCTGACGCCGATCTGCAGGGCGGCAACGCCCACCGCATCGAACAGCACGAATAGCACGCCGTAGAGCCAGCCGGGGAACTCCTTGCCCGCTTTCTTGGCCATCGGGTCCACGGTAGCGATGTCGAGCTCCTCAATCGGCTCGTTTTTCGATGTTGCTTTGGTCACGCATAACCCCACTTAGTTCGTTTGCAATGCCCTATTGTCATATATGCGTCTGAAAAAGACAACGTCCAACGTTTTTTCTTTACGATTTTTACGATTGGATTGCGCCGATGGCGATACGATTCCAACGGAAATACGGCAGACAGCCGCTACTTGTCCGCCTTCCGGCAATCCTCGCACAGGCCGAACACCTCCAGCGTGTGCCGTTCGATGGTGAAGCCGTACTTGTCGGAGATGCCTTTCAGCCAGCTTTCGGAAGGCGATTCAATTTCCACGGTTTTGCCGCAGTTCGTACAGACGAGGTGATGATGGTGCCCGTCATCGCCGCACAGGCGGAACAGCTGCTGCCCGTCGAGACGGACCGTGTCGGCGCGGCCGGCTTCAGCCAGGGCGTTGAGCTGCCGGTAGACCGTGGCGAGTCCGATATGTTCGCCACGGTCTTCCAGCTTGCGGTGCAGCTCCTGCGCGGAGATGAATTCGTCGCAGCCGTTCAGCGCGTCGCGGATGGCGTCTTTCTGGCGGGTCTGCCGCACGATATGTTCACTCATTACCTATGATGTCAGGCTTTCTTCAAGTCGTCCCAGCAGCCGGTGGCCTCAAGGTCGGCCACGGTTTTAGCGGTGTCGTCGGTCAGCACGGTGATGTGCCCCATCTTACGGTCGTGGCGCACTTCCGCCTTGCAGTAGTCGTGCACGTTCCATTCGGGATGGTCGGCGATGAGCGCACGGGTCGGCGCCACATGCTGGCCGAGCACGTTGACCATGACGGCGGGCTTGAGCAGCTGCGGCTGTTCGAGCGGCCAGCCGGCGATGCCGCGAATGTGCGCGTCGAACTGGTCGAACGAGCAGGCCTCGATGGTGTAGTGGCCGGAATTGTGCGGACGTGGGGCCAGTTCGTTGACGATGACCTTGTTGTCTTTGGTGATGAACAGTTCGATGGCCAGAATGCCGGCGAGTTCGAAGCCTTTGGCCAGTCGCAACGCCAGCTCGTGCGCCTCCTTGGCCACGGTTTCGTCCACTTCGGCCGGCGCGATGGTCATGTGCAGGATGTTGTTGCGATGCTCGTTGCGCACGATCGGGAAGGTCACGTAATTCTTGCCGTTGCCGGCGACGAGGATGCTCGCTTCGAACGCGAAATCGACGAAGCCTTCCAGAATGCTTGGCGGGAAGCTGCCGTCATGGTCGGCGCGGGCGCGCACCTGCTCCAAGTCGGCTTCGGACTTGAGCACGGTCTGGCCGTGGCCGTCGTAACCGCCGGAACGGGTTTTGAGCACAGCCGGATAGTGGATCTCATCAAGTGCCGCTTCAAGTTCCTCGACGCTGTTGACAGCCTTCCACGGCGCGGTGGGCGTGCCATGGTCGTTGATGAACCGCTTCTCGTTGACACGGTCCTGCGTGACGCGCAGCAGATCGGTGCCTTGCGGGGCCGCCGCGAGGGAACGCACTTGATCGATGGCGTCGGCGTCCACGTTCTCGAACTCGTAGGTGAGCACGTCGGACTTTTCAGCCAGTTCGCGGATGGCGGCAATGTCGTCGTATTCGGCGGTCACTTGGAAATCCGCGACCTGAGCGGCCGGACAGTCGGATGTCGGGTCGAGCACGCCGATGCGGAAGCCCATGTAGCGTGCGGACAGCGCCATCATGCGGCCGAGCTGGCCGCCACCGATGATGCCGATGGTCGCGCCGGGCATCAGTCGTTCGATACGGCCGTTGGTTTCCTCAGACAAGCTGGGCATTGGATTCAGCCACCTTTTCCTTCAGGGAGTCACGATAGTCCTGCAACGCCTTGGCCAGTCGCTCGTCGGTGGCGCTCAGAATGCTCACCGCGAGCAGGCCGGCGTTGGTTGCGCCGGAGTTGCCGACGGCGGTGGTGGCCACCGGAATGCCGCCCGGCATCTGCACGATGGACAGCAGCGAATCCCAGCCGGACAGCGCGTGGGAGCGCACCGGCACGCCGATGACCGGCAGTGTGGTCTGCGCCGCGACCATGCCCGGCAGGTGGGCCGCGCCGCCCGCGCCGGCGATGATGACCTTCAGCCCGTTGGCACGGGCGTTGTGCGCGAACTCACCCATCAGTTCCGGGGTGCGGTGCGCGGAAATCACCTGCTTCATGTACGGCACCTCGAACTGGTCGAGCATCTCGCATGCGTGCTTCATGGTCTCCCAATCGCTTGCCGATCCCATGATCACCGCGACTTCAGGCTTGTTGTCTGTCATCAAAACCTCCGAAGGATTTACGTAGACTTACGTGTTCCAGAACACCGCCTACTTTACTTACTCGGCTCGATGTGCAGCACGACCTTTCCGAAAACGTCGCCGTCGACCACTTTGCGGAACGCCGCGGGCGCGTCGGCAAGCGCGTAGGTGGAGTCGATGACGGGGTGCAGGTCGGCGTGTTCCACGAATTTGAGCAGTCGTGCGAAATCGTCACGCGAACCCATGGTGTTGCCTTGCACGCGAATGTCCTGGAAGAAGATGCGGGTCAGTTCGGCTCCAGGCTGGTCTCCTGTGGTGGCTCCGCAGATGGCGATGGTGCCGCCGGGGCGTACGGATTTGACGGAATGGCTCCAGGTGGCCGCGCCGACCGATTCGATGACGGCGTCGACCTTATGCGGCAGTCGCGCGCCGGTTTCGAAGGCGGCGTCGGCTCCGATGGCGATCGCGCGGTCTCGTTTCTCTTCGCTGCGTGACGTGACGAACACTTCCAGTCCTGCCGCATGGGCGAGTTGGATGGCCGCTGCGGACACGCCGCCGCCCGCGCCTTGGACGAGCACGGTGTCTCCCGGTTTCACGTTGGCCGATGTGAACAGCAGTGAGTAGGCGGTCAGCCAGCTGGTGCCGAGCGCGGCAGCCTCATCGAGGGTCAGGTTGGCGGGTTTGGCGAACACGTTGGCGCTGGGCACTTGGGTGGTTTCGGCCATGGTGCCCGCGTATTTTTCGGATAGGATGGTGCGCCGCTCCCCCGGCATGACGCCGGCGCCGTCGGTGCCGACGAAGGTGTAGAGCACCACTTCGGCTCCGGCTTTCAGCCCTTTGCGAACAGGAATGTCCTCGTCGAGCACGCCTGACGCGTCGGTGCCGAGAATCATCGGCGTCTGTTCGGCGGAGAGTCCCACGCCCTGCAGGCTCCAGATGTCGTGGTGGTTCACGCTGGCTGCGGCCACGTGGATGGTACTCCAGAACGGCTTGGTTTCGGGCGTGTCCAGCTCCCCCACCTTGAGTTGCGACAGCGGATTGTCATAATCGGTTCCTGCTGCGTATACGGCTTTCATGGTCAGCGCTCCTTCGCGGTTTTTCGGTGGTTCGATTCATTTCATCGTTTCCATTGTGCCGCAGTTGAGAAGACTTTGCAGGTATTTCACAACCGACACCCCGGCAGAGGCATACAGTGGGATAGGATTTTCCGCGGTAAAGAAGACAGGTTCAGGGAAGGACAGTTGCGCATAATGACCGCTGGCATACTGGGTTCGATTCATTCTCCGGCGGATGTGCATGCCCTTTCTTCGCAACAGTTGCGTGATCTGTGTCTGGAGATTCGTTCCACGCTGTTGAATTACGGCCGGAAGCATGGTGGCCACATCGGTTCGAATCTTGGCGTGGTGGAGCTTACCGTGGCGTTGCACCGCGTGTTCGGTTCTCCACGTGACCGTTTCGTTTTCGATGTCTCCCACCAGAGCTACGTGCACAAGATGCTTACCGGGCGCGCCGAGGCGTATCTGGACGAGTCGCGGTTCGGCGAGGTGACGGGTTTCACCAATCCGTTGGAAAGCGAGCATGATTCCTTCGTGCTGGGCCATACCGGCACGTCCATCTCCCTTGCCTGCGGTCTTGCCAAAACACGTGATATGCAACATACCGCTGCGGGAGCAAGCGAAATCGGCAACGTCATCGCCATCATCGGCGACGGTTCGTTGAGCTCGGCGATCGCTTTCGAAGGACTGAACAACGCTGCCGAACAGGGCGGTAATCTCATCATCGTCGTCAACGACAATGAGATGTCGATCGCCGAGGATTTCGGTGGCATGTACGGCAATCTTGCCCGTCTGCGCGCGTCGAACGGAACCGCGGAGCTGAATCTGTTCAAGGCGTTCGGACTTGACTACCGTTATGTGGAGCAGGGCAACGATGTGGACACGCTGGTCGCAGCGCTTGAAGACTTGAAGGATATCGACCATCCCGTCGTGCTGCATATCCACACCACCAAGGGCTTGGGTTTCAGCGATGAGACCGAGGCGCAGGATGGTTCCGACGGATGCAACCAGACCAATCCGCAGCCGCATGCCGGCCAATGCGAGGCGAATCATTGGCAGGATCCGGACAGCGCGCTCGGCAAGCCGCTTGACGCGCGCAAATACTACGGTCAGATGGCCATGGCTTCGTTGGAGTCCCGTTTCGAAAACGAGCCGGGACTGGTGGTCATCTCCCCCGCCACCCCTGGTTCGAATGGCATCACCCGTGATTTCCGTGAACGTGCCGGATCGCATTATGTGGACACCGGCATTACCGAGGAGCATGCGGCCGCGTTCGCCGCAGGCATCGCGAAGGCTGGAGGCCGGCCGGTTCTGGCGACTTCCGCCACGTTCTTCCAGCGTATTTACGACCAGTTGCAGCAGGAGCTGGCGTTGAATCATGTTCCGGCGACGCTGCTGATTTTCGGAGCGGGCATTTCCGGCGCGGACAATACACATTCCGGCACGTTCGATATGACGATGTTCGCCAACACGCCTGATGTGACCTGTCTGGCGCCGACCAGCGGAGAGCAGATGCTGGACATGCTTGCATGGGCCACAGGGCCGTCTGATCATGGTGTGACGGCTATCCGCATGCCCGGCGAGCAGATTCTTGCCATGGAACGTTCCGCCGATATGGCGTTCGACCCGGCCGAACGTGCCGACGCGCACGAGACGACGATCGATATTACCGGCGATTGCCCTTTCACGCGGTACCAGATCGTGCGTCCGGGACGTGAAGTGGCGATTCTCGGCTTGGGCAATACACTGCCGTTGGCGGCCGAGGTAGCGGCAACGCTCGAAAACGACGACGATATCAATGCGACGCTTATCGACGCGCAGCAGTATTCCGCGATGGATGGCGAGCTGCTGGACGTGCTTGCCGACGGCCATCGTGTGGTCGTCACCTTGGAGGATGGCCAGCTGGAAGGCGGCTGGGGTGAGAAGGTGACCGCGTTCTACGCGAATTCCACTAATCCGAAAGCAGCCACTGTGCATGCGCTCAATTTCGGCGCATCGAAAGAATTCACCGATCGTGTGCCCCTTGCCGAGCTTAACGAACGTTACGGGCTGACTGTGGAAGCGGTGGCTGATCGCATTCGTCGCGTCTTGGCCCGTTAATCACGCAACTAGCCGGCACCGTCAAAAATCGACAGGGAACGTTGAACAATCGCGAAATGCCGGCCCACGCTGAACAGCACATGGCCGACCATAAGCATTATTGTCAATCGCAATCGCTATTGCTCGTTCTTGATGGCGTCCAACGCAGGAATCTTCACAGCCTTATTAGCTGGCCCAAAACCGGCGAGTATGCCCACCAGAATCGAAAACAACACGGCCACGACAAACAGCCACCATGGAATCACGGAGATTCGGTTCACGTCGTCACCGCCCATAATCGCTTTGCCTACGTTTTCCATGCTGAATCCACCAAACGACAGCAGATTGATGCTCAGCGACCCCAAGGCGGAAATCAGACAGGCGATAAGTCCACCGACCAGACCGATGGCACCTGCTTCACATAGGAACATCGTGCGAATATCATTCACATAGCAGCCGAGCGCCTTCATAATGCCGATTTCCCGAGTGCGTTCCGACACGGACATAATCATGGTGTTGGCGATGCCGATGGCCGCCACCAGGAATGACACCGCGCCAATGCCTCCCAATGCGAGCTGGATGCCACGACTCTGCTTTTCAATCTCCTTGCGGGTCTGTTCGAAGGACGTGGTTTGGTAGCCAGACATTTTGATCTGCGCTTCGATACCCGGCACATCCTTGATATTTTGAGCGTGCACCACCACTTGGTCGTAGTTTGTTTTGGTCCGGCTGGTGGTATTGGTTTTGCCGTCGATTTTGGCCTGCAATGTGTCCATATCCTCCAGCGACATGACTACACCGGAGCTGAATGCATCGTAATTATTGGTTGCAGCGTCCAACACACCGACCACGGTGAGAGGCATGGAAACCACAGGATTCTGCGAACTGGCAATACCATCGCCGTCGCCTGAATCGGTGGAACTCATCGAAGTGCTGCCTATTTTGCGGTAATCGTCAGGGCTTTGATAATCGGCTCCGGTAATCAAATTGAGTTTCGTGGTCAGTACGTCGAAGAACGGCTTCTCCCCCTCGCTCTCCTTGCAACCGTTCTCATCGCACTCATAATCACCGGGAGCGATACGCCTGGAGTCATCATCGGAACGATACTTATCCATAAACTGGTATGCCGCGTATTTGCCGAGCAATACTTCTCCGGCACGCCTCGGCATACGCCCTTGAACGAGCTTGTATCCCGATGCTTCAAGCTGGGTCATATCCGTACCCATCACAGAAGCATATTGAGCCACGTATCGGGATCCGGCTCCCGCAGTGAGATCCACGGTGCTCTGCGCCGACCGCTGTGGCATCACGGCTGCGACGCCTGAAATGCCACGGAACGTCTGTACCGCAGCATCGTCAAGCTTGGCCTGCTGATCCGATGATGTCATGTCCGACGAAGACAAACTCGACATACCGACGCCAGAGCTGTCGTACGCGCCCGAGCCGCCGGCAGCTGTGACGGTAATGTCGTTGAGATTGCCCATGCTCTTGAGCATCTGCTCATTCTGCTCGCTGATGCCTTGTCCAATCGAAATCATCAGGACGATGGAGCAGCAGCCGACGATCACGCCGAGCACCGTCAAAATCGTACGCGATTTGCGCCGCAGCAAATTCTGCGCGCAAGTATGTGCGATATCCGAAAATCGCATGCCTACTCCTTGACGGATGGAGTGGAAGATGACGTTGCGGATACGGAGGCAGCCGATGTGCCACCTGCCGTGGCGATTACCTGCGTCGGCGCATCGGCAGCCATGGCAGTAGATTTACCCTGCTTATCGGCTCCAAGATCGGCAGGCTCCCAATCCCAATCGTCATCATCGGCCACCTGCTTTGCCTTCTTACGGCGGTGACGGACCACCAATACGACCGTCAATACAACCACGACGAGCGCAACGGCCGCCGCCACTATCCACACCCAGACCGGCATGCTCTGATCCTGGACGTCAACATCCGTATCGGAATCATCCGGAACAGGAGCTTCAACGGCATTGATTTTCACCGGAAATTCCTTGGTCTGCGGCTGTCCATCGGAATTCTCATACGTCACCGTCAGTTTCGCCTCGGTTTCGCCGGGCTTGTCCGCAGTGAATGCGAATCCAATGGAGCCGGACGCGCCGGACGCCACATTGCCGACGTACTGCTTGGCCTGCGTGGCGGTGATACCGTCGCCTTCAACGCTCGCCTCGACATTGGAAACGTCGCCCTTGCCCTTGTTCACGTAATCCATGGTGATAGTAGTTTCCTCACCTGCGTTGACGATATTGGGCACCACTGGATCGTTCAATTCAAAACGATCAGGCTGCGAAACGGGTACGGAAATTTTGATGTCGGAAGTGTTGGAGCTGCGTGCGGCACCGTCCACGTACTCGTATTTGAAGCTGATGTCGATGCCCTGCGCGCCGTTTTTCGCACTGGCCAGTGTCTGCATCGGCACGGTCTGCGTCAACGCAGCTCCCGCATTCAGCGCATCGTAGTAGAACGTGTTCGTACCGCCGGAGATGGCAAAATTCTCACCGCCGTCCACGGTGACCACCATGTTGCTCACCGCCACTTTGCCCATGTTTTGGAAGGTGAAACCGAGGTTGAAGGTGCTGCCGACCGCCACCGACCCGTCGCCATAGGTGAAATTGGTGATAATGATGTTCGGCACCGGCCCAGCAATCTGCTCAACACTGTTGTCCGCTCCCGCACCCGGAGCATCGGAAGTATTGGCGCCATCTTCGGCGAACGCCGTCGGCACGATGCATACCAACGTGATGGCGACCACCGCCAATAGTGAGATTGCCCCGTTGAGCAGTGTTGCGATTCTTGTGTTGTTGCCCATGGAAGGCCCTTCTGTTGTCGTCATAGTTGTCGATATGCGTTGTCGTGAATGTTACGTAAGCCGGTCGCCGATGATGCGGCCGTCAAGAAGTGTGACGATGCGATCGGCGTATTGCGCCATATTGTCGTCATGTGTGACGAGCACGATGGTCTGGTTGAAATCGCGTGCGAACGAGCAAATCATATCCATCACTTCGGTTTTGGTTTTGGAATCGAGATTGCCGGTCGGCTCGTCGGCGAATACCACTTGCGGACGTGCCGCGAAAGCGCGGGCGATGCCGACGCGCTGCTGCTGACCGCCAGACATCTGGGCCGGATAATGGTTCATGCGTTTGCCAAGGCCGACCCGCTTGAGCATGGCACGCGCGATCATCTCGCGTTTACGCTTCGGCACGCCTCGGAACATCAGTGGCATGGCCACATTCTCGATGGCATTGAGATTGGGCAGCAGATTGTACGACTGGAATACGAAGCCAAGGTGCTTCTGCCTGAATTCGGCCAGCTGCCGTTCGTCAAGCCTGCTGATGGGCACACCTGCAATACGTACACCACCTTTAGTTGGTTTTTCCATGCCGGCAAGCTGATTGAGCAGGGTGGATTTACCGGATCCGGACTCACCATAGATACAGCAGATCTGCCCTTGCGGAATGGCGAGATTGACACGTTCCAGCGCTACGACGGTCTCATCGAGTACTGGATATTCCTTGCGTAGGTTTTTAACCTCGATAATGGGACCGCGACCGGTTTTCCCAGCGTTGGATGTGCTACCTACCGGCACATTCACCTCCTCGTTTTCTGGGAATATGTTGATAATTGCTCCTAAGTCTAAAGTGTTTCACCGCGCTTCGCCACCCTTAAGGGAACACCCTGAAGCCACGGTCCGCGCGTGCCTGAAACTCGAAAACCGTTCAAGAAACCCCGCCTGAACGATATGGAACATGTTGTTTCGTGCCAGAAACCCTTGTTTCGTGCCAAATGACCTTTCGACCAAAATGTCAAAAATAAAATGAAACCATCAGCGATAATCTTCAGATTGTGGAATGTCAAACGGTTTCACACCAAAGGGGAACAATATGAAACGTCATTTCACCCAGGCGGAAGTCTACTATCTCAACACCTTGCCCGCGGTAGAAAGGGCATCAATGGACCGTATCACCTATTCAAGGGAATTCCAAGTGCGTTGCATGGCGCAATACTTACGGGGCAACGGGCCGACCAGCATCTTCGCCAGCGCAGGTCTTAACCCGAAAATCGTTGGCAGTAAACGTATCGAACGCGCCATCGCACGGTGGAAAGCAGATCCGCAAATCATGACCGAAGCACAATCGTTTGCCAACGAAGCCGCAGCTGACCAGCGCGACCTGCTCGTCATCTCCCAATCTATGACCATCGCATGGTTGGAAAAGAAAGTCATGGATCTGCAAGACCAGCTCCGTTCCATGGAAGCGCATGCTGCTGAATGTCTCAACGCACCTTCTCCCGGGAAGCTTGTCACTCTGGCCTGACGTCCGAGCGAAGCCTTCCGTATAACAGACGTGTGTCGTGGTACGACGGCGCACTTGCAACACGAATCCCTTCTTTCATCGTTTCCGCACTCTCCGTCACATCTACGCGGCTCCCCGACGAAAGAAGGGATTCTTTTTTTCGTTTTCGCTTTCCTGCGATTCACATGCCTGCGGCCAATCAACGTATGCCCGACGACTGCAGGCATCACCAAACATGTGTCAGATACGCGGCGTCGTCGGAGCGACGTGCGGCGGTGTCGGCACAGTCGAGTGCTGGCCGGCGGTTTCGTTGGCTGTCACCATCGCCTGCGTGATCTGGCTGTACATGTCCTGGTAGCCGCCAGGGGTGGATGCGGGCAGCACGACGGTCTTGGCGTTGTTGGATTCGCTCAAGGAGCGCAGCACGTCGAGGTACTGGTTAAACAGCACCACATTGTTCACATCGCCGATGTTCATGCCGACAGCCTGCAAGCTCTTGATCTGGTCGACGATACCGTTGGCGATCTCGCGACGGTAGTTGGCCTGGCCCTCGCCTTGAAGACGGGTCTTCTCCGCCTCGGCAGCGGCCTGGGTCTCGATCTGGATGCGCTGGGCTTCGGCGCGGTTGCGGGTGGCTTCCTTCTCACGCTGGGCGGCGTTGATGGAGTCCATGGCGTTCTTGACCTGCGGGCTCGGGTCGATGGCGGTGATCAGCGTTTTGACAACGGTGAAACCGAAACGGGACATTTCGTTGCCGACGGTCTTCTGCACGTCGAAGGCCACGTCGTCCTTGCGGGCGAAGGCGTCATCGAGGCTCAACGCCGGAATGGCGGAACGCAGGGCATCCTCCATGTAGGAGCGCAGCTGCCCGGCCGGGTCGCGCAGCTCGTAGTAGGCGGTGGCCACGTTTTCCGGGTTCACACGGAACTGGGTGGAGGCGACGACCGTGACGAACACGTTGTCGAGGGTTTTGGTTTCCAGCTGCACGTTGAGCTGGTTGACGCGCATGTTGGTTTTCATGGCGATACGGTCCACGAACGGGATACGGATGTGGATGCCCGCGAACTGGACCTTGTTGAACTTGCCGAAACGTTCGATGATGTATGCCTGCTGCTGCGGCACGATGAACAACGTGGACAGGAACAGGAACGCGATGATCAGCGCAATGACAAGGAGCGCTACAAGGAACGGCATGGCATTACTCCCTTCTTTGGTTTCTCTTTAAAGGTCTTGTCGCATGACCTTTCGTAGGTTCTGCAACCATTGCCGAACCCGAGTAAAAATTTACCAAAGAATGCAATCGTATGCAGACAATGTCCGCGAGCTGGGCAAGGACCGTCCACGAACCAACCATCGCCTGTCCAGGAGCTGACCCACATACGCCCACGAGCCGGACAGAGGGGCGCTTTCCCCTGTCCGGTTCGTGAGATAGCGTGCCAGTTAATATTCAAATCCCTACCGATAGCAAAACTTTCAGGCATATACGTGTTGCGCGAAGGTGAACAGACTCTCGCCGGCGTGACGCTTGAGATAGTTCTCGTACGCGATGTCGAAGGCTTGGCCGAGATCCTCAATGAGGTCCTGCTTGTCTTCGATGCCGACTGCGAGACGCACCAGTTCGTCGGTGATGCCGACCTTCAGACGCTCCTCGCGCGGCAGTTCGAAATGCGTCATGCGGCACGGCAGTTCGGCAAGCGATTCCACCGCGCCGAGCGAAACCGCCAGACGGAAGATATGCAGGTTGTCGAGCACGTCCGCAGGGTCGACGCCCGGCACCACTTCGAAGCTCAGTACGGCACCACCGCCCTTGAGACCGTTGGAGGCCAGCTCGTATTCGTGACCGGGCAGTCCCGGATAATGCACGGACTTGACCAACGGGTGCAGCAGCAGATAGCTGGAAATCGCACGCGCGTTCTCCTGCTGACGGTCCATGCGCAAGGCAAGCGTCTGGATGCCGCGACGCACCGAATCGCATTCGTTCGGCGCGAGCACGCCACCCAAACGGTTCTGCGCGAAGTAGACGCGCTTGCCCAGCTCATCGTCCTTGACCACCACGAGGCCGGCGTTGACTTCGGAATGGCCGGCCAGATACTTGGTGGCGGAATGGATGACGATGTCGGCGCCTTGGTCGAGCGGCTGCTGCAGATACGGGGTGACGAATGTGTTGTCGACGATGGCGATCGCGCCATGACGGTGGGCGATTCCGGCAATGGCCGTCACGTTGTTGACTTGCAGAAGCGGGTTGGTGAGCACTTCGAAGTACACGGCCTTGACCGGACATCCATGCGCATTGCCCTTGGCGGATTCGCCGGACACCGCCGCATCGAGCGCCTCGTAATCGGCGGTGTCCACTTCCTCTACGATGACGCCCCAGCGTTCGAAATACTCGTGGAACAGCGAGTAGGTGCCGCCGTAGATGTTCTTGCCGACGACGATGCGGTCGCCGGGTTGGAAGATCGACAGCACCGCGTGGATGGCGGCCAGGCCGGAACCGAACGCGAAACCGCGCGTGCCATGCTCCAGCTGCGCGATCTGCTTCTCCAGGAACTCGCGGGTCGGGTTGCCGCTGCGCGCGTAATCCCAACGGGGCATGGCCTCGACCGATTCGAAAGCATAAGTGGACGAGTTGTAGATCGGCGGATTCACGGCTCCGGTGTTGTTGTCGTTGACCGGCAGTCCGTGGACAAGCTGAGTGTTGAATCTGGTCATGGTGCGCACCCCCTCGGTGTGGTTTCCCTGCCGCGTGCCGTTCACGCGATCGCTGGTTCCTACTTAACCGTGTCTTGGAAAGCGCCACGCGCCGGAGATTATCGACGTTGCTTATACAACGTGCGAATCGCCATAGCGTTTATTTATGAGGGGTTATCGGATGGTACGAAACCTCCGGAAACATACACCCGCGTGGACTGTAAACGGTTTCGAAGGATGTGACATAACCGGCCCGGAATCGGCATGAAAAAGCCTTCCGCGGCGTGTGCCACGGAAGGCTTGGAAACAGGATTGACGGACGGCAGGCCGCCGTCAGGTCAGGTAAGAATCAAAGCTGGCCGCCTTCGACCACAATGTCATCCGGGTTGACGTCGGAGCCGTACACCGGCTTCAAAGTCTCCTCGTAATCCTTGTGGAAGAAGTTCTCCTTGCCGAGCTTCACGATCTCGTCGTTGATCCAGTTGAGCAGCTCCTTGTTGCCCTTCTGCACGGCCGGCGCAATGGTGTCTTCGTCACCGAGCTTGGTGATGCCCACCTTGAAGCCCTTGTTGGTCTTGGCCCAGGCCAGCACCTCGGTGTTGTCGGTGGAGAAGGCGTCGCCACGGCCGTCGAGCAGCGCGTTGTAGGCGTCGGCGTACTGGTCGTACTTCTGCAGCTTGACGTCGGGTTCGTTCTTCTCGAAATAGCTTTCGGCGGTGGTGCCCTTGGCGATGATCAGCGTCTTGCCCTTGAGCTGGCTCACGTCGGTGATTTCGGCGTTCTCCGGGGAGACCACGCCGAGCGCGACCTTCATGTACGGCTTGGCGAAGTCGACCTTCTCCTTGCGCTCGTCGGTGACGGTGAAGTTGGCCAGCGTGATGTCCACCTTGTTGGACGTGAGCACATCCACACGGGCGGCCGGATCGACGGACGTGTACTTGACCTTCACGCCCAGATCCTTGGCGAGACGCTCGGCGAAGACGATGTCGTAGCCGGCGTTCTTGCCGTCCTTGTCGATGTAGCCGAACGGGGCCTTGTCGGAGAAGACGGCCACTTTGAGCACGCCGGACTTCTTGATCTCGTCCAGGGAGCGGGCGGTCACCTTGGACGTGGTGACGCCGCCGTTGGAGGCGTTGTTCTCCTCGCTCGGGGTGGCGGCGTTGGGACCGCAGGCAGCCACGGAGGCGGCCATGATCAACGCGGCCGATGCGGCCACGATGCTCTTGATTGTCTTGTTGATGATTGATGCGGTCATGGTTACTCCTCTCTTGTACGGATGACTGCTATCAAAACTTGCGATTACTCGGCGGAAGTTCCCGTCGGTTCCGTCGGCGTTTCCGTCGGCCTGCGATGCCTGTCGAATTCGAACGTGTGCAAGAAACGCTTGGCACGCTCGGTTTTCGGATTGGTGAAGAACGCTTCGGCGTCGTCGGATTGTTCAACGATGCCGCCGTCCTCCAGCATGATCACCTGGTCGGCGATGGCTCGTGCGAATTGCATCTCGTGCGTCACGATGAGCATGGTCTGGCCGGAATCGGCGAGTTCCAGCATCACGTCAAGCACCTCGCGCACCATTTCCGGATCAAGCGCGGCGGTGACCTCGTCGAACAGCAGCACTTCCGGATGCAGGATCAGCGCACGGCAGATGGCCACGCGCTGGCGTTGGCCTCCGGACAGCTCATGCGGCCAGGCATCCTTGCGGTCGGCGAGTCCGACGCGTTCCAGCAGAGCGATGGCTTCCTTCTCGACCTCCGCCTTGTCGCGCTTCTGCACGAGCGTCGGAGCGAGCGTGATGTTGCCGAGCACGGTTTTATTGGGGAACAGGTCGTAGCTTTGGAACACCATGCCGACACGCGTGCGCAGCTCGCTGCCGCGCTTGCTGCGGCCGGCCGATTCGGTGCCCGGCTTGCCGGTTTCGATAATCTCGCCGTTCAGCGCGATGGTGCCGCCCTGAATCGGCTCAAGACCTGCGATGGTGCGCAGCAACGTCGACTTGCCCGATCCGGACGGTCCGACGATGACGAACACCTTGCCATGGGGCACGTCGAAGGAGATGTCGTCCAGCACTGGCTTGTCGGCATTGGCGTACCGCTTGACCAGATGCCTGATTTCAAGGCTTGTCTGCGATTTCCCGCTGTTTTGCGCGGTCTGCGTAACCTGTTCAGCCTGCTCAGTCATGCTTCCACCTCTTTTCCAACCTGCGGGCCACGATGGACAGCGGCCAGCACACGATGAAGTACATGAAGAAAATCGTTCCGTAAATCCACAAAGTGCCCGTCGGATACTGGAAACGGTTCGCGTCGATGATCTGCTGGCCCACCTTGATGACTTCCACCACGCCGAGCAGCACGGCCAATGACGTGGTCTTCACGATGCGCGTGGCAAGGTTCACGGAAGCCGGCAGCAGCCGGCGCAACGCCTGCGGCAGAATCACTTTCGTGAACGTCTGCCAGCCGCTCAATCCCAAAACGTACGACGACTCGTACTGCGCCTTCGGAATCGATTCGAGCGCACCACGCACCAGATCGCCCAGTTCAGCGCCGCCCCACAAAACGAAGACGAACACGCATGCGCCGGTCGCATCCAAATTCCAATTCCATGCCTGCGCGAAACCGTAGAAGGCGATGAACAGCAGCGCCAGCTGTGGCATGATGCGGATGAAATCCAGATAAATCCTGGTCAGCACCCGCACAACGGGATTTTTCATCGTCATCAGCCAGCCGACGATCAGGCCGACGGGCACGGACAACGCCACGGACACGCCGGCGATCCACACCGTGACCCACAGGCCCTGTAGCAGGCGCGGAATCACGCCCGGCTCGAGCAGAATCTCAGCGCCGCTCATAGTCGAACCTCCGTTCCAGCCAAGTGCCGAACAGCGAGATCGGCAGCAGAATCACCAGATACGCCACAATCAGCAGGAACAGCGACTCATAGGTGTCGTAGTACATGCCGATCAGGTCCTTGGCCATGTACATCACGTCGGCGAGCGCGATGGCGGACACCACGGACGATTCCTTGATGAGGAAGATCACATTGGCCACGACGCCTGGAATGGAGGTGCTGATGGCCTGTGGAATGACCACGCGGCTTAATGTCTGCCATTTGCTCAAGCCCAGCACGTATGCGGATTCGCGCTGCACTTCCGGAATGGTCTCCAGGCCGCCGCGCATCGCTTCGGCCATATAGGAGCCGCCGAGGAAGCCGAGTCCGACGATGGCGCACAGTTCCGCGGACCAGACGAGTCCGAGTTTCGGCAGGCCAAAATACAGGAAGTACAGCTGCACCAGCAACGGCGTGTTACGGCTCAGCTCGATGTAGACGCGCACGACCTGCCGCAGGACGGGGATGCGCGCGATCTCGATGCCGGCGCAGACCAAGCCGACCACGATCGCCAGGATGATGCCGAAGACGGAAATGAACAGCGTCATTTCGGCACCGCTGACGAAGAACGGCGCGTAGTGCGAGATGAACGTCCAGTCGAACACGCGCGCCTCCTTCTCTTCTCAACGGATTTTTCGTATTTGTTCCGGCGAACGCGGCTCATACTATCGCTTTATTCGCCACTACGAGCCAGTTTCGTTATCGGTTTTTCGTATAAGGACTTATCAGGTATCGCGAAACAGTCGTCCTGCGATTCCTCCAAGGTTCTTCTACAGTATGGCATGTTGGCGGATTGCGCCGTCGGCGCATATCGAAATGTGAAGATTGGGTATGCCTTGCGAGAGAGTATGCACATGCTCATTCGACATGCAACGATGGAGGATCTGGACGCGATCGAGGCTGTGGAGGCCGCCTGCTTCCCACCTGCGGAGGCCGCAAGCAACGAAAGCCTTACCGCACGCGTGGCCGCTTATCCGGACCATTTCTGGCTGTTGGTCAACACCGATGACGACGATACCCCGTTCCCCTCGCGTGTAGAGGACGGCACGTTGGTTGGTTTCGTCGATGGCATGGCCACAAACGAGCCGAATCTTGCCGATGCCATGTATGACGACGCCGATATGCATGACGAGCATGGCGATTGGCAGATGATTTTCGGCGTGGATGTGGCACCCGTCTACCAGCATCGCGGCTGCGCCAGCTATCTGCTGCGCCAGGTGATTCTCGACGCGGCACAGGCCGGACGCAAGGGCCTCGTGCTCACCTGCAAGGAACGGCTGGTCGATTTTTACGCACGGCTGGGATTCGTGGACGAAGGACTGTCCGAGTCGACGCATGGCAACGTGGTCTGGCATCAGATGAGGCTCGCGCTGACGCACGCCGTCGGCACGGGAAACCCTACTGCGAACGGCTCCGCCAAGACCGCGGAGCGTACCAATGATGCGGATACGACCGCCATGAGCGGCGTGGACCACGACGTGGAAACCTTGGAGTTTCCGCAGGTCGAACCCACCGCGTGAAGAAGGGCCGGCGAACTTCACGTGAACATCGCGACACGCCGACGATTTGCATTCCGCCGAGAATCCACGTAAGTTAGCACTCGCTTCGGGCGGTTGGCGCAGAGGTAGCGCACTTCCCTGACACGGAAGGGGTCACAAGTTCGAATCTTGTATCGCCCACGCGAAGCGGATGACGAAGCCGGGAAACCGGTGGAGACATCCCACGGGTGATTGGCGCAGCGGCTAGCGCACTTCCTTCACACGGAAGGGGTCATAGGTTCGATTCCTATATCACCCACTGGATGCCTGCTTCTCACGGCAGGAATCCTTTGCGGACATAGCTTAGTTGGTAAAGCGCAACCTTGCCAAGGTTGAGACCGCGGGTCCGAGTCCCGTTGTCCGCTCCAGCATGAAGCCTCACCGATTCGGTGGGGCTTTTCGTTTATCCGTTTGTCGGTATCCGACAACAGGCCTCGGGTGGGAAGCAATCGGCGCTTCCCACCCGTCTGTCTTTCGGTTCTATTCGCGCATGCCATCCCACGCGTAGTCGAGATGCATGAATTCGGGCACCTTGTACCATTTGACCGGATAGCCGGCGCCATGCGCGCAGAACACCGAATCCGGCGTGTTCTCCAGGTCGGATTCCGGATCGTAAGCCATGTTCTCGATCACCTCGTCGGCATTGTGGCACGGCTGGTAGCCGGCGAACACGCAGCTTAAATGGCCACGGCCGTGCGTGTACGCGTTCACGTCCATCGCATAGTCACGCATTTCGGATACCGGCGCCGTGCCGTTCAACACCATATATTCGCCGTCGCCGGTAGGCGTGTCGAACGTGCCCGACATGCGCTGGATGTCGGCCATCGCATGTCCGACCATGTCCTGCGGCACTTCCAGACGGAAGCCGTACCAAGGTTCAAGCAGACGGCAATCGCCCTTCTTCTTCGCTTCCATCAGGCCCTGGCGTATCGCACGGTAGGTGGCTTGGCGGAAATCGCCGCCTTCCGTGTGCTTCAGATGCGCACGGCCCGTCAGCAGCGTGATTCTCATATCGGTGATCGGCGAGCCGGTGAGCACGCCCAGATGCTCGCGTTCCTGGAAATGCTGCATGATGAGGCGCTGCCAGTTGCGGTCGAGCACGTCCTCGCTGCACACGGTGGCGTATGCCATGCCCGAGCCCTGCGGCAGCGGTTCGAGCAGCACATGCGTTTCGGCGTAGTGTCGCAACGGCTCGAAATGGCCGATGCCTTCGATCGGAGCGGCGATCGTCTCCTTGTACAGGATGCTGCCCGGTCCGAACGTGACGTCCAAGCCGAAACGGTCGTGCATGATCTGCTGGATGATCTCCAGCTGCACCGCGCCCATCAACTGCAGGTGCACTTCCTCTAGGCGAGACTGCCAGACGACGTGCAGCAGCGGATCCTCGTCCTCCAGTTCGCGTAGGGCGACGAGACATTTGTGAATGTCGCACTCCCCTGGTTCCAGCGTGTACGTGAGCACCGGTTGGAGGACCGGACTGCCGGCGTCCCGCTCCATGCCGAGGCCTTCGCCGGGGAATGTCTGCGTCAGACCCGTGACGGCGCAGATGGTGCCTGCGGGGACCGTGTCGACGGTGGTGGATTTCGCGCCGGAATAGACGCGCACCTGGTCGGCTTTCTCATGCCATTGGCCGTCTTCGGCAACCGCATCCGCGTCGCCGGCGTGCGCGGTGCCGCTTAGCATCATCTTGGCCTTCAGTTCGCCGCCGGTCACCTTGAGCCAGGTCAGACGGTTGCCTTGCGCGTCATGAGACACCTTATATATGCGTGCGCCGAATTCGCCATTGTATTGCGGCTCTTGCGCGAACCGTTCGAAACCTGCGACGAACTGTTCTATACCGTCCATTTTCAGCGCTGATCCGAAATAGCAGGGGAACAGCTCACGGCGGGCGATCATGGCGCGAATGGTTTCGTCCGGCACGGTTTCGGTGTCGAGATACGCGTCCATGGCCGTTTCGTTTTGCATGGCGATCTCCTCCATGCGTTCGCCGTCAATCGGCTCGGTGAAGTCGACGCAGCCGTCCGAGAAGCGTTTCTTGAGTTGGGCGAGCAGTTGCGTTTTGTCGGCGCCGGGCGAGTCCATTTTGTTGACGAAGACGAATGTGGGCACCTGATAGCGATTGAGCAGTCGCCACAGCGTTTCGGTATGGCCTTGGATGCCGTCCGCGCCGGAGATGACGAGGATGGCGTAGTCGAGCACAGCGAGCGTACGTTCCGTTTCGGCGGAGAAGTCGACGTGTCCAGGAGTGTCGAGCAGGGTGATGGTGAGGTCGGGCGTGGCGATGACGGCCGGCTCGGTGAAGATGGTGATGCCGCGCTGCCGTTCCATGGCGTCCGTGTCGAGGAAGGCGTCGCCGTGGTCGACGCGGCCGAGTTTGCGTACTTGGCCGGTAGCGTACAGCAGCGCCTCCGACAACGTGGTCTTGCCCGCGTCCACATGCGCCAGAATGCCCGCGACGATTCGCTTCATGGTCTCCCCTATCTTCGCAAGCCAATGGCTTGCCGTTCAATGGACAGGAAAGCCCCCGCACCGCATGAAACGACGCGAGGGCTTGATGGTGACCCCGGCCGGGCTCGAACCGGCGACCTTGAGATTAGAAGTCACATGCTCTATCCAGCTGAGCTACAGGGCCAAACTAAACATAGTATAGTCAGTTCGCACACGGTTGCCAACTCGACACGGCAGTCACATCGCCTTGAGCACAATGCCGACGATGGCTACGAGCACGCCGACGTATTGGATGCCGGCCACGGGCTTGCGTGGCACGCCAAGCAGGCCGAAACGGTCGACCAGCAATCCTCCGCCGACCTGACCGAGCAATACCAGCATCACCGTCATGCCGGTGCCGATATGCGCGGACAGGTACGCGTTGCACATCACCAGCGTCGCACCCAGCAATCCGCCTGCCCACATCCACCACGGATTGCCTTTCTTCAGCGCGTCGCCGAGGCTGTAGGTGCGGTCGACGAATGCGACGACGATCGCAAGCGAGATCAGACCGACCACGAACGAGGCGAGCGATGCCTTCACCGGCGATCCCAACGCGACGCCCAGCTTGCCCAACAACGCCGTCTGCACGGCCGAACACATGCCGAACGCGATGCCTGCGCAACTCCACAGCACGGTCGCGGAACCTGGCACATGTACGGCTTTTCCGTCAGTTTCGGATTTTTCGGAATCGCCGGAATTTTCCGAACCGCCAGCCGGGCGATCGATGGCAGGCCTCAATCGCAGATTCGGTCCGGCGACGGCAAGCAGGAAGCCGACCAGCGTGATCGCCGCACCTGCGATGCGCAGCGGGGAAATCGGCTGCGCGGTAGTGCTAAACCAGCCGAAAGCGTCGATCAGCAGACCCATGACGATCTGCCCGGTGACTGGCATGATCACGGTTTTGAGACTGCCCAGTTTCGGCAGCAGCAGCACATTGCCGGTCAGGAAAGTGACACCGAACACGCCCGCGAACCACATCCACCATGGACCGTTCGCCGCGGTGGCGGGAATCAGCGGATACGGGCCAAGCAGCAGCGTCAAAGTCAGCATCGCAATGAGGCCGACGCTGAACGACACCAGCGAGGCGCGCAACGGCGAGCCGATGGAACGGCCGAGCCGCGTGTTCACCGCGGTCTGCACCGGCGTGATCAGTCCGGAGAAAATTCCCAGCAATCCTTGCAGCATGTTCAGCCTTCCTACGTTTCTCGGCACACGCTTCCCGGCACAGATTATCACAGCACCAGACCATCAGCCGACGTAACAATGAACCCTTGAAATCCAATGATTCCAAGGGTTTTCATGCAATCCCAGCAAAAGGTGCGAACCGGCGACCTTGAGATTATCGGTCAGGGAAACCGGTCGACGGCCAAACGCTACTCGATAATCCAGCTCAGGCCGACGAGCACGATGACGAACAGCACGTTCACCGCGGTGTAGACGGCCAGATAACGGCCTTTTTTGTCCGGGTAGGCGCGCGTCACGTTCTTGTAGCCGATCAGCGACGCCATGGACGCGATCAGCGTGCCCAAGCCGCCCAGGTTGGTGCCGATGATCAGTTCACGCCACTGGTCGCAGAAGCCGGACAGCAGCAGCGTGGTCGGCACGTTGGAGATGAACTGGCTGGACACCACGGCCACTTCCAGCGGATGCGCGCCCACCAGCGAGGCGGCCAGCTCGTAGAATTCCGGCACGCGTTTCATGTTGCCGATGAAGATGAAGAACATGCAGAACGTGAGCGGCAGTCCCCAATCGACGTTGCGGAACACGCGGCGGTCGCATAGCAGGAACGCCACGAACACGATGACGCACATCAACCACAGCGGAATGAAATCGCTCACCGCCAGCAAGCAGACGACGAACAATGCCGTGTATACGATCGTACGCCAGCCGCCATAACCGGCACCGTAGCCGGTCACGCGAATCTCGTCAGGCTGCGGCCGGTCGGAATGCGGGGCGAGTACGTTCTGTTCGATGCCGGAACTATCGATCGCGGAAAATTCGGAAACCGCTTTGCTGCCGAAAATCACGCAGGTGATGATTATCAGCAGAACGGCTGCGGTAGCGGAATACGGGGCCATGATGCCGATCATCTCGGACGTCGGCATGCCCGTCAACGCTTTCAGATACAGGTTGTGCGCGTTGCCGATCGGGGTGAGCATGCTGCCCACGTTCGCGCCGATGGTCATCAGCGTGCCGACAAGCACCGCATGCTCTTCCATGTGCGCCATCGTCAACACCGCGATTGCGAACGGCACGAAGGTGACCAACGCCACATCATTGGTGATGAGCATGCCGGAGAAGAACGGCAATGCGATCAACGTAAGCACCAGGCCACGCGCGGTTTTGACGTGATGCAGCAGGCGCGAGCCGATGATGCGGAACACGCCGATGCGCTGGAAGCCGCACACCACCAGCATCAGACAGATCAGCTGCGAGATGGTGCTGGCGTGGATGTAGCCGGCGTATTCCTTGTCTGGCGGCACGATGAAGCACGATATGAGTGCGAGTATGGAAGCGACTACGAGAATGGTCTCGTTCTTCAGGACCTTGACGACCAATCGCCGCATGCATTCCTCCGTCAATCCCGTTTGCAACCGCCTTGCACACCTTGCAAAACCCAAGCGATTTTCATGCAAACGCCTAGACCACTTTACCCAAAAATGCGACTAGCACGAACCCTCGGCGTGCTGCTTTTCCGACCATTCCAACGATTTTCATCCACTATTGCTTACTGCCGCATGCTTTTGCAAACCGGCGAAACCGAAAACAAGGCCCGCAAATCTTCACAAATTAACCCCGCGTGCGCCAAGATTTTGTCTAAAAATCATCTTCCGTTCGCCTTCGATTCACCATATGGGCGTGTCACGCAACGTTGTTGCCGAAAACGCGCGACTGCAGGTCCTTGCGCAGCGTTTCCAGTTTGGTGATCTGTCCGAGCAGTTCGATTTTCTCTGCACCGTCCGGCAGTTGCGCCATGCGGCGCTGGGCCGCGCCGATCTTGCGCATGATGCCGGTATCAAGCAGTCTGACGATCAGTTCGGACGCGTACCGCCGCTCCTCCTGCGTCGGCTTGCGCAATTGCGCCGATTGTTCCTGCGACTCGCCTGTATTGCGGTTCGCGTCCGCTTCGCTCGGCGGCAATGGCAGCGGCATGACGGCCAGCTCGTTGATGACCGATTCAAGCATCGGACCGCCCGCCTTCGTCAGATTGTGCATCCACAGTCCCTGCGGCACGTCTTCCCCTGGAAGCCCGCCCGCCGCGGCGACCGCTTGGAACAGCGTGCGGAACACCGGCGTCATGAAACTCGACAAGGTCAGGCTGGCGAACATCGTCGGATCGACGGCCAACGGCACCTGGATCAGCGTGGCCATGAACTGCTGTTCGCAGATGAACACGGCGTCGTCGATGCGATAGTAGCTTTGCTCGGCCGCGTCGCGATGCTCCAACGCCTTGCGTGCGGCGGGATTCGCATACGGATTCGCGCCACGTTCCGCATATGCTGGTTCAGCCGACGGCCCCGCATTGTTTTGGAATCGACGTTTCGGCGCGTACGCGTCCTCGTCACGCATGTTCAGTTTGCGACGCTGGTACGCCACTTCGCGTTGCATGATGTCCAGATCGACGCCGATGCGACGTACCGCCTTGCGTGAGTACAGGTCGAGCAGCGAACGGTCTCGGATTTGCGCGATCAGCGGGGCGACCGCCTTGACCGCGCCCATCTGACCTGTCGCGTACGTGGTGTCGAAACGGTCGATTGCCGAATCGATCACGAAATCGTACAGCGGCCGTGCATTGGCGATCAGCGCACGCACCGCCTCGTTGCCGCGTTTGATGCGCAGATCGCACGGGTCGAGGTTGTCTTCGGCGACCGCGACGAACGCCTGCGTCGAGAACGCGGCGTCCAAACCGAACGCGTGGATCGCGGCCTTCTGCCCAGCCGCATCGCCGTCGAATGTGAACACGACACGCGAGCTCAACGCCTGCCCCTCCACCTTCAGGGGGCCAACCAGCTGCACGGCGCCCAACGAATCGTCCGCGATCAATCGGCGGATGATCTTCGCATGCTCGGCGCCGAATGCGGTGCCGCACGTGGCGACCGCCGTGTCGATGCCGGCCAGATGCATGGCCATCACATCGGTATAGCCTTCGACGATCACCGCCTGGCGTTTCTTCACAATCGCCGATTTGGCAAGGTCGATGCCGTACAGCACCTGTGTTTTGCGGTACAGCTGCGTGTCGGGCGTGTTGATGTATTTCGCATTGATCGTGTCATCCTCGTACAGCTTGCGCGCGCCGAAGCCAAGCGTACGACCGGTCGAATCACGAATCGGCCATGTCACGCGGCCACGGAAATAGTCGTATACGCCACGCTGGCCCTGACGGGCGAGTCCCGCGTCGAGCATCTCCTGCTGGGTGAAGCCTTTGCCGGCAAGGTACCGCACCAGGTTATCCCATCCTTGGGGGGCATATCCGCAGCCGAACCGCTGGCAGTCGGCCTGGCTGAAGTTGCGACCGTCCAACAGCTTGCGCGCGGCGAGCGCCTCCTTGGTCATCAGCTGGGAGACGAAGAATTCCTGCGCCGCCTCGTTGGCTTCGAGCAGGCGTGCGCGTTTCGAACCGGTGTGCGCGGGCACGTTGTCGGCTTTGTCGTAATGCAGTTCGATATGGTATTTGTCGGCGAGCAGCTCCACCGCGTCACGAAAGTCGATGTTCTCCTGATGTTCGACGTAGCCGAACACGTCGCCGCCGAGACCGCAGCCGAAGCAATGCCATACGCCAAGCGCCGGGCGCACGGAAAAACTTGGCGTTTTCTCGTCATGGAAGGGGCATAGGCCTACGTATGTGCCGGTTCCCGAGGGTTTGAGCGTGACGGTCGCGGATACGATGTCATACAGGTCGGCGGTGGCGCGGACCTTTTCTATGTCTTCCTTCTTGATCATTCCCGGCATACGGTCCAGCCTACCAGCCCGTTCAGCAGAGAAGGGAGTGGAGGGTCAGGGCGGACGTGTCGGTCAGGCTCGCCACCTGGTCTATGGCCACGCGCAGGCGTTCGCCGTCGCTGCCGGCCTCGCGCCAATCGTCGAGGAACACGTTCTCCAACGCGCTGGACGGTTTGGGATTGTCCGCCATGAACACGTCCACCAGATCGCCGACGATCCGCTGTTCCTCGCCGTGCATCGGCTCGCGTTCGCCGGGCGCCATGACGAAATGCACGGCGATGCCTTTCAGCACCACGATTTCGTAACTGGTTTCCTCGGGAATCACCAGATCGCCGTTGTATCGGGTCAGCGGCTCGTTGCCGTACGTGTCCCGCGTGGCTTGTTCCACGGAACCGGCGAATCGGCCGATCAGATTGCTGGTCATGTTCTTCAATGCGGCGAGCGCGCGTCGCGAACCGTCGAAATAGCCGGGGAACGTGTCGCGCCGGTGCATGCGTGCGAACGCGGCCACCAGCTTGTCTGTGTCCCATTGCGGTCCGTACCAGGCGCGCGCGTCCTCGACGACCGCGTCGATCACGCCGCTTTCATGCAGCACGCCCGGATTGAACGCGCCGGTGGCGATGGCGTCCTCCACATCATGCACGCTGTAGGCGATGTCATCGGACAGGTCCATCACCTGGCATTCGACGGGACGGCGGGTGGTGTCGGGCGCGTGTTGTTTGAGCCAGGCGAACACGTCCGTATCATCCGGATAGACGCAGAATTTCGCGCTGCGCTCCCCTTTCGGATGCGCGGCGGCTTCGGCAAGCGTCCACGGGTATTTGACGGCCGCATCGAGCGCGGCACGCGTCAGATTCACGCCTGCGGAACGTCCGTCGGGAAACAGTATTTTCGGTTCGAGGCGCGTCAATAATCGCAAGGTTTGCGCATTGCCTTCGAAACCACCGATATTGCCGGCGATTTCGGCAAGCGCACGTTCCCCATTATGGCCGAACGGCGGGTGGCCGAGGTCGTGCGCAAGGCAGGCGCAGTCGACCACGTCGGGATCGCAACCGAGCGAAGTGCCGATCTGTCGACCGATTTGCGCGACCTCCAACGTGTGTGTAAGCCGTGTACGTGCGAAATCGTCCGTGCCGGCTACCAGAATCTGCGTTTTCGCGCCGAGCCTGCGCAATGCGGACGAGTGGATGAGTCGGGCGCGGTCGCGTTGGAAGGCGGTGCGGGAGCTGGATTTGGGTGGTTCCGGAGCCCAACGCTCCTCGTCGAACGCGCTGTATCCTTCGCTCGTCATGATGCACCGCCTTCCTATGGGTGCGGCGGCTGCCGCCGCTTTTTACGGGATTACAGGATGCTTGCCGGGTCGAGCTTGGCGAGGTCCTCGGCGGACAATACGTCCGTGGCATGCTCGTACAGGCGCGGAATGCGGTTGCGCAGGCAGGTGAAGATCTCGTAGCTGATGGTGTCGGCGGCATGACCCCAATCGTCCGCGGTCGGTTCGGCGTAATCCTCGCCGCGGCCTGGACCGAACAGTTCCACATTGTCGCCTTCGTGGATGCCGAGTTCGGCGGCGGAACCGTGCAGGTCGAGGATGAACTGGTCCATGCACACGCGGCCGGACACACGGTACAGGCGCGGGCCTTCCGAGGTCATCACGCGCACCGGGCCGCCGGGCTTGGTCACATGCTTGGCGCCTTCCATGTCGAATCCGGAGGCGGAGCGGTGGATGCCGTCCGCATAGCCGAGCGGCACGATCGCGGTGGAGGTGTCGGACGGGGTCAGATACGTGCGGCCGTAGGAAATGCCATGTCCGGCCTCCACATCCTTGACGGTGCCGAGCTGCGCCTGCAGGGTCATGGCGGGCTTCAGGCTATACGTGGACGGCGTGCCCATGGCCGGATCGGCTTCGTAACCGTACAGGCCGATGCCCGGACGGGTCAGTTCGAAGTGGATTTCCGGACGGGACAGCGTCGCCGCGGTGTTGGCGAGGTGGCGGATTTCCGGCGGAATGCCGGCCGCCTCCATACGACGGGTGAAGTCCTTGAACGTTTCGACCTGCATGTCGGTGGATGCCACGAATTCCGGGACGTCCGGCGCGTCGGCGACCGCCAGATGGCTCCACTGGCCGACGATGTGCAGCACGCCTTCCTTGGCGAGCGGCACCAGTTTGGCGAGCGCCGCGTCGAAACCGGCGGGCGTGAAGCCGTTACGGCCGAAGCCGGAATCGACCTTCACATGCACGCGCGCCGTCTTGCCGAGCCTGCGTGCGGCCGCGGCGACGCCGTCGATGCCGGCGAGCGAGCCGACGGAAATGTCGATGTCGTTGTCGACCAGCTCGTCGAACGGCACTTCGGCGCCGCTGTAGACCCACGTCAGAATATGGCAGCGATCGGGGCCGATGCCGGCTTTGCGCAGCAGCAGCGCCTCATGCGATTGCGCGGTGCCGAGCCATGTGGCGCCTCCCGCGAGCGCGGCGAGCGCGGCCGGAACCAGACCGTGGCCGTACGCGTCGGCTTTGACGATGCCCATGACGGCGGTGCCGGAATGCGGACCGCCGACGACACTCACCAGATGGCGCATGTTGTCGCGCAGTGCGGCGAGGTCGACGATGGCCTGCGCCGGATACCGCCGCTGGGCGGCCTTGTAGTTCGCTTTGCCTTGTTCGGAGGAGAAATCCCATTCACGTGTTGCGCTCAAAGTCATGGCTCCCATTGTCGCGCCGCTATGTGACAGGTATGGAACATCAGGGACATATGGTGAGACGATTCACGATGTTTTCACGATTTTGTCCGGCAGTGTTTTTTACACTTTCCATACACAAGGCTGTTGCGCATATCGCCGCGGCCTTTCTGATTTCTGGCGTTAAGGCGTGCCAGAGTCCCGGAAATCCGTCCGGTCCAGCCCATTTTTGAAACAATCACAGGGAATCTGACGACCATGGATCTATTTCGCAAGAAGTCGGTGGACCAACTTGTCTCCGAATCGACTCCGCTGAAGCGAACACTGAAAACCTTCGACCTGACCATGCTGGGCATCGGCGCCATCATCGGCACCGGCATCTTCGTGCTCACCGGCAAGGGCGCGCTCACCGCGGGACCGGCATTGTGCGTGTCCTTCCTGCTCGCCGCCGTCTGCTGCGGTTTTGCGGGCCTGTGCTATGCGGAGTTCGCCGCGATGGCACCGGTTTCCGGCTCCGCCTATTCGTACGCGTATCTGGCGTTCGGCGAGTTGATCGCCTTCGTGATCGGTTGGGATTTGATTTTGGAATACGCGTTGCAGGCGGCGACCGTGTCCGCCGGCTGGTCGGGCTATTTCAACAAGCTGTTGGAAGGCTTCGGCCTGCATCTGCCGGTCGAACTGACCGCCGCGTACGGCACCACGCCGGGAGTCACCACGTATTTCAATCTGCCGGGCTTCGTGATCGTGCTTATCATCACGTGGGTGTTGTCCATCGGCATCAACCAGACGAAGAAGACCAACGACATCATGGTGATGATCAAGCTGGCCATCATCGTGCTGTTCATCGTGTGCACCGTCTGGTACATCAATCCCGCCAACTGGAAACCGTTCTCCCCGTATGGCATCTACACGTTCCAGCCGGGTTCGACGCAGCCGTACGGCATCGTGCCGGCCGCGTCGATCGTGTTCTTCAGCTTCATCGGCTTCGACGCCGTCTCCTCCTCCGCCGAGGAGACCATCAATCCGAACAAGACGCTGCCGCGCGGCATCCTGATCTCGCTGGCCGTGTCCACCGTGCTGTACATCATCATGACGCTCATCATGACCGGCGTGGTGCCGTACAAGGAGTTCGCGAAGTTCATCGACGCTCCGGTGGCGGGCGTGATTCTCGAGACCGGCCTCAACTGGCTGGCGTTCATCGTGAACCTCGGCGCGTTGATCGGCATGACCACCGTCATGCTGGTGCAGCTGTACGGCCAGTCCCGCATCTGCTATGCGATGAGCCGCGACGGACTGTTCCCGAAGTTCTTCGGCGAAGTGCATCCGAAGTACCGCACACCGTTCAAGGGCACGTGGTTCTTCGGCATTCTGACGGCCATCGCCGGCGGTTTCATCAACATCAACGTGCTGTTCGAGCTGGTGAACATCGGTACGCTGTCCGCGTTCATCATCGTGTCGGCCGGCATCCTGTGGATGCGCAAGACCCAGCCGGACGCGCATCGTGGCTTCCGTGCGCCGGGCGTGCCGTTCACGCCAATCTGCGCCATCATCTTCTGCCTGATTCTGATCTTCGGTTTGAATTGGGAGACGTGGGTGCGTTTCGCCGTGTGGTTCGCGCTTGGACTGGTCGTGTATTTCACGTACAGCCGCAAGCATTCTCAGCTTAACGAGCCGGGACTGTTCTAATCATCCCTTCATATGGAAAAGGACGTCTCCCGCAGTTTTACGGGAGACGTCCTTTTTTCTACGTTTCTATGTATGCGCAATCACCATTCGTGACGCTGGTAGGCGATACGCGTGGTATCGGTGGGGCGGTCAAGCAGTTGGATCAGGCCGCAGCGGGCGAATCCGTTCGATTCGAGCACGTGCTGCATGGCCTTGTTGTTCGGATGCGTGTCGGCGCGCACGTTGCCGTAATGTTCGATGCACCAGTTGATGCAGTCCTTGGCCGCGCCTTTGACGATTCCCGACGAGGCGATGCGGTGGATGGTCACATACGAGTCGTCGTCCAGCCAGGCGCCGTCGATATGCGCGTAGGTGGGATCCTCGCCCGTGCACAGGGCGAACTGGGCGAGCACACGCTCCTTGCCGTCAGCCTCGTCCACCAGCAGCATGGTGCGCTGCTGGCGAATGTCGTCAAGGATCACTTCCTCACGTGGGAACGTGTTTCCCCATTGCGTGGGATTCCCGTTGGCCGCCATAAGCTCACGCGCATGCTGGTAGATTTTCAGCATGACAGGCAGATCATCCATGGTGGCACGACGGAACCGACGTTCGGAAGTGGTTTCGCTCAACCCTTTCACCTCAATTCGACTGTGTACCTCTCTCAAGCATTCCAGCCGTCCAAACTACCACGCCCACCGCACAGGCATGGTAACGCTCACACAAGGCGGCGTTCGAACGGGTCGGAGCTGATGCCCTTGGCGAGGATGTCCTTGCACCATTCCTTGGCGGTGAACAGGCTGTGGTCGCGGTAGTTGCCGCAGCTTTCGATGGTGGTTGCCGGCACGTCGTCCCATGTGGCCTCGTAGGCGATGAATTCCAACGATTCCTTCAATGCGCGAGCCACATCCTCGGTGGAATGCTCGCCCCACGTCAGCAGGTGGAAGCCTGTGCGGCATCCGAACGGCGAGCAGTCGATGTAACCGGGGATGCGTTCGCGCAGCAGCACCGCGATGGTGTGTTCGATGGTGTGCAGTCCGCCGGTCGGAATGGCGTTCTCGTTCGGCTGCACCAATCGCAGGTCGTAGTTCGAGATCACGTCGCCGTGGGGGCCGGTTTCCGTATCGATGTAGCGCACATACGGCGCCTTTACTTTGGTGTGGTCCAATTGGAAGCTTTCCACCACCGGCTTGTCTTCCGCCATGTTCTGTCCTTTCGTTGTTGTGTTCACATTCCACTATTCACGGTTCGCGGGCTCAACGTCAACCGTCGTGCCATGCGTGTCGGTTATGGCCGGTTCAAGCCTCGTCGCCGGAATCCTCCCGAATCGCGGCCATGAACCGTTCGCCGTACTGTTTGAGCTTGCTTTCCCCCACACCGTTGACGGCAAGGAACTGGTCGTCAGTGATCGGCTTGACCCGTACCATGTCACGCAACGTCTTGTCGGAGAACACGATGTACGGCGGTTTGCCGAGTTCGCGCGCGATGTCCAGTCGCAGCGCACGCAGCTTCTGGAATAGCGCCTCGTCGCCGTCATCCGGCACGTACGATCCGACAGCGGGAGTGGACACGTCGGGCGTTCGACGCGCACGGGCGTCAGCACGTTTGATCTTCTTGATGTCGTAATGGAATTCGGGTGCGACCGTTTCCGCCGCACGGGGTCCGAAGCCGACGATCGGCAGGCGTCCTTCCGCGATCGTCAGGAGGCCGTCGGTGGCCATCTGGCTCAGCACGTCGCGGATGCGCGCTTCCGGCACTTCGTCGAGCATGCCGAACGACGGCAGGCTTTCGGGGTTGAGATAGCTTAGATCCTGTGCCTTCGAGCCGCGCAGCACCTTGACGATTTTGCCGCTGCCGACATGCTGGTTCACATCGTGCACGCAACGGCTGATGGCTCGGGCGATGTCGGTGACGTCGATGGTTTCGAATGTGTGCTCGCAGTTGGCGCAACCGCCCACGCATTTGCCGTCCGTTTTCGCCGCCGCGCCCGCGGTTTCGCCGAAATACCGGGTCATGTACGCGTGCAGGCAGTCCGTGGTACGGCAGTAGCCGACCATCGCGTCGAGCAGCCGGCGTTTCGACGCGCGTACGGCCTCCTGCTCTTCGGGAGTCAATCGTTCGTTTTCGTAATCCGAATCGAGCAGCCGGCGGCGGGTGACGATGTCCGATTCGTTCCACAACAGCGTGCAGCGGCTTGGTTCGCCGTCTCGTCCGGCGCGACCCGCCTCCTGGTAGTACGCTTCGATGGATTCGGGCATGTTGTGGTGGATGACGAACCGCACGTTGGATTTGTCGATGCCCATGCCGAACGCGTTGGTGGCCACGACCACGGGCACACGGTCGGTGACGAAATCGCGTTGCGCCTTCTCTCGTGCGTCGGCGCTCATACCGCCATGGTAAGCGACGGCGATGGTGCCGATATCCGACACATCCACACCCCCTGCGGCACGCAATTCGGCGACGGCGCTGTTAAGCGATTCGGCGAGCGCTTCCGTTTCCTTGCGCGTGGCGCAGTAGACGATGCCGGATTCGTCCGGATGGCTGGCGATGTAGGACGCCACCCAGGATGCTTTGTCTTTGCGTGGCATGCTGATGACGTCGAAATACAGGTTCGGCCGGTCGAAACCGGTGACGGTGATGGACGGTGTGTGCAGGCCCAGAATCGAAACGATGTCGCGGCGCACGCGTTCGGTGGCGGTGGCGGTGAACGCGGCGACCGTTGGACGTGTGGGCAGTCCGGCGATGAATTCGCCGATGCCAAGATATGAGGAACGGAAGTCCTGCCCCCATTGGGAGACGCAGTGCGCTTCGTCGACGGCGACGAGCGAGATCGGCACACGGACGGCGAAGTTGCGGAATCGTTCGGTTTCCAAACGTTCCGGCGCCACGTACAGCAGTTTGATCTGGCCGGAGAGCGCCTGCGCGAAGACGAGATCCTGTTCGTCCGGCGTCTGAGTGGTGTTGATGAACGCGGCCGGAAGGCCCACGTCGTTCAGGGCGTCGACCTGGTCGCGCATGAGTGAGATCAGCGGCGAGATGACGATGGCGACGCCCGGCAGGATCGCTGCGGGAATCTGATAGCAGATGGATTTGCCGGCGCCGGTGGGCATGACGCCAAGCACGTCGTGTCCGGTGAGGATGGCCGAGACGATGCCGGATTGTCCAGGACGGAACGAATCGTAGCCGAAATAGCGGTTCAGCGCCTCCAATGCGCGGGGGTCTACGGAATCGACGGAATCAACAGCTTGCGTCATGGTTTCCAAGTGTAGCAATGCCGTGCGTTGACCGCGGAGAGCGAAACGGCCGGCGCGGGTCTTGCCCATGCCGGCCGTTTCATGCTTCTATCGGAAATAGGGAATTCAGATCTGGCGGAACGCCTGCTCCAGGTCAGCGATCAGATCGTCCGCGTCCTCAAGGCCGACGGACAGGCGGATCAGGTTGGCGGGCACTTCGAGCGTGGTGCCGGCCACGGAGGCGTGGGTCATGGCGCCCGGATGCTCGATCAGGGATTCCACGCCGCCCAGGGATTCGGCCAGGGTGAACACTTCGGTGGCTCCGGCGAACTTCTTGGCCGCTTCGAAACCGGCGGCGATCTGGATGGAGATCATGCCGCCGAAACCGCCGTGCATCTGGCGTGCCGCGATGTCGTGGCCCGGGTGGGATTCGAGCCCCGGATACCATACGCGTTCCACTTCGGGGCGGGTTTCGAGCCACTGGGCCACTTTCATGGCGTTGCGGCTGTGCTGCTTGACGCGCAGGTCGAGGGTTTTGAGGCCTCGGATGTCAAGCCAGGAGTCGAACGGGGACGGAACCGCGCCGGCCGCGTTCTGCAGGAAGGCCACCGCGTCGCGTGTTTCCTTGTCGTTCAGGACCACCGCGCCGCCGACCACGTCAGAGTGGCCGCCGATGTACTTGGTGGTGGAGTAGACGACCACGTCGGCGCCGTCTGCGAGCGGATGCTGCAATACCGGGGATGCGAAGGTGTTGTCCACGACCACTTTGGTGCCGTGCGCGTGCGCCACGGCCGCGGTGTCGGCGATGTCGGTGATGTTGAGCAGCGGGTTGGACGGGGTTTCCACCCAGATGTACGCGTACTGCTTCTTGGCGAGCGCGGCTGAGACGGCGGCCGTGTCGGTGATGTCCACCACGTCGAGGCCGATGCCCCACGGCACGAACACCTTGGACAGCAGACGGTAGGTGCCGCCGTACACGTCGTTGCCGAGCAGGATGTTGTCGCCGGGCTTCAGGGTGGAGCGCAGCAGCACGTCGATGGCGGCAAGTCCGGAGGAGAAGCTTAACGCGTATTTCGCGCCTTCCACGGCGGCGAGCTGCTCGTCGAAGCTGTTGCGGGTCGGGTTGATGGAACGGCTGTAGTCGTAGCCGTTGCGCAGGCCGCCGACGCCATCCTGCTTGAAGGTGGAGGTCATGTAGATGGGGGTGACCACGGCTCCGGTGGTCGGGTCGGGTTCCTGGCCTGCGTGGATGGCGCGGGTGGCGAGAGCGGTGGCGTTGAGGGCGGCGGCGTTGGTGGAGACGGTCATGATGATTGTCCTTTGCTTGATGGATTTGGTCGGATTGTCCGGGTTGATGGGGTTTGGGGATCGGGAAGCGCAAACGAATGCGCTCACAGGTACTGTTCGGCCAGACTCGGCTTGGTGGTACGGTCCACGACGTCGCCGAATCCGTTGGCGCGCATCCAGTCGTCGTTGAAGATCTTCTCCATGTAGCTTCGCCCGGAATCGGGCAGCAGTACGATGACCGTCTGATTGGCGTCGAGTTCATGTTCGCGCGCGTATTTCAGCGCAGATACGACGGCCATGCCTGCCGAGCCGCCGACCAGCAGCCCTTCCTCAGCGGCGAGGCGACGGGTCATTTCGAAGGCCTCGGCGTCGGTGACCTGCACGATCTCGTCCGGCAGATCACGGTCGAAGGCCTTCGGGTAGAAGTCCTCGCCGACGCCTTCGATCTTGTACTGGTGCACGTCGCTCGGATTGGAGTAGATGGAGCCTTCCGGGTCGGCGCCGATCACCTGCACCTTGCCGTCGGAAACGTCCTTGAGGTAGCGGCCGGTGCCGGAGATGGTGCCACCGGTGCCGATGCCCGCCACGAAATGCGTGACCTTATGATCGGTGGCCTCCCAGATTTCCGGGCCGGTGGTGTGGTAGTGGCTCAGCGGGCCGTTCGGATTGTCGTACTGGTTGGGGCGGTAGCCGCCTGGAATGGCCTTGGCGAGACGGTCTGCCACCTGATAGTAGGAACGTGGATCGTCGGGGCCCGCGTCGGTGGGGGTCACGACCACTTCGGCACCGTATGCGCGCAATACGGCACGCTTGGCTTCGGAGACCTTGTCGGGCAGGGTGAAGATGGCACGGTAGCCGCGCTGCTGGGCGACCATGGCCAGGCCTACACCGGTGTTGCCGGAGGTCGGTTCGACGATCACGCCGCCGGGCTTGAGTTCGCCGCTCTTCTCGGCGGCGTCGATGATGCGTTCGGCGATGCGGTCTTTGGAGGAGCCTCCCGGGTTGAAGTATTCGACTTTGGCCGCGATGGTGGCCTTGATGCCTTCGGCCACATGGTTGAGGCGGATGAGCGGGGTGTTGCCGATGAGTTCTGCGGTGCTGTTGTGGATGGTCATGACGTTTCCTTTGGGGCTTTGCGGTTTCGGGGATTCGGTTGGGATGCGCTCCCGGGAAGCCGCGTCGTCATGTGCAGCGGTTGAAACAGGACCTGTTGGGATTTTCGCGCTTGTGCGGGGATCACCGTATACGGTTACGGTATGCCGTATGCCGAAGATTGGCGATCATGCCGATACGTTACGAGAATCCGGAAAATCGAAGTTCTGGCGACCACGCCGAACGTTCTGGAATGTCCTATCTCAAGTTATGCGTCGATGAACCACGCGCCCCTCGGGCGGTTGGTTAGCGACAGCAACAACAAGAGCGATTGAACATGTGGCTTACATTACCACTCCCCCGGACATCGGCATGTCACCCGCGTTCATCATGCGGACATCCGAACCGTATCAGCTTCCTGGAACGGGCTCGCTCCGCCCCCAATAACCTGCGATATAACAGCCTTCGCAGCGCCCAACACCCCACCGGATATCATCGCGTCTACGTGATATACAGTGCAATTATGTATAGAGGAACCTCTTTCATATTCCCCGCACATCGAGTACGACCGTCGACGGGGAACAACGACCGTCCCCACCTCACGCCGGAAGCCGATTGCACCGATTGCATCGACCGCACCGATCACACCAACCGCAAACGCCATCGCGCATGGACGCCTTTCGTGGTTCTCTGGGCGGTGATGTCGACGATTCTCGTACTGCTGACGGTGTCCACGCATCCTTCCGATAGCGTGTACACCCTGCAATACCAAGGTGGCACCTTCCTCGTGGACCGTTCGCAGTACCAGCAGCTCGCCGACGCGTTCCTGCATGGCAGAACCTGGATCGACGCGCATGTCCCCGATTGGCTTGCGGCCATGGATAATCCGTACGACGAGCAGGCCAGAGGAACCCTCGGCGCGCAAACCGGCGATCCGTCACGCTGGGATTGGGCTTTCTACCATGGCCGGTACTACTGCTATTTCGGCCCGCTGCCGGCGCTCCTGCTCTTCGCGCCGTTCAAAGCACTGACCGGAACCGATCTGCCGACCGCCGCAGGATGCGCGTTCCTTGCGATACTGGCATGCGCTTCGCTCATATTCCTCATCGAAACACTGTGGAAGCGCTATTGGCATGGCACCCCCAGATGGCTCGCGGTCCTCGCCTGCACCGCAATCGTGGCGGCATCCGGATTGACGTATCTGGTGCTCGTCCCATGGTTCTATTCGATTCCCATCCTCGCATCGCTAGCACTCACGCCCGCCGGCATCGCATTGTGGGCACGCTCTTCCGGCGATGGCCATCACACCCCGCGCACTCCGTTCATCGCCATCGGTTCGACGCTTGTCGCGCTCACCATCGCCTGCAGACCGGCGTTCATCCTCACCGCGGTATTCGGCATCATCCTCCTATGGCCGCAAATCCGAGCCCACGATATCCTGTCCATCCGTTCCAGACACGCCATCCTCTCCACCATCGCGGCGATTCTGCCGTTCCTCATCATCGGCTGCGCGATGATGGCATACAACACAGCCCGTTTCGACGACCCGTTCGACTTCGGCGCAGCCTACAATCTCACCGGCTGCGATCTGACGCAACGGCATGTCAGTCTGAAAGCACGCCTGTATTCCGTCCTCCTGCTGTTCCTCACCCCAATCGGTTTCACGAGGGAATTCCCCTACACCATGGACGTGTTCTCACTGGATGAGGCAAACCCATGGGGGTTCCTGTTCCGTAACCGGAACATCATTCCGGAACAGTTCGCCGGCGGACTCGTCGCGCTGTCGCCGATCTGCCTGCTCGCATTGCCCGCGGCCATCCGGTATTTCATTCGACTGCGGCGCAGCCAAAACTCCCACGCAACACAGTGCGGTGCGATAGGACTCACGTTCCTCGTTCTCGCCGTCCTCATCGCGTGCATCGACGGACCGTTCGGCGTGAACGCGCGTTACCTGTGCGATATGACATGGCTGATGCTCATCGGCACCATGTGCCTGCTGTTCATGTGGAACACGGATGCGCGTGAAAACGGGCGCCGGTGGCTGACCGTCGTGATCGTCGCCCTGCTTATCGTCGGCATCGGCTTGCAGCTGCTATGGCTTATGACCCCGGGGCGGAGCGAAAGCTGGAACATTTCGAATCCCGCCCTGTATGACTGGTTGCGCAGACTGTTCACGTTCTAGTCGGTTCAGCCGATTCAGGCGATCCAGTCGGTTCAGCCGGCCCAGCCGCCTACCTTGCATCAATCCGACCTGCGATCAGGCCTACATGGACGCGGCTTCGATAAGCGAGCGCGTGTACGCGGAACAGGGATGATTCAGTATTTCCGTGGTCGTACCGCTTTCCTCGACGTGCCCGTCATGCAGAACGACGATACGATCGGCGATATGCTGCACCACGCCAAGATCGTGCGAGACCATGACCAGCGACATATTCGGGTTCGCCTCGCGGATGGCGTGGAAGGTCTCAAGGATCCGTACACGCGCGGCCACATCGATGGCGCTCATCGGCTCGTCGGCAAGAATGACGCCCGGATCGTCCACTATGGCACGTGCAATGGCGACACGTTGCGCCTGCCCGCCGGATAGATCCATGGGGTACCGTGCGGCGAATACCGCCGGGTCGAGTCCGACCAGTCGTAATGCTCGCCCGATCCGCGCAGCGGCCTCGTCATCGCCCATGCCCCTATGGTGCAACCGCAACGGCTCCTCTACGGAACGCGCAACGCGCCAGCGTGGGTCGAGCGAGGCGAAGGGATCCTGGAACACCAGTCCGGTCTCACCGCGCAGCATATGGCGCACGGCATCGTTCCGCTCCCCCATCGCCTGGCCACGGTATGCGATCTCACCGCAATCCGCGGATTCCAGGCCGAACAGCACTCGCGTCAACGTCGATTTGCCCGAGCCGGAAGCACCGATGATCGCCAGGCACTCCCCGCTGCGCACCTCGATGTCCACGTCGAACAGCACCTGCCTGCGATTCCGCTTCGACCCATAGCTTTTGCAGATGCCACGTCCCTGCAACACGATTTCATTCATCGCCGCCGTCTTTCCTCACGATCGTCCTATCACCGGATTCCACTCCCGTGGATTCCCGACTTCCGACGTCACCGTCGCCGATGCCGCCGTCACGTGACAGCGTAAGTTGCCTGGCCGCGGCGACAAGGCGCTGCGCAGGCTCGCTTGCCGGTTCCCGCAATAGGCTTGCGGTCGTGCCTGTTTCGGCGATCGAACCGCCGTCCAGCACATAGCAGCGCGTAGTGGCGCGTGCGAGCACCGCGAAATCATGGGTGATGAACAGCATGGACGCGCCGGCATCGTCGACCAGCGACGTCAGCAGGTCGACGATCTGACGTTGCGTGATCGAATCCAATGCCGTGGTCGGCTCGTCGGCGATGATGAATCGCGGCGAGGTGATCAACGCGGTGGCGATGCCGACGCGCTGCTGCTGCCCGCCGGAAAGCTGATGTGGGTATTTCAGCAGTGCATCCTGGGAAAGCCCCACTTTGTCAAGCATCGCCTTGACACGATCAAGACGCTCGTCAAGCGACAGATCGTAGTGCAGGTACAGCGGCAGACCGATCTGCTGTGCAACCGTCATCACGGGATTGAGCGCTGCCGCCGGATTCTGGAACACCATGCCCATATAACGCCCGCGCAGATCGGCCATGGCGGTATCGTCCAACCCGATCAGTTGCCTGCCACCAGCCATGATGGAACCGCTCACCCGCGCCGTGTCGGGCAGCAACCCCATCAGGGCTTTGGCGATCATGGATTTGCCCGAGCCGGAGGAACCGACCAGACCGATGCGCTCACCGTCGGCGATGTCCATGCACGCATCGCGCACGATGGGTTTGTCGCCGATGGTGATGGTCAGCCCACGAATCTCGATGCTCATGCCGCCTCCCTCAGCTCAGGATTGGCCAACGGGTCGATGGCGTCGCGCAGTGCGTCGCCGAACAGATGCAGCGCGATCACCGTCATCGTGACGATCAGTCCCGGCCATAGCACGGTCAGCGGGTAGATGCTGATGAATCGTACGGATGTGGCGAGGGAATGCCCCCAACTGGGTACGCCGGCACCCACGCCGACGCCAAGATAGGTCAGGCCAGCCTCAGCCAGTATCGACGTCCCTGCGCTCATCGACAACTGCACCAGCAGCACCGGCATCACGTTCGGCATAATATGCCTGACGAACACGCGCGCCCCCGAAGCGCCGGACCATACCGCCGACTCCACATACTGCGAACGCGCGGCGAGTATGGCCGCAGGTCTTACGATGCGTGCCAGATTCAATCCGTAGGCGAATCCGCATGCGGCCACGATCACCGCCGCGGAAGCGCCGAACGGCACCGACAACATCAATGCGATCAGCACCGTCGGTATCGAGATCAGCGCATCGACCACCACCACCGACGTGGATCGCAGCGCGGTATGGCGTGACACCATGGCGGCCACCAACGCCAATCCGAATATTCCGGCCACGACTACGGTAAGCGATGCGATTGCAAGATTCGTGCGCGAACCGGCCATCAGCCAGCTCAGCACGTCGGCGCCAACGCCATCGGTTCCCAACGGATGCGCGGCCGTGGGCGAAGCCCATGCGTGGAATCCGTCCGTCTCAAGTAGCGCATAAGGCGTCCACACCAGCGAAATCAGCGAAACCAGCACCCACAGGCCGAGCACGATCAACGCATATTTTCCACTGGCCTTGCGCCACATCGAACGCATAACCACACGAGCGGCCGACATCACAGCACCTCCTGCACGTCGTCGGAAGCGGTGTTCAGTCTCGGATCGAGCGCATGATGCGCCATATCGACCGCCAATCCCAATAGCAGGAAGAACGCTGCCAGCAGGAACAGTTCGCTCTGCACCGCGATCAGATCACGATTGCCCACATCGGTGATGAGCATCGAGCCCAGCCCCGGCAGGGCAAACAGGTTCTCGACCACCATCACACCCGTTATCATCTGGGCGAAGGTCAATCCGATAACCGACACCAGCTGCGGCATCGACAGTCGCAGGCCTACGCGCAGCAGCGCCTGCCTGCGCGTCATGCCGCATGCCATGGCCATGCTTACGGCCTGGGATTGCGCGGCATCGCCCAACGCGGCACGTGTATAGCGCATGATCCCCGCACCGGCGGTGATACCGGTGGCCAATGCCGGAAGCACGAGCGACGCCATGGCCCGCCCGCAATCCTTCCAGCCATCGTTCGGAAAACCCTGCGAGGGGAACAGCCCCAGCAGTCCCGAGCCGTGCGAGAACAGCAGAATCAGCAGCAGTCCGCTCCATAACGCCGGAACAGCACCTCCGACAATGGCAAGCACATGGAACAGCCCCCGCCACCGCCTGTTCCTGGTGATGACGGCAGCACAGCCAAGCGGCAATCCGATCAGCAGGGCTACGGCAAGGCTGAGCATGATAAGAGGGAACGTGACCGCCGCCCGGGCGCCGACCTGCGAGACGACCGATCTGCCGCTGATGGCGGATATGCCAAGATCGCCATGCAGCAGTCCGCCAAGCCAGTCGGCGTATTGTACGGGCAGCGGCCTGTCGAGTCCCATCTGCGTCCGCAGTGCGGCGATACGGGCCGCGGTCGCGTTCGTTCCGGCCATTACGGCTGCAACGTCACCGGGGAGTACACGCAATGCCAGAAACACCAGTATCGACAATCCCACCAACGCCGCTATGAACAGCAGCAGCCGTTTGGCCACGAATCTCATATCATTCCGCCTTGGAAATCTGCCATAGCGGCAGTACCGTCTGGCTGAGCTTGTCGGGGAATCCCTTGATGCCCTTGTTGTACGCCACGGTCACACGGTAGCCGAACAGCCAGTCGGCCGGTGCGTCTTCGCTGACGGTTTTCGCCGCCTGCTTGAGGTATTCGTCGCTTTCCTTCTCGTCGGTGGCGGCGAGCGCCTTGGCGTACAGCGCCTGCACGTTCCTGTTGTCGTAGTGGTAGTAGTATTCGGGCGTGGTCCACTTGTAGAAGTCATGGCTTTCGGCATGGTCCACCAGCGAAAGCTCATAGTTGCCGTTGGCGTGCACGTCCTGAAGCCATGTGGAGAATTCCACGTAGTTGATCTTCAGATCGATGCCGATTTTGGCGAGCTGGCTTTTGAGCTGGTCGCCCAGTTCGGTGCCGTACGTGTTGGCGTAGGTGAGGGTGAGCCGCAACGGCTTGTCGGTGGCATAACCGGCTTCCTTCATAAGTTCCTTGGCCTTGTCCACGTTGTACGGGTACAGGCCGGTCAGGTCCTCGTAACCGGGGTCGACGGACGGGATCGGACCGCCGAGCGCGTAGTCGACGTTGCCTCGGGAGGCGATGATCTCCTTGTGATTGATGGCGTAGCGGATGGCCTGGCGGACGCGCTTGTCCTTGAGTTTGGCGTTCGTGCAGTTGAAGGCGAGGACGAACTTGTCGCTGCCGTCGGCCGCGGACACCCGATATGTGTTGGTATCGAGCGATTTGGCGAGCGTGGCGTTCACAGGAGAAAGCACGTCGACGTCACCCCCTTTGAGCGCATTGACGGCCGCGTTGTCATCGGTGATGAATTTGAGCACCACATGTTCGGTGGCGGGTTTGTGCGCGCTGCCCCAATATTTCGGATTGGCTTTGAGCACCATCTTGCTGGCCGGGTCGAAGGATTCGACGGTATACGGACCGGAACCGACGGCCTCGGTCTTCGCGTTATACGTGGCGTTCTTATCGAACACCAATCCCGGGCGTCCGGTCAGATACCACAGGAGATTGGAATCAGGGGCATCGAGCGTGAGCCTGACCGTGTCGGCATCGACGGCTTCGGCCTTATCGAGGCTTTCCACCTGGTTGGCGTTGTAGTACTGCTTCTCCTTGAGCTGGTTGATGGACCACGCCACGTCGTCGGCGTCGAGTTTGTCGCCATTGGAGAAACACATGTTGTTGTTGAGATGGAACGTGTAGGTCTTGCCGTCCTTGGAAATGTCCCAGGATTTCGCGAGGCCCGGCTGCACTTTGTTGTCGGAGTCGCGCGACAGCAGCGCTTCGTAGACGTTGCCGATCAGCACCTGTTCGATGGCCGATCCGGACTGGTGGCGGATGTCGAGGCTGACCGGGGCGAGTTTGAGCCCGATGGTGACGGTGTCGGCTTTAGTTACGCCGGAAGTGTTCGCGTCATCGTTTTTGCCGCGCGTCACTGCAATGGCGACGATCACCGCGACGGCGGCGATGATGGCGATCAACGCGATAAGCCACTTCTTCGGGCCTTGCGATTTCGCGCCGTTCGACGATTTCGCACGCGCGTTCAGCGTGGCGTCGGTGCTTGCCGTGGACTGCGGCTGCTGTTCGTTCTCCTGTTTGGTTGCGTCGGCTTCGCCGTGCGCACCGGTAGGTGACGACATGGGATTTCTCCTCTTCGTATTTTCGATTATGTGTTGTGATTGCGGTTGACCGCCTGCGTGAGGTCGATCACCACGGCCTGATTCTACCGTCCGCCATACCCGCGGCCCGTTCGGATTCGCCCGCAAAGCGCGCGGAGGCTTCGGCCCGGTTATATACTTGACGCAGTCGCGGCAGGTCACAACGAGAAGGACGGTTGATCCATGGCGCATATTCTTTTGGGGGTCACCGGCAGCATCGCCGCGTTCAAGGCCTGCCATCTTGCCTCCGATTGGAGCAAGCAGGGGCATGAGGTGCGTGTGGTGATGACCGCCGCCGCACAGGAGTTCGTCACTCCCCTGACGTTCAGTTCCCTCACCCACACGCCGACACGCACGTCCATGTTCGCCGCCGGACATCGTCCCGGCGCTACGGCCGACGTGGCACCCGGACCGGATGGTCCGCTGCAGATCAGCCACGTGGCCGACGCGAAGTGGGCGGATCTGCTGGCAGTCGCTCCGGCGAGCGCCGATATCATCGCGAAAATCGCCTGCGGCATCGCCGATGACCAGCTGACCAGCACCATACTCGCGTACGACAAGGGACCGAAGGTCCTGTGCCCCGCCATGAACGTGCATATGTATGAAAACGCCGTGACGCAACGCAATCTCAATACCTGCCGTGAGCTCGGTTGGACGATTGTGGAGCCGGAAAGCGGCATGCTGGCCTGCGGCGACGCCGGCAAGGGACGTATGGAGGAGCCGGCACGCATCGAAACGGCGGTGAAAGCGCTGCTGCTTGCGAATCGTCCGGACGGCGAGCTGCCGCTTAAGGGACTTGCCGTGCTCGTCACCGCCGGCCCGACGCAGGAGCCGCTTGATCCGGTGCGGTTCCTCACCAACCATTCCACCGGCAAGATGGGGTACGCTCTGGCCGAACAGGCACGCGATCTGGGCGCGCAGGTGACGCTTGTATCCGGTCCGGTGGCGTTGGACGCCCCGTATGGCGTGGATGTGGTCGATGTCACGACCGCACTGGATATGTTCGATGTGGTGACGAGCCGTTTCTCGGACACGGACATCACCGTCATGGCCGCGGCCGTCGGCGATTTCCGTCCGGTCGAGCAGGCCCGGGACAAGATCAAGAAGAACGGGCGCAGCGGCATCGAGCTCGAGCTCACGTCGAATCCGGACATTCTGGCTTGGGCCGGCGAGCATAAGCGGCCGGACCAGACATTGTGCGGATTCGCCATGGAGACGCGCGACCTTGAGGCCAACGCGGCGAAGAAGCTTAACGGCAAGCATTGCGACATGCTGGTGGCCAACAATCTGCGCACCCCCGGCGCCGGTTTCGCAGCGGACACGAACGTGGTGACGGTGCTGACGCCGGGCGAAACCGCAGACAGGCCAAGCATCGAACGGTGGAGCAAGATGGGCAAGGACGCACTTGCGAAACGTATTCTTGTCAAGCTCGCAGCCATGCGTGCGGACGGCGAACGGCGCTAACCGCAGCATTTTCGAATCGCAATAACCGTATCAATCGCAATAATCGCAATATTTCAACGGAACTTCCGCAAAACGCGAAGGAGAACGCAACATGCTTCTGATGGCTGTGGATATCGGCAACACGAACGTCGTGATCGGTTTCATCGACGATGGGCGCATCGCGGGCACGTACCGCATCACCACGAAGGCGAACCACACGTCCGACGAATACGGGCTGATGATCACGCAGTTCCTGGCTTTGAGCGGCTACAAGCCGGCGGATGTCGATGATGTGATCATTTCGTCCGTGGTGCCGAAGGTCATGCATTCGTTCCGTGCGAGCATCGTGAAGTTCCTCGACATCGATCCGATGATCGTGGGACCGGGCATCAAAACGGGACTCAACATCCGCATGGACAATCCGCAGAACATGGGCGCGGACTGCATCGCCGACTGCGCGGGCGCGTATTACGAGTATGGCGGGCCGATTCTGGTGGCTGATTTCGGCACGGCCACCACGTTCAACTACGTCACCGCGGACGCGTCGGTGATTTCCGGACTGATCACCACCGGTATCCGCACCGCCGCGGCCGCACTGTGGGAAGGGACGGCGCAGCTGCCGGAAGTGGAGATCACCCGTCCGAAGTCGATTCTGGCGAAGTCCACGAAACCGGCCATGCAGGCGGGCCTGTACTACAACTTCCTCGGCGGCATCGAACGCACGATCGCGCAGTTCCATAAGGAGATCGACGAGGATTTCCGTGTGGTGGCGACGGGCGGATTGAGCCGCGTGTTCGCCGACGACACGAACATGATCGACATTTACGATCCGGACCTGATTTTCAAGGGCATGCGGCACATCTACGACCGCAACGTCCGCTGATTCAAGAGCCAGCGACGGGAACCGGCGATCATAGCCCGGCAATCTGAAAACCGACGGCCTGCGGATAATGCGCTATCCGCAGGCCGCAATCGATTAAACCAATTACACAGACGCTATTGGATGGTGAAGCCCTGGTTGGCTCCGTATTCTTTCAGGTCCTTCTGCCATAGGGCTATGCCGCCCTTAAGTTTGATGCGGTCGGACGATTCGGTGTTCTTCAACGCATCGCCGATGTTGGAGGTGTCGGAGACCTGACCGCCTGCGGCGATGATGTTGAGCCTGTTCTGCTCTTTGCGCAGCAGGCTCGACCATTTGTAGGCCTTGCCCACCGTGGACCGGAAGTCGCTGCGCGCATACACTTCGAACGGCAGATACTGGTATCCGGTCGACACGTTCTCCGCGGCCTGGGACAGCACGCGGTTGTATTCCTGCCCGCCGAAATAGGGCACTTCGATGCCACGGTCATCGGTCACCGTGGTCTTGCTGAGGAATTTCGAGTCGGATAGGGTGTTTTTGTCGGCTGGGAACGCGCCGCCATCCACGCGGGTTGTGATGCCTTTGGCATTGTGGCAGGCGTATTCGATGAAACGGTATGAGGCTTCGGGTTTGCGGGAACGTTGCAGCACGGCAAGGGCCGAACCGCCGTTTTCCGATGTGGTGGCCTTGCCGTCGGGCGTCGGCATCTGGGCCACGCGCCACAGGCCGGCCGCGCCGGGAATGTCGGACATGAGCAGCGAAGGCAGCCATGCGCCGGAGAACAGCGAGGCGACTTCGCCTTGTCCCACGGCCGATTTCCATCGATCCGACCATGACGTGAGGTTTGTTGCCACCAAACCCTCATCGATCATCTTCTGCCAGAATTCGGTGAATTCGCGGGTGCCTTTATCTTCGGTGAGTCTGATGGTCACGTTCTTGCCATCGTTGGACGTGGAGAACGGGCGTCCGCCGGCGAGCCAGATCATCGTGTCGTAGAAGCTGGCGTCGCCGGAATCGGCGGTGATGTACACGCCGATTTTCTTGAGTTTTTTGGCGGCCTCGTAGTAGTCGTCCCATGTGCGGATCTTGGACGCGTCCACGCCAACCTGTTCGAACACGCTGTTGTTATAGAAGAAGGCCATCGGGCCGGAGTCCATGGGAAGCCCGTACACCCGTCCGTTGAGCTGCACCGACGCCCAGGTGCCGGGCGTGTAGAAATCGACATAGCCTTCGGTTCTGCCGGTGATGGGCACGAGCTGGCTGCTGACCGCGTACTGGCGCAATGCGTAATATTCCAGCTGCACCACGTCGGGAATGCCGTAACCGTCTTGGATGGCGTTGTTGAGTTTGTCGTAACCGCTGGTGTTCTTCCAAACCACGCGGATGTCGGGATTGTCTTTTTCGAAGCCGGCGATGACCTGTTTCATGCTCGGCTCCCACGACCATACGGTGATCTGTGTGCGTGTGTCCGTATTGGCCCCGCATGCGGCGGCGCTGGCCGCCATGACGCCCGCGCAGCAGATGGCGATGAGCCGCTTCACCAGTTTCGCCGATTTCAGCACCACGCCCACGGACCTCCGTTTTGTATTTCGCCTGCGATTACCACCATAAGATTATACGGGTCATGCGGAAGCCACGCACAAGCCTGGAAAGGCTCCCCATATCCACCCAAATACGCCGAATGCGGAAGAACCGCTCCGGAAGCGAACTTCCAAAGCGGTTCCCTGCGATATCGCATCGGCGGCTAAGCCGGTACGCAATCAAGCTTCGATGCCGAGCTTGGCGCGTTCCTTCTTGGAATACATGAAGGCCGGCAGCTGACGGCCCTGCTTGAGCCAGGCATGGTATTCGGCGGTGGCCGCGAACTCCACATCGGACGCGGAGTTCAGGCAGGTTTCCACGGAATCCTGGATGACGCCGATGATGAAGCCGACGCCCACCACCTGCATGGCGATGTCGTTGCTGATGCCGAACAGCGAGCAGGCCATCGGGATGAGCAGCAGCGAGCCGCCTGCCACGCCGGACGCGCCGCATGCGCCGAGCGCGGAGACCACGGACAGCAGGATGGCCGCCGGCAGGGAGATCTGGATGCCGAGCGTGTTGGCGGCAGCCATGGCCATGATGGTGATGGTGATGGCCGCGCCGTTCATGTTGATGGTGGCGCCCAGCGGAATGGACACGGAGTACATGTCCTTGTCAAGCCCGAGCTTCTCGCACAGCTGCATGTTGACGGGGATGTTCGCAGCGGAGGAGCGGGTGAAGAACGCGGTCAGGCCGGATTCCTTGAAGCAGCGGTAGACCAGCGGGTACGGGTTGCGGCGCAGGAAGATGAAGATGACGAGCGGGCCGAACACGAGCACCATGAGCAGCATGGTGCCGACGAGCAGGAGCAGCAGGCTGCCGTACTTGGTGAATGCGGACAGGCCGTTGTCGGCCACGTTAGTGAACACGAGGCCCATGATGCCGAACGGGGCGAGGTTGATGACCCAGCGGATCACCTGGGACACGGCGTCGGCCACGTTGGCCATGAACGCTTTGGAGCTTTCGTTGGCGATGGACTTCATGGCGAGTCCGAACAGGCAGGCCCACATCAGGATGCAGATGTAGTTGCCATCGATGATGGCCTGGATCGGATTGGCCACGATGTTGGTCAGCAGCGTCTGGATGACTTCGGAAAGGCCTTGCGGCACCACATCGGCTTTGGCGGCCTTGCCCAAGGACAGGGTCTGCGGGAATAGACGGGAGGTCAGCACGGCCACGACCGCTGCCAGGAACGTGGTGAACAGGTACAGGAACAGCACGGTGCCGAAACGGCGGTCGAGTTTCGACGTGCCCTGCGCAAGGGCGCTGGCCACCAGTACGAACACCAGAATCGGTGCCGCGGCCTTCAACGCGGCCACGAACAGGGTGCCGAATTCGCCGATCCAGGTCACGTGGGGCATGGTCAATGCCAGCACGGTGCCGATGATCAGGCCGACGATGATACGGACGATCAGCGATGCGCCGTTGTAGATGTCGGCGACGCCGCGGACGGCTTTCGAGATTTTACCCATGGTTCTCTCTTACTCTCGTGATGCCGGAAACGCTCCGGCAAGTCAACAGAACGCCATGATAATCGGGCGTGTCGGGCGAGATAGGGGAATGTCCAAAATCGTGGGTTTCTATAAGCCCGCGCCCAACGGCACGTGCGATACGAATCGACGTGGCTCGCCGTTGAGCGGGTCATCGAATCGCAGTTCGCGCGCCACCAATTCCAAGGGTTGCGAGAAGTCGTCGTACGCGCGCTGCACGATGTCCGGGTAGAAATCGTCGCCCAATATCGCCAGTCCGAGCGAATTCATATGCACGCGCAACTGGTGCGTCTTGCCGGTTTTCGGATGCAGCGTGTAATTCACGTACGGTCTGCCGGCAACGAAGCGGATGCCGCTTCCCCGTTCGATCAGCGTTTCCGCGTTGGGCACGTCGGCGCTTTCGTACGCCTGCAATCGTCCGCGATCCTTGTTGATATGCGACCTGCGTACCAGCGGAAACGGCAGGTGCCGGTCGATGCGCACCGCCGTTCCATATCGCGGCCGCTGCGTCGGGGCGAGCGGTGCCAGGCATTCGTAGGTTTTGACGGTTTTGCGATTTTGGAACAGCATCTGGTACGCGCCTCGCGCAGACGGATTACGTACGAACACGACGACGCCTGCGGTCAGTCGGTCCAAACGGTGCGCCGGCGTGATGTTCGGCTCGTCGTACCGCTCGCACAACCGGACCAGCGCGGTTTCGCGATACCACATGCCGCGTGGCGTGGTGGCGAGGAAATGCGGCTTGTCGATGACGATGATGTTCTCGTCCTCGTACAGAACCTCATATTCGAAGGGAATATGAGGTTCCTCGAGCACGTACCGGTGCCTGCGTTCGTTACTCAACGGTGACGGACTTGGCGAGATTGCGCGGCTTGTCGACGTCGTAGTTCTTGAGCTTGGCCATGTCCATGGCGAACAGCTGCAGCGGCACCACGTCCACCAGCGGGCTCATCAGCGTCGGGCATGCGGGACGCCAGAAGACCACGTCGGCGTAACGTTCCACGTCCGGATCGTGTTCCTCGGCCACGGCGATGATGTAGGCGCCACGGGCCTTGACCTCTTCGATGCCGGAGATGACTTTGGAGTGCAGCACGTTGCGGCCGCGCGCCGGCGGCACGATGAATACGACCGGTTCGCCTTCGTCCACCAAAGCGATCGGACCATGTTTCAGTTCGCCCGCGGCGAAGCCTTCGGTGAACGTGTAGGCGATTTCCTTGAGCTTCAACGCGCCTTCCATGGCCACCGGATAGCCCACATGGCGGCCGAGGAACAGGAACGATTTCGCATCCACCATCTGTTCGGCGGCTTCCTGCACGATCTTGGTCTGGGTGTCGAGAATCCACTGGATCTTGCGGGGCATGTCCTTCAGAGATTCCAAAGTCTGGGCGATTTCGTCTCGATACATGGCACCCTTGACTTGGGCCAGATACAGGCCGAGCACGTATGCGGCGGTGATCTGCGCCACGAACGCCTTGGTGGAGGCGACCGCCACTTCCGGACCGGCGTGGGTGTAGAGCACCGCGTCGGATTCGCGTGGGATGGATGCGCCCTGCGTGTTGCAGATGGCCAATACCTTGGAGCCCTGTTCACGCGCGTGGCGCAACGCCATCAGCGTGTCCATGGTCTCGCCGGACTGCGAAATGGCCACCACCAACGTTCGGGGGGTGAGGATCGGGTCACGGTAGCGGAATTCGTGGGCGAGTTCCACTTCTACCGGAATGCGCACCCAATGCTCGATGGCGTATTTGGCCACCATGCCCGCATACGCGGCCGTGCCGCAGGCGATGACGATGATCTTATCGATGGCTTTGAAATCATGCTCGTCGATGCGCACCTCATCGAGGTTGATGTTGCCGTTCTCGTCGAGACGCCCCAGCAGAGTGCGCTGCACGGCGGCCGGATCCTCATGGATCTCCTTGTCCATGAAGGAGTCCCAACCGCCCTTTTCGGCGGCGGACGCATCCCAGTCCACGGTGTAGGTCTTCGGATCGGGCACGATGTTGCCCATGAAGTCGGAGACGACGACCTTGTCTGCGGACACCATCACGGCCTGGTCCTGGTCGATTTCCATGGCGCGCTTGGTGTAGGCCACGAACGCGGCCACGTCGGAGCCGAGGAAGTTCTCGCCTTCGCCAAGACCGACCACCAGCGGCGAATCGTGACGGGCGCCGACCACGATGTCCGGCTGGCGCACATCGGTGGCGAGGATGGTGAACGCGCCTTCCAGCATGCGTGCGAGACGGCGGACGGCCTTGAACAGGTCAGGCTTGCCGGTCTCTTCGATGATCTTGTCGCTGATCTTGCCCAGCAGCTTCGCCGCGACCTCCGTATCGGTTTCGGAAACGAAATGGTAGCCTTCCGTCTGCAGGTCGAGACGCAGCTGGGACGCGTTTTCGATGATGCCGTTGTGGATGATGGCCACTTTGCCGTCACGCGAGGTGTGCGGATGCGCGTTGGTGTCGTTCGGCACGCCGTTGGTGGCCCAACGGGTGTGGCCGATGCCCACGGTGGCTTCCGGCATCGGATCGCGTTCGATGTCCTGCACCAGGTTGGCGAGACGGCCGGCCTTCTTACGCACCGCCACATGGTCCATGCCGGGCGCGGTCAACGCCACGCCGGCCGAATCATATCCACGGTATTCCAATCGCTGAAGACCCTGGAGGCAGACCTCCAAGGGTTTGCCGCATGCGGTCCGAACATTTCCTGCATATCCTACGATTCCACACATAGCTCCTTAGCCTATCGGGTAAGGATGTCAATCATGAAACCAAGCCGCGCGTCCTTACAAATCTTTGCCATATATGCGAAATCCCACTCCCCCAGGGAAATTGTGCGAACCAGTGGCACACGCAACGCGCCCATCGTCGGCAGCAAAAAGAAAACCCAACCCACCGGACGTCTGCGGACGCTTGACGTCAGTGGATTGGGAATTTACGGCAGTACGACAGCCTTACTTGCTACAGGACGTGCTGCAAGAAGTCCTTAAACCTCGACTCCTTCGGATGGTCGATGATCTCCGGTCCGCCCTGTTCGACGACCACGCCACCGTCCATGAAGACGATCTGGTCGGCGACCTCGCGCGCGAAGCCGATCTCATGGGTGACGACCACCATGGTCATGCCTTCCTTGGCGAGGTCGAGCATGACGTTGAGCACTTCGCCGACGAGTTCCGGATCGAGCGCGGATGTCGGTTCGTCGAACAGCATGATCTCCGGCTTCATGGCAAGCGCGCGGGCGATGGCCACGCGCTGCTGCTGGCCGCCGGACAGCTGTGCCGGATAGTAGTCGAGACGCTCCCCCATGCCGACGCGGTTCAGCTCCTGAATGGCGAGTTCGCGGGCTTCCTTCTTGTCCATGTGCTTGACGTGGACCGGAGCCTCCATGACGTTTTCAAGAGCCGTCATGTGCGGGAACAGGTTGAAGCGCTGGAACACCATGCCGAGTTTGGAACGCTGTTCGGCCACTTCCTTGTCGTTCAGGGTCTGCAGCACACGTTCGCCGCCCTTGTCGACGTACTTGTAGCCGATCATTTCGCCGTCGACGTCGATTTCGCCGCCGGTCAGGGTTTCCAGCTGGTTGATCAGACGCAGGAACGTGGATTTGCCGGAACCGGACGGTCCGAGAATCACGGTGACGGTGCCGGGCATGACGGTCATGTCGATGCCTTTGAGCACGTGCAGGTTGCCGAAGGCCTTGTGCACCTGGGTCGCCTTGACGGCGGGAACGATTTCGTTGGTTGTGATTTCGCTCATGGTCATTCCCCTCACGCGGTCATTCCCGCGAACGTGGCTTCGTTCTGCTTGTCGACGTCATCCTTGGGTTCGCCGAAGGTCTTGCCCGGCAGCGGCGTGCGCTTGCCGCGGGCTCCGGCGGGACGGGCGTCGAAGCCCTTGCCGAAGTGCTTTTCAAGTCGCGACTGGATGACCATCAGGATGGAGGTGATGACCAGATACCAGATGCACGCCACGATCAGCAGCGGAATCGGCTTGTACAGACGGGTCGCGATCGCCGTGGTGGCGAACTGCAGTTCCAGCGTGAACGGCACGGCGTTGACAAGCGACGTGGTCTTCAGCATGCCGATGAACTCGTTGCCGGTCGGCGGGATGATGATGCGCATGGCCTGCGGCAGCACGATGCGACGCATGATGAGCGTGCGCTTCATGCCGAGGGCCTTTGCGGCTTCCGTCTGCCCCGGATCGACGGCCTCGAGGCCGGCGCGCACGATTTCGGCCAGGTAGGCGGCTTCGTTCAGGGCCAAGCCCAGCCATGCGGCGTTGAACGCGGTGATGACAGACTGGGAGTCAATGCTCCAGAATTCGATTGAGGTGAACGGGATGCCCACGCCGATACGTGGCACCAGCACCGCGAACAGACCCCAGAAGACCAGCTGCGTGTACACAGGGGTTCCACGGAAGAACCAGATGTAGAACCAGCTCACGCCGCGCAGCACCGGGTTGATGGATTTGCGCATGACCGCCAGAATGACCGCCAGAATGATGGCGATGACCATCGAGATGACGGTCAGCAGCAGCGTGTACTTGATGCCTTCCAGTACGTTCTCGTTGAACAGGTATTTCCAGACCACATTCCATTCGAAACGCGGATTGGTGACCAAAGCCTGCACCAGCATCGCGGCGAAGAGCGCGACGATGATGGCCGCCACGATCGGACCCGTACGCTTGACAGGCAAGGCTTTAATGCGATTGGGAATATCGAGGCCGTCGCCGTCGACTTGTTTCTTCGCCATGATGCTGTTTCCTTTTTCTATCTATCTGATGAGATCAGTTGAGGTCGGTCGGATTGATCTCAGCCTTGTCGAGAGCGCCGGACTCGACGCCCCAATGCTTGAGGATCTTCATGTACGTGCCGTCATCCATCAGCTTCTGCACGGCCTTCTGCACGGCCTCGTCGAGCTGCTGGTCGCCCTTCTTGATGGCGATGCCCTGCTTGGCCACGCCTTCAACGTCGCCGAGCGCCTCAAGCTGGCCGTCGGTCTGGGAGATCGCGTAGCCGGCGACCGGCGAATCGGCGTAGAACACGTCGGCCTTACCGGTGGCCACTGCGGTGGCGGCTTCGGCCTGACGCTTGTAGGACATCACTTCGGCCTTCTTGTCGGCCTTGCAGCCCTTGGCGATCTTGTTGGCCTCGTCCTCCTGGACGGTGCCGGTCTGCACTGCGATCTTCGCGCCGCACATGTCGGAGGTGTCGAGCTTCTTCGGGTTGCCCTTCTGCACGGCCCACGTGGAGCCGGCGCGGTAGTAGCTCACGAAGTCGACGGACTGCAGACGCTCTTCGGTGATGGTCATGGCGGTGATGCCCAGATCGTACTTGGAGCCGATGGACGGGACGATGGTGTCGAACATGGAGGAGACGATCTTCGGCTTCAGGCCCAGCGTCTGGGCGATGGCCTTGGATATGTCCACATCGTAGCCGACCGGCGTCTTGCCATCTTCGGCGTAGAATTCGGCCGGAGCATAGGACAGTTCCATGCCGACGGACAGCTCGCCGTCCTTGACGGTCTTCGCGGAGGCGGCCAGCTTGGCCAGCTCGTCATCCTTCTTGATGGTGCTCACATCGTAACCAACGGTGGTGTTCTTCGCCTTCGAGTCGCTTTTGGCGTCACCGGAATCCGTGGTGCCGCATGCGGCGACGGAGAACATCATGGCCGCGCTCAGCGCGAGAGCGGCAAACGATTTGAATTTCAACGACATAGTGGGTTCTCCTTCTATTCTCTTCCCATCCACTGAACGGTAATCGTCCATTTGCCAATCAGACGTCCAGTATTCCAAAGGCACACGATAAAACCGCAATGCTACGCCGACGTTAATCGGCAAAAAGCGTAGGGGCATCGATCTATATACGTCCGATGCCCCTACGCCCGCAGCGTCAGTGCGCCGATCAGCCCAAATCGGTCGGGTTGATCTCGGCCTTGTCGACGGCGCCGGATTCGACGCCCCAATGCTTGAGGATCTTCATGTACGTGCCGTCATCCATCAGCTTCTGCATGGCCGCCTGCACCGCCTTGGCCGTGTCGGAATCACCCTTCTTGATGGCCACGGCCTCCTTGGTCACGCCGACGTCCTCACCGAGGGCCTCAAGCTGGTCGTCGGTCTGGGAGATCGCATAACCCGCGACCGGCGAATCGGCGTAGAACACGTCGGCCTTGCCGGTGACGACGTTGGTGGTCACATCGGTCTGCAGCTTGTTGGACAGGATCTGGATGTCAAGCTTGTTGTCCGCCTTGCACTGTTCGGCGCCCTTGTTGACTTCCTCCTCCTGTGTGGTGCCGGTCTGCACCGCGATCTTCAATCCGCACAGGTCGGACGTGTCGATCTTGCCTGGGTTGCCCTTCTTGACCACCCACGTGGAACCGGCCTTGAACATGCTGACGAAGTCGACGGCCTTCATGCGTTCCGGGGTAATGGTGAACGACGAGACGCCGATATCGTACTTCGAACCGATTGATGGAATGATCGAATCGAAATTCGACGTCTGCGGATCCGCCTCGAGGCCGAACGTTTTCGCCAACGCCTTGACGATGTCCACGTCGAAGCCGACCGGCGTCTTGCCGTCCGCGGCCAGGAACTCGGCCGGCGCGTACGACGTATCCATGCCGACGGTCAGCTTGCCGTCCTTGGTGACGGAGGACGGCAGCATCTTGGCGATCTTCTCGTCCTTCTTCACGCCGGACACGTCGTAACCGGTGGTCGACGACGAATTCGAATCGACGGAAGCTTGGGAATCCGTTTTGTCGGAGGTTCCGCAGGCTCCCATCGAGACGACCATCGCCGCGCTCAACGCGAGCGCCGCCCAACCTTTCAGGTTCCTCATCATGGCAAGTCCTCTCTTCAACCCAGCCAAATCAACCAGCCAAACGTGGCTATGGCATAACCTAAGAGCGGATTGCTACGAGCGTATTAACGGACGCAAAAGTTCCGAAACATTCACTCGTTGGTGCCGGGGGTGTTGATCTCCGGCTTGCTGATGGCACCGTCCTGAACACCCCAGTACTTGAGGATCTTCATGTAGGTGCCGTCGTCGATGAGCTTCTGCAGGGCCTTCTGCAGGGCCTCGTCCATCTGCTGGTCGCCCTTCTTGACGACGATGCCTTCCGGGGCGATGCCTTCGGTCTTGCCAAGCGTTTCGAGTTCGCCGTCGGTCTGCGCGATCGCGTAGCCGGCGACCGGCGAATCGGCGTAGAACACGTCGGCCTTGCCGGTGACGACGTTGGTGGTCACATCGGTCTGCAACTTGCTGGAGATAACGTCCATCTCCGCCTTGCCATCGGCCTTGCATTGCTTGGCCATCTTGTTGGCGGCGGTCTCCTGCATGGTGGCGGTCTGCACGGCCACCTTCTTGCCGCACAGATCGGACGTGTCGACCTTGTTCGGGTTGCCCTTCTTCACGGCCCATGCGGAGCCGGCGTTGAAGTGGCTGACGAAGTCGACCGCCTCGAGGCGTTCCTTGGTGACGGTGAACGACGAGATGCCGATGTCGTACTTGGCGCCGACGGCCGGAATAATCGAATCGAAGTTCGCGGTTTCCGGATCGGCCTCAAGACCGAACACTCCGGCCAGCGCCTTGGCGATGTCCACGTCGAAGCCGACCGGCGTCTTGCCGTCCGCGGCCAGGAATTCGGCCGGCGCGTACGACGTATCCATGCCGATGGTGAGCTTGCCGTCCTTGGTCACATAATCCGGCAGCATTTTGGCGATCGCGTCGTCCTTCTTCACGCCGGAAACATCGTAACCGGTCAGTTCGCTGGACTTCGAACTGGATTTCGACGCCGAGGCGTCGCTGTCGTCGCTGGTGCCGCATGCCGCGCCGGTGGCGAGCATGGCCACGCTCAATATGAACGCGGCGGCGGTTTTCAGGGCTTTTCCTGCTTGCATGTTCCCTCTCCTATGGATTCATATCGGCCTGTTCAGCCGAACCGTATCCTAGCGTAAAGAGGGTGTGTTACAAAAATTTTCCTGAATCGGCGTTCTTTCACTATGTGAAACCGGAATTTTTCCGATTTATCGCACCTGCTTGTTGGCGTATCGCATGGCTCGCAGCGCCTCACGCTTGTCCTGCTCCTCGCGAAGCGACTGGCGCTTGTCGAATTCCTTCTTGCCTCGGGCGAGCGCGATCTCGACCTTGACGCGGCCGTCTTTGAAATACAGGCTCAGCGGAATGATGGTGAATCCCTTGGCCTGGGTTTGGCGGGCCAGCTTGTCGATCTGCGCCGCATGCAGCAGCAGCTTGCGCTTGCGCTTGGGTGCGTGATTGTTCCACGTGCCGTTGAGATATTCGGGAATGTTGGCTCCCTCAAGCCACATCTCCCCACGACGGTCGATGGTGATGAACGATTCGGCCAGCGACGCCCGTCCTTCACGAAGCGACTTCACTTCGGTGCCGGTCAACACGAGACCGGCCTCATACTTGTCTTCGATGGCGTAGTCGTGACGCGCCTTCTTGTTCTGCGCGATCGGTTTGGTTCCCTGTTCCTTGGCCATGTCGGACCTCCTTCCCGGTTCTTTCGATCAGTGTATGCAACGCGACTCCGTCGACCATATCACGAAAGCGCGTCGCCCGACGATGCGGACGGCGCGCTTGCCGTGGTTTCATGTCTGGAACGGAACCGTCAGTAGTGGACGTACTGGTAGGCTCCGGCGTTGGAGATCGTTTCCCAAGCCGGGAACGTCGCGAAGCCGGTGCCGCCTTCGGAGATCAGGACCGAACCGTCGGCGTTCACGCGTTCCACGACGGCCACGTGGCCGTACTGCCAGTCGGCGGTCCAATGTCCGCCTACGCTTTGGCCGCGCGCGAACACCATCGCCGCGCCGACATGCGGGGTGTTGTTCACCAGGTATCCGAGTCCACGAGCGGTATTGGCCCAATCGGCGCCGTTGCCCATGTAGGAGCCGACCGGAAGGCTCAGCTGGGAACGCCTCAGGTATGCCCACAGCGTGCACTGGCGGGACGGATACGCGGCACCGCCGACCGTGTTGCCGGTGTTGTGTCCGTAGCAGTATCCGGAACCGGCCGGACAATTGCCGGGCACCGCATAGTTCATGCCGCTGGCGCCGCCGGAATTGTTGTTATTGGGCGTCGGAGCCGGCGCAGGTGCAGGCGCGGGAGCGGGATTGTAGTTCGTGTTGTTGTTCGGACGCGACTGCTGCTGGTTGTTATTGGGGTTGACAGCGGCGTTGTTGGAATTGTTGTACTGGTTGTTCCATGAATCGATCTGCGATTTCATGACGACGATGTCCGCCGCTTCCTTGGCGCTCTGCGTTGTCAGCTGGCTCTTCTGCGATTCGAGCTTCTCACGTTTCGCCGTGCCCTCGTCACGCAGCTTCTGCAGGGCGGTCTGCTTGGCGCTGGCCTCGCTTGCCGCCTGCTGGGCGCTTGCCGCCTGCTGGTCGGCCTGCTCCTTGAGCTGGGTGATCTTCTGTTCGATGGCGCCCAGACGGTCCTTACGGTTCATCGACGTGTTCAGCTCGTTCGCCGCGTCGGTTGCCGCGTTGGATTCGCTTCGCGTGACCGCGGCCTGCGACTGCATCTTGTTGACGAAATCGTCGGCGGTCGTCGAATCGGTGACAAAATCCAGCACATCCGACGTACTGGAGCCGTGGAAGCTTTCGCGGGCGAGCTGCGCGACGGCGGCCTTGGCGTCATCATAGTCGGAGCCGGTCTGTTTGATCTGCTCCTCAAGGTTCGCCTTGTCCTGCTGGGCCGCTTGCAACCGCTGCGTGGTCGCTTCCGCCAGGCTCTGCGCCTGTTCTGCCGCCTGCTGGGCAGATTCCGCGGCCTCGACCGCCGCAGGAATCTGGTTGTCGTTCAAATCGGCCAACTGCAGAATCGTGTCGGCGAGATCGCTGCTCACGCCGACAAGCTGCGACTTCAGCTTGGCGTGGTTCGACACCTTCGCCTGGTATTCCGACATGCTCACGGCATGCGCCTGCGGAGCCGGCGCGGCGACGACCGCGACGCCGCCGGCGCAGAACATAGCCGAAGCAAGCATCAGTCCAACGATGGGCCGCACCTGTCTCGTCATTTTCCTAGACATGTATTCCCTTCCCGAAATCCACCTATTTCGACATTGTATCCAGCAAACTTCAAATATGCTGAACATCTCGTTCAGCACTCCGCCGGTTTATGCCTTCAGGTACTTCCTCAGCGAGATGCTGGACGCGACGATCGACAGCACGACGGCTCCCACCACAAGGGCCGGTGCAAGCAGCCATACCGTCTTCTGGTTGATCAGAGGCATCCACTGCACGCTCTTCGACAGCCAATCCGTGATGAACAGCTTCACCATGGCGCTCAACGTTCCGCAGGCGAGCAGCGAACCAATCAGCGACGCGAACACGCCTTCCAACACGAACGGCAGGCGGATGGTCCAGTTCGAGGCTCCCACCAGTCGCATGATCTCGGTCTCGTTCTTACGCGAGGCGGCACTCATGCGAATCGTCGTGCCGGTCAGCATGATGGCCACCAGGATCATCACGCCGGCAAGCGCCACGGTGACCGCCGTCGCACGGTTCAGCACCGAGAAGACCGGGTCGAAGATCTTGCGTTGATCCTGCACTTCCTCGACACCGGTGCGGCCGCTCAACACTTCAGATACCACTTGGTATTTGGTCGGGTCCTTCAGTTTCAGACGCAGCGACCCCTGCATGTCGGCGGCGGTGAGCACGCGTCCTTGGTATTCGCCGTTCGGATACTGCTTGAGGAAGGTGTTCTTGTAGAAGTCCTCACGGCTCACATATGTGATTTTGGAGACGATGTTGCCGGCTTCCTCGTTGATCACGTTCTCCAGATCGACGATCTCCTGGTTGGAAGGCGCCTTGCCCGACGAGCAGGACGCCGCCTGGCTGGCACCGTCCGGGCACAGCCATACGACCACTTCGACCTTGTCGTACCATTCGCCCTTCGCGGCGGTGATCTGTGCCTGCATCAGGCCGGATACGCCGATGAACAGGAAGGAGATGAATGTGACCAGCATGACGGAGATGATCATTGAAACATTGCGCTTGAGGCTGTTCCATGTTTCGGAAAGGATGAAACGAAAACGCATCAGTCGTGCTCCTTGGTGTCCTCAGGGTTTTCATCGGACGGTGCCGGCGGGACGGGCGGTTCGGGCGGTGTCGGAGGCTCGGTTTGGGTCGGTGGAACGGGCGGTGCAGGCGGAGCGGACAGCGCCGATGCTTCGTCGGCACCAGTCTCGGAGGCATCATTTTCAGCGGAGGTCTTGGCCTGTTCGTTCCGTTCGGTTTGCTCGGCCTGTTCCTGGTCGGCCATCTGTTCGAGGCTCAGTCCCTTGCCCCAGGTCAAGGTGGTCTCCACTGACGCGAAGGCCTCGCCGTAACGGCCGGTGCGTCCGGAATGCACGGATTTGGCAAGACGGGCAATGCCGTCGTTCCCCTGTCCGTCATGGACGGCAGCGGCGACCACATCCACGGCGTTCACCACGGTTTCGGCGCGCGTCGCGCCTTCCACGTCGACGGTGTCGTCAGGAGCGTTCGTTGAATCGATGGCGTTCTGTCGACGGTATTTCGCGTTCGGGTCGGAAGTGCCCAATGCCTGGTGCGATTTCGACTCGACTTCGGCATCCGGGAAATACAGCGCGGAATCGTAGGATCCCTGCTGCTCGTCGCGCACGATCTTGCCGGTGTGCAATTCGACCACGCGTTTGCGCATGGAGTTGACGATCTCTTCGTTGTGTGTGGCCATGACGATGGTGGTGCCGGTACGGTTGATGGCGTCCAACACTTCCATGATGCCCAGCGATGTGGTCGGGTCGAGGTTGCCCGTAGGCTCGTCGGCGAGCAGGATCTGAGGATGGTTCACATACGCCCTTGCGATGGCGACGCGTTGCGCTTCGCCGCCGGACAGCTCATGGGGGTAGTTGTTTTCCTTGCCCGTGAGCCCCACCGTCTGCAGTACTTTGGGCACCAGCGATTTGATGGTGGAACGGCTTGTGCCGATCACTTCAAGTGCGAAGGCGACGTTCTCCCATACCGTCTTGTTGTTGAGCAGCTTGTAATCCTGGAAGATAAAGCCGATCTGCCGGCGATAATGCGGCACCTGCCGTGCGGACAGGCGTCGCAGATCGTTGCCGGCGACGCGGATCTCGCCATCCGTGGCTTCCTCCTCGCGAAGCAGCAGGCTCAGCAAGGTGGTCTTGCCGGAACCGGACGCGCCCACAAGAAAGACGAAATCACCTCGATCGATGTCAAGACTGATGTCATCCAATGCGGGACGCGTGCCCTTTGGATAGACTTTGCTCACATGTTCAAGCGAGATCAGCGCCATCGTGTTTTCCCTCCGCCTATCGCTTAGGCTTCTTGTTCCTCGGCTGCCGCGCGACGCTGTTCGTGACGCCAGCGGATGCCGGCTTCGATGAACTCGTCGATGTCGCCGTCGAAGACAGCCTGGGTCTGCGAGGTCTCATACCCCGTGCGCAGGTCCTTGACCATCTGGTACGGATGCAGCACATACGAGCGCATCTGGTCGCCCCAGCTGGCCTTGATGTCTCCGGCGAGCTCCTTCTTCTTCTTGGCTTCCTCCTCGTGGCGCAGCACCAGCAGTCGGGACTGCAGCACGGCCATGGCGGCGGCGCGGTTCTGAATCTGAGAGCGTTCGTCCTGCATGGTCACCACGATGCCGGTCGGGATGTGGGTGATGCGCACCGCGGAATACGTGGTGTTCACGCCCTGTCCGCCAGGACCGGACGAGCAGTAGGTGTCGACGCGGATTTCGGAATCCGGCACGTCGATGTGATCGGTCGCTTCGACCAGCGGAACCACTTCCACGGCGGCGAAGCTGGTCTGACGGCGGCCCTGGTTGTCGAACGGGGAGATACGCACCAGACGGTGGGTGCCACCCTCCACGCTCAGTCGCCCGTATGCGTACGGGGCGTCCACCTGGAACGTGGCCGACTTGATGCCGGCTTCTTCCGCGTAGGAGGTGTCCATGACCTTGGCCTTGTATCCGTTGCGTTCCGCCCAACGCAGGTACATGCGCAGCAGCATCTGCGCGAAATCGGCCGCATCCACGCCGCCGGCGCCGGAACGGATCGTCACCACGGCGGAACGTTCGTCGTATTCGCCGTCAAGCAGCGTCTGGATCTCCATATCGTCGAGATCCTTTTGGATGCTTTCGACTTCGGCCTTCGCCTCGGCCAACGTGTCGGCGTCCTCTTCCTCCTGGCCAAGCTCGACCAGGGTCTCCACGTCCTCGATGCGCTGGTCGGCGGATGCCAGACGCTTGAGCTGCGACTGCACCGCGGACAGCTTGCTGGTCACTTTCTGTGCGTTTTCCGGATCGTCCCACAATCCGGGTTCGGCCGCTTTCACTTCAAGGTCCTTGGCCTCGGCGGTCAGTCGATCGACGTCGAGGGCCTTGGAAATGGACTCGTATTTGGCGCGCGCTTCGCTGATCGCCTCGGAGTAATCAAATTCTGCCATCGTTTACACCATACATTTCTATTACGTTCCTGACTATTCTGACATGGAGCCGTCCACGGCTCCCGCACAATCCATAAGGTTTTTCCACGTGCCCACATCCATTTCCCACATGGACGGACCGCGAACCTGTCCGCACGCATACGGGAAACCGGGGCCCGTTTCGGATCATACGGGCCCGAAAGCGTCAAAGCCCCGCGTAAATCGCAGGAATGACCAGACTCAGCAGCATCGCCGCGGCGATGACGATGCACATCGTGCGCACCATGGTGCGGCGACGGCGTTCTCGCTGCTCGCGTTCGTCCCTGTAGTCACTCATACGCGCCACTATACCGGCTCGCCCCTACTTAGCGTTTCTTGCGAAACGTCTCGAAAATCACTTGTGGTAAGGTTCTCCGGCGTTGATTTTGTATGCGCGATAGATCTGCTCCAGCAGAATCACCCGCATCAGCTGGTGCGGGAACGTCATTTTGGAAAAGCTCAGCAGGTAGTCGGCTCGTTTGAGGATCGCGGGGTCGAGTCCCAATGAGCCGCCGATGATGAGCTGGATATGGCTGGTGCCGTGGAGTCCGAGGTCGTTGATTTTCGCGGCGAGCTGTTCGCTGGTGAGCTGCTTGCCTTCGATGGCGAGGGCGATGACGAACGCATCGTCACGAATATGTTTGGCGATGCGTTCGCCCTCTTTGGCCTTGATCTGCCGTTCGAGTCCGTCGCTGGCGTGCTCCGGTGTCTTCTCGTCGGCCACTTCGACGATGTCGAGCTTGCAATACCGGCCCAGTCGTTTCGAATATTCCGCGATGGCGTCGCGCAGATACTTCTCTTTGACCTTGCCGACGGTGATCAGTGTGATTTTCACGAGTTTCCTCTTGCGGAGAGCGCGGATGACGCTCTCCGCCATTCCGTTTTCAGTTCTTGTGGAGTTTCTCGTTGAGCTCGATGCCGGTCTTGCGGTAGCGCGCCTCGATGCGGCCGGACACGGAGTTGCGGATGAACAGGATGTTGTCCTTGCCGGACAGTTCGGCGCCCTTGACGGTTTCGAGCGGTTCGCCGGCGGCGACCTTGGCCTTGTCGTAGATGGTGACCTTGGTGCCGGCGGTGACGTACAGGCCCGCTTCGACCACGCAGTTGTCTCCCAGGGAGATGCCGATGCCGGCGTTCGCGCCGAGCAGGGAGTGCTCGCCGATGGAGTTCTTGAGCTTGCCGCCGCCGGACAGGGTGCCCATGATGGACGCGCCGCCGCCGATGTCGGAGCCGTTGCCGACCACGACGCCTTGCGAGACGCGGCCTTCGACCATGGAGACGCCGAGGGTGCCCGCATTGAAGTTCACGAAGCCGGCGTGCATGACGGTGGTGCCTTCGGACAGGTGCGCGCCCAGTCGCACGCGGTCGGCGTCGCCGATGCGCACGCCGGTCGGCACGACGTAGTCGACCATGCGGGGGAACTTGTCAATCGACAGCACGTTCACATCGACGTGCGGCGCCAACACGGCTCCGGACTGTCGGGTGGCGGCCATCACGTCAAGCTTGCGCAAAGCGAAATCATCGACGGCGAACGGACCGTAGTTGGTCCACACCACGTTGTTGAGCTTGGCGAAAATGCCGTCGAGATTCAACGTGTTCGGCTTGGCCAGACGCATGCTCAGCAGGTGCAGACGCAGATAGGCGTCGGCGGCGTCCTCGATCGGCTCGTCCAGCTTGGACACGGTGAACACGGGCATGCGGCGCACGCCACGCGCGTCGGCCTCGTCATGCGCGATGGCGCCGAAGTTGTGATTCGGACGCGAGGTTTCAGCCGGAGCCTCGCCCAACGTGAGTTCCGGATACCACACGTCAAGGGTGTTGCCGGCCGCATCGATGCTTGCCAGACCCCAACCCCATGCGGTGCGCTGTTCAGTCATGTGTACGCTCCTTTGACCATGCCGGAGCCGTAGACCGGTTCCAGCGATTCGTTAGGTTCTTTCGTTCCTTGAAACACTGTAGCGGCAAGCCATGGCAGGCGCATGCGTACGTCCGAAACCGGAGCCGCGTGTCAATATCGTTCAGTGGCGCTGGTCCATCGGCACGTAATCGCGTTCCGTGTAGCCGGTGTACACCTGGCGCGGACGGCCGATCTTCGTGTTCGGATCGGCGAGCATCTCACGGTACTGCGCGATCCAGCCGGGGATGCGGCCCAACGCGAACAGCGTGGTGAACATGGACGGATCGAAGCCGATCGCACGGTAGATCAGTCCCGTGTAGAAGTCGACGTTCGGATACAGATGACGAGACACGAAGTAATCGTCGCTCAATGCGATCTGCTCCAGTTCGGTGGCCACGTCGAACAGCGCGCGCTCGTCCGCCGGCAGCTTCAACGTGTCGGCGCGTTCCATGATCTTCTGCAGATAGGTCTTGGCGATCGCCGCGCGCGGATCGTACGACTTGTACACGCGGTGGCCGAGGCCGGAGATGCGATACCCGTTGGCCTTCGCGTCCTCCACGAATTCCTTGACGGTTTTGCCGGAGTCGCGGATGGCTTTGAGCTGGCGGAGCACCGCCTCGTTGGCGCCGCCGTGCAGCGGGCCGGACAGCGCGTTGATGCCGGCCGCGACCGCGGAATACAGGTTGGCGTGCGCCGAACCGGCGATGCGCACCACGGACGTGGAGCAGTTCTGCTCGTGGTCGGCATGGATGATGAGCAGACGGCCAAGCGCGTGCACATACAGAGGATCGGATTCGAACGGCTCATACGGCACGGCGAAGCACATGCGCAGGAAATCGTCGACATAGCCACGCGAGTAGTCCGGGTACAGCATCGGCTCATCGCGACGGCGGCGGAAGATGTAGCTGACGATGGTGCGCGCCTTGGCCATGATGATGGTCGCCGCTTCGTCCAGCTGGTCGGAATCGTTGATGTCCGTGGTGTCCGGGTAGAACGTGGCGAGCGCGTTGACCGCGGACGCCATCACACTCATCGGATGCGCGGTGCGCGGGAAGGAGCCCATGAACGTACGGAAGTCCTCCCCCACCATCGTGCGGTGGTTGATGTCGGAGATGAAACGGTCGTACTGGTCCTTGTTCGGCAGTTCGCCGTGACGCAGCAGCCAAGCGACTTCAAGGAAGTCGGACTGCTCGCACAGCTGCTCGATCGGATAGCCGCGATAGCGCAGAATCGAGTTCTTGCCGTCGATGTACGTGATTTTCGATTCGCATTGCGCGGTGGTGAGGAAACCGGGGTCGAGTGTGACCCAGCCATCATTGCGCAGCGTGGACACCACGATGCCGTCCGCGCCCGCCGTGGCTTCGACCACCGGCAGGGTGAAGTCCTTGGATTCCACACTCAGATTAGCTGTGGCCATACTCGTTCGCTCCTTACCAGTTCAAAAAGTACCGCCCACTATATGGCATGCGCGTTTCGATATGTGGGTTCCGTCTCAAAACGGGCATGAAAAAACGGGCTGTGCGTAATCGCACAAGCCCGTTTTCATAAGGTTTTGGACTAGTCGCGGACGGTGAGGATCACCGGACCGTTTTCGGTGATGGCGATGGTGTGCTCGCTGTGTGCGCCACGGGAGCCGTCCTCGCTCTTCAGCGTCCAGCCGTCCTTCGGATCCTGGTAGATCTCGTCGGTGGTCTTGAGGAACCACGGTTCGATGGCGATGACCAGGCCCGGACGCAGCTTGTAGCCGTGATGCGCCTTGCCGTCGTTCGGCACGTGCGGATCGCCGTGCATGATATGGCCGACGCCGTGTCCGCCGAACTCCAGGTTGATCGGGTAGCCGTATTCGCGTGCCACGTCGCCGACGGCGCAGGAGACGTCGCCCAGACGATTGCCCGGCTGAGCGGCTTCGATGCCGGCCGCCAAAGCCTCTTCGGTGCACTTGATCAGGCGCAGGTCGTCGGGATGCTGCGTGCCGACGCAGAAGCTGATGGCGGAATCCGCGACCCATCCGTCGACGTTGATCGCCAGATCGAGGCTGACCAGATCGCCGTCCTTCAGGTTGTAGTCGTACGGAACGCCGTGCAGCACGGCGTCGTTCACGGACGTGCAGATGTAGTGCGCGAACGGACCGGTGCCGAAATCAGGCGCATAGTCGACGTAGCAGGACGAGGCGCCCTTGCGGTCCACGATGCGCTTGTGGACGAATTCGTCGATTTCCAACAGATTGGTGCCGACCTTGGTGAATTCCTTCAGGTCGCGCAGGATGCCGCCGACGAAGCGGCCTGCGGGCTTCATCGCTTCAATCTCTTTAGGGGTTTTTAGTTCGATCATGCCTTCAACCCTACTTCGCGGGCCATACACCGGCGAACGATGTTCTCCTTTCTGTATTCCACCTTGCGTTCCACCCGAATATTCGATTCGAATACACGATGTTGTCACCAAAGATGGATAGTGTGAAGCCATGAACAACACTTCGAATTCTTTGGTTTCGGGTATCGATCCGGCATCGTTCTCCGCCGTGACCGGCCCGTCTCAGGACTTGTTCCGCTTCGTCAACGGCCCGTGGGTCGACATGTACCGTCTTCCCGACGACCGTTCCCGGTATGGTTCCTTCGACAAGCTCGCCGAGGATGCGGAAAACCAGATCCGCGACATCCTTGAAGAGGATGATTGCCCAGCCGTCAAGTCGCGCGCTTTGTACCATAGTTTCCTTGACGTCGATGCCATCGACGCGGCAGGACTCGCCGCCATCGAAGACCAGTTGGCTTCCATCGACGAGGCCGAAGACAAGGCCGCGCTCACCCGCGCGCTTGGCGCCATGAACCCGACCGGCGGTCCAGACCTGATCGGCATCGCCGTTTACGGAGATCCGGGAGCGCCGGAGACCAATGTCGTGCACATCGAACAGGACGGTTTGGATCTGCCGGACGAGGCCTACTACAGGGAAGACCATTACGCGCCAATCCGTGAGGCGTATGTCGAGATGGTCGCCAAGCAGCTGAAGAACGCGCATCTTGCGGCCGATGACGAGGATGCCCATGCGCAGGCCAAGCGTTTCCTTGACGTGGAGACGCGCATCGCGGCGAACCATTGGGACAACGTGTCCACGCGCGATTCGGTGAAGACCTATAACCCGACGGATTACGCCGACCTGTGCGCCATGCTCGCCGATGTTGACCTGGACGCTTGGATCGACGCCTGGCAGAACGCTTACGACGCGACCACCGCGGCTGCCGTGCAGCCGTTGGATTTCCGCGGCTGTTTCAGCCACACGATCGTGCATGAGCCAAGCTTCCTCACCGGACTCAACGCGTTCTGGAAGGAAGCGTCGCTGGATGATCTCAAGCTGTGGGCCCGCGTGCATGTGGTGATTGGCTCCACATTGGAGCTTCCCCACGAATTCGACGAAACGAATTTCGACTTCTACGGCAAGACGCTGTCCGGGCAGAAGGAGCAGCGTGTGCGTTGGAAGCGTGGCGTCTCGCTGGTCAACGGCATCTGCGGCGAGGATGTCGGCCGCGAATACGTGAAGCGTCACTTCCCCGAAACCTCCAAGCAGCGTATGGAGCAGCTGGTCGGCAATCTCATCGACGCCTACCGTGTGTCCATCTCCAATTCCACTTGGCTTGGCGACGAGACCAAGGCCAAGGCATTGGAGAAGCTGTCCAAGTTCGTGCCGAAGATCGGCTACACGAACCATTGGCGTGACTATTCCGCGCTGGATGTGCGCGAGGACGCCGGCTTCGCCCAGAACATGCGTGCCGCGAACCTGTATGAGACCGGCTACCAGCTGGCCAAGGTGGGCAAGGCCGTCGACAAGGACGAATGGCTGATGAATCCGCAGACGGTGAACGCCTACTATGAGCCGTCCATGAACGTGATCGTGTTCCCGGCCGCCATTTTGCAGCCGCCGTTCTTCAACCCGGATGCCGAGGATGCCGCGAACTACGGCGGCATCGGCGCGGTGATCGGCCATGAGATCGGCCACGGTTTCGACGACCAGGGCTCGCAATACGACGGCGACGGCAAACTCAACGACTGGTGGACCGAAGAGGACAAGGCCAATTTCAAGGCGCTCACCCAGAAGCTCATCGACCAGTACAACGAGTTCGTGCCGACGCAGCTCGCCGAAAAGTATTCGGATGACCCGTCGAAGGCCCCTCATGTGAACGGCGCGTTGACCATCGGCGAGAACATCGGCGATTTGAGCGGTGTGAACATCGCTCTCAAGGCCTATGCGTTCGCTCTCGATGAAGCGGCCGGCCGCGGCAAGGATGGTTCCACGGAAGCCATCGAAGCCGCGCTTGCCGATGCTCCTGAAATCGACGGCTTCACCGGCCTGCAGCGTTTCTTCCTGAGCTACGCTTCGATTTGGCGCACTAAGAATCGCGACGAGTTGGCGGAGCAGTATCTGCAGATCGACCCGCACTCCCCCGCCGAATGCCGTACGAACGGCATCGCCCGTAATGTGGACCTGTTCCACAAGGCGTTTGGCGTGCAGCCCGGCGACGGCATGTGGCTCGCACCGGAGCAACGCGTGCGCATCTGGTAACAGGCCATGCCAGCGATCGCATAAGCGTCAGGCAATCGTCAGACCATCGCCGCCGAATTCCTCACGTAGGGGTTCGGCGGCGTTGCTATCCGTACCGGCCTGCGAGCCGCCTTGCTCGTCAACGCCGGAACTCTGCCCGTCCATCGCATTGACTGAAGTTTCGCCCCGCTGTTGGGCGGCTTGCACATATGGATCACGTCCTAAAGCCTGTCCAGGCTGCGCGTCTTGCTGGCCGGAATCGTTTTTCTTGGCGAGTTTGCGGAAGGTGGAGACACCGTAGCTCAAATCATGCCCCGCCGCATTCGCTTCCATGACGAGTTTCGACTGTTGCTTGCCGTTCTGGTCCACCCAGCTTTCCGCCGCCAGCACGCCGGTCACGATGACCGGTTCGCCTTTTTTGAACGATTGGCAGATGCTTTCGGAAAGGCCTCGATATGCCTTCACCGTGATCCATGTGGTGGGCAGGTCCTTCCACTGTTGCGTTCGGCCATCGAAATAATGTCTGGTGCTGGCCAGCCGGAATGAGCTGGCATGCGGCATGCCTTCCCGATTGAATTGCGTGGGCTGGCCGCCCACATATCCCGTGATGGTGAGGAGACCCTGCTGCTGCGCCATGTTCGGCCCTTTCTGTTTGACGAATGATGGACCGCGGAAAGCGCCGTTGACGGCACGGAAGCGACAGGCAGTGAGGTGGATTTATGGTGAGAGAGGGTAAACTGCATGCCCTTCCCGCATCTTCACGTTTCCGCGGTAAGACCACTATCGCCGAACGTTCCATCCGTCTGCAAGCCCAACCGGAGAATGTGGATAACTTGAGATCGTCGGGCGAGTCGTGGATTGTCGGTGGATAATTTCGACTTATCCACCGACATCCACAATCCTCATGTGCGTGAGATGCGCACGGCATTCCCCATGAAAAACAAAAAACGGAAGACCACCTGCTTGATGGTCTTCCGTTGCCGTATGTCGTTCGTCGGATCAAACCGACGCGCTACGGATTGCCGTATGTCACTTGAGCAGTGCAGCGACGCGGTCCGCGATCGCCTGCGCGGCGTCCGCGACCGGCACCGCTTCGGCGTTCTCACCGTTGCGGTCGCGCACTTCGATGGTGCCGTTGTTGACGGTGTCGCGGCCGGCGACGGCGATGATCGGCACGCCGATGAGTTCGGCGTCCTTGAACTTGACGCCCGGAGACACCTTCTTGCGGTCGTCGAAGATGACTTCGATGCCCTTGGCCTCAAGCTCACCGATCAGCTGTTCTGCGGCTTCGAACGCGGCCGCGTCCTTGCCGGTGGCCACGACGTGCACCTGTGCCGGCGCGATGACTGCCGGCCACGCCAGACCCTTCTCGTCGTGATGGGTTTCGGCGATGCAGGCCATCACACGGGAGACGCCGATGCCGTAGGAGCCCATCCACACCGGAACGGTCTTGCCGTTCTGGTCGAGCACCTTCAGGCCGAGCGCGTTGGAATACTTGAGGCCCAGCTGGAACACCTGGCCGATTTCCACGCCGCGCTCGAAGCTCAGCGGGCCGGAACCGTCCGGGCTCATGTCGCCATGACGTACCTGCACGGCTTCGACGGTGCCGTCGGCCTCGAAATCGCGGCCGTACACCAAATCGTAGTAATCCACGTCCTGCTCGTCGGCGCCGGTGAACCATGCGGAACCGCGTGCCACGTGCGCGTCGATCAGGTAGCGCAGCGCGTCACCGGTCTCGGACGCGTTCTCGGCCTTCTTTCCGTCGCGTGCCTGCGGGCCAAGCGCCATCGGTCCGATGTAGCCCTTGACGAGTTCCGGATGCTTCTTCAGATCCTCGTCGGTGGCTTCCTCGATCTCGGCCGGGGTGAACTGCGCCTCAAGACGCTTCATGTCGACGGTACGGTCGCCCGGAACGCCTACGACCACGAGCTCGCGCCACGGCTCGTCGTGGTCTTCGTCCTGCGGATGCATGACGGCGATGACGACGTTCTTCAGAATGTCGGAGGCCTGCCAATCGCGGCCGTCGGAACGAGGATGGTTGGCGTTGGCGAATTCGACCATCTTGTCGATGGTGGCCGCGTCCGGGGTCGGGCGCTTTTCGGCTGCCGGCGTTGCGGTAAAGTCGATGGCTTCCGGTTCCGGAGTGGTCAGCGCCTCGACGTTCCAGGCCTTGCCGGACGGCGACTGGGCGAAGGTGTCCTCGCCGATCTCCATCGGAGCCAGGAACTCCTCGGATTCGAAGCCGCCCATCGGGCCGGCCATGGCGTGCACCGGCACGTACTTCAGGTCGAGACGGTTGAAGATGCGCTCGTATGCGCCGCGCTCGTCCATGTATGCCTTGACGAGGCCTTCCTTGTCGAGGGTGAAGGAGTAGGCGTCCTTCATGATGAACTCGCGGCCGCGGATCAGGCCGGCGCGCGGACGGAACTCGTCGCGGTACTTGGTCTGGATCTGGTAGAGGGTCACCGGCAGGTCCTTGTAGGAGGAGTACAGGTCCTTGACCAGCAGGGTGAACATTTCCTCATGGGTCGGGGCCAGCAGGTAGTCGGCCTCGTGGCGGTCCTTCAGACGGAAGATGTTGTCGCCGTATTCCTCCCAGCGGTGGGTGGCCTCATACGGCTCGCGCGGCAGCAGTCCGGAGAAGTGGACTTCCTGGGCGTCGATGGACGCCATCTCCTCGCGGATGATGTTCTCGATCTTGTTCAGGACATTGAGGCCCAGCGGCAGCCAGGTCCAGATGCCCGGAGCGGCCTTGCGCAGGTAGCAGGCGCGCTGCAGCAGCTTGTCCGACACGACGTCGGCATCGGCGGGGTCCTCGCGCAGGGTGCGCAGGAACATGGTAGACATACGAAGTGCTTTGGTCATACGTTCCAAATTACTCAGGTAAGCCGACTTGGATGCGCCACACGTCCTCGAATCGCACACCAATACGCGAAAAACGTTATTTATAGAGTTATAAATAAGTCTAAAGCCGTTTCTATGGTACTGGAATCAGCACCATATCGCTTCATAAGGAAAGGACGCAGCATGCGTCACGTCACCGCGCACATTTCGATTTGGAACAAACTCGGCTGGATCGGCATCATCTGCTATTTCGTCTTCGCGGCGGCAGCGCCGGAAGTGCTGACCGAAGGCAACCAATGGATCGGCCTGTGCCTGGCCGTATTGTGCGTCACGTTGATTTCCCTGCCATGGAAGAAGCCGTTCAATGCGATTGCGCTGGCCGGCATGGTGATATGGATCATCGTCACGCGGGCGATTCCAGGTCTTGAGTTCCTGCAGCGCAACCCGCTTTGGTTGCTCGTCGGACTGGTCTGCGTGATAGCCAGCTGTTGGGACCCCGATCCGGAAAGCGTCGAGGACGAAGTTGAGCTCGACCCGGATCTTGCGCGTTCCCTGCAGGCGATGGGCTGATATTTAGCAGCGGGTCAGAACAGCACGTCCTGCGCGAATTCGTCATCCTCACCGGCCGGTTGCGGCATGCGGGCGCGGAATGCTCCGACACCGTCGGAGGCAAGCGTATCGACGGCCTGCGCCGACTCCAATCGCAATTGTCCATCAAGACGGACCGCGTCCGGTGAGACCAGGAACATGCGCTCGTTGACGCCTTGCAGATACAGGCCGTCGAGCCCTTCCACTCGCGACAGCGCCACGTATCCCATGCCCGGCGCGAATGTGCGTCGCAAATCCATGACGGCACGATCGAGTGTCATGCCTTGCGATTTGTGGATGGTGATGGCCCACGCGCAGCGCAACGGCACCTGTTTGACCGTGGCGAGCACGGTATCGCCGTCCTGCATCTGCCAGGAATTCGGCTTCATGGTGACGATGTTGCCGTTTTCGAATTCGACGATCGGCCAGCCGCCCTGCGATTGCGTGGTGAATCCACGCACGGTGCCGAGCGACCCGTTGACGTACTGGTGGTCGGTGTCGTTGCGCACCGCCATCACGGCCGCGCCCGTCTTGAGACACAACCGTTCGGGAGCGAGCATGTTCTTTTTGAGCCGTTCCACCAGATTCGCCGCGCCCTCGGATTCGGCGAGGTATTCGTGCGGTTCCTCCTTGATTTCGAACAGGCGCAGGTCATTAAGCGCGTCGGCCTGCCTGTTGACGGGGAACAGGTTCACCGCCTGCTGCCCGGGTTCCGGAATGGCCCCCAACCGGGTCAGCAGCACATTGCGGTCGCCATCGTCCACCGCGCCTTCGCGAATGTCGGTCAGCACGTTCAACAGCTGGCCGTCATCCTGACGATGCTGTTCGGTCAGATAGCAGACAACGGGGTTCAATTCACGCCACACCAACGATTCAGTGACGAAACCTTCGGGATTGAGTCCGGCGCGCATGTACCGTTCGCGACTGGCCAGATATTCGGCGGACGGCGCGATCAGGTCGTTGTTGCGTCCCGATACCGAAACCGGCGGCAGCTGGAAAAAATCGCCGGACAACACCACCTGCAGCCCGCCGAACGGACGTTCGTCGCGGCGGATGATGCGGCAGATCCGGTCAACCATGTCGAACAGCCACGCGTGCAGCATGGAGACCTCGTCGATGATGAGGATGTCGGCTTCCTGCAGCTTGCGTTTGCGGCGTGTGCGAACGGTTTTGACCAGATTGTCGGTCAATGCCGTGGCCAAGCCGATGCCGCTCCAGGAATGGATGGTGGTGCCGTTGATATGCGTGGCAGCGATGCCCGTGGATGCGGTGACGGCCACGGATGCGCCGTCGGCACGCGCCTGCCGTATGAATTCGTTGAGCACGTAGGTTTTGCCGGCACCGGGCGCGCCCGTCAGGAACACGCTTGCGCCGGAACCCAGAATCGCAAGCGCCTCGGATTGCCTCATTACGCCACCTTCTTTACATCACCGCGCCCCATGCAACGAAATCGTCAGGCAACCAGCCTGTCCACAACCTTGAGCACACCGTGCTCGACGTTCGACGGTGCGATGTAGCGCGCGGCGGCCTTCAAATCGGAGTGTGCGTTGCCCATGGCGAACGACCAGTCGCCCGCCTCAAGCATGAGCAGATCGTTGAGGTAGTCGCCGAACACCGCCGTCTGCGCGGGTGTGACGCCGAGCACGCGCTGCAACGCCTCGACGCCCTGCTTTTTGTCGGTTTCGATGTTCATGATGTCCACCCACAGTTTGCCGGAGACGACCACCTGGTAGTCCGCGCGCAGATGTGTGAGCTTTTCGTTGGTGAATCGTTCGGAGCCGTCAAGGTCGAGGATCGCGAGTTTCAGAACGATTTCGGCGTCGCCGTCAGGGGTGTAGGCGGACGGTTCCTGCGCGAAGTCGAGCACTTCGTGCAGATCGTCCACGATGCTCAGCGCCGCGTAGTATTTGCCGACTTCATCGAGGAACGGCTTGTCGGAACGCTGCACGTATGCCGATTTGAGGCCACACACCACCAGTCCCACGTTATGCTCGCCGGAGGCAGCGGCGTCGTCGACCAGGTCGATGACGTGACTCGTGACGTCCAAATCGACGCCATGCACTTCCACGACTTTGCCGTCGAGCGCCACCACATTGCCGTTTTCCGCGATATAGGACAGTTCTCCCCCGTCGAGAATCTCCGCGGCTTTGTCGGCGAACATGTTGCGCAGCGTGGCGTATTGGCGTCCGGACGCGGGCACGAATTCGACGCCACGGCGTTTGAGCCGGGCGAGCATGGGCCAGAATCCGTCGGGGATTCGGCTTCGTTCGTCAAGTAACGTGCCGTCCATGTCGGCGACCACAAGGCGGATATCCTGCGGTTGGCCGATGGTGGTCCAATCAGCTGCGGTCATGCGGTTCCTCTCGCTGGAGTCGTGCTGTCAGTCCTTGTTGAGCAGGCTGGTTTCCTGGATTTCAGAGGCGATGGCCTTCGCCTCCGCTTCGCTCGGACCGGGCACCGGGGCCATGAACGCCTTGCGGTAGTAACGCAGTTCGTCGAGCGATTCGATGATGTCGGCGAGCGCGCGGTGGCCGCCGTTCTTCGGCGGACGGTTGAGGTAGACGGCCGGATACCAGCGGCGGGCGAGTTCCTTGAAGGTGCTCACGTCGATGGTGCGGTAGTGCAGGTTCTCCATGAGTTCCGGCATGTAGTGGTCAAGGAACTTCTTGTCGGAGCCGATGGTGTTGCCAGCGAGCAGCGGCTTGACGCCGGCCGGAGTGAATTTCCTGACATATTCGATGACCTTGGCTTGCGCTTCGTCGAGGCTCAGACCGTGTTCCCATTCGTTGATCAGGCCGGAACGGGTGTGCATGGCGCGCACGAAGTCATTCATGTGGTCGACAGCCTTCTGACTGGGCTTGATCACATAGTCGACACCTTCGTCGAGCACGTTCAGGTCGAAGTCGGTCGGCACCACGGAAACCTCGACGAGCTCGTCGCCGCCGAAGATATCCAGGCCGGTCATCTCGCAGTCGATCCAGATCAGACGTGAGCCTTCGGACGTGTATGTTTCGCCATCGTGTGCATCTACCATCGTTGCCTCTTTCGATTGGTCCGCGGTCGCGCCCTCTGCGCAGGCCGAACATATGAAGATACCGCAGGGTAGGTACGTCGGACCGTCATCGTTGGAAAACGGTCGTTGGAAACAGGAAAGCCGTCCGCGCCCAAATGGAGGGACGCGGACGGCTGGAGCGCGCTGCCGGTTCGATGGTTCAGCGCACGAGTGCGGTATCCGGCACGGACACCCTCAGATCGGGGCATCCTGCGTGCGGTCAATCGGCCAGTTTGAGCCAAGCGCTGGTATCTTGCGGCAGCTTGCCGTCGTCGGTAAGCGGTCCTGATGTCAGCAGCACTTCGCCTTGCGGCAACGTGATCGGTTCTTCGCCGAAGTTGGTGATCGAGGCCCAGCCGTTGGCACGGCGGTACGCGATGGTGCCACCCGGGAAACCGTTGGCGCCGTCATGCGCCTTGCCGGGCTGGTCTTCCGGAAGCCATTCGAGACTCAGGTCGGTGGTCTGCAACTCATGTCGCAATGCCAGCACGCGGCGGTACAGGTTCAGCATGGAATCCGGGTCGGCCGATTCGACATCGACCGCGAAATCCTTGTACCACTTGGGTTGCGGCAGATGCGGCTCGGCCTTCGCGTCTGCCGGCGAGAATCCGAAGGAGCCGCCATGGCCGAACTCATCGTTCGGATCGTCCAGCTGCGGAGCGTCGGCCGCAACCCACGGCAGCGGCACACGGCAGCCGTCACGGCCTTTGGTGCTGGCGGAACGGGAGGTGCGCCATGCGGACGGATCCTCCAGCTCATCCCACGGAATGTCGGCCACTTCGAACAGGCCGAGTTCCTCGCCTTGATACACGTAGGCGGAGCCGGGCAGCGCCATCTCCATCATGATCGCGGCGCGGGCGCGCTTGGTGCCGAGCGCGCGGTCCTCCCGGTATGTGGTGCCGTCGCGCAGCAGCCAGTCGAGCGGCAGTCGATGGTATTCGCCGGTCGGCACCTGGGGCAGCGCGTAGCGGGTGGCATGGCGGACCACGTCATGGTTGCTCATCACCCAAGTGGCGGTGGAACCGGACCGTTCGGCGCTTTCCAGACCTTCCTCGATGGCGAGGTGCATGTCGTCGCGGATCCAATCCTTCTTGGCGAACTCGAAGTTGAAGATCTGGCCGAGATCGTCCGGGGAGGCGTACAGATGCTGGCGGCTTGGTCGGACCCACGCCTCAGCCACGGCGAACGCCGGCGGATCGTACTCGTTGAACACCTTGCGCCACTCGTGGTAGATGTCGTGCACTTCGTCGCGGTCGATCACCGGATGGGAGCCGTCTTCGGGCTGATCGTTGGTGCACCAGACCACATAATCGTCCAGATCATCGCGGTCGAGATCCTTGGCCAGGCCGTGCGCCACGTCCACGCGGAAGCCGTCGGCACCGTGGTCAAGCCAGAAACGCAGGGTTTTGATGAAATCGGCGCGCACGTCCTCGTTTTTCCAGTTCCAGTCCGGCTGTTCCTTGGTGAACATGTGCAGATACCATTGGCCGTCGGGCACGCGCGTCCATGCAGGGCCGCCGAAGTGGTTCTGCCAGTTGGTCGGCGGCTCGTCGCCGTTCGGTCCCTTGCCGTCGCGGAAGATGTAGCGGTCGCGTTCCGGCGAGCCGGGTTTCGCGGCCAACGCGGCCTTGAACCATTCGTGCAGGTTGGAGCTGTGGTTCGGCACGATGTCCACGACGATTTTGATGCCGTCGGCATGCGCGGCTTTGGCGAGCGCGTCGAAATCGTCCATGGTGCCGAGTTTCGGATCGACGTTGCGGTAGTCGTCCACGTCATAGCCGCCGTCGGCCAGCTGGGACGGGTAGAACGGGCTCAGCCAGATGGCGTCGACGCCCAGTTCCTTCAGATATCCGATTTTCTCGGTGACGCCGGCGATCTGGCCGAGGCCCTCGCCGCGGGAATCCTTGAAGGAACGTGGATACACCTGGTAGACCACGGCCTGCTTCCACCACAGCGACGGATCGTTGACTTCGGTCATGTTGTCCCCTTTCATACAAACGCTTGTGCACCGTGCGCACGTATCACAACTCCGTACGTAGAACGATTTTCGTTGATTTTCCTACGATGGTTATGTTGTGTTGTGTAGCTTCGTTGCTGCTATCGTATTGCTTGACATAATCAATAATAACGCTTGTGCAAAAAAGCGCAAACCACAGGAGGCAGAACAAGGTGGCAGCACTTCAAAAAGCAAGCAATAACAACACCTGAAGCCATGCAAGCGTTTTTACAAAAGCAGCGTGTCGTGATAGAGTGAAGCAGTCGCGGGCAACCGACCGCCCGCATAGTCCACCCTAAGGAGCCATCCGACCATGCCACGAACCACCATCGCAGACGTAGCCCAGGCAGCCGGAGTGTCCGTCTCCACCGTGTCCCGCGCGCTTCGCGGGCTCGACAGAGTCAGTCCCGAAACCAGGGAACGCATCGAGCAGGAGGCGAAGCGCCTGCATTTCTCCTTTTCGAAAAGCGCGTCGTCCCTGGCGTCCGGCAAAACCATGCGAGTCGCCGTGCTGCTGCCGAACGAAATCAGCAGCTGGTTCAACGCCCACGCCTTCGAAGGCATTTACGAGGTGATGTCGAAGGCCGGATACGACATCGTTCCTTACATCGTGTGGACGCAGGACGATTTGGATGCGTTTTTCCAAAATCTTCCGGGCAACCGCAACGTCGACGCGGTCATCGAGGCGTCATTTGACTTCGACGAGGCGAAGAAGCAGGTGCTTGGCGATCTGACCATTCCGGTGGTCGGCATGAACGCGCCGAGCACGCACGGTCTCGACGCCGGCGTCGCCATCGACGACGAGGCTTCCATGGCGACGATTGTACGGTTCCTCAAATCGTTAGGGCATAAGACGCTCGCCTACATCGAACAGCCCATCAACACCACGCCGTTCGTCTGCTCCGACAGGCTGCGCAAGAAGGGATTCAGCGAAGCCTCACAAGCTTGCGGTTACGCGGATGAAGACATCATCGTCATGCCGTCACTATCCCATATCGATGCTCGCAGCGAGCAGGACATCTATTCCGGCATCGTCGCGCAGCTGCTCAGCGCTCCAAAGCAGCCGACCGCCATCTGCGTCTCCGTCGACGCCGTGGCCGCTCCCCTGCTGAAGGAGCTGCGGCGCATGGGATGGCGCGTGCCACAGGACGTGTCGCTGGTCGGATTCGATGATGACGACACCGCCACCGCATTGGATCTGACCACCATGCATCAGGATCCGGCGGAAATCGGCCGTATCGCTGCACGTAAGACGCTTGCGCTGCTCAATGGCGAGACGCTTGACGAGCCGTTCACCGTCATGCCGACGTCGCTGGTGCTGCGTGGCACCACGGAACGCGTAAGTTGACGTTCATACGGTGCCATCGACATGGCTCAATTAACTAAACGTCACTAGACCAATAGCTGCCGAAAACGCACGAAACCCGTCCAGCGGCATTCCTGCCACCGGACGGGTTTCGTATTATCTAGCGTTTAGTCGCGTCGTATGCGTTTCGCGCGGTATTCGCCAATCACTGACGGCCGGAGTAGTTCGGCGCCTCGGCGGTCATGACGATGTCGTGCGGATGGGATTCGCGCAGGCCAGCGTCGGTGATGCGGATGAAGCGGCCACGTTCCGGCATTTCGGAGATGTTGTGCGCGCCAATGTAGAACATGGACTGGTGCAGGCCGCCGATCATCTGGTACAGCACGGCGTTGAGCGGTCCGCGGTACGGCACTTCGCCTTCGACACCTTCCGGAACGACCTTGTCGTTGGAGGTAACGTCGGCCTGGAAGTAACGGTCCTTGGAGTAGGACTTCTTGCCACGCGGAGCCATGGCGCCCAGGGAGCCCATGCCACGGTACAGTTTGTACTGCTTGCCGTGCAGGAGCACCTTCTCGCCCGGAGCTTCCTCGCAGCCCGCGAGGGTGCCGCCGAGCATCACGGATGATGCGCCGGCCACGAGGGCCTTGGCGATGTCGCCGGAGTAGTGGATGCCACCGTCGGCGATGCACGGCACGCCAGCGGCGCGGCAGGCCTGGGCGGCCTCGTACACGGCGGTGAGCTGCGGGACGCCGACACCGGCGACCACGCGGGTGGTGCAGATGGAGCCCGGGCCGACGCCGACCTTGACGGCGTCGACGCCGGCGTCGATCATGGCCTGCGCACCCTGGCGGGTGGCGACGTTGCCGCCGATGATGTCCACGCCATTGAACGCGGAATCGGACTTCAGGCGGCGAATCATGTCGAGAGCCAGCTTGGCCTCACCGTTGGCGGTGTCGACGACAAGCACGTCCACGCCGGCTTCCATCAGAGCGGAAGCACGGTTGTAGGCGTCGCCCAGGAAGCCGATGCCGGCGGCGACGCGCAGACGGCCCTGCTCATCCTTGGTGGCGTCCGGATACTGTTCGGTCTTGACGAAATCCTTGACGGTGATCAGACCGGTCAGGTGGCCTTCGGAATCGACCAGAGGCAGCTTCTCGACCTTGTGCTTGGCCAGCAGGTCGTGCGCGTCTTCCTTGGAGATGTCGGACGGACCGGTGATGAGATTTTCGCGGGTCATGACCTCGGAGACCTTCAAACGGTCGTAATCCTCGGAAGCGATGAAACGCATGTCACGGTTGGTGATGATACCGACGAGCTTGCTGTCCTTGTCCACGACCGGCAGGCCGGAGATGTGGAAACGGCCGCACAGCTTATCGAGATCGGCGAGGGTCACGTCCGGGCTCACGGTGAGCGGATCGTTGATCATGCCGGATTCGGAACGCTTGACGATGTCGACCTGGGCGGCCTGGTCGTCGATGGAAAGGTTGCGGTGCAGCACGCCGATGCCGCCGTTGCGAGCCATGGCGATGGCCATGTCGGATTCGGTGACGGTGTCCATCGCGGCGGAGATCGCCGGGACCTTCATCGTGATGTTGCGTGTGAGATGGGTGGTGGTGTCCACTTCGGACGGAATGACGTCCGTCTCGTTCGGCAGCAGCAGCACATCGTCATAGGCGAGGCCAAGCTGGGCGAAAATCGGAGGAAGTGGGGCGAACGTGGAATCTGCATTCATATCAGGAATTGTAGCCATAGACCCACTATATGAACGTGGGCTGACTTACTGCGACACGGCGCGAAAAGCCGAAATTATCAATCGTAATAAAAGCTGCTTATATCGTTTGGCAAAGCGTTTCATCAGTTTTTCTTGCGATTGCGCCGGACGGACGATCAGCGTCCACCGCGCGTTTTGTCGCCGCGCGCGCGTCCGACCGACGCGTGTTGCGCATCGGTTCCGGAGATTGCGTTTTCCTCACGGATTTCGGGAATGCGGTGTTTCAGATACGGGTACATCGTGGCGACCGTCAGCAGCGCCGCCGCAATGAGGAAGCCAATCAGCACATACTGCGCTTTGAAGAACAGAATCATGATCGAGCCGAATGCGATCAGCGACGCCCACCCCCAGAGAATCAGCACCGCGCCCTGCACGGTGTGTCCGATGCGCAGCATGCGGTGGTGCAGGTGCATGCGATCGGGATGCATCGGCGACTGGCCTTTGCTCAACCGCCGCACAATCGCAAGACACATGTCGAGGATCGGCAGGAACAGCACCAGCATCGGCAGCAGAATCGGCATGAACACCGGCAGATAGATGCTGGTATGGATGGACGCCGGATCGAGACGGCCCGTCATGACGATCGACGCGCAGGTGATCAGATAGCCGAGCAGCATGGAGCCGGAATCTCCCATGAACAGTTTCGCAGGATGCCAGTTATGCAGGATGAAGCCGACGCACATGCCGACCATGGCGATGTCGATTAGCGTTGCCATGGATGCGTACGACGGCGAGCTTCTTGCGATGATGTACGAATAGATGGCGAAGGCGATGCCGCCGATCGCGACGATGCCCGAAGCGAGGCCGTCAAGACCGTCCACGAAGTTGACCGCGTTGATGGACGCGACGATAAGGAACGCGGTGATGGCCATCGACAGGCTCGGCGACGCGGTGACGAGCGAGCCGAGAGGCAACGAGATGATCTGCAGGCCGCCCCAGGCCACAAACACAGAGATGAGCAGCTGACCGGCGAGTTTGAGCATCCAGTCAAGGTCCCACAAATCGTCGGCCATGCCCAGCAGGCTGATCATAATGGCGCCGGCTAGAATCACCCATGCCTGATGCGATTGGGCGAACAGGCCTTCGATGAAAGGGATGCGCGAGGCGAACAGCATGGCCACGGTGAAGCCGATAAGCATGCCCAGTCCACCCATGCGTGGCGTCGGCACGGTATGCACGTCGCGTGCACGCACTTCGCCGACTGCGCCGATTTCGATGGCGATGTGCCGGATCAGAGGCGTGAGCAGATAGGTGACGCCACCTGCGACCGCGGCAATGAACAGGTAGATTCTCATGCGCCCAAAGCACCGCCATTCAGTGTTAAAGCCTTACGGATGACCAGCTCGCGAATCACTCCCTCCCGAAGAATCGCGATGCCGTCGCGCTCGTGCGGGTCGGCTGCAACCACCGTGGACGACACATGTCCCGGAGTCGCTCCCCCGTCCAAATACAGATCCACCGCATCTCCCAGCGCGTCCGCGGCTTCCTGCACCGTTTGTGCGCTTTCCTCGCCGGAACGGTTGGCGCTGGTGGCGGCCAACGGCCCGGTGGCTCGCAGAATACGCAGCGCGACCGCGGAATTGGGGATGCGCGCGCCCTGTGTGGCTTTGCCGGTTGTCGGATCATGACGCAACGTGGCAAGCGAACAGTCGTCTTCCGCTTCCGCTATCGGCGAAAAAGCGCCCGGCATGAACATGGCGGCCAGACGGTTGAGCGGCACCGGCAAGGTCAGATGCAGCTTCTCCATGCTTTCGATTGACGGCAGCAACACCTGCAACGACTTGTATTTCGGTCGTTGTTTGGCTGCGAACACCTTGCGGATCGCCTCGATGTTACGCGGATCGCAGGCGACGCCGTACACCGTGTCAGTGGGGATGACCACCAATCCGCCATCATGGATGATTTCAACGGCCCGGGCAAGGGATTCGTCGTTTACTGTGCAAATCTCGCTCATGACACCTCCCTTTCAGCCAGTCAGCTTACCTATTGTAAGGCATGGCTCGATGGCGCGCCCGAATGGAGGGAACACGACCGGCGAATATTCCATCGGATATAGAAAAAGCCCTGTCGGTTTGGATGCGTCCAAGCCGACAAGGCGGATACGGCACGAATCAGGCGCCCAGATACGCCTTGCGCACCTGCTCGTTGTTGAGCAGTTCCTTGGCATCGCCTTCCATCGTGATACGGCCGGTTTCCAGCACGTATGCGCGGTCGGCGATCGACAGCGCCATCTTGGCGTTCTGCTCGACCAGCAGAATCGTGATGCCCTGCTCGTGCAGCTTGCGGATGATGGAGAAGATCTCCTTGACGAGCTTCGGGGACAGGCCCATGGACGGTTCGTCCATGAGGATCGTCTTCGGATGGCTCATCAGCGCGCGGCCCATCGCCAGCATCTGCTGCTCGCCGCCGGACAACGTGCCGGCCTTCTGGTTACGGCGTTCCTTCAGACGGGGGAACAGGCCGTAGACCATGTCGAGGTCCTTCTTGAGGTCCGACTGGTCCTTCAGGCTGAACGCGCCCATCTCCAGGTTCTCTTCGACGCTCATGCGTGTGAAGACGTGGCGCCCTTCCGGAATGTGCGCCATACCGAGGGTCACGATCTTGTTGTTGTGGGTTTTCAGCAGATCCACTCCGTTGTACATCACGGAGCCGGATTTCGCCGGTACCAGACCGGTGATGGTGTGCAGCGTGGTGGTCTTGCCTGCGCCGTTCGCGCCGATCAGGGACACGATCTCGCCGTCGTTGACGGTGAAGCTGATGTCCTTGACGGCTTCGATGGCACCGTACGAAACGGAAAGGTTCTTGACTTCCAGCATCAGGCTTCCTCGCTTTCGTGCTTGGCATCGTCGCTGTCGGTATCGTCGTCGGAACCCAGGTATGCGGAGATGACCTGCGGGTTGTTGGCGATCTCGTCCGGCGTGCCGGCGGCGATGGTGCGTCCGTAGTCGAGCACCTGGATGCGCTGGCAGACGTTCATCACCAGGCTCATGTCATGCTCGATCAGCAGGATGGCGATGCCGAAGCGGTCGCGGATGGTGTTGATGCAGTTGAGCAGGTCCTCGGTCTCCGTCGGGTTCATGCCTGCCGCCGGCTCGTCGAGCAACAGCAGTTTCATGCCGGTGGCGAGGGCGCGGGCGATTTCCAGCTTGCGCTGGGCGCCGTACGGCAGGTTCGCCGCTTCAGTTTCGGCCAGGCCCTCTAGTCCGAAGATCTTGAGCAGGTCGATGGCTTTGGCGTGCATCTCGCGTTCCTGCTTCCAGAATTTCGGCGTGCGGAAAATCGCGCCGCCCATGTGGTAGCTGAACGATTCGTTGAATGCGACCAGCACGTTCTCCTCCACGGTCATCTGGCCGAACAGGCGGATGTTCTGGAAGGTTCTGGCGATGCCGGCGCGCACCACCTGGTACGTCTTCTTGCCGTTCATGCGTTCGCCGTCCAGGAAGAACTCGCCTTCCGTGGGCTGGTACACGCCGGTCAGCAGGTTGAACACGGTGGTTTTGCCGGCGCCGTTCGGGCCGATCAGGCCGACGAGCTCGCCGGAGTTGATGGTCATGTTGAAGTCGGATACGGCTTTGAGGCCTCCGAAGGTGATGCCGAGATGTTCGGCTTTCAGGATGGGCTCGCTCATGCCTGCGCCTCCTTGGTGTCGGCGGCCGTCTCGACGGTTTCGTCCGTCTTGGCGGTGTCCTTGGCTGCCTTGGCGGTGGATTCAGCCTGCTTCGACTTGCCGTGCGCCTTGACCTTCATCGGGTAGAACAGCTTGTTGATGGTCTTGGTCAGGGAAAATTCCCAGTTGCCGAAGATGCCCTGCGGGCGGAAGATCATGATGAGCACCAACGCCACCGAGTACACGAGCATGCGGTAGGTGGAGAAGGCGCGCAACAGCTCCGGCAGAATCGTCAGCGCGATGGCGGAGACGATGGAACCTGTCAGCGAGCCCATGCCGCCGAACACGACCATGATCACGTAGTTGATCGATTGCAGCCATCCGGCCATCGCGGGGTTCAGCGAGCCGATGTACTGGGCGAAGATGCCGCCGGCGATGCCCGCGAAGAACGCGGAGATAGCGAACACGAGCACCTTCATGTAGGTGATGTTGATGCCGGACGCGCTTGCCGCGATCTCGTCGTCGCGGATGGCCTTGACGGCACGGCCGTAACGGGAGCGGGCGAACATGAACAGCAGCACGACGGTGACGACGGTGATCCAGAACACGACGTACAGGTTGGCGAGTCGGTCGATGCCGATCAGCGCCTGGCCGGCCGCGCCCTTGTCGAGGCCCATGCCGCCGGCGACCTTCAGGTTCTGGATGATCACGCGGATGATTTCGCCGAAGCCCAGCGTGATGATGGCGAGGTAATCGCCATGCAGACGCAGTGCCGGAATGCCGACCAGGATGCCGAAGATGCAGGCGACCACGCCGCCGGCGAGCGTCGTCAGCAGGAATCGCAGCGTCGGATCCATCGCAACGCCGTTGGCGACGAGCAGCTTGCTCAGCAGGGCCGCGCTGTACGCGCCGATCGCTTCGAAGCCGCAGCAGCCCAGCGTCAGCTGGCCGAGCACGCCGATGGTGAGGTTCAGCGACGTGGTCATGATGATGGCGATGCAGCTTGTCATCATGATGCCCTTGATGTAGGTGCTGGCCATGCCGGATTCGCATACGCCCATCAGAATGCCGAACAGCACGACGATGCCGACCGCGCACATCAGATAGGACTGTTTGGTGGAAAGCATTGATTTCTTCATGAGGTCACACCTTCTCGGTTTCCGGTTCGCCCATCAGGCCGGACGGCTTGACCAGGAGCACGATGATGAGGATGCCGAACACAATGGCGTCGGAGAACGCGGACGTGATCACGCCGCTGGTGATGGTGCCGATGTACGCCTTGGTCAGGCTTTCGACCACGCCGATCACCAGACCGCCGACCATGGCGCCCGGGATGGAGCCGATGCCGCCGAGCACGGCCGCGACGAAGGCCTTCAGGCCCAGCATCGCGCCCATCATCGGGGACACCTGCGGATAGGAAACGCAGTACATCAGCGATGCGACGGCGGCGAGGCCCGAACCGATGGCGAACGTGAGCGTGATGGTGGAGTTCACGTTGATGCCCATCAGGATCGAGGCCTCCTTGTCTTCGGAGACCGCGCGCATGGCCTTGCCCTGCTTGGTGTAGGTGACGAACAGCTGCAGCGCGACCATGATGATCACGCCGAGCACGATGGTGATGATGGTCGCGCCGTCGATCTTCAGTTTGCCGATCGCCAGCGTCGGAATCTGGATGATGGTGGGCACGGTCTGGTAGTCGGCGCCGAAGATGGCCTGGGAGCCGTTCTCCAGCAGAAGGCTCATTGCGATTGCGGTGATGAGGGCCGTCATGCTGTTGCCCTTTTCACGAACCGGCTTGTATGCGGCCCTCTCCACGATGACGCCCACCGCCACGCACATGAGGATCGCAGGGATGACGGCCACCCATGCGGGCAGGCCGAATGCGACGATCGCCGGAATGGTAAGCATCAGCACGTAGGAGCCGACCATGATGAAATCGCCGTGTGCGAAGTTGATCAAACGAATGATGCCGTACACCATGGTGTAGCCGAGTGCCACGAGCGAGTACACGCTGCCGATCTTCAGACCGTTGAAGATCTGACTGATGAACATGATGATCTGATCGCCCATCATTCCTCCTTTCAAAAGTTGATGATGCCGGACTTTTGACATAACCGTCCGGCTTGGCCGCTGAAGAAGCCCAGCGGCTGAATATGGTTATTTTCGTCTTGATACGCGAAAGGGAGAGAACCGGTTTCCCGGTCCCCTCCTCTTCACAGATTCAGGCCTTCAGGCAAGCGACGCTCACTTGGCAGGCTGAATGGTGGTCTTGTACTGCGGCTTGCCGTCCTTGAGCTCAAGCACGACGACGGACTTCTTCGGGGAGCCCTTCTTGTCGAGCGTGAAGTTGCCGGTCACGCCTTCGAAGCTCATGCCGGCGATGGCGTTGCGCACGCCTTCGCGGGTGGCGTTCTTGCCGGCCTTCTCGATGGCCTGCTTCATCATGTACACGGAGTCGTAGCCCAGTGCGGTGAAGGTGTTCGGATCGGCGTTCTTGTTGGCCTTCTTGTAGGACTTGATGAAGTCCTGCACCTTGGCGTTGGAGGTGTCGTCCGGAGAGTAGTGGGTGGTGTAGAGCACCTTGTTGTACAGCGACTTGTCGTCGGTCATCTTCAGGCCGTCGTAGCCGTCAGGACCCATCACATAGCCCTTGTAGCCGACGGAGCGGGCCTGCGGGATGATGTACGGGCCAGCGACGGAGTAGTAGTACGGAGCGTACAGGAACTCGGCGCCAGCGGCCTGGATCTTCTGCAGCTGGGAGGAGTACTCGGTGTCGTCGGCGCTGGAGGAGTTCTCTTCGGCCACGACGTCAAGGCCGGCCTTCTTGGCGGCAGCGGCGAAGGCCTTGCCCACGCCGGAGGAGTACGGATCGCCGGTGCCGTACAGCACGGCGACCTTCTTGACCTTCAGGGTCTCGGCTGCAAACTTGGCAGCGATCTCACCCTGGTAGGAGTCCTTGAAGCAGGTGCGGAACATATAGCCACCGGTCTCGATGGAGTCGGAGGTGGCGGCCGGTGCGATGGCCGGCAGCTTGGACTGGTCGGCCAGCGGAGCCACGGCCGCGGTGGTGGAGGAGATGGTCGGGCCGACCACGCCGAGCACGCTGTTGTCGCCGGCGAGCTTGTTGAAGGCGTTGGAGGCTTCGGTGGCGTCGCCCTTGTCGTCCATGGACTCGAGCTTGACCTTCTTGCCGTTGATGCCGCCCTTGGCGTTGATCTCATCCACAGCCAGCTTGAAGCCGGCGACCTCGGCCTCGCCGTATGCGGCGGCGGTGCCGGAGTTGGTGGTGACGGAGCCCAGCGTGATGGTATCGCTGTTGGCCGCGCTACCGTTGGAGCTGCTGGAATCGTCCATGCTGCCGCCGGAGCAGGCAGCGAGGGACATCGACATTGCGCCTGCCGCGACCAGGGCGACGCACTTGGCGGAGAACTTCGCGTTCATTCCGTTCTTCCTCTTTTCTTGAAAACGCTGCACATTCCTTTCAACGCGCACCTTGGAAAAAATCATGTTCATCTCAACCCCCGTGCGCGGAACCACGGCGACCACTCATGACGGACGCCCGTTCTCTCTCTGTGCATTCCGATTGTTCTTTATAGCCTGACGGACGGCGGCCTGCATAAAATGTTCTTATAGTGAGACTCAACTTCTGGTTATATCCCCGTCAGCATGGCGCAAAAGAATATAAGTTACTGTGCCGGCTGTTTTTCCGCCGTCAGATAACGTGGCCGTCCGGTGTAGTCGTTATGCACGGTAACGTCGACGAAGCCGCAGGTTCGTGCGAAGGCGGCAAGCCGCTCCCCCTGCGTGATGTCGTGCTCCATCACCATAAGTCCACCCGCACGAAGCAGTTTCGCCGCGCGTGCGATGATGCGTTCCGGAATGAGCGTGCCATCCGCCGAACCGCCGTATAGCGCCAGATCGGGATCATAATCGCGCACTTCCGGCTGTTCGGGAATGTCGGCAAGCGGCACGTACGGCGGATTGGTGAGCACGATGTCGATGGTGCCGTCAAGTTGGCTTAGCGTCGGCATTTGCGTGGCGTCGGCGATGTCCAGATGATAATTGCCGGCGATTGCGGGATACCGTTTCGCGGTCTCGTCGAGGTTGCGCCGCGTCCACTCGGCGGTCGTAGCGCTTTTCTCGACGGCCCACACCTCGCTGCCCGGCACTTCCGAAGCGAAGGCGAGGCCGATCGCACCGCTGCCGGCGCACAGATCGACCACTTTGGCGCGGTACATGCCGTTTCTGGTGGCCCAGTCGACGCCTTCCTGCACGACCAGTTCGGTTTCCGGACGTGGAATGAACACGCCTGGACCGACTTTCAAATCAAGGTAGCGAAACGGCGCATGGCCGGTGATGTGCTGCAACGGCTCGCGTTTGACACGACGGGCCAGCATGGTCTGGAAACGTTCCATCGCCGGTTCCGCGTCTTCTTTTTCGGCCAGACGTTCGACGCCATCGCCCATGAGCATGGCTTTGTCCACGTGCTGCAGGTCCGTATGGAACGCTTCGGCGAGCAGCAGTTTGGCGTCGTGCTGCGGAGTGTCGACTCCCGCCGCACGTAGTTCGTCCGCGGCGGAACGCACCGTTTCGAATACCGTCGCCACCCAATCGCCTTACTTCTGGTTGGCGAGACGATCGGCTTCGTCCGCCTGGATGTCACTGTCGATCACGGCCTGCAGATCGCCGTCAAGCACGGCGTCGAGGTTGTACGCCTTGTAGTTCGTGCGATGGTCGACGATGCGGTTTTCCGGGAAGTTGTACGTGCGGATACGTTCCGAACGGTCCAGCGAGCGCACCTGGGAATGGCGCATATCGGCGGCCTCGGCGGCCTCCTGCTCGTGTTTCATGGCCAGCAGGCGGCTCTTCAGAACGCGCAGTGCCGCCGCGCGGTTCTGGATCTGGCTCTTCTCGTCCTGCATGTTCACGGTGATGCCGGTGGGGATGTGCGTCATGCGGACCGCGGAATACGTGGTGTTCACGGACTGTCCGCCGGGGCCGGAGCTCATGAAGATGTCGATTTTGAGGTCTTTCGGATCGATTTCGATTTCATCGTCGTCCTCGTCGGCTTCCGGGAAGACGATCACGCCGGCGGCGGAAGTCTGGATACGTCCCTGCGATTCGGTGACGGGGATGCGCTGCACGCGGTGCACGCCGCCTTCGTACTTGAGGGAAGCCCACACGCCGTCCTCCGGCGCCGGAGTGCCTTTGGCGCGGATGGCCAGCTGCACGTCCTTGACGCCACCCAGCTCGGTGGTGTTCTCGCTTTGCACGGTGACCGACCAGCCGCGCTTTTCCGCGTATCGCATGTACATACGCAGCAGGTCGCCGGCGAACAGCGCCGCTTCCTCACCACCGGTGCCGGCCTTGATCTCCATGATCGTGTCACGCGCGTCATCGGGGTCACGCGGAATCAGCGCGGTGCGCAGCTTCTCTTCGGCTGCGGGCAGCTCGCCTTCCAACCGCTTGGCCTCTTCGGCGAAATCGGGATCTTCGGACGCCATCTCGCGGGCCGCCTCCAGATCGTCCTTCACCTGCTTGTATGCGGTGTAGGCGGAGACGATGGCACCCAGTTCGGCGTGGCGCCGACCCAGCTTGCGCATCTTGTCGGGATTGGATGCGACCTCCGGCTCGGCCATCTGCTGTTCGATATTGTGGTATTCCTCAAGCGCGGTGACGGCCGCGGGGAATTGTTCGTCTGCCAATGTACGCCTTTTCTTCGTATCTGCGCTTCAGCGGAATCACTCGTCGCTGAACCTTACTCAACCTGTCCATCATATAAGGTGGCGCGGAAGTGCGGTCGTCGGAGGTGAGCGACGGCACGTCGGTAACGAAAAACGCCAGCCCACGAATGGACTGGCGTTTTCATTGCCTAAGCAATAAGACTCACTTGGCCTTCTTGCCGTAACGCTTCTCGAAGCGAGCCACGCGGCCACCGGTGTCGAGGATCTTCTGCTTGCCGGTGTAGAACGGGTGGCAGTTGGAGCACACGTCGACGGTCATGTGATCGCCGTTGTAGGTGGAACGGGTGACGAAGGTGTTGCCGCAAGAGCAGGTGACCTGCACTGCGTGGTAATCAGGATGGATACCCTGCTTCATAGTTTGTCTCCTAGAGATTCGGGGGACCCGGGTCGCATTGCCCCGATGGCAAGGCGTGAACCGGATAACCTTATGGAGTGTAGGCGATGGCCGGGACACGGTATGCGCCGTCACACGCAGGGCGTACGGACTGCAATCCGCGGATATGCAAAGGACCCGCCGCTTCCGGCAGGTCCGCATGTGCCCTCGCTGGGACTTGAACCCAGGACAAACACCTTATAAGGGTGCTGCTCTAACCAACTGAGCTACGAGGGCAACGGGAGGAAGTATACCCCAACCTCTGCCCGATTGCGGCAGCGTCGACAGATGACCATTGGAAGACCGACGGCAACACGCCAGCAAATCGTTATTTATAAGTTTATAAATAATGTGCTAACCTATTAATTAAATCAATGGACGATATACCCATACAGCACACCTCGTCACAGCCATTTCACCGACGAAAGGACACCCATGCGCTACGGTCATTTCGATGATGCCGCAAAGGAATACGTGATTGAAACCCCGGCGACTCCCCTGCCGTGGATCAACTACCTTGGCAACGAGGACTTCTTCTCGCTGATTTCCAACACCGGCGGCGGCTACAGCTTCTACAAGGACGCCAAACTACGCCGCATCACCCGCTACCGGTATAACAACGTGCCGGCAGACAACGGCTCCCGCTGCTATTACCTGAGCCTGATGGACTCCGATTCCGCCGATGCCAAGCCGGTCGAAACCTGGTCGCCGACCTTCCTTCCGTGCAAGACCCCGCTTGATTCCTACAAGTGCCGTCAAGGCATCGGCTACACCGTGTTCGAAGCTTCCAAGCGAGGCATCGAATCCAAGCTCACCGCCTTCGTGCCGCTGCACACCAATGCGGAAATCAATCGGCTCGACGTGACGAACACCACCGACGAGCCGGCCATCATCGACGTGACCGGCTCCGTGGAATGGTGCCTGTGGAATGCCGTGGACGACTCGTCCAACTTCCAGCGCAACCTGTCCACCGGCGAGGTGGAGATCGAACGCGAAACCGATGCCACGCTGCTGTACCACAAGACCGAATTCAAGGAGCGCCGCAACCATTACGCGTTCTACGGCGTCAACGCGCCCGTCGTCGGTTTCGACACCAGCCGCGACGAGTTCCTCGGCCAGTTCAACGGCTGGGACACCCCGCAGGTCATCGCCGAAGGCAAGGCTCACGATTCCGTGGCGCACGGCTGGTTCCCGATCGCCGCCAACCGCGTGCGTCTGGAACTCCAGCCGGGCGAAACCGCATCGCTCGTGTTCATGCTGGGCTATATCGAAGTGGCCAAGGACCAGAAATGGGAGGATCCGAACGATCCGGCCAAGGTCGGCATCATAAACAAGAAGCCGGCCCATGAGCTGTTCCGCCGTTTCGCCACCGTCGAACAGGTCGAAGCCGCCTTGAAGGAGCTCAACTCCTACTGGTCCGAACTGCTGACCACCTACAGCGTCGATTCCGGCGACGAAAAGCTCGACCGTATGGTCAACATCTGGCACCAGTACCAGTGCATGGTCACGTTCAATATGTCCCGTTCCGCCTCCTACTACGAGTCGGGCATGGGACGCGGCATGGGCTTCCGCGATTCCAACCAGGACCTGCTTGGCTTCGTGCATCTCATTCCGGAACGCGCACGCGAGCGCATCATCGACATCGCCTCCACCCAAATGGAGGACGGTTCCGCATGGCATTCCGCTCATCGGCCGCGCCGACTGGAATGATTGTCTGAACCTCAACTGTTTCTCCGATACTCCGGGCGAAAGCTTCCAGACCGTGGAGAACAACGACACCGGCGTCGCCGAATCCGTGTTCATCGGCGGCATGTTCGTGCTGTACGGCAGCCAATATGCCGACATCCTCGAGCATTATGGACGTCTGGCCGGCATGTCCGACGCCGAAATCGCGTCCGAGGCGGCCAGCGTGCGCGCCGAAATCGGCCAGGTTTCCAAGGCCGTCAAAACCGCCGGCTGGGACGGCGAATGGTTCGTGCGCGCCTACGACGCCTACTCGCGCAAGGTCGGCACGCATGAGGACACCGAAGGCCAGATCTACATCGAACCGCAGGGCATGTGCGTGATGGCCGGCATCGGCCTCGATGACGGCAAGGCGCAGCAGGCGCTGAAGTCCGTCAAGGAACGCCTGACCTGCGATTGGGGCACCGCCATCCTCGCACCCGCCTACTCCACCTACCGCATCGAATTGGGCGAAATCTCCTCCTATCCGCGCGGATACAAGGAAAACGGCGGCATCTTCTGCCACAACAACCCGTGGATCTCCATCGCCAACGCCATCGCCGGCAATGACGACGAGGCATTCGCCGTCTACCAGCGCAACTGCCCGGCGTATGTCGAGGACAAGTCCGACGTGCGCAAGGTGGAACCGTACGTCTACTGCCAGATGGTGGCCGGTCCCGAGGCAGCGACCCCGGGCGAGGGCAAGAACTCCTGGCTGACCGGCACCGCCGCGTGGACGTTCGTGGACGTGTCGCAGTATCTGCTGGGCGTGCGACCGACGCTCGACGGCCTGGCCATCGAACCGCATCTGCCGGAACGGTTCGACCAGCTGACCGTGACGCGCGTGTTCCGCGGCGTGACCTACCGCATCGCCATGAAGCGCACCGGCGAGCGCACGGTGAGCGTCGACGGAGCGAAGATTGGCGGTAATGTGGTTCCCGCTTTGAGCGATGCCAAATCCGTCGATGTCGAGGTCACGTTCTGATGTGAGCATCAGAACGTGCTCACAAACGGGGCGGGCCTACACTCTCCTCAACATGAACATGGATTGCCGGAGCATCTTGCATATAGGTTGTTCCGGCGATCCTCCATCGGTTTCCTGCAACCTTGTGGAAGGCAGGAACCGATCAGAACAGTGCGAATCCGTGTGCCGCATAGAAGGCCGCATGGATTCGCACACACAATCCGTCTAAGGTAGCGATATGCAGTATTGTGAAGACATCATCACCGGCATCGATGGCAGTGAGGCCACGTTCGTCCGGTACGTTCTCGACAACAGCGAGGAGATCGATCCCAAACGTCAACGCCCCAGCGTTCTGGTGATTCCGGGCGGCGGCTATGCCATGACCTCCGACCGCGAGGCCGAACCGATCGCCATGCAGTTCCTCGCGGCCGGATGCAACGCGTTTGTGCTGCGCTATTCCGTCGCGCCATCCGTCTTCCCCACGGCTTTGCTGGAAGCCGCGGAAGCAGTGCAGCGCATACGCGCGCATGCGGACGACTGGCATTGCGACCCCAGTAAGATCGCGGTAATCGGATTTTCCGCAGGCGGTCATCTTGCGGCCAATCTTGCGACCACGGCGGGTGACGACACCATGCGGGCACATGGCTATGACCCTGACGCGGTGCGCCCGAACGCATTGATGCTCGGCTACCCGGTGATCACTTCAGGCCCGCTCGCGCATCGTGGCAGCTTCGACTGTCTGCTTGGCGACAACAGCGATAATCAGGTGGCGTTGGACGCGGTGTCCATCGAACGGCATATCGACGCGAAGACGCCGCCCGTATTCGTATGGCATACCATCACCGACGATTGCGTACCGGTCGAGAACACGCTGATGTTGGTCGATGCCTGCAAGAAGGCCGGCGTGCCGGTCGAGGCGCATCTGTTCCCCCAAGGCGGGCATGGTCTGGCGCTTGGCACTGCGGAAACGGCGTGGCAGGGGGTTAATGGCATCGAGCCATGCGTCCAGCAATGGCCGGTGTTGGCCAACGCGTGGCTACGGCGACTCTTCGCCTAGAGGCCAGAGGGCGTAATAGTATTGGATGGTTTTATGAGGGACACGATGAGCAGGGGTGTAAGGAGCTGGCTATGAGCGTCGCGGCATGGGATGGATTCCTGAATGACCAGAGCAACTGGCCGGCCGCCTCACGCATCGGCAACGCTACGGGGGCCACTACCGCCAGGGACACGCTGGGCGACAAGACCTTCGTCAAACGCAAGCGTATGAGTCAGGAGGAACGCCACCTGCAAATCCTGCAGGCCGCCGTCAAAATCATCGCCACCAAGGGGTTCTGGGGCATGTCGTTGCAGAACATCTCCGACGAGCTGGGCATCACCGAGGCGGCGTTGTACCATTACATCTCCTCGAAGGACGATCTGCTCAACATGGTGCTGTCGGAATGCTACGACACCATCGATGCCGACGAATACAACGCGGTGACGGCCGCCATCGTCGACGCCGACGGGCACCGCGTCTACTACTACCCGCGCTATTGCCTGAACATCGTGCTGTACAATCTGCAGCGCCCCGAGCTCGTGCAGCTGTATTCGGTGCTGAACGGCGAGGCGCTGAACCCCTCGCACCCGGCCCACGATTTCTTCATCGGCCGCCATTTGCGCCAATGGGAGATGATTTGCTCGATGAACTGGCTGCTGCCGCCGGACGTGGACGAGGAACGGTTCTACGACCTGTACACCCTGGCGATGAGCGCCATGGACGGTCTGCAGTACCGTTGGCTGGGTGACAATTCGATGAATCTGCTGGAGCAATGGATGAGCATCTCCGACATCATCTTCCCCGATAGCGAATGGCAGGGCTTCCGCGACCCCTCGGAGCACGACCCGAAGAACGAATCCTGCCTGCTGCCGCTTACCTTGTCGGCACGGCAGTAGCTCTGACCCCGAAGATCAGCAGAGCATTACAGCGGAAGATCGATATCGACCGCCCACCGCTCTTGTGCATATTCGCCATCGGCGGGGCCGTTCACGGGAAGCGGACCCGCCGATTTTCGTATCGGAAGCATCCGCGACTAGCGGATCGGCACCTTCTCCATGCCTTCGACCTCGGTTTCGAAGGCGTAGTAGGCTCCGATCAGACCGGCGTTGTTGGTGTGCCGGCAGCGCTTGACAACCGTGTGGAAATCGCTCCACTGCGGGATCTTGTCGAGCGCCGCATTGACCAGCGGCAGCAATTGCTGTTCACGGCAGATGCCACCGCCCAGCAGCACGCATTCGGGGTCGGCCACGGCGACGATGTTGAAAATGCCGATGGCAAGATAGTCGATCCACCGGTCCACGATCTTGCGCACACGCGGCTCATCGAGACGATGGAACAGGGTGGCCGGCACGATGGAGCCTGTCGGCACGTCGAATTCCTTGGCGTACTCCTCCGCCAGCACGATGGTCGACAGGTAATCCTGCATGGTGTGGAATCCACCGGTCTCATAGTTCGGGATCATCATGCCCAGCTCGCCTGCACGCCAATCCTTGCCTCGGCGGATCCTGCCGTCCAGGAACAACGCACCGCCCACACCGCTGTCGATGGTGATCAGCGCAAAATCGTCGAGTTTGACGGCGTTGCCGCTCAGCTTCTCCGCCATTGCCGCGCAGTTGGCGTCGTTCTCCATCCATGTGGGGATCGGGTCGTCAAGATAGCCCTGCAGTTTTCTGCCGATTTCATGGCCGTACAGTATGCTTAGCGCGCCGGCGGTAACGGCGACCTGCTTCTCCGTGTCGATGAAGCCGGGCACGCTTATGGCGATGCCGTCAAGAGGGGCACGCTGCTTGGAAACAATATGCGCGAGCGCCTGGTAGAAGGGCTCCTCGCCGTCGACCGGAGTCGCGATAGTACCCGGAATGCCCATGCGCCCGTCCTCGAACACCACGTATCGGGTGAAGAACGTTCCGATTTCGAACGCAAGGATGCGCTTCTTTGCAGTCATATCGTTATCTAACCCATCTTTAATAAAAATCCTGCCTTGGTACAGTATAGCGTTCCCGCCCATACTTAAGCGCTTCCGCCCCATCCCCCGATACGCTCAGCCAACACCCCTTTGCGTACCACCAATGCAATGGCGGAATCGAAGTGCGTCATAGCATATTCGTCTGCCATTGTGCAACATATGCCATAACAACTTGTCAATATTTATCGATACGGTTGCCTATTGGAGGCTCTTGCAATACACGCTTTTATGACTCCCGCCGCTTACGGCGGGCAGCCCCCTAGATGCCCCCATCAATGACGTTTTCCACGTCGCGCGAAGACAGGAGAAATAGATGAGAAACAAGGCAATCGCATGCCTTGGCGCAATCGTCGCTTGCGCAACGGCTCTCGCCGGAATCCCGGCCACCGCCATGGCGGACGACTCCGCCGGCCTGACTCCCCAATACACCTACAATTCCCAGAACGATAACGGCATGACCTTCGAAAAGGTCAGCCACGCCGATCAGGGCCTGAGCCAGGCCGATGGCGTGGTCGATTACACCGGCGACGGCACCATCGCCCCCTATACCGCCGGCCTGAGCACCACCGGCAACGGCGACCGCGGCCAGTCCTACAGCTATGCGGCAGCATCCTCCGGCGACTGGGTCTACATCGGCACCATGTACGGCGGCCTCGGCGTGCAGGCCATTCTGAACCGCGATATGACAAGCCTCGGCCTGACCTCCAAGCAGGCCACCGCACTCATCCAGACCATGTACGCGGGCAACATGTACCTTGGCGAACCCGACGGCAAGAGCGCCGGCGGCATGCTGTTCAAGTTCAATGTGAAGACCGGCAAGACCAAGATCCTCATGTCCAAGAGCACCGGCATCGACGGAGGCAAGGGCGTGATCCCGACCTTCCGCAGCGCCTTCAAGATGAACGGCAAGCTGTACTTCGAGGGCATGGTCATGGACACCAACAACAAGGATCTCACCCAGCAGGAGATCCAGACCGCCATGGCCTATCAAAACGGATTCCCGTGCATCTACGAAGTCGACCCGGCCAACAACGACAAGCTCACCAAGGTGTATGACAGCGTCGACGTGGATGGCTTCCGTTCCCTGGTCAAGGGCAACGTGTTCACCTCCACCCGTGCCATCGGCTCCTTCGGCAATACGCTGATCGCCGGCGACCTCAAGCCGACCGCGGACGGCAAGGGCAAGGCGCTGCTTGTGGCATCCAAGACCCCGTCCGATCCGAACTCCTACAAAGTGATCGCCGACATGGCGAGCTTCGACAACCTGCCCGCCATCCACCGACAGGATGTCAACGGCGGCGGCGGTATCTATCAGGTGCAGGAGTTCAACGGCAAGCTGTACGTCGTGGTCTGCACCGGCGACACCAGCACCCTGAACGAAGAGACCGGAACCATGCGCTCCTTCGCCATTTACGTGGGCGAGAACAAGGGCGATTCCACCAACAAGGCCGATTGGACCTGGCGTCCGCTCGTAGGCGACACCGCCAAGGGCGCCAAGTACTACTACGGTCTTGACAAAAGCCGTGTGAGCGCCGGCGCCTGCACCCTGCAGGTCTACGGCGACCACTTGTACATCGGCGACTACAACGACGTGTCCAGCGCACTGCAGGGCTTCGTCACCAAAAGCAACTTCGTAACCCAAGCCACCAACCTCGAACAGTCCGTCAACCTATACCGCATGGACAAGAACGAGAACGTCGAGATGCTCGTGGGCGACAAGAACGACACCTTCCCGAAGGGCGGTTCCACCGGTCTGGGCAGCGGCTACGACAACCACATGAACCAATACACCTGGCAGACCACCGTTCACGAGGGCAAGATGTACCTGTCCACCATGAACACCACCACCTTGCTGGAACCGATCGCACAGTTCACCAACGGTGACATTCTCAACATGAACGAGAAGGATTGGAACAACACCGTCCACTACCTGCGCGTGTTCCTGCGCCTGCTGTGGGGCATGGGCCCGACCGACCCGGCTTCCGCCATCGCCACGCAGAGCAACGATCAGAACGCCAAGGTGACCACCCAGACCATGCCGTCCACCGACAATCCGGAGGCGCTGGTCGACTGGGCCCGCATCCAGGCCGGCAAGGACGCCTCCGCCGCGCAGCCGCAGACCACCGACGCCAAGTCCGTCTCGTCCGCCAAGCCGATCAGCCTGACCGCCGCCCAGACCAAGGAACTGGTCGACGGCATCAAGGACGGCAGCATCGTTCCGGGCAGCCTGGCAGCCTCCGGCTCCTCCGATGAGGCCTCGCAGCTCTTCGACATCAACAACGAGCTGGACAACCTCGGCTCCCAGCTGTCCGACAAGGGCTCCGCCGATTTCGCCAACAACTACGGCGAAGTCACGGACGCGTTCTTCAGCATCGCCGACATCATTCCCGACAAGTTCAAGGGCCTGTACGAGATGCTGGTCAAGCTGACCAGCAAGGCCAACCTCAAGGCCTACGCCAAGTCCCTGCCGTACCTGGCCAAGTCCAAGCGCGGCTTCAACCTGTTCGAGATCACCGACCGTTCCGCCGCGAATGAGGGCGTGACCGTCGGCACCGTTACCGACAACGGCTTCGGCGACCCGTTCAACCACGGTCTGCGCATCTTCTGCGACACCGACGACTACATGGTGGTCGGCACCGCGAACCCGTTCTACGGTACCCAGCTGTGGCGCGTGCGCAATACGCAGTACGCCGTGAACGTCTCCGCGACCGAAGGCGGCTCCGCCTCCGCGGATGTCGAGCGCGCGGCCAAGGGCAGCAAGGTCACGCTGACGGCCACCGCGAACAAGGGCTACCACTTCAAAGAGTGGAACGTGCTGAAGGGCAACGTCTCCATCGAGAACAACGCCTTCGAGATGCCTGACGGCAGCGTCTCCATCCAGGCTGTGTTCGAAAAGGACGCTGTTGAACCGACGACGCCAACGACCCCGGCAAAGCCTGCCACAGACACGAAGCCATCCACAACACCGACCGGTGTCACGTCCACCCCTTCGACCGGCTCCTCCGTGCTCGGCATGGCGGTCGCCGCGGCTGTGGCACTGATTGCAGGCGCCGCGATTCTGCTGAAGAAGAAGCAGGCGTGATGATGACCGGCGGTGTGATCGCAGCCACCCGATGAACGCGGAACGGCGCCATACCACCGGTTCCTGACGAAGAAGGCCGATGTCCATCAAGGGCATCGGCCTTCTTCATATTCGGCTTCGTCGAGTGGAGTCGTTCCGCTCCGTCTAACGTGGTCTACAGCATTGCGATCACCGCAACGCAATCACATCCACGCCATACGGCTTAAGCTCGATCAGATCGTTGATGACGGTGCCGGTCAGCAGCTCCGTGCCACCGTTGAGTTCGCTGAGGCACAGACGCTTGTCGGCGGCGCTGTTGTTGATGAGGAACGCGTAGCGGGTGCCGCCATCGCCATAGCGCACGGACAGGCTGACATCCTCCGGGGTATCAAGCGACTTCAGATCCAGCTCCTTGATGATCGGAGCCATGAACGCGCTCATGCCGGTCTCGTCCAACGGAGTGCCCACAAAATAGGCTTTGCCCTTGCCATACGCATTGACGGTGAGCGCGGAATGCCCAGCATAGAATTCGTCGCCGCCGTACGTAGCAAGACGCTCGGCACCTTCGCGATGAATAATGCTCGCCACGATCTCGCCCTTGGCATCAACCGTGCCGCCATGCACTTCGATGGTTTCGCCCGGCGCAAGCGCATCGATCTCTTCGACCCATACGCCCATAAGCCTGCGCAGCTTGCCCGGGTAGCCGCCTGGCACCACCAGATCATGCTCATCATGGATGCCGGCCATATAGCCGGTGATGAAGGTGCCACCATCCGCCACATAGGCTTCCAACGTTTCAGCCACACCAGGCAACACGGTGATCAGCGCCGGGGCGATGGCCAGATCATACTGGCTGAGCCGCGCAAGAGGCGTGGTGCTGGCGATCATATCCACCGGCACATTGCGACGCCACAACGCACGGTAGAAGCGATGAACCTCATTGGGATAGTTGAAGCCGGTGGTCGGGCCGACACAGCCTTCAAGCGACCAGTAGCTCTGCCAGTCGAACATGATGGCTACACGGGATTCGATGCGCGAGCCCATGATCCGCCTGCCGATGCGGTCCAGTTCCTCACCCAAGGCCGCGGTCTCCTTGAACACGCGGGACTCCTCGGTGCCGTCATGCGCGATGACCGCGCCATGGAATCGCTCGCAGCCGCCAAGGGACTGCTTCATCTGGAAGAACCGCACGGTGTCGGCGCCATGGGCCACGGCCTGCCAGCTGAGCTTACGCACTTCCCCCGGCTGCTTGACCTTGCAGAACGGGAACCAGTTCTGCTGGTTCGGGGTCTGCTCCATCAGCATGAACGGCTTGTTGCCGCCGATGCCGCGCATCAGGTCGTGGCACATGGCGGTGAAGCTCGGCGGGGTGTCCATGCCCGGATAGTTGTCCCAGCTGACCACGTCCATCTCCTTGGCCCACTCGAAGTAGTCGAGATCCTTGAACGTGCCCATGAGGTTCGTGGTGATCGGCGTGGTCGCGTCGTATTCGCGGATCGCGTCGCGCTCGTTCGTATAGCAGGCCAACTGCGCCTGGCTTTGGAAGCGGCGATAGTCCATCTGCAGCCCGGACACCACGCATTTGGCGTCGCTGATGCCGTCGCCGTAGCCGACGGGCGGGCACCACGTCGCCCCAATCGTAGATGGTGTGGCTCCAGAAATTGGCGCACCACGCCTTGTTGAGCGCTTCGATGAGCTCGTCCTGGCCCTACGGCAGGCGCATGTCGGTGCGGTCGCGGCCTTCCAGATCATGTTCGTGGTCGAGTCCGCCGATGAAGACCACCGGATCTCCGGCGGCCGCGTACGCGCGGGCTTTTGCCACGGCCTCGTCACGCAGTTCGCGCGCGCGATTCACGTCTTTGGCATCGGAACCCTTGGAATTCTCAAGGCTTTCCTCCTGCCAGCTTTCGTCCTGGTTGATCTGTTTGGCGTCGTAGCCGAGCGCGTATTCGATTTCGACGTTGCCGCCGAGCTCGCCGTTGAGGCCGAGCAGCGGGGATACTTCGTGCAGCGCTTTGATGACGGCCGAGCCGCCGCCGTTGGAGTGGATGCGGTCGGCGTTGGCACCGATGACCAGCAGACGGGTCATGTTGCGTTCGTCGAGCGGCAGCAGGTGCGCGTCGTTTTTCAGCAGCACGATGGATTCGCGGGCGATGTCCAATGCCTTCGCCGCGTGGTCGAGCGTCGCGTAACGGCCTGGTTTGCGGCTTGCGTGCGCGTCGCCGAGCATGTGCAGCGCGTCCATGACGGCGATCACGCGTTCGACTTTCCCGTCGACGTCGCTTTCCTTGACGTCGCCGTCTTCCACGGCTTTCTTCAGCGGGTTGGCGAAGTAGTAATCGTCGAAATTCGGCGTGACGGACAGTTCGATATCCATGCCGACTTCGGCGCTGGCTTTGGTGTCGCGCACCGCGCTCCAGTCGGAAACGACGAAACCGTCGAAACCGTATTCGTCGCGCAGGATGTCGTCGAGCAGCTGCTTGTGTTCGCAGCATTTGGTGCCGTTGACGAGATTGTAGGCGCCCATGACGGAGAGCACGCCGCCGTCTTGTACCGCCGCTTCGAAGGCCGGCAGGTAGATTTCGCGTAATGCCCGCTCGCTTACGGTCTCGTCAACGTCCAATCGGTCGGTTTCCTGGCTGTTGACCGCGTAATGTTTCGCGCAGGCGGCCACGTCGGATTCCTGCACGCCTTGGATGTAGGCCACACCTTGCGCGGCGGTCAGGACCGGATCCTCGCTCATGTATTCGAAATTGCGTCCGCACAACGGACTGCGTTTGATGTTGATGGAAGGGCCGAGAATCACGTCCTTGCCTCGGCCTCGGGCTTCCTCCCCCAATACTTCACCGGTCATGCGGGCCAGGTCGGGGTTCCATGTGGAGGCGACCGCCGAGCCGGACGGCAGGTAGGTCACATAGTCACGGGTGTTGTACAGCGGCGCCCAATTGTCGTTATGCAGTTCGGCGCGCACGCCCATCGGACCATCATCCATCCTGAGCGGCGGAATGCCCAGTCGTTCGGCGTTGCCGTTGCGGAACAGGCCTGCGGCGTGCACAATGGCGATTTTCTCGTCCAGCGTGAGTTGCGCCGTCAGTTCCCTGGCTTTGGTTTTGTTGGCTTCAGTAATTACGGTCATGCGTTTTTCTTTCGTTTCATTGCGATTCGACGGTGTGGAGATTCATCATCGAACGCGCTCCTCACGAAAGCATGGAGGAAAGTGGACATGGAAAAAGCGGAAAAGTTCCGACAGGCAAGAAGGAGACGACGACGTCCGTCGGAATATGCGGAACCGGAAGAGTTGCGGGGCGTCGGCCCGGTTCGAAGAGTCCGACGCCCCTTGTTGGTTATGTGATTAGGCGAGGCGTTCCGGCCGAAGCGAAAACGCTCCAGCCGGAACGCCAGGAATTACTTGGCCTGCTTGACGATGTCCTTGCGGGCCTGGATCAGGTCCTTGGCGTTCTGCTGGTCGACCTTGAGGACTTCCTTGTAGCCGAGGTTGTCGATCTTGGTGCGGGCTTCGTCAAGGGTCTTCTCGAACTTGCCCGCAGCGGTGATGGCCTGCCAGGAGGCGTTCACCGTTTCGGACTTGACGGAGCTGCGGGTGGCGGAAACCGTGGAATCCTCCTGTGGAGTGGTGTAGGACGCACCGGCTGCGATGGAGAGCTTGCCTGCCTTCTGCAGATAGTCGATGTCGTTGGTGGCGTTCTCCATGTGGGCGGACCAATCCTTGAACAGCTCGGTCTCATCCTGGTTGGACTTCCACAGCAGCGGGTTGTAGGCCTCGCCGGTGTTCGGGTCGATGTCGTTCTGAGACACGGCCTTGAAGTTCAGCTTAGAGTAGCCGTCATCGTAGCTGGAGCCGCCAAGCTTGGCGGAGACCTTCAGGTTGGCGTGGTCGCCGGTCATGGCCTGCTGGCCGAACTTGGTCAGGGTCGGGTTCTTGCCGTCCTTGTCGGTGGTGAAGCAGCCCAGATCCTTCGGGCAGGCGGCGCCACCGGAGTTGGAGGAAGAGGCGTAGATGCCTTCCGGAGAATACATCCAGTCGATGAACTTGGCCAGACGGGCCTTGTTCTTGGCCTTGGAGCCGATGGCCACGATGGTGGCGCCATCACCGTCAGGCTGGAAGCCGTCGGAATAGACCTTCATGTTCTCAAGCGGAGCCAGCATGAAGCCGACGCCTTTGGCCTTGTTCTCGTCGGAGTTCATACGCGGCTTGCCCAGCCAGCTCCAGATGGACAGCATGGTCTTGCCGTTGGTGACCTTGGTCCGCATGGTATCCCAGTCCTGGGTGGTGGAATCAGGATCGACCAGCCCCATGGATTCGGCCTTGTTCAGGAACTCCAGGGCCTGCTGGTAGATGCCGCCCTCCTTGGTGGCGGGCTGCACGTCCTTACCGTCGGCGGAGATGAACACGGAACCCTGGTTGGTGTAGCCGAACCAGCTGCAGATGGATGCGGCGTTCTGCATCACATCGCCGTCCCGATCCTTGAACAGTGACATGGCGTAGATGTCGTCCTTGCCGGTATCCTGGCGAGCCCTGTCCTGCATCTGCTTAAGCACATTGAGCAGACCGTCGAGATCCTTGATCTGCGGGTAGCCGATCTCCTTGTAGATATCCCAGCGGATGTACGGTGCGGCAGCCGACTCGTTGCCTTCGCTCGGGTCGGTCGGAGACTGGGAGGAGACACCCTGAGGAACACCCCACACGCCATCCTTGCCGGCCTGCTTGGCGATGGACTTGACCGCGGAATCGTACTTCTTGACATTCTTCATGCTGGAGTAGTACGGGGTCATGTCTTCGATGAGCTTGGCCTTGACCAGCTTGTTCAGACGCCCGTTGCCGGTACCGACAATCACCAGATCGCCAAGGTTGCCGGAAGCGGAGCGAGTATCGAACACGGTATCGCCGCCGGACACGTTCGGCGCGATGATGTTCAGCTTGATGTTGAACTTGTCTTTGACGATCTTGGCGAACCAGCCGCTCTTTTGCAGACCCTGGCTGCTGGCCAGCGAGTCGAAGACCTCGACGGTCATTTCGGAACCGTCGTCCTTGGTGTCGGCACTGTTGCTGCCGCTGCCGCAGGCCGCGAGCGACAGCAGCGTAGCAGCCGCAACGCCAGCCGCAATCGCGCGGGTGGTGATTTTCTTCAGTTCTATGCGGAAACCTCCTTGTATTCCTTCTTCTGATATTCAGTTATGGGGAAAAGAATCGTTGTGTTGTTAATCAGCCTTTAACCGCGCCCAGCATCATGCCCTTGACGAAGAAGCGCTGGAAGAACGGGTAGGTGAACATGATCGGCAGCACCACGATGACGGAAACCGTCATACGGATCGAGGTCGGCGTCGCGGCGCTTGCCAGAGCGGCGACATTCGCCGAATTCGCCTTGGCCGCATTCGCCAGTGCGGACGCCTGGTTGATGTAGGTGTACAGCAGGTACTGCAGCGAGTAGAGCTTCGAATCGGTCATGTAGATCAGGGTGTCCTGGAAAGAGTTCCACTGGTTCACGGCCGAGAAGATGCCCACGGTCGCCAGAATCGGCGTGCACATCGGCAGGATGATGCGGGTGAACACGGTCAGCGTGCCGGCGCCGTCCATTTCAGCGGCTTCCTGCAGCGACGGCAGTGGCCGCAAAACCCTTGCCGCATCGGCGCTAAAGTATTGTTATTCCAACAAACTAAGTGCTCTTGGAGAGCTATTTATAATCTTATAAATAGGGCGTGTCGCACAATACGGCACAGTACTATCGGCAATAGCCGAACACATCATCGAGGAGGATTCATGCGGTTCAACATCAACGCGCCCTTCTGGCGTTTCATGGACACCCTGCTGCGTTTCGTCGGGCTTAATCTGGTCTACCTCATCACGCTGATCCCAAACGTCACCATCGGCCCGGCACGCGCGGCATTGTATTCCACGATGTTCGCCTATGACGAGCATGACGACATCCGCCTCGTCAAGGAATATCTCACCCGCTTCAAACGCGAGTTCAAACAGGGACTTGCGGCCTGGGTGCTCGTCGCCATCCTCGCCGCCGCCATCCTCTTCGGCCTATCGTTCTGGAAGGCGTGAGATACCAACACCTCCTACATACCGCTGATTCTTCTGGTCATCGCCGCCGTGGTCGTGGCGCTGTTCGCCGAATACGTCGCACCGTTGCAGGCACGCTTCGCCAACACCACCGGCAGGCTCTTCTCGCTATCGGCGATGTTCCCCTGGCGAGCCTTCCCCTGCTCGCTCGTCCTCGTCATCATCGACGTACTCGCGGCCGGCCTGTCATATTTCGTACCGTTCATACGCGTTCTCGCCATCCTCTTCGGCATCGCCTGGGTGGCGTATGCGAAATCCCTCATTCTGCTGTGGGGCTTCAAACGGTATGGCGGAACGGGCAAAGTGGAGAATCCGCAATATGTCAATGCGCACGAGTGACGTTGCGGCGGCGCTCAGGAATCATGCTTTGTCGGTGATGAACGTCAGCGGATTGTCGATGAATTTGCGCAAGCCGACTTCCGCGGCACCGTACAACGCCGGATGGTCGGCCACCAACGGGATGGACACGCTCACCTGCATGTCCGACGCCCCCAAGACCTGCGATTCCAAACGGTTTTCGAGCGTTTCGTAGAAGAACGGCCCGAAATCGGTCCACCAACCGCCCAGCAGCACGGTATCGACATCGGCCAGATTCAGTGCGGAGCCGATGGCCGAGGCCAGCGCGTCGATGGCCCGTCCGACGGCCTCCACGGTCCGCACATCATGGGAATGCCATGCGTCCAACAGACGCTCCAGTGCCTCACCGCTCGAAGCCGCATTCTTTTCGGCCACTCCGGAAGCCTCGACCAGCGCGCGACGGCCAGCATACGTTTCCAAACATCCGCGTCGTCCGCATCCGCACAGCGGACCGTCCAAAGACACCGACACGTGACCGATCTCACCGGCGAAACCGTGGCTTCCCGACACGATCTCACCGTCACGGACGATCGCGCCGCCGATGCCGATATCGCACGACAGATACAGGAAGGAGTCGGCGCAATCCACGCCATCGAACACGTCCGCACGCGCACAGGCATATCCCGGAATCTGCGCGATGGCGGCCAGCTTCGCCTCATTGCACGGGGTAACGTCATACCCTCGCATAACGTCGAACGTGGTCAGATCGACATTCTCCCAACCGAGATTGCGGGCCATGAGCAGCCTCTTGTCGGAGGTGACCAAGCCCGGCAGCGCACACGAGACGCCCGCGATGATGCATCGTTTCGATTCCAGATCCTCAGCCATCGCCTTGGCCATGGCGTCAAGCTTGCCGAATACGACGTCCGGCTCGACGCCGCTCATGTCGGCATCCACCCATTCGTGCCTGAGTATGTCGTGGTTGATGTCCAAAGCCATGCATCCATAGCCGTCGGTGTTGACCTGCATGCCGATGCCGCACACCTTGCCGCCTCCCAGCATCAACGGCGTGGACGGGCGCCCATAGCTGGCCGAGTTCTGCGGCTCACCCTCCTTGACGACGCCCGCATCGATCAGCAGCGACACCAGCAACGACATCGTCGCCTTGGTCAGCCCGGTCTCCTTGGCAAGATCCGCTCGGCTCATCGGCCCGGAGGCACGCAGTAGCGTGTCAATCACCACCGAAAGATTGTGATTGCGCAGATCGTCCTGATTGATCCTGCGAAGAGATGCCATAGCCGTTCCCGTCCCTGCCCTGTTTGCCGTGTTGCCGCATCAGCATGAATTCCCCGAACCGATGTTCCGGAGCCTTTCCTGGTGCTACACTACTATAGTATAGTTTATTCATCTAACTATTAACCGTGCGCCACCGGCGAACGGCACATGCAAGGAGGCAACACAAACTATGGCAAGGACTCTGGTTGCAGGCGTCGACACATCGACGCAGTCCTGCAAGGTACGCGTGACGGACGCCGAAACCGGCGAGCTTGTACGATTCGGGCAGGCCAAACACCCGAACGGCACATCCGTCGACCCCTCATACTGGTGGAGCGCATTCCAAGAGGCCGCCGAGCAGGCCGGCGGCCTGGACGACGTATCCGCGCTGGCCGTCGGCGGCCAGCAGCACGGCATGGTGATCCTCGACAACCAAGGCAATGTGATCCGCGATGCGATGCTGTGGAACGACACCAGTTCGGCGCCCCAGGCTGCGGCTCTGATCGAAAAGCTCGGCGCAGCGCCCGCACAAGACGGCGAGCCGGAAGACCCAATCGCCCGAGGCAAGCAGCGTTGGGTCAAGGCCGTAGGCTCCTCCCCCGTCGCCTCCTACACGCTGACCAAGGTGGCATGGGTGGCCGAGAACGAGCCCGAAAACGCCAAGAAAATCGCCGCCATCTGCCTACCTCATGACTGGCTGAGCTGGCGCATCGCCGGTTACGGCCCGGTCGCCGAAGGCGAGGACGCCCATCTTGAAGCCCTATTCACCGACCGCTCCGACGCCTCCGGCACCATCTACTACGATGCCGCGTCGAACGAATACCGCCGCGACCTGATCGCCATGGTGCTCGAGGCCGCGGAAGGCGCCGAAGCCGCGCAATCGCACGCCGAGGCCATCGTGCTGCCCACCGTGCTGGGGCCGCGCGACGCCGCCCCCGTCAAGGCCGATCCGGCCATCGCCGGCAAGAACGTCGAAGGCGGCTGCCTGCTCGCCCCTGGCGGCGGCGACAACGCCATGGCATCGCTGGGACTGGGCATGGCCGTCGGCGACGTGTCCATTTCCCTGGGCACCTCCGGCGTGGCCGCAGCCATCTCCGAGAACCCAACCTACGACCTGACCGGCGCCGTATCCGGCTTCGCCGACTGCACCGGCCACTATCTGCCGCTCGCCTGCACCATCAACGGATCGCGCATCCTCGACGCCGGACGCGCCGCGCTGGGCGTGGACTATGACGAGCTGGCCAAACTGGCCTTCGCCTCGAAGCCGGGAGCCGGCGGCATCACGCTGGTGCCGTATTTCGACGGCGAACGCACGCCGAACCGCCCGAATGCCACCGCCACCTTCTCCGGCATGACTCTGGCCAACACCACGCGCGAGAACCTGGCCCGCGCCTTCGTCGAAGGTCTGCTGTGCTCCCAGCGCGACTGCCTGGAACTGATCCGATCGCTCGGCGCGGACATCAAACGCATCCTGCTCATCGGCGGCGGCGCGAAATCGGAAGCCATCCGCATGCTGGCCCCATCCATCTTCGGCATGGACGTGACACGTCCGGCCACCGACGAGTATGTGGCGATCGGCGCGGCCCGCCAGGCCGCCTGGGTGCTGTCCGGCGATGCCGAACCGCCGGCATGGAACCTCGCCATCGACGGCGTGGAAACCGGCGAGCCGACCGAAGCCGTGTATGAGGCCTACGTCAAGGCACGCGGCTGACCCTCGCGAAACAACAGAGACTCAATCACAATCTGAAACGGGGCGGTACCCTCCAATACCGCCCCGTTTCGACTATTATCGATAGCACAACAAGGAATGGGTGATTTCCCTATGAACGACAGTTTTCGCATGAGGTTGTACGCTCTGACTTCAATCGCATGCATCGCTTGGCTGGTACAGACCATCGTTTCGACGGCGAAGGATGGCACGCTGGCAACGGCGCCGACCATCATCCTGATAGCCTGCATCGCCGTCGCCGTAGTCTATACGGGTTTCAACGCGGCTCAGCTTTGGATGGAACAAGGCAAGCACGACGAGCATGAAAACGAAGACGACGATTCCGACGAGGAAGCCGAATAGGAACAGACAAACGGATAGAAAGGAACGAACCTTATGCCACACGCGATTTCCTTGGCGACCGCCATCGTGCTGGGACTGATTTGCCTCACCGCCGGTCTGCTATTGGGCGCCATGCCCATACAGAATTCGAAAATGACCGAACAGCAGCGCCGTGCATCGTCACTGCTATGCTTCGTCATAGCCATCATCTACATCGTGATGCTGTTCATCGGCCAGGATTTGGCCACTTGGACCATGCTCAGCGGCATTCTCGTCGGCTTCGGTATAGCGAAGATTCCGCCGGTACACGGATTCTTCATATCCCAATGGGATTTTCTCAAGCCGTATGATCCGAAGAAGAAAACGAAAAAACGCAATCGTAAATAAATAATGCGGTCCGAAAATTTCGGACCGCATTTTTTATGGAAGAATGGACCGCCGGTTGCATAGCGAATCGACGGCAGCGGAAAAATAGCGGACGCACAGCACAAAAAGGGGATGTCTTCCCGCACGAAAGACATCCCCTGTGGCTGATGAGGAGGAATCAGCCCTTCTTACGCTTGCTGACCAGATCGTAGGCAACGGCCGCGATGACGACAAGGCCCTTGATGGTCTTGACCCATGCGGCGTCGACACCCATGATGGACAGACCTTGGTTCAGCACGCCCATGATCAGTGCGCCGACCATGGCACCGGGGATGGTGCCGATGCCGCCGGTGACCGCGGTGCCTCCGATGAAGCAGGCAGCGATGGCGTCCATCTCGAATTCCATACCGGTCTGCGCGGTGGCGGATGCCAGACGAGACAGGGTGATGATTGCTGCGATGGAGGTCAGGAAGCCCATGTTCAGGAAGATCTTGAAGTCAGTGGCCTTCGTGTCGATACCGGAGAGGATGGCCGCCTTGCGGTTACCGCCGACGGCGTAGACGTTGCGGCCGTAGACAGTGCGGTTCAGCGCAAACCAGTAGACGCCGATCAGCACGCCGATGATGAGCATGACAATCGGGATGCCACCTTGGGTGGAGTTGCCGGAGCATGCCAGCAGATAGGTCACGTAGGCGATCACGGCCACCGCGACGACCAGCTTGAGCACAACGAAGCTCATCGGCTGAACCGGCAGACCGTTCTTGATGGCGTTGTTGCGCTTGCGCAGCTGCATCCAAATCACCAGCACGATGGCCACGACGCCGACAATGATCGCGTTACTTGAGAAATCACCCCAGAATCCGAAGATGTTCGGCAGGTAATCTTTGGAAATGGCGCGGAAGGTCGGGTCGGAAACCGGAATGGATTCGCCAGCAACAACGGTGGCGAGGCCGCGGAAGATCAGCATGCCGCCCAACGTGGTGACGAAGCCGGGGACGCCAACGTAGGCGACCCAGAAACCATGCCATGCGCCGATGGCCAGGCCGATGACGATCATCAGGATGATGGCGAGGAACCAGTTCAGCCCCCAGTTTTTCATGGCCAAGGCTCCGACGCCGCCGATGAAGGCGACCACGGAGCCGACGGACAGATCGATGTGGGTGGCGATGATGACCATCAGCATGCCTATTGCGGCGATAAGCACGTAGGCGTTCTGCTGGAACAGCGCAACCACGTTGTTCGGGTTGAGCAGACGCCCTCCGGTGAGGATCTGGAACACGATGATCACGACGACCAACGCGAAGAAGATGCCGTAGGACCGGGCGTTGCCGAGCAGCAGCTCCTTGAGGGACTGGGTTTCTACCTTGTCGTCGCCCTTCTTGACGGCGGCGGAATTTGCAGCTGACATTTGAATGCGTTTCCTTTCACGGTTCAAGTCCGTCATTGGACTTGCTGATTTCAGGCTTTCAGGCGTATACCTTGCTCGGATCGATCGGGACTTCGGCGGTCATGTACCGCATCAGCTCCTCCTGATTGGTGCTTTTGGCGTCCACGTTGGCGGTGATTGTGCCATTGCACATCGTGTAGATGCGGTCGCAGATGCCTAGGAGCTCCGGCAGTTCCGAGCTGACCACGATCACCGCGGAGCCGGCGTCGGCGAGCTGGTCGATGATCTCGTAGATGTCGTACTTCGCGCCGACGTCGATGCCTCGCGTCGGCTCGTCAAGGATCAGCACCTTGGGGTTGGTGGCCACCCATTTGGCGAGCACGACCTTCTGCTGGTTGCCACCGGAAAGGTTACCGGAAGGCATTTCGATGGTCGGGGCCTTGGTACGGAATTCGGTGCGGTATTTCTCCGCGACCTTCTTCTCACGGGTCTCGTCGATCACACCAAGCTTGCTCAATGCCTTGAGGCTGGCCAGCGAGGTATTGCCGCGGATGGTGTCCATGAGGTTCAGGCCGTAGATTTTGCGGTCCTCGGTGGCATACGCCACACCATGGTCGATGGCACTGCGCACGGAGGGGAAGCGCACTTCCTTGCCTTCCAGATACAGCTTGCCGCTGGCGTGGGTGCCGTACTGGTGGCCGAACATGCTCATCATGGTTTCGGTGCGACCCGCGCCGACAAGGCCGGCGATGCCCACGATCTCACCCTTGCGCACGTTCAGACACACGTTCTTTGACACGAGACGGTTCTCATCAAGCGGATGGTGGCACTTCCAATTCTCCATGCGGAACATCTCGGGGCCGATGTGCGATTCGTGGGTCGGATATCGATTGGTCAGCGGACGGCCGACCATGTCACGAATCAGCAGGTCCTGGTCGAGCGGATGCTCGGCGTCGATATCGATATGGCTGATGGTCTGTCCGTCTCGGATGACCTGCACGGCATCGGCGGACGCGGCAATCTCATTGAGCTTGTGCGAGATGATGATGGCGGTGATGCCATGCTCCTTGCGCAGCTGGTCGATCAGACCGAGCAGCTTGAACGAATCCTCGTCGTTCAGGGCCGCCGTCGGCTCGTCGAGAATGAGCAGTTTCACATCCTTGGTCAGGGCCTTGGCGATTTCGACGAGCTGCTGCTTGCCGACACCGATGTTGGCGATCAGCGTGTCCGGATTCTCGTCCAGTCCCACCAGATTCATCACGCGCAGGGCTTCCTTGCGCTGGGCGTCGGTGTCGATGGCGATGCCCTTCTTGATCTGGTTGCCCAGGAAGATGTTCTCCTGGATGGACATGTACGGCACCAGAGCAAGCTCCTGGTGGATGATGACGATGCCCTTGTGCTCCGAATCTCGAATGGTCTTGAACTTGCAGACCTCGCCGTCGTAGACGATGTCGCCTTCGTAGGTGCCATACGGGTACACGCCCGACAGCACGTTCATCAAAGTGGATTTGCCGGCGCCGTTCTCACCGCAGATGGAGAATATCTGTCCGCGTTTGACGGTGATATTCACATCCTTCAATGCGGTGACCGGGCCGAAGCGCTTGACGATATGATTCATCTGCAGAATCACGTCATTATTGGTAGCCACAGCAACCTCCTCCGTTGCATCATTGCTTCACGATTGCCCACCGGTGGGTGGGGCGGCGCGACCGCCATCGGCTGGCACCGCCCCACCGCAGCGACTGTTACTCGAGGCCGGCGTCCTTGGCGGAGATGTATCCGCCATCGACGAGGACCTTCTCCAGATTGGTCTTGTCCACGGAGACAGGGGTCAGCAGCTGGGATGGAACGTCCTTGGTGCCGTTGTTGAAGGTGTCCTTGGCTTCCGGCTTCTTGCCGTCGACCAGGTCCTTGATCATCTTGGCTGTGGCCTTGGCCAGCTCACGGGTGTCCTTGTACACGGTCTGGGACTGCTTGCCCTTGACGATGGCCTGGACGTTGGCCTTCTCCGCATCCTGGCCGGTGATGATCGGATAGTAGTTCCATCCGGCGCCTTCGACCGCGTTCACGGTACCCAATGCCTCAGCATCGTTCTGGGCGAGCACGGCGTCGAGCTTGGTGCCGTCGTTATAGAAGGAGTTGATGCGGTTCTCCATCTCGTTCTGGGCCTTCTGGCGATCCCAGTTGTCGATGCCGATGGACTGCCACTGGGTCTCATCGGAAGGCACCTTACCGGACTTGGCCTGCAGCACGCCGGACTTGTAGTACTTGCCAAGCACGGACCATGCGCCCTTGAAGTAGTAGGCAGCATTGTTGTCGGTTGGCGAGCCGGCCATCAGTTCGACGTTGAACGGCCCCTTCTTGCCGTCCTTGAGGCCGAGGGCTTTCTCGATGTACTCGCCCTGCATCTTGCCGACTTCCTCCAGAGAGAAGGTGGCGTAGTAGTCGACGGCATCGGTGTTCATGATGAGACGGTCGTAGGCGATAATCTTGGCTCCATTGGCCTTGGCCTGTTCGCAGGCGGCACCGGTGGCGGTACCGTCGATGGATGCGACGACGACATAATCCATGCCGTTGTTGGCCATGTTCTGAATCTGCGAGGTCTGCAGATCGGTCTTGCCGTCCGCGTACTGCAAAGTGACTTTGTATCCGTAGCCTTCCAGTTGCTTCTTCAGATTATTGCCGTCGAGCTTCCAACGCTCAAGCATCTGCTCAGGCATGGAGATGCCGATGTTCACGTCCGAAGCGTCTTTGGCGCCACTAGAGCCGGAGCCGCCGCGAGTGCTTCCGCAGGCGGCCAATGGGATCAGCATGGCGCCAGCCGCCACAGCCGCGATTGCCTTGGTCCACTTTTTCATGAGATTCCTTTCGCCGATGAATTGAATCTTGGATTCTCTTCCTTGAAAGTCATATGTTCGTTCATATGACCTAATCGTCATACTATCACTTAGTTCGATGAACTAACATACCTTTTCTCAATAAACTCGCAGAACCCAGTATCTTCAGCAAAATTAGCTCACCCATCTAACTTACTGAGGACCAACTCAGTAAGGGGGTACACCTTTCAAAATTCTCGAATTATATAATAAAATGCATTGGACTTGTATAATATCCAATGCATTTTATTGCAAATCTCGGCAACACGCCGACATTACTGCTTGTATACCGGCAGGAAACCGTTACGCAAGTCCTTCGACCTCGGCGAAAGCCGGATCATGCTCGGGGATTTCGTGAATCACATGGGCCGGATTGCCCACAGCTATGGAATTCTCCGGAATATCACTCGCCACCACGGACCCGGCGCCGATGATGGCATTGGAGCCGATGGTCACGCCAGGCGTAACCGTCACATTCGCACCAAGCCACACATTGTCGCCAATGGTCACGGCACTGGCATGCTCCCAGCCCGCCAGGCGGGTGGCAGCGTCCTTGGCATGGTTGGGTGTGGCGATGGTGCAGCGCGGACCGATCAGACAATCCTCACCGAGCGTCACATATCCGCCGCCGCACACCATGAAATCCTTGTTGAGGAACGTGCCGCGACCAATGGTCAATCCGATACCATAATCGACATTGAACGGCGGCGTGAACTGCACGCCCTCCCCCGCGTCCGGGACCAGCTCGTGAAACAAACGGTACGCCTCGTCCGGATCATCGAAGAAGATGCGGTTGATCTTCGCGCAGGCGCGCATGGCCTCGCCTGTGAATTTCGGCAGCGACTTCGATTTGCGATATTGCGTCGGCTTGCCGGCGAACAGTTTGGTCAGATCCTCGTCGGACGCGATCAGCGCTTCCGTCTCCTGCGTCATATCCGTCTCCTTCATCACATTCCACCGCACTATAGTGAACGCTCACACCATACTATATTCACTTACTTGACCATGACGCATGAAACGTTACCCGGCGTATCTCGGCATCCACCGAACAGCATATATCGTTGACCATCAGGTCCGCATGCCGTCCACTCAGGCAATCCGGAACCGTTCGGATCACCTGTCGCCGCGAAATTCACCCAATATCGATTCATCGCATGGGACAAATCGTAATGCCAGCCTCGAAACGGCCGCCAGCTCGCAGGGAGCGTCCCGAACGAAAACCATAAATCGGACGAATGAAACGCACCGGCATCATCCCCCGGCATATCCACATCGAATCGATACCTGTATGGTTCCGAGCCGCCGCCTGACACCCATGCATCGATCATATCCAGATTGCCGCATTCACCCTCCGGATACGGAGTGCCATCAGGGCCCGGAACCATGAACTCGCCGGTCGTGTTCCCCACCAACAAATCACACGGAACGCGATGTCCCGCAATAAGCGCATCACGATATTGCTCGACAAGGAATGTCCCATCGACGCAGGGAATCCAATTAGTCATCGGAGCCCATACGACATCATCACCCTGCCCAGACCAATCGCAAGCAGGAAAAGTCACCGCCGCCTCCAGCAGATCAGTCGCAGGAACAGAACGCGCCTCGGCAATCGATTCAACTTCCAGATACTTCAAAAAACGCGCTCCATTTCGCTGCGCATCCTCAAGAGACCACAGATGGCGATTGAACAGACCAGTTCCACCTCCAGACTGCATGATGACGCGTTGGAACAGACCATCGTTCATCGGCGAGACACTTTGCGCCAACGCGCTTGCGGCCCCTGCGGACTGGCCGAACACGGTAATGTTCGCAGGATCGCCACCAAACAAGGCAATATTGTCCTTTACCCACTGAATGCCCATCCGCTGGTCAAGAAATCCGAAATTCGCACAAGGCCGTCCATCAACCGCTTCCTTTTCCAACATGGCATGCGCGAAAAAACCAAACACATTCAACCGATAAGCAATGGAGACCACCACCACGCCCTGACGGGCCAGCTGCTCTCCATTGAACTCCTTCTCACAGGTAGATCCAGTCTGAAACGCTCCACCGTAAAGCCATACCATCACAGGCAGCCCATGCCCATCGCAACGGGAATCCGTACGAATCTCGGAACCACTGCCGCATCCACGCAAGGCCGGCGTCCAGATATTCAGATACAGACAATCCTCAGCCATCGGAGTGTCAGCGTCAATCTGCCATTCCCTGCCGTAGAACTCATCCGAGCCGGGCAGCGGCTGCATCGGCATCGGCGCGAAATCACCGGCTTCGAGCACGCCATCCCACGCTTCAGCAGGTTGTGGCTCACGCCAGCGTAACTCATCAACAGGCGGCTTGGCATATGGAATGCCGAAACACGGTGATCACAGGATCCGCATCGGAGAATCCGGACACATCCTTGACGAATCATGACTTGTCTGCGCATGACTGCTCCTAATCAACCATGGGCAACGGCAGATGAAACGGCGGAAGCAGAACACCGTCCCCGTCGCAGATGAGACCGGATTCCGGGCTGTTGCTCCACGCATACCGCACCTCGTCCGGCATGCGCGACGGTATGCGCGCCACAATATCGCAACCATCCAGCCATGCCTCAGCCCGCACCGAAGTGGCGCAGTCGTGCCACAGGAAATCAATTTCTCGCGGAACGTCACCATCCAACGTCATCAGATGGCGATTCTGCGATTGCATCTGTTCGCCCATGGAATTCCGCCACACGCAGTGCATCCTCAACAATCCATCGTCCGCCTCTGCGGTTTCAACAACCGGCTGAGGCTGAGCCTGCTGGCCATACACAAAATCCATCGCGACATTGAATGCACGATCCGCGATGGTTTTCTTATCATGAGGATGCAAATCATTGCTTTCACCGGCATCAAGCGTCACCACCGCAGCCACGTGTTCAAGTTCGTCCGCCACTCTCCATTCCTGTTCTCGAATAAGCGGCCAACCACCATCCTCGATGGCGTCGATGCCGAATTTCGGAAGCTGGACGATCAGGAATGGCATATCCGGCTGATGCCACTTGCCACGCCACAATTCAATCATGGCTTTCAGCTCATCGCCATAACGCATGGCGTAGTCGCCGGTATTCGATTCGCCCTGATACCACAGCACGGCCCGCACCGCATATGGAAAACACGGGGCGAGCATGGCGTTGTACAGGCCGGTCGGCTTCCATCTGACGAAATCCTCGAATGGGCAATCGCGGTCGGCTTCGGCGGTCACGGCATACTGCCAAATGCCGGACAGGTCGAAGACATCGTCTCCGATGGTCAGTGTCATCCGTTTGCCGGGCGTCACACGGCCGCCGGGCCGTTCAACGACCAGACGCATGCGGATTTCGTTCGCGCCGGCGCGCAACACGCCGGCTGCGACCGGATAGTCCCGTGGTTCATACACATTGCTTCGACCTCCGACCAACACACCGTTGACCCACGTATGATCGGCGTCATTCATGGTGCCCAGACGCAAGAGAGCAGGCCTGCACGCATCCGATGAAGGTAGGAACACGGTTTTCTTTATAATGATCTCGCCACGGAAACCAGCGAGTCCACGATCCCCGTACCACCCAGGCAAACGGATGTCATGCCAAGCTGCATCCCGTGGTTCGACATTCTTGGATTCCGGACAGTGCCACGGAATCAATGGCAGCCACTCATGGTGCGCATCGGCCACGGCCTCGTACCCGAGCGCTTGGTACCACCGGTCTCGTTCAGCAACGGAATCGAGGCTTCTTTTCGACGCCACACCATCGCCAAGGTACGGTTCAAGACTGGCGAGCGCTTCAGGGAACGCTCGTAATGTGTCAATGTCCATCCAGGATTCGATCGGAGAGCCGCCCAATGAAATGTTCAACAGACCAACGGGCACACCGAGCCACTGGCGGATCCTGCGACCGAAAAAATATGCGAGCGCTGAGAAATCATCAAGCGTATCCGCATCGCAGCCCTGCCAGAACGCACGGTCGTGATCGTCGCGAGGACCTTTGAAATCGTAATCGGGAATCACTTTGTACTGCCGCAGCAATGGATCGGGATCACGGTCCCACTCCTGTGGATAGTCGGCGCGCACCCAAGCCATAGGCAGTTCCATATTCGACTGCCCGGAGCACAGGAACACCTCTCCCGCATAGCACTGCCGTGAGATACGCTCCGCTCCGTCCTCGTAGCATATGGTCAGCTCGTACGGCCCTCCAGCTTCGATCGGACCATACGGCGCGTTCCAAGTTCCGTCGTCTTTCACCTGCACCATATGCCGCTCGTCAGCAAGCCGTGTCAATACGATGCGTCCGGGATCGCCGGTGCCCCAAATATGCATGTCCACACCGGCTTGCAGCACGCAGCCGTCGTCAAGTAGTTTCGGCAATCGCAAAGTCATCTCAGCATTCTCCCCATTGAGTCTGCGTTCATTTCACCAAATAACCGACGGGCGGCAGGAATGCGGCGAATCGCCGCCCGTCGGCATCGACTACCGGTTGTCGGGAAGCTCCCGATAATCGAAATAGTCGAATTCGGCTTTCGCGTCATAGCCAGACAGATCAACACAGGCGAGACCCACGAACGCGCCGGTGAAGAAGCCGCCATAGCGCTGGTTCACATAGTCATCGGACAGAATCTTCGCATCGAGCTTCACCGGAATCTCGGTGAAGCGCTCACCGTCGAAGGAATATTCGTAGGAATAGTATTCCGTGCGGACCTTGGTGCGCAGCCATACCGCTTCGGCGTCTTCGGGCACCACGATGGCGTCATCCTTGAGGAACGACGTGTATTGGTTGAAATCGTTCTGAGCCACTTCGATGACCCTTGCATGTCGTTTCTCATCCCAAGTGACGAACGCCCATGACCAGCACAGGTCATCGTAATAGTTGGTCAGGCCTGCCATCTGCATGTAGTTCTTCGGATCGAAACGCACCTTGGTCTCAGCGTCGAAATCGAATGCCTGCCAGCGACGAGCCACAAGGGACAGGTCAAACAGGTTGCACAGCGAGCCCTGACCACGCAATGCCAGTTTGCCACCGCCCACCGTGCCCATGGCGTCGGTGAACGGGACGCGCAGGGTGTTCCAATTCGGTCCGAGTTCGTCGGATTCGAACTCGTCACGCTCGTCGCGCGTCGCCGGGGCAACGGTCTCGATGGCGTCTTTCGGAGCGTCGACGTAACGCTGTCCGCCATGGCCTCCGACCACGCGCGGCCAACCGTCCTCATCCCATTCGACTTTCTGGATGGAGGTCTCGCGTCCGAGTGTGCACCATCCGCGGGTGCCATGGGCCGGTTCGGTATCATGACGCCACGGACGACCGCATAGGGAGGCGTAATACCACTCGCCGGACGGGGTGTCCACCAACGCTCCATGGCCCTGCTTCTGCAAATAGGTGTCAGGAGTGTCGAAGTTACCGATGAACGGGCCATTCGGCATAACTTCGAAGGAGCATTCGTCAAGGGTACGGGAACGCGCCACAGATTCCTGATGCTCATACACCGTGCCGCCTTCTGCGGCAAACAGGTAGTACCAACCATCCTTCTTGTATAGGTGGGGACCTTCGGTGATCTTCACCGAGGTGCCATCCCAGATGGTGCGGGCCGTTTCTGGCTTGAGCTTCATGGTGTCGACGTCGAATTCCGTCAATGTGATACCGTCGAACTGGTGGTGGTATTCACGGAAATCCCATGTCTGCTGCACCAAGTATTTGCGGCCGTCGTCGTCATGGAACAGGCTGGCGTCAAAACCGACCCCGTTGATGCGAACCGGCTCGCTCCATGGCCCGTGGATGTCCTCGGCGGTGACCAAATAATTAGTGCAATCCTTGAATGCACCATTGACCACCTTGACATCAGTGTAGATCAGCCAGAACCTGCCATCCGCATAGCTTAGGTCAGGAGCCCAGATGCCTCCCGAAGAGGGGCTTCCTCTCATATCAAGCTGGCTGGACCGGCTCAACGGGCTTGGAAGAATGTTCCAATGCACCAGGTCCTTGGACTCATGCAGGCGAACGCCTGGGAACCATTCGAAAGTGGAATTGGCAATGTAATAAGTGTCACCGACGCGAATCATTGAAGGATCGGCATGAAAACCGGTGAGCACCGGGTTGGAAATCTTCATAATGTACCTCTTGCATAAGAGATGAAGCCCGGAAGACGGAAAGGAACATCTTCCGGGCGTGGATTGTCACATTTCGTCAGCCCTTGACCGCACCTGTCAGGCCGCCGACGATCTTCTTCTGGAAGATGGTGAAACAGATCAGGGCCGGAATCATAGCCAGAGAGGTGAAGGCCAACACCTGTGCGGTGTCAACGGAGTGTTCGGAGCTGAACATCTGTACGCCAAGTGGCAATGTGTACTTGTTGGCATCACTGAGCACGAACAGCGGCAGCATGTAGGCATTCCAGCTTCCCACGAAGGTGAGGATTCCAGTGGTGGCCACGCCAGGCATGGACAGCGGAATGACCATGCGCCAGAAGAAGCCAAGGCGGGAGCATCCATCGAGAAGACAGGCCTCCTCAAGCTCATTAGGAATCGACTGTAGGAACGGCACCAAGATGATGATGGTCTGAGGAAGTCCGAAGGCAATTTGCGGAAGGATCAGACCCCACAGGGAGTTGGCCAGACCCAGATTGCGAATCAGCAGATACAAAGGTGTAATGCCAACGGTCATCGGGAACATGAGACCAGCAGAGAACAACGCGTACATAAGCGGCGCATAGCGGAATTTGTATCGGGCGATGACAAAGCTCACCATGATGCTAAGCACCACGACGCCTACCATGGTGGCGATACCCACGATGGTAGAATTCTTCAGTTCCGTCCAGAAAATATCACTTTCGAAGACCGTCTTGTAGTTGTCGGGGACCCATGGGTTCGGCATCCCGGACGGATGGTTGGTGATCTGCGAATTGGTACGGAAACCGCCGAAGATAATGTACAACACCGGAGTGATGCAGATGGCCACAAGCACCAGGGAGAAGAAGTAGACGATTGGGTTGCCCCATGGCGTCTTGGATGACTTACGGTAACCATTCTTCTTGCTGTACTCGCTTTTGTTGGAATGTCCTGCGATTGTTGCGGCAGTCATCACTTCACCTCACTTGCCAGGGCAGCAACCTCACGATGCTGCACTTCTTTTGCGCGCTTCCTGGCACGCTTCTTGGCTTCTTTCTGTTCAGTAACAGCACCGTCCAAGTCACGGTTCAGCACGAACTTCTGATAGACGAGTGCGATGATCAAAGAGATCACGAAGATGATCAGAGCAACGGCGGAACCATAGCCATAGTTGCCGGCTCCACGACCTTCACGCACCATGTAGGTGGCCATGGTGGACACACCAGCGGTGGTCGACACATACTTGCCCCACACGATATAGACCAGATCGAAAAGCTGCAGAGAGCCAATCATGGAAAGGAACACCCAGATCCGCAACGTCGGAGCAAGCAACGGCAACGTGATGCTTTTCTGCATCTGCCAGAAACTCGCCCCATCCACCTTGGCTGCTTCATACAGTTCCTCGGGAATGGATTGCATGCCGGCGAGCATCAGAATTACGGCGAAACCGACGTATTTCCAGCTGATCAGCAACAGCAGCGTCCAAATAGCGATTTTCGGGTCGGCCAGCCAATCGGGACCATTGATGCCGAAGTTGGCCAGAATCTCATTGATGGCGCCCTTCTTCTGCAGCAACAGGCTCCATCCTGTGCCGACGATGACCTCGGAAACGACATACGGCACGAAGATGAGGGTGCGGATGAGACCACGCCCCTTGAACTTCTGGTTCAGCAGCAATGCGAACAGGATGGCGAGCGGAGCCTGGATGACCAACGAGCCGATCACGACCTCGAAGGTATGCAGAATTGCCGCCTGGAACGCGGGATCCTTAAGCGCTGTGATGTAGTTCTGGAGACCAACGAATTTACCTGTCTTGGAGGGAAGTCCGTAACCCTTCCACTGATAGAAGCCGTAATAAGCACCCAAGACGATAGGCAGAATCACAAAGCAGACGAACAGAAGAATCGCAGGTGCGGACAGTACGAAAATCTCAACATTACGACGCATTTTGCCATCGGACGGTTTCTTGGACCGCTTAGCGCGCAGCGTCACCGCGTCTTTGCTTGTACTTGACATGGTTTTCTCCACTACCAGATACGTTTCTCGAATAGGAAGGAGGGTGGATGAATATCTGTCTATCCACCCTCCTTTGGCCTTCAACCAGCCATGTTCACTGTCAGCCCTTGGCCGCTGCGTCCTTCATCGCCTTGACGATGTCAGCCGAAGTCCCCTGTCCGGAAAGCAGATTCACCACTCCGGAATTAAGAGCGTTGCCAATATTTCCGCCGAGAGCGGTATCCATCCACAGCTGCATGCCATCGGACTTTTTCATAGCTTCGATGATGGCTTTAAGATTTTCATCGGTAACCGCATCGTAAGCTTCGGCGGAAGCCGGAATGGTGCTGAACGCAGTGGCGTATTTCTCCTGATTTGATTTCTCAGCCATGAAATTGACGAAATCAACAGCAGCGTCCGGAGCCTCGGGATTGACAGCGAAACCGGTCACAGCGCCCATCAAAGCACCTTCTTCGCCTTTTCCTCCGTCCACGGTCGGGAAGGCGAAGAAGCCAAGATCAGCCATTGGCTTCTTGTCCGGAGTCAGGTCCTTGAGAACTCCAGGCTCCCATGTGCCCATGAGCTCCATCGCAGCCTTATGATTGGCCAGCAGACCTGCGGACGAGCTGGCGCCCTGCTGGGCCGTCGTGGTGAGGAATCCTTCGTTAAAAGCATTCGCATCCAACAAATCCTTCAGATCATCTCCGGCCTTGGTCCAGCAGGAGTCGGAGAAGTCCTTGTCATTGACGCCCTTGGCGTAGGCCTTCGGAGAGCATTCGCGCATGGACAACCAGTAGTACCAGTGACCGACCGGCCAAGCATCCTTGCCGCCGAGTGCGATCGGATCGATGCCAGCGCTGCGAAGCTTCTGCACATCGGTCTTCAGCTCGCTGAAGGTGGTCGGCGCGGCATCGATGCCGGCCTGCTTGAACAGATCCTTGGAATACCAGATGCCACCAGGCTGCACAGTGACTGGAACACCATAGACCTTGCCGTCATAGGACATGGACTCCAGCGCAGAAGACATCTGCTTCTTGACGGTGTCACTGATCTTATCAGTGAGGTCCATGGTCTGTCCGGCGTCAATCATGTCCTTGGTCTTGGCTCCACCAAGGGTCATGTACACATCCGGGCCGGAGGCGGGATCCTGCATAGCGGTGGTCAGCTTGCCTTCGAAATCCTCGTTTTGGATGGCCTGAATCTGAACCTTGACACCAGTCTTCTTCTCGAACGCTTTGGCCATATCCTCCCAATACTGCTTGCCGTCACCAGCTGTTGCGTTATGCCAGAACGTAATGGTCTTATCGTCTTTGGCACCAGTGCTGGGGCCGCAGGCACCCATGCCCAACATGGTCGCCACCGCAAGAGTGGCAGCTGCAATGGTTTTGAACTTCATTGTCTTCTCCTTATTGACCAAATCATCATCGACAAAATGATGACAACGACAGGAATTTCTCTCGAATGGGTCGAATCGGGAAGCATGACCGCAACGAATGCTGCTGCAGCTCCCCTGGCAGACAGAGAATCAGCCTTTGACTCCCTTCGAAAATTTCCATTTCGTTTTCGTTGTACCTATAGACTACCGAAACAAATCACACAAAGTCAAGTTTTTTGTAAAATCAGAAAACTAATTATTTTTCGTTGATTTTACAACGTTTTTAAGCATTGCCAACATATCGAAAGTTTCGAAAAACGCAAACCGAAACTTTCGTTCGCGTTTTCGGATATGATGAACATGAAGAAGGAGTGACTCATGCGCAATACGACAAAGAAAGCTACGGTACGACTCTCTGACATAGCTAAAGAGACCGGTTATGCCCTTTCCACCGTATCCAAGGCGCTCAACGGCAGAGCCGACGTTTCCGAAGAGACACGGCAAACCATCAACGCGGTATTGAAACGGTATGGGTATTCCCGTAAAGCGACAGGCGCGAAAAGCCAACGAATCATCGAAATCGTGTTCCAAGATTTCGATAATGTCTGGGCTCTTGAAGTGTTACGCGGAGCCATCCGCGAAGCCAAACAACACGATCTGAGCATCATCACCACCGAAGGTGGCAATCGGCAGCACCCGGACTCATCATGGATCGACAACATGCTTCGCAGGCAGGCGAACGGCGCCATCCTCGTTTTCTCGAACCTGACACGTATCGAACGGAACAAGTTGCATTCTAGAGGCATTCCCTTCGTTCTGTTCGACCCATTCGGAAATCCGGATCTGGACACGTTGTCAGTGCATGCGGACAACTGGACCGGAGGCGTAATCGCCACCAGGCATCTGCTCGCACTCGGACATACCCGCATAGGCATCATCACCGGACCGGAGGAGATGATGTGTTCCAAAGCACGTCTGGACGGATATACATCAGCGCTTGCGGAACATGGAATCGAAGCCGATCCCGAACTTATCACCGAAGGCGATTTCACCACTTCCGGCGGTTACGCACAGTCCATCTCCCTGTTGAAACGACCAAATCGTCCGACCGCAATCTTCGCCGGCAGCGATCTGCAGGCCATGGGCGTCTACGAGGCGGCAAGGCAGCTGGGGTTACGTATTCCGGAGGATTTATCCGTGGTCGGATTCGACGATGTGCAGACTGCCGCATTCCTTGGCCCGGCGCTGACCACCGTACGGCAGCCGCTCCAAGATATGGCAAGGGCCGCCGTACGCATGCTGGTCGAGGCGCTGTCCACCGACGACGTGATCCAACCGCACATCATCATGCCGACATCGCTAGTGGTACGCAACAGCACACAGCAACTCGAGGGTTAATCAGCGGGGCAAACCTCACAGGCACAACCGTAAGGGAGAATACAGCGCTCCTAGCCTTTCGACCCGTTTTCAACTCGTTCTAAGACGGCCCGTCGGAACACCAGCAGTGAACCATCCTGAAATTCCGTAGAATCTATGCCATGAAGCCGGCCATGCAACCGACGAACCCACCGGCCCATTCGGTGCTGAGGAAACGAGCATCGACACTCAGCAGGACCTGCCCCTGACGCACGAACGTCGCAGAATCAACCAAACCATGCATGCCAGTCACGATGACCGACAAGCGGTTGTCGTCGAAAAGTACCGCCGGACGCACTCCGTCAGCCTGTACGGCAACAGACCCAGCTTGCGAATCGTCTCCATTCACCATCTCGTAGCGCACATCCGTGCCATGCATCGAAAACACCGCGTAATGCGTGGAATTCTGCCGGATCACTAAAGAACCGGACATGGGAATCGGCATGAGCGTCGGCAGTTTCGCTATTCTGCGGTAGCTGACATCACGCTCGTCGCGCACCACCACATCGTTCGTCGAGCCATCAGCCACATCCACCAGCGCAGGTTCCACGTCACCGGCGAGCGAGGATTTCACCCTAGGCTCGATGGTGATGCCATCGTCTTCAGTAGTAACCGTGATCTCGTCGGCCAAGCGGCCAAGACCAGCGCACGTCACTGGCCATCCGGGGTCACCCTCATGCGTATCTAATGCACCGTTGCCGTCCAGCTTCCAATCGGCCGGATTATGTTCCCAGGATACCGGAGCGACAAAGCTCTCCCTTCCCAAGTAGCTCAATAATTCGCCGTCATGCTTTCCCCGCGTCTCCCTCACGCCGAGACACACCAGCCACCATCCCAGTTCCGGATGAAGCAACAGGTCCGCATGTCCCACGCATTGCAGCGGTTCCGACAAACCCAGATGTCGGTGGGTGAGAATCGGATTCTTCTTATCCGCGTGGAAGGCACGGATTGCGGTGCCAAGATAGCAGCGTTCCCCGTCACGAACCTGCGGAATGCACTCACCCGATTCGGATGCTTCCCGTTCGTAAGCTTCGAACGCCCGAAGCAGTCCATGCGGCGCATAGATGCGCATGGCCATTTCGCTATGTTCGAAACTGGTGCCCCCCTCAGCGGTCATCAGATACACATAATCACCCACGCGATAGAGATGCGGCGCCTCAGCCCACACCGATTCCATACCGTATCCGCGCCATATTACCGTCTTGCCCGATCCCGCAGGAAGACCGTCATCGACAAAAGTCCAAGTCTCCGGATTAATGCGTTGGGTCCAGACCTCGGTCTGGCCTTCCCATTGCGGATTGACCGCAGGACGGGTCTGGGTCCAGTACACGTTGCCGTCCCCGTCCTCGAATATGTCTGGATCGATGCCTTCGGCGCCCTCGATCCAGAACGGCCCACGCCAAGGTCCGTCGATCGAGTCCGACTCAAGAACGAAGTTGCCTTCCGCCGCCTGGGCCGAATCCAATTCGGCCTGGGAGCATCCTTCCGCGATGGCTTTGCGTCCATTGATGCGAGCGATGGTGCAGGCAATCACGTATTTGCCACGAATCCTACGCAGCGTCGGCGCATAGACGCCACCCGAGTCATCCACGAAAGGAATGAGCAAACGTCTTGCCAACTCCTCATCTATGGCATCCGACACGTGTTTCCAGTGGGCCATATCCCTGGAAACGTAAATAGGCAAGCCTGGAACCAGTTCGAAGGTGGAGGTCACAAGCACGATTTGCCGAAGATCATCATCCCAAATCCAACTCGGATCAGGATGCATTCCGTGAAGAATGGGATTGGCGATGGTAATCGTTGTGGTCATAAGTACGCCTCATTCGGGAACGTTTGGATACATCACATCATTGCGAATAATCGAAATTTTCGCTTGGTCTAACAACGCACGCAAGCCGCTCACCGGCGATCTAGCCGGCAAACGACTTGCGTGCGAAGGAAATTTGAGGAAGGAGGAAGAAAAGAAAAGTGAGTGGTGTGCCGGAACACCGACGCTTCGGCACACCACATCCGGCTCTGTCACAGTCGAGCCCCACTGTTTGATCCAGCGATGAATCAGGAGTCCTAACGGAAACTCCTTACTGCGCCCATGCCTCGGTCCTGCAATTCCGGAACGCTACGCGCGCCCAGTCATTGCTCGCCCTCGACTACCGTCTCGGACTTCGCCCGAGGCTACCTAAAACCCTAGTGAGTTTTCGGCTCACGCCTCGGCCAGAGCGTCGATCATGTAGTTGTTGATCGTGGCCTTGACGGACTCGAGGTGATCGGACTTGGTGGCTTCGATGAGCTTGGACTGCGGGATATCCAGAGCATACTCCTCGAGGGAGGCCAGGGAGGCGGTGCCGTTCTCGACGGTCGCGCCGATACCGGAATCGAAGGAGCTGTAACGCTCGGCCTGCAGGTTCTCGATGACCTTGTCCTCGTGCATCTTGGCTGCGACCAAGAGACCTGCAGCGAATGCATCCATGCCTGCGATGTGGGAGCGGAACAGATCCTCGGCGGCGAAGGAGGTGCGGCGCGGCTTGGCGTCGAAGTTCAGGCCGCCGTGAGGGCCGATCTGACCCTCGGCGAGGACCTCCCACATGACGGTGGAGGTCTCGTACAGGTCGGTCGGGAACTCATCCATATCCCAGCCGATGAGCTTGTCGCCCTGGTTGGCATCGAGGGAGCCGAGCACACCGGCCTCGCGGGCGGTGCGGATCTCGTGCTGGTAGGTGTGGCCGGCCAGGTTGGCGTGGTTGCCTTCCAGGTTCAGCTTGAAGACGTCCATCAGATCATAGGTGCGCAGGAAGTTGATGGCGGTGGCGGCATCGAAGTCGTACTGGAACATCGTCGGTTCCTTGGCCTTCGGCTCGATCAGGAACTGGGCGTCCAGGCCGATTTCCTTCGCGTAGTCATGGCACATGTGGAAGAACTTGGCCATGTGCTCCTGCTCGCGCTTCATCTGGGTGTTCCACAGGTTCTCGTAGCCTTCACGGCCGCCCCAGAACACGTAGTTCTCGGCACCAAGGCGCTTGGCGATCTCCAGGGAGTGCTTCAGCTGGCCGCCGGCGTACGCGTAGATGTCGGCGAACGGGGAGGTGGAGGCGCCGGAGACGAAGCGCGGGTTGGTGAACAGGGAGGAGGTGTTCCACAGCAGCTTGATGCCGGTGGACTTCATGTTCTCTTCGATCTTGTCGACGACCTTGTCCAGGTTCTTGTCGGTCTCGCGCAGGGTGTCGCCTTCCGGAGCGATGTCGCGATCATGGAAGCAGAAGTACTCGACGCCGAGCTTCTGGAAGAACTCGAAGGCGTAGTCGACCTTGGCCAGAGCCTCGTCCTCCGGATCGGAATACTTGCCGTACCACGGGCGCTGGGCGGTGCCGGTGCCGAACGGGTCGACCAGCTCCTGGTCGAAGGTGTGCCACCATGCGACGCCGAAGCGCAGCCAGTCCTTCATCTTCTTGCCGGCAACAACCTTGTCGGCGTCGTAGTAATGGAAAGCAAGACCCTCCTGCGGCCCCTTTTCGCGACCGACGTACGGAATCTTATCGATATCCCACAGACCCATGGAATGCTCCTTTGCTTGGTTTACTTACGTAAAGCTTTATTTCGCAGCGGGCTTTCCGCCCGTCTTGGTCTACATAATAAATTGAATTACCTAAGTTTGTCAATTCGTTAAACTATACGGCGTTTCCATTGGAATCAAGCCATTTATCAATGCAGTGATACAGTGTGTTTGTTTGTTCGCATCGCGGCGCAACACCTGCGCGGCGCACGGAAGCGCGGAATCGAAAGAAGGAACATATGAGCGAAAACGTCGACACCATCTGCGTGCAGGGAGGCTATCAGCCGGGCAATGGAGAATCCCGCACTCCCCCAATCATCCAGGCCACGACCTTCAAATACCAGTCGAGCGAACAGATGAGCCGACTGTTCGACCTGTCCGAATCCGGCTACTTCTACACCCGCCTGCAGAATCCGACCAACGACACCGTCGCCGCGAAGATCTGCGAGCTGGAAGGCGGCGCGGCCGCGATGCTCACCTCGTCCGGCCAGGCGGCGAACTTCTTCGCGCTGTTCAACATCTGCAACAACGGCGACCACATCGTCGCCTCCTCCGCCATCTACGGCGGCACGTTCAACCTCATCAACGTGACCATGCGCAAGATGGGCGTCGAATGCACCTTCGTCAGCCCGGACTGCACCGAAGAGGAACTTGAGGCCGCGTTCCAGCCGAACACCAAGGCCGTGTTCGGCGAGTCCATCTCCAATCCGGCGCTTATCGTGCTCGACTTCGAGAAGTTCGCGAACGCAGCGCATCGTCACGGCGTGCCACTGATCGTCGACAACACCTTCCCGACGCCGATCAACTGCCGTCCGTTCCAGTACGGCGTGGACATCGTCACGCACGCCACCACCAAGTACATGGACGGCCACGGATCCTGCGTGGGCGGCGCGATCGTCGATTCCGGCAATTTCGACTGGATGGCCCATGCGGAGAAATTCCCGGGCCTCACCACTCCGGACGACTCCTACCATGGCGTCACCTACGCGAAGGAATTCGGCAAGGCCGCATACATCACCAAGGCCACCGCGCAGCTCATGCGCGACTTCGGCTCCACTCCGGCGCCAATCAATTCGTGGATCATGGGCATGCATCTGGAATCCCTCGGCGTGCGCATGGAGCGCCACTGCGCGAACGCACTGGCCGTGGCCAAGTGGCTCGACGCCGATCCGCGCGTCAGCTGGGTGAGCTTCCCGGGCCTCGAAACGGACAAGTACCATGCGCTGGCGGAGAAGTACATGCCGAACGGCACCTGCGGTGTGATCTCCTTCGGCGTGCCGGGCGGCCGCGAGAAGGTCTCCGCGTTCCTCGACCATCTGAAGATGGTGTCCATCGCCACGCATGTGGCCGATGCGCGCAGCTGCACGCTGTATCCGGCCGGCACCACGCATCGCCAGCTCACCGAGGAGCAGCTTGAGGAAGCCGGCGTCGGCATCGACCTGGTGCGCCTGAGCTGCGGCATCGAAAACACGGCCGACATCATCGCCGACCTCGACCAAGCCCTCGCCGCCGTGCAGTGAGCCGCAGAAATCCGCCATCTCGCTTATGGATGGCGGATTTCTTCACCCGACCGATGCTATCTCGCTTATAGATGGCAGTCTTCTTGAATCACTAAGGCCCTAGGGGGTAATATTCATACCTCTTAAGGCCTTTTTGTGGATTTCATCCGCCATCTATAAGCGAAATAGCATCATGCCGCAGCCCGATTCCGCCATTCATAAGCGAGATATGGGCTTGCCCAAGCCTCACAGACGGTTGCCCTTCCTCCGACCATCGGCTATCTGAGCAATCGTCATTCGCCCACATAGCCGCACAGGCTCCCCCAAACGCAATGACATCCTCTGCGCCACACGTTCCGCCAATTCCCTTTGAGAATCCTCATCCCTGAGATTTTCCGCCGTCACCTGGATATACAGCCATCCTTCATCCTCCAACGCTTCCCGACGTTTACTGTCAGCCAACCATCGCGAGGCATGATGCCTGCCGTCGTATTCAATGATGATTTTCAAATCCGGATAAGCCATGTCCGCGAAAAATACATGAGAATAGCCTTTGAGCCGAATGGCATAGTTCACTTCCGGACAAGGCAAACCATAACGCAACAGAACAATTCGACTTCTCGTTTCCTGGGAAGAATCTGTATTCTCCCGCATCAGCCTGAGAGCCCTACGCATTTTCGACACTCCTCTCACCGCACGTAATCTGTCGGAGCCTGAATAGTTGGACAAATCGGACAAGCTATCGACATATATCCGAAACTCCTCCAGTGTGGCCTTTTCATATGTCCATCACGCCGCATCATCGAATCACCCAAAACCACCAATTCTTCATCTTCAAGCCGATTGGCATGCATGGCCCATGCGGTCACGGAATCCGTGCATCGCAATCGACCATGATGAATCGGCATATGCGTCTGAGGTCCAGACCAAAGCACAAAACAAATCCCCTGCAGTATCGTTCGCACGCCGTTACTTTCAATCACCGCGTGCAGCGTATCAGCCAAAAGCCCTCCGCGCCGGTAGCGAGGCAGTTCGATGCCTTGTAAACTCAGTGCGGTATCAAGCGCGAACACCAGCCGCCTTCCGCTGCGCCTCTGCGCTTCGAGACATTGTTCGATGGTTCTTGTCCTCAGCCGTGCGAGGCTTTCCGAATATTGTGCTCCATTGTCCATAGCGCCAAAGTAGAGGAAATGTCGCCGCGCTGCCTACCGGCTTCTGGCAAACAGTGGATAAGTGGATAACTGCGCCCTTCTTTTTCTGATGCGGATAACCGTATCCCAGCGGAGGAATTCAAAGCGCGCATAGCCGATTGAGACGAGCGCGGCAATCGCAAGCATCGCAAGGATACTATGGCTAGCAATGAGGTCATTTTGTTGAATCGAGGATGTATGGGCGAACCGTATGTGATTGAGAATGTGTGTTTCGTGGGGTCCGATGAGTCTGTCGACATCACGATTGAGCAAGGGCGGATCGCGGATGTACGGTCTTCGGAAAAGTCGGTAGCCAAGGCTTCAAAAACGTGGATCATTCCCGGCTTATGGGATTGTCACACGCACTTCACGCAGTGGTCGTACACGCTGGGGCGGCTTGATCTGATTGATGCCCGCAGCGCCGATGAGGCAATGAGCCTGCTACGCGAGCACTTGGAGGAACGCCGCGAATCCGGCACGCGCGACCCGGACCAGTACGTGGTCGGCATGCGGTTCAGACACTCCCTGTGGGCCGATGATGCCCAACCGACATTGGCTGCGATCGACGCGGTGTCGGGCGACCAGCCCGTGGCGCTGTCAAGCGCAGACATGCATTGCGGCTGGGTGAATTCAGCCGCGGCTCGTAAGCTCGGCGTGCATGTAGGCGAGTCGGGACTCGTCGGCGAGCTTGAATGGTTCGACGCTTACTGCAAGCTGGACAAAGGCCCCGGTGCGGCTGACGAGCTGATGCGATTGCTGCGCAACGCGGAACAGGACGCCGCCGGCAAAGGCGTGGTCGGCGTGCGCGACTATGAGATGGCCGAGAACATCGACACGTGGATTGACCGCTTCAAGCAGGGGCTTGACGGATTGCGCATCGAAGCCGGCGTTTACCCCGAACGACTTCAGCAAGCCATCGACGACGGCTGGCATACCGGCGACGAACTTCCCGGAAGCCATGGCTTAGGCCATGTCGGTGCGATGAAGATGATTTCCGACGGCTCGCTCAACACCCGATCCGCCTGCTGCTCCACACCGTATTCGGGCATTACGCCGGAAACCTACGGCACGCTGAGCTACACCCCCGAGCAAATCGAATCGTATATGCGGCTCGCCACCGAACATGGCTTCGACATCGCCTGCCATGCCATCGGCGACGAAGCGAACACCATCGTGCTCGACTGCGCGGAACGTACCCACGCGCACGGCTCCATCGAGCATGCCCAAATGCTCAAGGAACGCGACATTCCACGTCTTGCGCAATTGGGACTTGCCGCGAGCATCCAGCCACAGCACGCCATGGACGACCGTGACGTCATCACACGATTCTGGGGCAATCCCGCCGGAATTCCCTACGCGTTCAACAGTTTGCACAAGTCTGGAGCCAAACTGCTTATGGGCTCGGACGCGCCGGTCGCGCCGTTGGATCCGTGGCTGGCCATTTCCGCAGCGGTGTTCGGCACGGAGAGTTCCGATCGAGAGCCTTTCCAGTCTGAGCAATGTCTGGATTTCGAAACCGCGCTTGCTTCGTCCACCGCCCTGGGGCGTACGACGTTGCAAGCTGGAGATGCGGCAGACCTAGTGCTGCTGGATTGCGATCCGAGTGAGCTTGAGTCCCCTGAGGCCATGCGCGCCATGCCCGACCATGTGCTCGCCACTATGCTTGCTGGGTGCTGGACATATCAGTCTCACGTATCTCGCTTATAGATGGCGGAATCGGAAAGCCGCCCGATGCTATTTCGCTTATAGATGGCGGCGCCTCTACGTCATTAAGGTCTTTTTACACCCTTTAAGACCTCTTCGCAAAATTCATCCGCCACCTATAAGCGAGATAGCACTGGACAAGCAGACGAATCCGCCATCTATAAGCGAGATACACGGCCAACAACGCACGAATGGCGCTTCAGTCTTTTTGGCAAGCCATGGACAACCGCTCGAATGCTTCGTCGCTTTCCACGATGAGGCTGTCGATTTTGCGCTTGCCCAGCTCACGCAGCCATTCGTCTGGATCCGTGCAGGCGAGCGCGCCGGCCTCCAGGAGTAACGGCCTGTGGCCGCCAATCACCACTTCGTCTGCGCCGACGGCTTGGACCGGTCCGTTGAAATGCGCGAAAGACTCGTCAGGAACGTCCGATTCAGTTCCGGCAAGCACCGCCGCATATGTGGCATATAGTTCGCGCCGACGGACCGCATACTCGGAGGCCGATTCCCCCGCACGCCTTCTGCCGTCCACAATGTACGGCTTTCCCGTGGTGATGTAGTGGAAGAAATGGCGATTGATGGCGTCGCATTCCTCCCGCATCACGTCGCGAACCACTTCGACGCCCGCTTCCTCAAGGATGCGAAGGCCTTTGCCCGCTACAATCGGGTTCGGGTCAACCGATCCGACCACCACGCGTGCGATGCCGTGCGCCAGAATCAAGGCAGTGCACGCCGGCTGCGATCCGACATGGCAGCAGGGTTCAAGCGTGTCGATGACCGTGGCGCCAGTCAGATCGATGCCGTGCGCGTCGGCATAGTCGAACGCCATACGCTCCGCATGCGGGCCACGATACCGGTCATGGTATCCGGTGGCGAGAACCTCGCCATCACGTACCACCACCGCGCCTACCAGCGGATTCGGGTCCACCCATCCCGCACCCTTGCGGGCCAGTTCAAGAGCCTGCGCCATAGATTCGCGGTATTGCAACATGTCTTCCATGACCCCAAGCATATTGCACCAGTCCAAGCCGCACACGTTGCACCTCACATCCCGAAGCCGACGCGAACGGTCAGGGAATGGACAGGTTCGCCCAGCCGTCCGTCTCGCAGCCATGCGACGCTACAATATTGGCAGACCGGCAACATCCAACGAGAGGAATCACATGCAACGTGAGATCATGACGTCCATCCCATTTTTGAGCCAGCCGTCCGCCGAGGCCGCAAACACCGAAGAGGATCTGGCCGTGGCACAGGATCTGAAAGACACGTTGGACGCGCACCGCAATGGTTGCGTGGGCATGGCGGCCAATATGATCGGCGTTCCCAAGCGCATCATCGCTTTTGTGGATGAGGATTTCGGCGGCCGCATTTTCGTGATGTTCAATCCACACATCACCGCCGAAGACGGCGCGTTCGATACGGCGGAAGGTTGCCTCTCGCTCCAGGGCGAGCGCCGCACCGTCCGATACCAGCGCATCGAAGTGTATTATATGGATCGGAAATTCCGCGAGCGCCACGCAGCGTTCACCGGTTTCACCGCGCAGATCATCCAACACGAGATCGACCACTGCGATGGCGTGATCATTTGATCGCCGGCCTGCCGCCCACCAATCAATAGCCGCCCGCCGAAAACAGCCAACCCACCACCCCGTACTCGAAAAGCACGGGAAAACAGGAAGAATCATCAACAAAGTCACGTACGGAGGTACGATTTCGCCCTCAAACGGTCGAAACATACCCCGTACGCGAAAACCCGATTTCACCGCGCAAAATCACCGCCACCGCACCTACGGGGACAACACCGGGACTCCCCTCTCTCCGGCGACATCTCAACTCGGTGCCATCGCGCACACAGAGGCACACGGAGACACCCAGGCTCGGAGACCGCCGCAGCAGGCCACCATCACCACCAACCACGTACGGAGGCACGCTTCCATTCCCACACAACCGACCCACGACCGCTGTGTAGACGGGATATGGGATAATCGGCGATGGTACTTTGCGTATGGACACGGTCCGAAAACACTTGGCTTCGATGAGTTCGCAGCAGACTTGCGATTCGTCCGCAACCAGTCGCGCCGGCAACGCGCCACAGCACGGCGAACAAGTGCGATTTTCCGTCGACCGACATACGCAAAACGCTGGAATTCCAACGTTTCTTAAGGATGGAACACAACATTGGCTGAGTTTATTTACCAGATGATCAAGGCCCGCAAGGCTTACGGCGACCGAGTGATTCTTGACGATGTGACCCTGAGCTTCCTGCCGGGCGCGAAGATCGGCGTCGTCGGCCCGAACGGCATGGGTAAGTCCACGCTGCTGAAGATTATGGCCGGCCTCGACACCGTTTCCAACGGCGAAGCCTACCTGACCCCTGGTTTCACCGTCGGCATTCTACAGCAGGAACCGCCGCTGGATGACACCAAGACCGTCGGCGAGAACATCAAGATGGCATTCGGCCCGATCGCCGAAAAAGTGACGCGTTTCAACCAGATTGGCGAGGAAATGGCCAATCCGGACGCCGATTTCGACGCGCTGATGGAAGAAATGGGCAAACTGCAGAACGATATCGACGCGGCCAACGGTTGGGATCTCGACTCCCAGCTCGAGCAGGCCATGGACGCTCTGCAGTGCCCGGATCCGGATACGCCGGTGAGCGTGTGCTCCGGTGGCGAGCGCCGTCGTGTGGCACTGTGCAAGCTGCTGCTTGAGGCTCCGGACCTGCTGCTGCTCGACGAGCCCACCAACCATTTGGACGCCGAATCGATCCTGTGGCTGGAGCAGTTCCTGCACCAGTACAAAGGCGCCGTCATCGCCGTCACCCACGATCGTTACTTCATGGACAATGTGGCCGAATGGATCTGCGAAGTGGATCGCGGCCACCTGTATCCATACAAGGGCAACTACTCCACCTACCTGGAGACCAAGGCCAAGCGTATGGAGATCCAGGGCGCCAAAGACGCCAAGCTCGCCAAGCGCCTGAAGAGCGAGCTCGACTGGGTGCGTTCCTCGCCGAAGGCCCGTCAGGCCAAGAACAAGGCCCGTCTGGAACGTTACGACCAGATGGAGCAGGAGGCACGCAACAACAAGAAGCTCGACTTCTCCGAAATCCAGATTCCGGCCGGCCCGCGTCTGGGTTCCACCGTGCTGGAAGCCGAGCATATCCACAAGGCGTTCGGCGACCGCGTGCTCATCGACGACTTGAGCTTCACCCTGCCGCGTAACGGCATCGTCGGCGTGATCGGCCCGAACGGCGTAGGCAAGTCCACCCTGTTCAAGACCATCGTCGGCTTGGAGCCGTTGACCTCCGGTTCGCTCAAGATCGGCGACACCGTGAAGATCAGCTACGTCGACCAGAACCGTGCCGGCCTTGACCCGAACAAGAACCTGTGGGAGGCCGTGTCCGACGGACTCGACTTCATCGAGGTGGCCGGAGTGGAAGTGCCGACCCGCGCCTACGTGGCGTCCTTCGGCTTCAAGGGTTCCGACCAGCAGAAGCTGGTGGGCGTGCTGTCCGGCGGCGAACGCAACCGTCTGAACCTGGCACTGACCCTGAAGCAGGGCGGCAACCTGCTGCTGCTCGACGAACCGACCAACGACCTTGACGTCGAAACCCTAGAATCCCTCGAAAACGCGCTGCTCGCCTTCCCGGGCTGCGCCGTGGTGATCTCCCACGACCGTTGGTTCCTCGACCGTGTGGCCACGCACATCCTCGCATGGGAGGGCACCGACGAGAATCCGGCCAACTGGTACTGGTTCGAAGGCAACTTCCAGGCCTATCAGGAGAACCGCATCGCCCGTCTCGGCGAGGATGCGGCCCGCCCGCACCGCCTGCACCGCAAGCTGACCCGCTAAAAGGCAGACAGATCCAATCGAGTCGCGTTAAGCGCAGATTTCAGCAAAGCGCCACCCTTCATTACGAGCGGTGGCGCTTTGCCATACGTCAACCGTTGCCGCTAACCAACCGTTCATTCTTCTCACGTACTCGTTACAAAACAATCCGACGAAATTTACTACGTATGGATAGACTCGATGCCAGCATAAAGAGCTATCCACACGCGGAAGGAATCGAGGCCATCATGACGCAGACAGACATGACGCCGCTGCAGCGACTGGCAAAGGTGCTCCAGCTGGGCACGCCCTCAAACTATCGCAACCATACGTATATCAACGGCGAAAGCCTGTACTTCCCCACTGGCCGAGTCTACGGCGGACAGGTCATCGCGCAGTCGCTGATGGCCGCGTCGAGAACCGTCGCTCCATCCCGTCTGCCGAATTCCATCCACGGCTATTTCATTTCGGCCGGCGATATCCGTCAGGATCTGCTGTTCGACGTGGAAAATCTGCGTGACGGACGTTCCTTCTCCGCCCGTCGCGTGAATGTCACGCAGGCGCAGGGCTCGATTTTGACGGCAATCGCCAGCTTCCAGGAACATGACCAGGAAGGCATCGAATTCGCCGACCCGATGCCTGAGAACATTCCCGATCCCGACAGCCTGACCAGCGCGAAGCAACTGATGGAGCCGTATGCGGAACAGTCGCCGTTCGCCAAGTATTATGCGGAGAAGTCGCCGTTCGATATTCGCCATGTGACGCGCACCATCATGCTTGGCGCCGACAAGAAGAGCGCCAGCGAGGATTCCGGCAAGCAGATGGTGTGGATGAAGGCCGACGGCAAGGTGGACGTGCCGCAGGTCATGCATCGTGCGATGCTGGCGATGGGCTGCGACCAGATCATGCTGGAGCCGATTCTGCGCCGTGCTGGCTTAAGCATCGCCACGCCGGGCATTTCGTATGCGTCCATCGACCATTCGATGTGGTGGTACCGCGACATCGACATCAACCAGTGGCATCTGTACGTGC